>FWPV01014468.1_pt1 | contig 11579 bp, 5 predicted proteins | sample 2228371 | NCBI WGS metagenome assembly FWPV01 (sample SAMEA103939776, study PRJEB20133) | metagenome | reverse complement strand
TCCGATCTCCCGAAGGGGCCTCCCTCAGCCCCTCCCTTCGAATCCCGTACTTGTTCATGAGCTTGTTGAGCTGCCGCACCCCGATGCCGGCCGCCTCCGCACTCTCCTTGATCCTCCCCTGATGCGCAGCCAGCAGCCTCCTGAGATAGCGCCTCTCCACCTCCTCCACCGCCCTCCGCCTCTCCTCCTCCAGGCTCGGGAAGACCCCGGAAGGGGCCCTTTCTTGACCATCCCCTCTGGGGTAAGGGGCGTCAGCGGTCCTCACGCCCTCGCAGGCCCCGTGTTCCGCCCTGGTCGCGGCCGCTGGCCTGCCTCCTCGCCTTGCCCCTTGAGACGCGAACAGCTCGCTCGGGAAGCTCTCCGGGGTCAGCACTGATGACTTCTCGAGGATGTAGGCCCGTTCGATCAGGTTCTCCAACTCCCTGATGTTCCCTGGCCAGGAGTACTCTTGAAACGCCTCCATCACCGCCGGATGAACGTCATGGATCTCCTTGGAGTTGAACTTGTTGAGCCTCCTCAGGAAGACCTCCACCAGCAGGGGGATGTCCTCCTTTCTGTCCCTCAGCGGGGGGACCTCGATGGGGAAAACGCTGAGCCTATAATAGAGGTCGTTCCTGAACAGACCCTCGTTGTACATCTTGATGAGGTCCCTGTTGGTGGCGGCGATGATCCTGACGTCCACCTCGATGTTCTCCTCTCCCCCAACGCGCTGAAAGGTCCTGTCCTGCAAGACCTGCAAGAGCTTGATCTGTGCCGAGGGGGTGATGGTGCCGATCTCGTCCAGGAAGATCGTCCCGCCGTGAGCGATCTCGAACTTGCCGAGTTTCCTCCTGATGGCCCCGGTGAAGGCCCCCTTTTCGTGCCCGAAGAGCTCGCTTTCCATCAGGGTGTCCGGTATCGCCCCGCAATGCACGCTTATGAACTGCCTATCCCTCCGGTTGCTGTGGCGGTGAATCAGGTTCGCCAAGACCCCCTTGCCCGTGCCGGTCTCACCCACCAGCAACACCGTGCTCTTGGTCGGCGCCACGGACTGGATCTTCTCGAAGGCCTTCTTCATCAAAGGGCTGTTGGTCTGGATGAGCTCCAAGGAGCTGCTCTGCCAGAACTTGTCCCTCAGGTAATTCAACTCGGACTGGATTCGGATGGACTTCTGGATGCTCTCCTTGACGTACTTGATCTCGTCAGGGTTGATGGGGTAGGTCACGTAGTTGCTGGCCCCTGCCTTGACGGCCATCACCGCCTCTCTGATCTTCTCCTGTGCCGCCATCACGATGATCTCGGCCGCAGGGAATTCATGCCAAAAGGGCTGCAGGGCGGTCTTGTAACCGTTGTATCCGTCGGTCACCTCCTCGCCACGGAGCAGGTCCACGTCTATGAATATGAAATCGTAGCGCCTTCTCCTGGAGAGGTCGAAACAGGCCTCCTTGTTGGATACGAACTCGACTCGGTATTCCGAGCGGGATGAGGCTCGGATAGTCTCACACGCCACTGGGTCATGGCAAACCACAAGAATGCTCTTCATCCGCGCCTTCTCTCTGTCCGAAGGAAGGGATCCCCAAAGGCCTCGAGGCGGTCGTTCACGCAACCCGGGGGGTGCTGATCCGGCATCTCTTCTTCGTCGTCTGGTCCTCCGGAATGCCCCTGGGCAGAGAGGGACAAGAGCTCCCCCTTCTGACCACATGGCACCCGCTCGCCGCAAGGCGGCCCCCCTCCACCCCGTGTGAGGGTGGAGGGTGGGCCGAACCGTTTTAGATTCTAATATCTTCCGTGACCTGTAGCAAGGCCTTGCCCGGCAAGGAAGGCACAACCTGCTCATTGGAGCGGCTGATGTTCGGCGCGAAGGAGATCGTTGACGCCCTTCACAGGGTTGAACGTGACCAGCGGCACCTCTACGAAGACCGTTGACCATCCGGCCATGGCCCCGTTCCACAGCCCTGGGAGCTCGAGGACCTTGATCTCCACACCCCCCATCGATTTTCGCGTGACCAGAAAGGCCCCAGGATCGACGAACTCCATGAGGTCAAAGGGCGCCCCGTCGTGGTCTCTTACACCGCATACGATGTCCACTGGGTTGAAGTGGGTCGATGATTCCCAGATCTCCTTCTGCCCCTGGCGGCTCAGATCCACCTGCGCCCCTTCGACTATCTGCAAGGAGGGCAGACCATCCGGGCCCTGTACCCAGAAAGGCGCACCGCCAGGCTCCCCCTGGTTCCTCACCACCCCGCAGACCCGCATGGGGCGGTTGAGCCTGGAGAGGAGGAACTCCCTCATCCGTTGCGGCGAGCCCCCCTCCAGGTCTCTCCCCCAACAAAGGCACAGCTCCTTGCGGGCGAAGTCCATGGCATCCTGGATCGTCTTGTCCGTCGCCCTTCCATTGGTCAGGGCCCTCACATGGGAGAAGGCCTGTCTCTGGATCCGGACCAGGTGCCCTGCCAAGGCCTTCTTCCAAAGGACCGTCGCTTCCTTGAGCCGGTCGGGGACCACGTTGTCTATGTTCTTTATGAAGACGATGTCCCCCCCCAGCTCGTGGAGGTTCTGGATCAGGGCCCCGTGCCCGCCTGGCCTGAAGAGGAGCCTTCCGTCAGGAAGCCTCACGGGATTGTTGGCCTGGTCGACAGCGATGGTCTCGGTGGACTCCTTCTGAAGGGAGAAGGTGACGTGGAACCTCGCATTGTACCTCGCCTCATACCCCCCCCTGACCTCTTGCAACAGACGCTCGAAGCGCCTTTGCTGGCCAGGGGCTACCGTGAAATGGATCCGGCAGTTTCCGCCCTGGTCCCGGACATAATGCACCGCCTCCACCAGGTGTTCCTCGAAGGCGGTCCTGCTCCCCTCCGGGTACCTGTGAAAACTGATTAACCCCTTGGGCAGCTCGGCCCAAGCGAGGCCGGCGGGGCTCAGGACGAAATCCACGAGCTCTCGCAAACGGCCCTGGCCCTGGAGGAGCCGCGCATCAACCCCTGCCTCGGCCATGCGCCTACGGAGCTCATCGAAAAAGGCGAAGCGCTCCAGTCCCTCCCAGAACGTCAGGAGCTCCTTGGAGTTGTGGTCTCCTGCACTGGCCCTGCTGGCCAGATCGTCCAAGGAAGGGGGATCCTGAAGCCCCTGGTACCAAACCAGGGGGGCCAGCATCCTTGTGGCGGCCCCCGAGGCAGGCACGAACTTGAGACATCGACCCTGGGCCGCCGCCTCCTGGTGGAGCATCAGGAGCGCCTCCATGTCCTCATCGGGTAACGTCCTGATCCCGTCCCCCACAGTGCAGGCCCTGAGCAGATGGACGTACGGGGGTGGCCCTGTCAGGGCCTTGAACTGCCACAGCACCCGATCCTCGGTGATACCCAGCACCTTGAACTGCCTACGGTCCGCATCCGTGAACACCACCGACTCCATGCGCTCTTCTCCATCCCTATCGTCATTGGTGACCGGGCCACGACCCGGTAAGGGTCCCTTTTTGCAAGTTCCCTGCCAAAGGCCATCATCCACCTGTGGATCGGGGCATGTCCAGGGCCGCGGCCTCGCTGCGGGCAGGGCGCACACCCCCCAGGAGACGCCTCGAGAAGGCCCCTGGCATAGGAACTCTGAGTTCCGAATGCATGGATCGGGAACTAAGAGTTCCTACAAGACAAATCTCGCGTGCTTTCCAGATGTTAGATTCACGGTCCGCCTGGGCCCGGCTCAGGGGGGCCCCAAGACCCCTCCTGCATCGGAACCGGCAAGTCCTTCGAGTATGGGGCGCAGTGAAAATGTTCTTTTATTTCAAGATATTACAAAAATGGCACTCCTCTTGCAAACGAGTCCTTGGCAGCGGCGACCGGGGACGAGATGGTGAAAGGGATGAGATGGAGCGGAGCTTGCGGGTCCTCGAAGGGTGCGTTCGTGGAGATGGCGGTGCCCTGGAGGAGATAGCCTCGTTCGCCGGCCATGGGATGGTTTCAAGGGGGAGATTTCCCCCTTGTTTAGCTTAGAGGAAAGAGGCCTGTCAGGCTCGAGGCCGGGCCCAACCGGCCGTCAGCGAACTCCATAGAGACCATAGGATGGAAGCAGAAATGAGCGAAACAAAAGCAAAGCGTATACTGGTAACGGGCGGGGCAGGGTTCCTGGGATCCCATCTCTGTGACCGGCTGATCCAGGATGGCCATGCGGTGCTGTGCGTGGACAACTTCCACACCGGGAGCAAGGCCAACATCATGCACCACATGCACAGGCCGCAGTTCAAGCTGATGCAGCACGACGTGGTATGGCCCATACAGGTCCAGGTGGACCAGATCTACAACCTGGCCTGCCCAGCTTCGCCGCCGAGCTATCAGTTGGACCCGGTCCATACCCTCAAGACAAGCGTCCTGGGGGCCCTGAACCTGCTAGGGCTGGCGAGGCGCTGTGGCGCCAAGATCTTTCAGGCCTCCACCAGCGAGGTCTATGGGGATCCCAGGGTCCACCCGCAGGACGAGACGTACTGGGGCAACGTGAATCCCACCGGCGTGCGGGCCTGTTATGACGAGGGGAAGCGCTGCGCAGAGACGCTCTTCTTCGACTATCGCCGTCAATACGGATTGAAGATCAAGGTGGCGCGCATCTTCAATACCTATGGGCCCAGGATGCAGCCCAACGATGGAAGGGTCGTCTCCAACTTCATCATCCAGGCCCTGAGGGACGACCCCATCACCATTTACGGGGACGGGACCCAGACCAGATCCTTCTGTTACGTCGATGACATGATAGAGGCCTTCGTCCGCCTCATGGATTCCGCGGACGACTTCTGCGGGCCGGTCAATCTCGGCAATCCGAGGGAGATGACCGTCCTGGAGCTCGCGGAAAAGATCATAGATCTCACCGGCTCAAGGTCACCCCTGGTGTTCAAGCCCCTGCCCTCGGACGACCCCTGCCAAAGAAGGCCGGACATAGCCCTGGCCAGGGAGAAGTTGGGCTGGGAGCCCAAGGTACCCCTCGAGGTCGGTCTGTTGAAGACCATAGAGTATTTCGATGGGATCCTTCGCAAGACGAGACGGGAGGCCGTCTCCCATCGAGCAGTGGCCTTGGGGTTCGGGGCCTGAACCGTCAGGGGCAGGAAACGGGAAACAACCCGACATGAAGCCAGCCGTCCTGGTCACTGGAGGGGCCGGATACATCGGCAGCCACACATGTAAGGTCCTGGCCGAGGCCGGGTACCTACCCGTGTCCTATGACAACCTGGTATATGGCCATCGCTGGGCCGCCAAGTGGGGGCCCTTGGTGGAGGGAGACCTGGCGGACGGGGGGTTGTTGCGAAAAGTCCTCAGGGATTACGACATAGAGGCCGTCATCCATTTCGCTGCTTACGCCTATGTCGGCGAATCGGTGGCGGACCCCAGGAAGTACTTCGTCAACAACGTCTCCAATGCCTTGGGACTGCTCGACTCACTGCTGGACAGCGGGGTGACGAAGATCGTATTCTCATCCACGTGCGCCACCTACGGCACACCGGAGGACTTGCCCATCAAGGAGGACCACCCGCTTCGACCGGTGAATCCGTATGGGGAGTCCAAGGCCTTCGTGGAGAGGGCACTCCAGTGGTACGGCAAGGCCTACGGGCTGCGCTGGATGGCCTTGCGATACTTCAATGCAGCAGGGGCTGACCCGGCCGGCGAAATCGGAGAAGAGCATTGCCCGGAGACACACCTAGTGCCCCTCGTCATCCAGGCCTCCCTGGGAAGGCTCCCTTGTGTGGAGATATTCGGGACCGATTACCCGACCCCGGACGGAACGGCCATAAGGGATTATGTCCATGTCATGGACCTGGCCGAGGCCCACGTGTTGGCCCTCCGGCATCTCATGGGGGGGGGCCAGAGCATGGCCATCAACCTGGGGACCGGCAGAGGGCACTCCGTGAGGGAGGTCATCCGCGAGGTGGAACGAGTGAGCGGGAGGCCGGTGCCCACCAAGGAGGCGCCCAGGCGGCCCGGTGACCCGGCGGTGCTGGTGGCAGACCCGTCGAGGGCCTCCCGGGTCCTGGGGTGGCGCCCAAGGTACGCTGACATGGCGACCATCGTGGCGGATGCCCTCCGTTGGCACCAGAGGGGCCCGAGGCCCGAGGGGTGATGCATCGCCACCGGTGAAAAGGACATCGCAAGAGGCCTAGCATGAACATACCTGCCACCCGCGAGGCGGGCTCCAAGAGGGCCAGGGCCCAGGCAGCGCCGAGACCCTCGGGACCGGTCGCAAAGGACAGACCCCAGGTCAAGGGCAAATTCCTGTACCTGGGTGAAGAGAAGTTCTGGGTCAGGGGCATCACGTACGGGACCTTCAGATCCGATGGATCGGGCAACGAGCATCATGACCCAGCGCAAGTGGAGAGGGATTTCGCCTCCATGAGGGAAAACGGCGTGAACTCCATCCGTCTCTACACCGTCCCGCCGCGCTGGCTCCTGGATGCGGCCCATCGACACGGCCTCCGGGTGATGGTGGGGGTCCCCTGGGAGCAGCATATCGCGTTTCTCGATGACAAGAGGCGCTGTCGTTCCATCGAGGAGAGGGTGAGGGCCGGGGTCCGGTCTTGTGCAGGCCATCCGGCCGTCTTGTGTTACGCCATCGGAAACGAGATCCCGGGGCCCATCGTGCGCTGGCACGGAAGGGGACGCGTGGAGGCCTTCATCAAGAGGCTCTGCCTGGCAGCGCGGGAGGAGGACCCAGGGGCCCTTATCACCTACGTGAACTACCCGACCACCGAGTATCTCCAACTGCCCTTTGTGGACATCGTGTCCTTCAACGTCTATCTCGAATCGCAGCGAGAGTTCGAGGCCTACTTGGGGCGCCTCCAGAACATCGCTGGGGACAGACCGCTCCTGGTGGCCGAGATCGGACTGGACAGCCGCCGCAACGGCGAGGAGGCCCAGGCCAGTGCCATCGACTGGCAGGTCCGCTCGTGTTTCGCTTCAGGGGCTGCCGGGACCTTCGTGTTCGCCTGGACCGACGAGTGGCACAGGGGCGGTCATGAGATAACCGACTGGGACTTCGGGGTGACCAGGAGGGATCGCTCTCCAAAGCCGGCCCTGGAGACCTTGCGCAAGGCCTACTCAGAGGTCCCGTTCCCCAAGGACCTTCCGTGGCCCCGCGTCTCGGTGGTGGTCTGCACGTATAACGGGGCGCGAACCCTGGACCAATGCCTCAAGGGACTCCAAGGACTGGATTATCCCGACTATGAGGTGATCGTGGTGGACGACGGATCCACTGACTCCACCGCGGACATCGCCCGCGGATATGGATTCCGTCTGATCAGCGTCGACAACGGAGGGCTCAGTCGGGCACGCAACATCGGATGGAAGGCGGCGACCGGGGAGATCGTCGCTTACATCGACGACGATGCGTATCCGGACCCACACTGGCTCACGTATCTGGCCGCCACCTTCATGAAGACGACCCACGCCGGGGTAGGCGGCCCAAACCTGGCGCCCCCTGACGAGGGGACCGTGGCACGCTGCGTCGCCAGCTCCCCCGGGGGCCCCGTGCACGTCCTGATCTCCGACACCGAGGCAGAACACATACCTGGGTGCAACATGGCCTTCAGGAGGGAGGCCCTGGAGGCCCTCGGGGGGTTCGACGCACGGTTCACCATCGCTGGGGACGACGTGGATCTCTGTTGGAGGCTCCAGCAGCGGGGGCAGACCCTCGGATACAGCCCTGCCGCGCTGGTGTGGCATCGCCGCCGCAATTCCGTTCGGGCCTACTGGAGGCAGCAGAAGAACTATGGCAGGGCAGAGGCCATGTTGGAGATGAAGTGGCCGGAGAAATACAATGCCCTTGGCCACTTGGCCTGGAAGGGACGCATGTACGGGAGCGCGGTTTCGCTTCCCCTGCCGTTGCACCGGTGGCGCGTTTACCACGGTGTGTGGGGCAGCGCCCTCTTCCAGTCCGTCTATGCCCCTGCCCCGGGCCTGATCCGCTCCCTCCCCATGATGCCGGAGTGGCTCCTGGTCATCGCCATCTTGGCAGGGCTTTCACTGTTGGGGCTTTCATGGGGGCCCCTGCTATGGGTGATACCCTTGTTGGCCTTGTCCGTCGCGGCCCTCATGGCCCAGGCCGTGGCGAGTGCGCACCGCGCCTTTTCCGACTCACCGAGTCCTCCGTTCAGGGCTAGGGCAAGGCTCATGGGCCTCACGGCGTTTCTCCATCTGATGCAGCCGTTGGCCCGACTCTTGGGCCGAATGCTTAACGGCCTCTCCCCCTGGAGGCGCCGAGGGACCATGGGCCTGGCCTTCCCAATGCCGAGGACTACCAAGGTCTGGAGCGAGCGTTGGCAGTCCGCGGAGAGGAGGATGGCCTCCATGGAGGCGATACTCCGCTCTCAGGGGGCCGTGGTGACCAGGGGCGGGGACTTCGACCGGTGGGACCTGGAGATCAGGGGCGGTCTCCTGGGCGGGGTCAGGACCAGGATGGCCATAGAGGAGCACGGCTCAGGCCGCCAGCAGGTCTTGTTCCGTTCATGGCCAAGGCCCTCTCCTCTGGGTTCGGCCTGCACCGTGTGCTTCCTCATCCTCTCTTGCCTGGCGGCACTGGACCATGCATTGATCGCTTGCGCGGTCCTGGCCGCGCCAGCGGTGTTGCTGGCCCTTCGGGCCTTCGGGGATTGCGCCTCCGCCACCGCCTCCTGCCTCTATGCACTCAAGCAACCTGGTATAGGGTGGTCTTGATGGGGGCCTTGGTAACCGGGCGATCTGCGGCGATCATCGGAGGCTGAGCAAGGCATGGGCAGATACAGAAGGCTCCTCCCCTATGTCCTGAGGCGATGGCCCGCCCTGTTGTTCATCATGGGGCTCACGGCCATGACCTCGGCGGTCACGGCCCTCCAGCCTTGGCCCATGAAGCTCCTGGTGGACCATGCCATCGGGGATACCCCCGTGCCCGAGCTCTTGGCCTTCGTCCTCGATACCCTCTCCGTGCCCCCTACCCCCACCATGTTGGTGGCTCTGGCGGCCCTGGGGAGCCTGGCCCTCTTCGGGCTCAACAGCGTCCTGGACGTTGGGCTCAGTTGGACCTGGACAGCCGCGGGCCAGCGCATGGTCTACGACCTGGCCGCGGACCTCTTCCATCGGCTGCAACGTCTGTCGTTTGTGTTCCACACCCGCAGGGGCATCGGGGACTCCCTGAGCCGCCTCACCGGGGACACATGGTGCGTGTACACCCTGGCCAATGGGCTCCTGGTCTCTCCTGGACAGCACCTACTCACCCTGGCCACCCTCGGCGCGGTGGCCTGGCATCTGGACCCTGGGCTCACAGTGGTCTCCATGATCACGGCCCCTGTCCTGGCCGGCTCGGCCCTCTATTTCGGGGACAGGCTCAAGAGGTGGACCCTCCTCAACCGCGAGGCTGAGTCGCGCCTCATGAGCTTCGTGCTCCAGACCCTCTCGGCCATCCCGGTGGTCCAGGCCTTCGGCACCGAAAGGAGAAACAGGAGGCACTTCCAGAGGCTCTCCTCCGAAGCGGTGGTCCTGTCCCAGAGAGGGACTATCTTCAACAGCGTCTACGGTCTCGTCAACGGCCTGGCCACCACCTTGGGGATGGCCGTGGTCCTCTTCGTCGGGGGACAGAGGGTCCTGTCCGAGGCCCTCTCCGTGGGGAGCCTGCTGGTCTTCCTCGGCTATCTGCGTTCCCTGCATGAGGCATCTCAACACCTCCTGGGGACCTACGGCTCTTTGAGGGCAGTGGAGGCCAGCATGGAGAGGGTCCTGGAGGTCTTGGAGGCCAGGGATGAGGTGCGTGACAGGCCTGGGGCGAGGCCCCTTCCTCCCTTGGGTCGTGTCAGGGGGAGGCATGTGCGATTCGAGGGGGTGAGCTTCGGGTATGAGCCGGGTCGGCCGGTCCTCAGGGGGGTTGATCTCGATGCCCGTCCTGGGGAGACCATCGCCTTGGTGGGGCCAACCGGGGCTGGCAAGAGCACCTTGGTGTCTCTGATACCGCGCTTCTTCGACCCATGGCAGGGGCGTGTGACCATAGATGGGGTGGATGTCAGGGAGGCGAGGCTCTCCAGTGTTAGGGCCCAGGTGGCCATTGTGTTGCAGGAGCCCTTTCTCTTGCCCCTGTCGGTGGCTGAGAACATCGCCTACGGCAGGCCCGGGGCCAGTCGGGAGCAGGTGGTTGCTGCGGCGGTGGCTGCCAGGGCCGACGATTTCATCAGGCAACTCCCCATGGGTTATGACACGGTGATAGGGGAGCACGGGGCCACCCTCTCGGGGGGGGAGGCGAAGCGCCTGTCCATAGCACGGGCCCTGCTCAAGGACGCCCCGATCCTGATCTTGGACGAGCCCACCTCGGCCTTGGACGCCGGGACCGAGGCCTCTTTCATGGAGGCCTTGGAGGCCTTGATGGCCGGCCGTACCACCTTCATAGTGGCCCACAGGCTATCGACCATCCGCGGCGCGGACCGCATCGTGGTCATAGAGGGGGGGAAGGTGGTGGAGACAGGGACCCACGATGAACTCATGGCGGCTCGAGGGACCTATCACAGGATGCGCACTCTGCAGTTCGCCCCCCGTGCCAGAGAGGTGGTGGCATGAGGCGCTGGTGGCTCAGGCTGGCACGATACGCCATCCCCCACAAGGGCGGGCTCCTGATCGTCTCCCTCCTCATGCTCGCTGGGATCGGACTGGAGCTCCTGGCGCCCTGGCCGCTGAAGCTCCTGGTGGACAGCGTCCTGGAGGGGAGGCCCTTGCCTGATGAGTTCTCCTGGCTCTCGTGGCTGCCGGGGGGCGCGGCCTCTGTGGGGCTCCTGGCATGGCTGGCAGCGGGTACCGTGGTGCTTTTCCTTGGTGCGCAAGGGGTCGCAGCCCTCAAGGGATACCTAGAAGAGGGACTGGGCAGACGCATGGCCTACGACCTCGGTGGGGACCTCTTCATGCGCCTCCAGCGCCTCTCCTTGCGTTTCCACGGCCGCCAGCCCACCGGGGATCTGCTTCGCCGGGTGACCCATGACAGCGCTTGTGTGCGCGATCTGGTGATGGGGGTATTCCTGCCGCTCGTGCAGTCGCTGGTGAGCTTGGTGAGCATGTTCGTGGTGATGTGGCATTTGGACCACTCCCTCTCGCTCCTCGCCATGCTGGCCGCACCGCCCATGGGTATCCTCATCCGGGTCTTCGCCGGCCCCATGACAGAGCGCACCTACCAGCAGCACACGGTGGAGGGGGAGATGATGGCCCTGGCCGAGCAGACCCTGAGCTCGCTGCCGGTGGTCCAGGCCTTCGGCAGGGAGGAATACGAGGACCGGCGCTTCAGACAGCTCTCCCAGCGCACCCTCAGGGCCTATCTCCAGGCCATCGCATCCCAGCTCCAGTTCAGGGTCGGGGTCGGGGCCGTGACGGCCATAGGCACGGCAACCTTGATGGGCATCGGTGGGCTCCACGTGTTGCAGGGGACGCTCTCCCTGGGGAGCCTGCTGGTCTTCCTCTCATATCTCGTGTCCCTGTACACCCCCCTGACCGCCCTGGCCTACCTCTCCTCCTCTTTCGCCTCTGCCGCCGGGGGGGCCCGCCGGGTCCTGGAGGTCTTGGAGGCCAGGGATGAGGTGCGTGACAGGCCTGGGGCGAGGCCCCTTCCTCCCTTGGGTCGTGTCA
>FWPV01014465.1_pt1 | contig 11579 bp, 10 predicted proteins | sample 2228371 | NCBI WGS metagenome assembly FWPV01 (sample SAMEA103939776, study PRJEB20133) | metagenome | reverse complement strand
AGCCTCGTTTGCCCCAAGCTCGCCTAGAGTCGTTACGTCAGGCAGCGCGTAAACTATGAAATGGGTGCCCTCGCCACTTTTCATCGAACGCGTCCTTAATCTCGCCATTCAGATTCAACGCATCCCGGCGCCCACCTTTCACGAGCAAGAACGCTCTCACTTCATTCTGGAACGGTTCAAAGCTGAGAACGTTGACTCGGTCTTTATCGACTCCATCGGTAACGTCTATGCCCAACGAAAAGGGAAAAAAGGGGGGTTGCCACTGGTCATCACAGCCCATTTGGACACGGTTTTCCCCTTAGAACTGCACCGTCCCGCCGTTTGGAAAGAAGATCGCATCTACGGTAGCGGCATCGGCGATAATGCCTTGGGAGTAGCAGCGCTGTTTGGCATCTTGTGGGCGATGGAGGAGATGCCGCTGGCTCTAGCGAGCGATGTTTGGTTGGTTGCCGATGTCTGCGAAGAGGGATTGGGGAATCTGCGGGGAATGCGCGCCGTGGTCGATCGCTTTGGTGAACAGGTTAAGGCATACGTGATTCTTGAGGGCATGTCTTTAGGGCAGGTGTACCATCGCGGTTTGGGAGTGCGCCGCTACCGCCTGCAAGTTGAGACTGCCGGTGGACATTCGTGGGTGAACTTTGGCAACCCCTCAGCCATCCACCACCTTGCCAAGCTGATTTCCGATCTAGATTCAATTGCTTTGCCCACTTCGCCGCGCACCAGCTTGAACGTCGGGGTCATTTCGGGAGGCATTTCGGTCAACACCATTGCCCCCTTCGCTACGGCTGAACTCGACTTGCGTTCGGAAAGCGAAGCGTGTCTCGTTCAACTGACTCAGCAGGTTCTTCAGTTGGTTGAGCAGAGCAAATCAAATGGGGTGAAGGTAACCGCCGAACTGATCGGTTCTCGGCCTAGCGGGGAGCTGGCGGAGAGTCATCCGCTGGTACAAGCGGCGATCGAGTGTCTCGATCAAATTGGGGTCAAAGCAATCTTGAACATCGGTTCAACCGATGCCAATCTTCCGCTGAGTCGGGGTTATGCGGCAATCGGCATTGGATTGACCTACGGAGAGCACGCCCATACGGTGAACGAGATGATCTACACCCCGCCTTTGCGCCAGGGATTGGCGCAGTTAATCAACTTGATTGCCAAGCTAGGGGGGTAATCGGATATAATCTGTATATTCCAAAACAACCTCGCACTTCAATACCGATGCAAACCATCGTCTAGAAGGAATACTTTGATGCAAAAATCCGCTCTGATGCTTGCACTGTTGTTGATCGGTATGATCGCTGTAACCTCTCCTTCTGTCCAAGCCCAAACGGAGGAGCCTAACAATCAGAGACATCTTCGCGCCACGCCAACCCCGACGCCCCCAACAGAGGGGATGCAACCGCAAATCGTCGGTGGCAACCCTGCCGATGATGGAGAATATCCCTGGCAGGTGGCAATCGTGGAGGCTGGGCAAAACAATCCCTATTACGGTCAATTCTGTGGCGGGTCGTTGATTGCCCCGGCTTGGGTGTTGACTGCTGCGCACTGCGTGCAAGACGATGGCGTTGTTGAAAGCGCGGCAAATTTGGATGTGGTTGCCGGCATCAATCGCTTGAGCCAGGGCCCGACGTCTGGCTCTCAAGGGCAACGCCGCAAAGTGAGTCAAATCATTGTTCATCCCTCCTACAATGAAAACAACTTTGACAACGACCTCGCCTTGTTGCGCTTGGTTGCGCCTTTTGATTTGGGTGCAAAAATTCAAACCATCCCCTTTGTGACACCGGCAGATGCGGCTCACTTTGCAGCAGGGCAGATGGCAACGGTGACCGGTTGGGGGCGCACTAATCCGCCGCCGTTGGAGCCGATCCAATGGACTGATGACCTTATGGAAGTCGATGTACTTATCGTAGAACAACTCATTTGCAATGCTGCTTACGCAGGCGGAATTACCGCGAATATGATCTGCGCCGGCTATGCTTCAGGTGGGAAAGACTCTTGTCAGGGGGATAGCGGAGGGCCTTTGATCGTCCCCGATGGCAGCGGTGGTTGGCTGCAAGCCGGCATCGTTAGTTGGGGAGATGGCTGCGCTTTACCCAATAAATACGGCGTCTATACACGACTTGCCAATTATACGGCATGGATCAATTACTACTTGAACCCACCCTTTGTGGCTTATTTGCCTTTGGTGATTAAGACCGGCGCTGCCCCTCCAAGCGCGATCCCCAACGGTGATTTTGAGCAAGGGCGTACCGCGTGGACAGAATATTCCTCAAATGGATATCCTTTGATTGTCAGTCGCACTCAAATGCCACCTGGAATTTCTCCGCACGGTGGAGATTGGGCAGCGTGGCTTGGTGGTGAGAACGACGAACTCTCGCGCCTTTATCAGACAGTTACAATTGACCATTCAACTCCCTATCTGGTCTTTTGGCACTTGATTGACTCATTAGACCCTTGTGGTCTGGACGTAGCCGGCGTCAAGGTGAACAATCAAACCGTGAAGCATTACGACTTGTGTCAACCCAACAACACGTCTTGGAAGAGACAGGTCCTCGATCTCAGCAGCTACACAGGTCAATCGGTGCAATTGGAGTTCTTTGCCCAGAACACCGCAACGACCGACAGTTGGTGGTTCCTAGACGACATAACGCTGCAAGCCGCACCCTAAGTGAGAAACCCCTCGCCACTCAGAAGGTCAAGGGTGGCTGACAAAGTCCCGTGACTACGCAGTTGACCTCTCTCTTATCCGTTAAGACTGAGGTTCTGGAGTAATAGTTCTACGGCGCGCTGGATGCGCGCTTTGCGATCTTCTTCCTTCTTTGCGCTCTCGATCCACTCAACATATTCCTTGCGGTGGGTATAAGCGAGCGCTTCAAAGGCTTCCTTAGCAACCGGGTTGGCTTCGAGGGCTTGGGCGAAGTCGGGCGGTGGAATGATCTGGCGCACTTCACGATCCGCTTCGAGGCTGACCTGTACGGTATCGCCCACCACTACACCGGCTGCCACCCGCGTGGCGTGGCTGACGACCAGATAATGGGTGCCGTCTCCATGTGGCATTGCCTTGCTGCGAAAAGGTATACCATTCAAGGTGCCGCGTACGGTAATCTGACCTTTTTTGCCAAAAATCGCATTGAGGTCGAGGGGAATCTCGACATAAGTCCATTTGCCCACCGTTTCGGGTCGCTTGAGAATACCTTGAAAGAAAAAGGATGGCATGGCGTCCTCTTATCCCAGCAAACTGAAAGTGGCTGGAAACAATTATACGCCGGTTTTTGGTAAGCAATTCAGCGTTCAGAGAGACAAAAAATCGATGATGCGCGTGCAGACGCGTTGGACAGTGAATTATTCCGTACCTTAGAAAATCAATACCATTTTGAAATGGTGACCAATCACCTGATCCTCTTTGGTCGCTGTCAAGATTGCCGTGCCGCTTCTCGGTCAGACCGATCCTAGGCGCAGTTTCACCTAGGTCAGAAATATTTCCCCTTTTTTCTACCCCAGTTTTGCAAGAGCGGCTTCAATCTGTTCGACGACCTTTTGAACATCTTGATTCAGTTGATCGATTTGATTGGATAGTTCTCGGGCGGAATCAACGGATGCGCCCATGGTTTGAGCAACCACCCCAAATCCCTTTCCGTGTTCCCCAGCGCGGGCTTCTTCGATACGGGCATTAATCGCCACGATTCTCATCTCGGAAGCGATCGTTTGGATACCCTGAACTAATTCATTGATTTGGCTTAGGCTCTGCATTATCCTTGTCTGGATCTCCGTAATCTCGGTAATTACGGTTGATTGGATGGATTTGGTTCGTTTCTCGATTGCCGAGAGAATTAGGAAAGCTGCATTGTGGGGAACCAATGCAAATTGATACTGGGCAGATAGCTTGATTAAATCCTCTGAGACCTCCTCAGATTTCGTCACTTCGAAGAGGATATCCGTCTGATGCTGCTTTAGAGCCTCTTTATAATCTGCAAAGGTGGGAATCCCCGCCTCTTGCGCTTTGAGGATGGCAGGAGCTTTGGGATCAAGGTCGGCTAGAAAGGTAATTTGACAATTTGGGAAATCTTGCAATAAATCCAACAGCAGACAGCCAGCTTTTCCACCCCCGACGATTGCAACGGAATCGCGCTTAGAAAAATTGATCTGTTCCATGTCTATGAATCTCCTATGCATGAGGTCAGGTTGCATTCGATAAACAATTGAAATTGTCCGAACGAAAAAAAGGACACAACGTTAGTTGGTGCAGTAAAAGTCTGTTTGCTCTCTCATTTTCCTGCGTATCTTTCTCGGGCAGCCAAGTTTAGCAGGCAATAACCTAAGGCGAGGCTACGCTCTAAAAGCTGGATTTCTTGATCGGTTAGGGGGACCTCGCCTTCGTAACGCTCCAAGAAGCGCAACAGCGAGCCGCGCACGCCGCTCGCCTGATGCGCCCAGTATGAGTCGGCGGACAGCCGCTCGAGACGATTGACCAGCAGAGCAGCCGAGGCGATATAGCGAGAGGGATCACGCGCTGCACCAGCCATCAGAACAAACCCTTTGCTCTGTTGAAGTCTTGTTCAATAGAGTTGCCCTGATCGAGCTTGAAATAATGGAGGGGCTAGCTCGCCATCAGCTAGCCCTTCGTCCGTAAGGTAGAGCGGCCGCCATCCACGCCGATGATCTGCCCAGTGATCCAATCCGCTTGTGGTGAGAGCAAAAAGACCGCCAAGCTGGCAATGTCCCGTGCCTCGCCGAGACGCTGCAGGGCGTGTAAGGCAGCAATCGAAGCTGCCATCTGCTCGCTACCCAGCAGGCTCTCTCCCAGCGGCGTGCGGGTCAACGAGGGGGCAATTGCATTGACGCGCACTTTCGGCGCCAACTCGGCTGCCAAGGAGAGCGTCAAAGCTGCCACTGCCCCTTTTGCCATGCCGATTGAAGCATGGTTGCTAAAACCTTGCGTGGCGGCGACACTGGAAAACAATACCACCGAGCAGACGTGTTCGCTTTTTTTCAGCGCAGGTAAGGCGGTCTGCACAGCGAGCGCCGCACCGAGGGCATTAACACGGAAATCCTTCAGGAAATCGGCTTCTGTCAAGCGTTGAAGGGAGCGAATCGTAATCGTCCCTACCGCGTAAACCAGTCCGTCTAAGGGGTCGCCTGCCTCCTGCGCGACACGATCAAAGAGCGCCGCATCGGTCACATCACCGGCGGTATAGGTCGCGCCGACCTCTTCAGCAAGAGAGGCTAACTTGCTTGCTGTTCTGCCGACCAGATGCAATTGATCGCCTTGAGCATGCAATAGGCGGCAGATCGCCGAACCGATCCCTCCACTTGCTCCATAGATGAGAAACCGTCTGGTCATCTTTCCCTACGCCTGCGCAAACGTGTCGATTAGCAGTTTGACATCGCCGCCAACTGAGTAAAGGATGGGGCAAGTGCAGCCGTGCTTCCGATACTCTTCCACTTTGGCACGCGCTTCCTCTGGGGTGCCAGAAGCAGTGATGCGATGGATCAATTCCTCGGGCACCAAATGTTTGGCTTTGTTGATTTGCTCTTTGGTCGCCGGCCAGCCGAGGATGGATTGAATTTCGGCTACCACCTCTTGGGAGACCCCGGAGGCTTTGGCGATGTGCGGCTGCTGGGCAAGATATTGGGTGAGCAACATGCGCGTCGAGTCGATGGCTTTATCGTGATCGTGATCGACCGAGCAGACGATCAACTGAGGGCGGTCAAGGTCATCGAGGCTACGCCCAGCCTTTTGGGTGCCTTTCTCCAGCAATTCAAGTGCTCGATCATTGTATTCAGGCGGCACACAGTAATTCAAAACCGCACCATCGGCAATTTCCCCCGTCAATTCCATCATCTGATCACCGGTGGCGCCAATCATGATGGGGACGTTGCGCGGTTCGCGCCGCCCGTGGACAACATCCAGCTCGATGCCATCCACATGGACAAACTCACCGTGGAAGGTCACCCGTTCCATGTTCAGTAAGCGACGCAGGATGGTGACAGTCTCGCGCATAGCAGTCAGTGGCTTTTTGCGCTCGATGCCCACGTTGCGTGCCAACGGATCCCACCAAGCCCCAATCCCGCAGATGATGCGGTTGGGAGCAAGATCATCGAGGGTCAGGAAAGTGGCTGCCAGCAAGCCGATATTGCGCGTCCAGTTGTTGATTACCCCTGAACCGACTTTGATGCGCTCGGTCACGGCGGCGTAAGCCGCCATGGGCACAATTGCATCCCGTACCAAGCGCGACTCGGCTTGCCAAACCGCTTCAAAGCCGCGTTCTTCGGCATAACGGACATACTCTAACCCCTCACGCAAATCGTGAGCGTCTTGAAGATAAAGTGCAACTCGTTCGGTCATCGATACCTCCTTTGAGGATAATTTTATCCGATAAATGCCTCTCTCGCTAAAAGTCGGTTGAGAGGAAAGGGGTGCTTTAGCCGGTATTTTGCAAGCCGGCGGCAATGCCGTTAATGGTCAAGACGATCACTTCAAAGACAGCTTGAGCTGCCTGGCTCTCCAAATTGGTGAAGCGACGCCACCTGCCGAGCATCTCAATTTGCAGGTAGTTCAAAGGATCGATGTAGGGATTGCGCAGGCGCACCGCACGTTGGGTGATGGGTTCCTCTTCGAGCAGTTGACGATGTCCGCTGGCTCTGAGCACCCATTCGACCGTGCGCTGATATTCGTCATGGATGCGTTGATAAAAGCGTTTGCCTAGCTGCGGGTCGTTGACCAATTCGAGATAAAGGGCGGCAATCCCCATATCCGCCCGCACCAGCGAATTTTCGGCGTTGCTGATCAAGGCACGGAAGAAGTGCCAGCCGTTATACATCTCTCTCAAGCGGGCTTCATCGCCTAGCGCGGCGAGACCACTGCCCAACCCATACCAGCCCGGCAAGTTGTAGCGGCTCTGCATCCACGAAAACACCCATGGGATGGCGCGTAAAGCCTCCAGAGACTCTACCGCTTGACGGGCTGCAGGGCGCGAACCAATTTGCAAGCGCTTGATGACATCAATAGGGGTTACTGCCCGCCAGAAATCCAAGAAAGCAGGTTCTCCCCGCACCAGTTGACGATAGGTGTGGAAGGCTTGTTTTGCCATCTCATCCATCGCAGATCGCCAAGCTGGATCAACGGAGGCTTGTCCGTTAGGAACGGAAGCCAGTAGAACGGCATGCACTATCTGCTCGAGGTTGCGATGAGCCAAGGCAGGGTTGGAATAGCGGGCGGCGATGACTTCACCTTGTTCGGTCACCCGAAAACGACCTCGCAGGGTGCCGGCCGGCTGGGCGCGAATGGCGCGGTTGGCAGGCCCGCCGCCACGCGCAACCGTACCCCCCCGCCCGTGAAAGATGGTCAATTTGATGCCCGTTTCTTCTGCCACTTTGACCAGCTCTTCTTGGGCACGATACAACGCCCAATTTGCCATCAACAACCCCCCATCTTTGTTGCTATCGGAATAGCCGATCATGACCATTTGTTCGTTATTGCAGCTTTGCAAATGGTTGCGATAAACGGGCAGGGCAAACAGCTCTCGTAGGATGCGTGGGGCGTTTTCTAAGTCGGCGATTGACTCGAATAGAGGGCAGATTGGAAGCCCAGCCTGGCATCCTGTCCAACAGGCTAACAACAAAGCGCTTAGGATATCGGCTGCCGAATGAGTCATCGAGATGATCAAGGCGCCGATCAGCTCTTCACCGTAGGTGTTGCGCGCGCGGTTGATCAACGAAAAGAGCGCCCATGTCTTTGCAGTGTCGGCTGTGATGCCAGGGTTGTCTGCTAACGGCGGCACGGGCGAAGCTAATACCTTGGTGAGCACTTGCAAGCGTTCATCTGGCGACAAACTTTCGAAGGTTGGGGTGATCTGCAAAGCACGCAGCACTTCACCCACACTGCGGTTGAGCATCCCCGAATCTTCGCGGATGTCTAAACGAGCGGCGTGCAAGCCGAAAATCGCCAATCGCTGTTGCAATCGGGCGAGAGCCTTTTTCTGCAAGAGAGGAGGTAAGGCATCTTGCATCCAGCGTAGGGGACGGCGCAGATGTTCAACCGTGATGCGCGACGGCTGAGGATTTGGCGAGAGCAAGTTGGATTTCATATCAGCTTGGGAAGCCAGAGCGAGATCGTTGGCTAGAAGAGAGAGGATCAGGCGATAGGGTTCTTGAGCATAGCGCTTGGCGATATATTGGCTGTGTTCGGGGAGAGGTTGGCGCTCTTCGAGCCATTCTTGCAAGGGGGGTGGTAGTGGAAAACGGCGCGCGCTGATACTGAGACGGCGGGCTTGCTCGCTGAATTCGCGGCGGAATTTCTCAATTGCCAGACCGCGATGCAGGCGTAAGGTTTCGATCGTCACTTCAGGGGTGACGTTGGGGTTTCCATCTCGATCCCCGCCGATCCATGAAGCCAGCCGCAGCCAAGGTCGCTCGACTTTTAAGCCGCGATAGTGTTTGGCTAAGGCAAGTTCCAAGTCGTCATACAAGCGGGGTAGCGTATCCCAAAAGACATTTTCGATGTAATACAGACCGGTGCGCACTTCATCGGTCACCTCATATTTGCTGACGCGGGCTCTTTCGGTCAGCCATAAGCTGGTGATCTCGGCAGCGATGGTCTGAATCAGCTCTTCTTCCTGAGTCGGCGTACAGGCAAATTGGGTTAGCTCTTCCAACGCCATGGCAATGCGTTGTAATTTGGAGAGAATAGTGCGCCGCCGCGCTTCGGTGGGATGGGCGGTGAGGACGATCTCGATAGATAGCTCTTGGAGCAATTCCGCCATCTGCTCATCGGTTACGCCTCGCTCTTGCAACAGGGCAATGGCTTCGCCGATCGAGTCGTGTTCGGGGCGGGGATAGATTTCCCGCTGGCGCTGACGCAGCGTATCGAGACGGGAACGCTCTTCGGCTAGGTTGACCAAATCGAAGTAAGCAGCAAAGGCGGCGGTGATAATTTGCGCCTCCTGAGGCTGCAGGCGTTGGAAAAGGGGGCGCAGCAGCGAGTCGGCTTGTTCATCGCCGGCGCGGCGCGCTTTTGTGTAAGCGCGAATGCGCTCGATCATTTCGAAGAGTGCCACCCCTTCGAATTCTAAGATGACTTTTCCCAACAAATCTCCCAATAAGTGGATGAGTTGGGAGAGCTCCATTGGCTTTCCACAGGGGATTTCAGGCTCGTTAGAAGGGGATTGAGCAGCCATGAGAATGAATGATCCTAGACCATATAGAGAAATTTGGTCGATATTATAAATGAATTTTGACTTTCAATCGGATTCAAGTCGCCGTGTAACTGCAAGGTGATTCTGTTCCCCTTTGCACCCATTCTCTAAAAATGTTAATGGTTGATGAGCTAATTGCTGTTAAAGCGGCTGAGTTGAGATCGATTGCATCAGTTTCCAGTCTTCCTCGTCGTCCAAATCGAATGCCAACTGGGGCACCTCGATCACCACGCACTGCCGCCCCAGTTGAGCGGCTAGCTCGCAATGCGCTCGAAAGGAGTCCTCTCCAAAGCAAAAACGGGGCAGCGTAGGGGGTGCTAGGTAGAGAGCATTGGTACCCCGTCCATGGCGGTCGGGAGCGATGGCAAGCCGCGGTGCATCCCCTTTTGCGCCGTCCAAGAAGGTCTCAAGCGCAGCTTGGTTCAGAAAAGGTAAATCGGCAGGCAAGATTAAGGCAGCCGATGCTCGGCTGCGCTGAGCAATGAGGGTCGCCGCCAGCACAGCTCGATTCAAGCCATCGGGTTTGTTTTCCAGTAACGTGCGCGCGCCTAAAGAGCGCGCTAGCGCGAGGGCTTCATGATCGCGGCTGACGACCATCACCACACCCACGCGCGAAGATTCTTTCAACACGGCAACGGTATGACACAACAGACGCCGATTCAAATCCCAGCGTTGTTCGCGGTCTAACACTTCTGCCAAGCGCGATTTACCCCGTCGCAAAGGCTTTAGTGGCACAATTGCCCATAAGGTCATAAAATTTCCCGTTCTATAAAAGAGAGCATCTCTGTTGCCAATCTTTGACGATCGGCAGGGCTTTTCATGATGGTATCGGTGATCAACGTCCTTAGACTGAGCGAGCGAATTTCGAGCTCCTGATCGGCATCCAGCCTATCGAACACAAAACCGCTCAACAGCGAACCATAGTGCAAAGCGACCGCCTGAGCGGAAGGGGGAATGCCGATTTCCTCGAACATCTTGGCAGCCGGCCCTTTGAGCGCCTTTCCACCGACAATCGGGGAGACGGCGATGACTTTAGCGCGCAGCAAAGCTTGACGGATGCCAGGCACGGCGAGGATTGGATCGATGGAAACCCACGGGTTGGAGGGACACAAGATCACCACCTCGCTGCTTGTGATGGCTTCCAACACACCATGAGCCGCTTGGGCTCGCTCGGCACCTTCGAAGCGAAAGCCGCGCACGGCGGGTTCAAAGCGATGCTTGACGAAATACTCTTGAAAGGGTAAATCTCCGATATCGGTTTCGACAATGGTTTGAATTGCCTCATCGCTCATCGGTAGAACACGATGTTTGATCCCCCACCTTTGGCAGAAGAAGCGGACAATTTCGCTGAGCGTCTCCCCTTCGGCTAGGCGGCGGGTGCGTTCCAGATGCGTGGCGAGATCCTGATCACCTAATTGAAACCAAGTGGGTGCGCCAAGGGACTGCAAGGCTCGCAGGGTGTTCCAGCTTTCCCCAGCCCTGCCCCAGCCGGTTTCGGGGTTGGCTAAGCCGGCGAGCGTATAGCAGACCGTATCGAGATCCGGGCAAATTTTCAAGCCAAAGTGAATGAAATCGTCGGCGGTGTTAACGACGATGGTTAAGTCTTCGGCGGGCAGCGAGCGCGCCAGCCCATCGGCGAGTTTGGCGCCCCCCACGCCACCTGCCAGAGCAACGACTTTCATAGGTAGAGCATCACCTCCGCTAAGGATTTGCGCGGCGGCGGAGCAGGCCGCTCAGACGCGTAACCGACCAGAATTAACGCTTGCGCTTTCCATGAAGGGGGTAGGCCCAACGCCTGTTGCGCCGCCTCGGGGGCATAGAGCGGCGCACACAGCCAGACGGTTGCCAGACCCAAGGCATGCGCGGCAAGTTGAAATTGACCGCCCGCCAGAGCAACGCTTTGAATTGCCATCTCTTGTTCCCCTTGGCGTTGTCGCTCGGTGCTGCCATGTGGCACATCCTCTTCGCACAGGCATAACAAGACTGCAATTGGAGCAGAGAGAATGCGTTGCCGCGAGCGTTCGAGGCGTTGATGGATTTCTTCCAAGCTGACCCTCTGTTCCAATAGATCTTGGCGAAAAGTTTTGCCTAAGGCTTCCGCTAAACGTTCTTTGACGTTGAGGGAGCTCAAAACGACAAAGCGCCAAGGTTGTTGATTGTGGGCAGAAGGCGCCCAACATGCCAGCTCGACCAGGCGCTCGATGACCTGGCGCTCGACCGGGCGATCCAGAAAACGGCGCACCGAGCGCCGTTCGGTCAGCAGGCGCAGGCTCTCTGGGAGGCGTTGAATGCAGATAGCCGTTAGCCCTATCTGCGAATAAAAATCGAGCACATTCTGAAGTTCCGTTTGGCTGAGCCCAATCGCTAAGCTGCGGTTCAACTCCAGATTAT
>FWPV01014464.1_pt1 | contig 11579 bp, 6 predicted proteins | sample 2228371 | NCBI WGS metagenome assembly FWPV01 (sample SAMEA103939776, study PRJEB20133) | metagenome | reverse complement strand
GTTCCCTGCTATCCGGCTGATCCGGGACTTTCGCGCGGCGGCGCTTCCGCGTCGTCCCACAGATCGTAGAAGGATGCCCACTGCTCCGGGCGAGCGCGGATGAACTCCTCCAGGATCTGCAGGCAGCGCAGGGTCAGGCCCTCGACCGTATCGCTGGCCCGGTCGGGGACGATCGGCGGGCGAACCTCGATGACGACGCGGCCATCCCGCCGCCTGTAGGCGCACGCCGGCAGGAGCCAGGCGCCGGTGCGGAGGGCGAGTTTGGCATGGCCGACGGGCACGCGAGTCGCCTGCCCGAAGAAGGGCAGCACGAGGCCGTGGCCCGACACGTCACGATCGGCCAGCAGGGCGATGAACCTGCCCCTGGGGAGCGCGCTCTGCAGCCGGCGCATGGCGCCACCGATCGGCACGGCTTCCATGCCCGTCCGTTCCCGCATCTCGATGAAGATGCGATCTATCCTGGGGTCTTTGTGCGGCAGGGCGGCTACGGTGAGCGGCACCCCGCGCAGGCCGACATAGGCGCCGGCCATCTCCCAGCTTCCCATGTGCGGCGTGACAAAGATGCCGCCCACGCCGGCCGCCATGGCGGCTTCGACGTGCTGCCAGCCGATGAACTCGGCAACGAAACGGTCCAGGTTGTCACGCCTCATCTCGGGGATGCGGAAGAAATCCACGATGGCCAACGCCGAGTAACGGAAGGCGGCCCATGCGATCCGCAGGCGCTGCCGGCGGCTTGCGCCGGGCGGCAGCACGTGGGCCTGGTTGGCCATCAGCCCGCGCCGGGCGCGTCCGTTGAGCAGGAAACTGAGGCTGGCGGCGACGGTCGCCCCGAATTCGATGACGGCACGCGGCAGGTGGGCCTCCAGCCAGATGGCCAGCCGGTAGAGATAGTAGTTCTCTAATGTCACCGATGTCCTCTCTCCGGTCGTTGCGGTGCCATTGTAGCACTCTGCTGCGCGAACCCCAAGACCGTTCGGCCCGGCGGGAAAGCCGGGGCCATGGTGATTTGACACCGGAGGGCCTCCCGCATATACTGAGCCTGTACGCAGAGACAGATCGGCCGAGAGAGGGGCTGTAGCTCATCTGGGAGAGCGCTACAATCGCACTGTAGAGGCAAGGGGTTCGAGTCCCCTCAGCTCCACACGCGTTCCGCGACGCGGCGGGACGGTTGGTCAACTTCATAGCCGGCGACGAACGGAAGCAGTAGGCCAGTTCCGCAGAGAGCGGGGGAGGGTGGGAACCCCGCAGGCGGCCAGGAACCCGCACGCCGAGGCCGAACTCGTCCGGGAGCCGCCCAGGCGAAAGGGCATCGTCAGGCGCCAGGTCGCCTGGTCGTAGAGTCGGTCGGCCGGAGCGCCGCCGGCGACTCGACCGGAGGACTGCGCGGCGGCCCGACTAGTCTGCGCCGGGTGCGCCCGTTAGCGCGCATACCAAGTGGTCGGATCTTCCGAGGGGCTGTAGCTCAATTGGGAGAGCGCTTGAATGGCATTCAAGAGGTAAGGGGTTCGAATCCCCTCAGCTCCACTACCGGCAATCAGGGTGGTACCGCGGAGTCCCCTTCGTCCCTGTGGCGAGGGGGATTTCTCTTTATTGCGGATCGCCGATTGAGCGTCATTCGGACGGCAATTCCGGATCCGGGAGGATGAGGTTGGGATGGCAGACAAGTACGTTCCTCGAGTCATTGAACCGAAATGGCAACGCCTTTGGGAGGAGAGCGGGCTCTACGCGACCAGGGAGGACCCGACGCGGCCGAAGTTCTACTTCCTGACGATGCTGCCCTACCCGTCAGGCGACCTGCATATCGGCCACTGGTATGCCATGGCGCCCTCCGACGCGGCGGCCCGCTATCGGCGCATGCGGGGCTACAACGTTTTCTTCCCCATCGGGTTCGACGCCTTCGGGCTGCCGGCCGAGAACGCGGCCATCCGGCACGGCGTCCATCCGTATCGCTGGACCATGGACAACATCGAGCGGATGCGGCGTCAACTGCGCAGCATGGGCGCCATGTGGGCCTGGGATCGCGAGGCGGTCACCTGCGATCCACGCTACTACGCCTGGACCCAGTGGTTCTTCCTGAAACTGTACGACATGGGGCTGGCCTACCGCAAGTACGCGCCGGTGGACTTCTGCCCGCACTGCAACACAACCCTGGCGCGCGAGCAGGTCTGGGGCGAGGACCGGCATTGCGAGCGCTGCGGTACGCCGGTGATCAAGAAGGAACTGGAGCAATGGTTCTTCAAGATCACGGACTACGCCGACGAGTTGCTCTGCTTCGACGGCATCGAGTGGCCCGAGCGCATTCGCGTCATGCAGACCAACTGGATCGGCCGCAGTGAAGGCGCGTCCGTGACCTTCCGGTCCGAGGCGGGGGACGAGATCGAGGTCTTCACCACCCGGCCCGACACGCTGTGGGGGGCGACCTTCATGGTGCTGGCCCCGGAGCATCCCCTGGTCAGCAAACTGACGGACGACGCGCATCGCGCCGAGGTCATGGCTTACGTGCAGCAGGCCGACCGGCAGACCGAGATCGAACGCACCTCGGCGGAGCGGGAGAAGACCGGCGTCTTCATCGGCGCCTATGCCATCAACCCGGTGAACGGCGAGCGCATTCCCATCTGGATCGCCGACTACGTGCTGATGACCTACGGCACGGGCGCTATCATGGCGGTGCCGTCCCATGACGAGCGCGACTTCGAGTTTGCCCTCAAGTTCGGGCTGCCGATCATCCCGGTGATCGAGCGGCCGGACCAGCGGGCCAGGAGCGCCGTGTGGGAGGGTTCCGTGACCGCCGACTTCGGGACGGCGCTGACCAGCGCCCATCTCGCGTGGGAGTGGCTGGCCATCCCGGAGCGCGGGCGGTTCTACGCCGTGAGCCTGGAAGGCGACGCGCAGGTAGCGGCCTACGCGGAACTGCTGCAGGCACACCTGAAGGCCGGGCACTGGGGCGACATCGTGGGGCGCGGGTGGCAGGTGGTGTTCCACGACGGCGCACTGACGCTCGACTCGATCGCCGCCGATCGCGCCATTATGGCGCGCTGCCACGCCGGCTACGAATACATGCGCCGCTTCCGCACCACCATGGAGATGTGGTGGGCCGTGGAGTGGTACCGTGACGTGCTGTATCACGATGCATACGGGACGATGATCCACTCCGGCGCCTTCTCGGGCACACCCGGCGAGACGGCCGTGAAAGCGGTGACCGCCTGGCTCACCGAGCAGGGCATCGGCCGGGCCGCCGTCAACTATCGCCTGCGCGACTGGCTGATCAGCCGGCAGCGCTACTGGGGCGCGCCGATCCCTATGATCTACTGCCCGGAGTGCGGCATCGTGCCGGTCCCCTACGAAGACCTGCCGGTGCTGCTGCCGGCGGACGCCGAGATCCCGCCCACGGGCGAAAACGCCCTGAAATTCCACGCCGGCTTCCTCAACGTCAAGTGCCCGCGGTGCGGCGCGGACGCGCGCCGCGAGACCGACACGATGGACACCTTCATGTGCTCGTCGTGGTACCAGTACGCCTACGTCAGTCCCTACTGGCGGGCGGGCGAGCGCCTGAGCCCGGACGACTCGCCATGGGATCCGGAGGCCGGGCGCTACTGGCTGCCGGTGGACCAGTACACGGGCGGCGCGGAACATGCCACCATGCACCTGCTCTACACGCGCTTCTTCACGAAGGCGCTGCGCGACATGGGGCTGGTCCCCTTCGGAGAGCCGATGCTGCGCCTCTACAACCAGGGCATCATCCTGGGGCCCGATGGAAACCGCATGAGCAAGAGTAAGGGCAACGTCGTCGCGCCCGACGAGTGGGTCGAGCGGTATGGCGCCGACGTGGTGCGCGCCTATCTGATGTTCATCGGCCCGTGGGACATGGGCGGCCCCTGGAGCGCGCAGGGCATCGAGGGGGTGGCGCGCTTCCTCGACCGGGTCTGGTCCGTCGTCACTGAGCCGCGCCAGCCCCACCGGACGGACGGCGAGGAAGCCGTCCGGGCGCAGGAGCGCGAACTGCGTCACATCACCCACCGGACGATCAAGAAGGTGACGGAAGACATCGAGGCGTACAAGTTCAACACCTTGCTGGCTGCATTGATGGAGTTCAACAACGTCCTGGTGAAGGCCAGGGAGACCGCCGTCTACGGCACGCCGGCCTGGGAGGAGGCAGTAGACGCGTTGCTGCTGATGCTGGCACCCGAGACCCCGCACCTGGCGGAGGAGTTGTGGCAGCAACGGCACGGCGGCGCCGCTTTCCGGCCCGAGCAGAGCGTTCACGTTCAGCCCTGGCCGATCTGGGATCCCGAACTGGCCCGGGCCGAGACGATCACGCTGGTTGTCCAGGTCAACGGCAAGGTCAGAGACAAGATCACCGCGCCGGCCGACATCAGCGAGGAGGAGGCGCGCCAGGCTGCGCTGGCCAGCCCTGCGATCCAGCGCTGGCTGGAAGGCAAGACGGTGCGCAAAGTCATCTTCGCCGGTGGCAAGTTGATCAACATCGTCGTCGGGTAGAGGAGGAGGTTCCACTGTGCGCGAGAAAGTCAATACCGCCCGGGCGCCCGCAGCACTCGGCCCCTACAGCCAGGCGATCCGGGCCGGGGACTTCGTCTTTGCGTCCGGCCAGCTGGGGCTGGACCCTGCCACGGGAGAGCTGCGTGCCGGCATCGCGGCCCAGGCCGAACAGGCGCTGGACAATCTCGCGGCTGTGCTGGAGGCAGCCGGCGCCAGTCTCGCGGATGTCGTGAAGACCACGATCTTCCTGGCCGATATGGCCGACTTCGGCACGGTGAACGCGATCTACGGGGCGCGCTTCCGCGACGCGCCGCCGGCGCGCTCGACCGTGCAGGTCGCCGCCCTGCCCAAGGGGGGCCTGGTCGAGATCGAGATGATCGCCTACGCGCCGCGCTGACGCGCCGAGCCGTGCGCCGCCCCTGCCAGCAGCGCCGCACTTCGACTGCTTGCCTTTTGGCTCCGATTTCTGTATAATCGCGCCTAATCACCGCTGGAGGGGGGATCATCACCGGCATGGACGACCAAGATGCGCTCCACCCGGCGCACGGCGCCCAGGCAGCCAATCCCATGGATGACCTGCCTATGGATGCGTTCGACGTGCCCAGGCTGCAGGTCGGGGATACCCGGGACGGCACGATCGTCAGCATCACTCCCACCGAAATCCTGGTCAACATCGGCCATAAGTCCGACGCAATCGTTGACCCGCGCGAACTGGAACGGCTCGACAGATCGTTCCTGGCCGGCCTGTCGGCGGGCCACTCGGTGACCGTTTACGTCGTCCAGACCGAAGACCGGGACGGGAATGTCGTCGTGTCGCTGGCGCGAGCCCAGCAAGAGCAGGACTGGCAACAGGCCGAGGACTTGCTGGCAAGCCAGGAGATCTTCGAGGGGGTCGTGACCGGGTACAACCGGGGCGGCGCGATCGTTCGCGTCGGCCGCGTGCGCGGCTTCGTGCCTGCCTCGCAGCTCTCGCCGCAGTGGCAGGCCTTTCAGAACACAGACGGCGATCCCGAGGAGCGCTGGGCCAGGCTGGTCGGCCAGAAGATGCTGCTCAAGGTCCTGGAGTTGGACCGCCCGCGCAATCGGCTCATCCTCTCCGAGCGGATCGCCATGCGCGACCGCCGGGAAGGGCAGAAGGACCGCCTGCTCTCCCAGTTGCACAAAGGGGACGTGATCCGCGGTGTCGTGACGAGCCTGGCGCCCTTCGGCGCGTTCGTGGACCTGGGCGGTGCAGACGGCCTGATTCACCTGTCGGAACTGGCCTGGCATCGCGTCGAACACCCCAGCGAGGTCCTGCAAGTCGGCCAGCAGGTAGATGTCTACGTGATGAACGTGGACGAGGACCGCAAGCGGATTGCCTTGAGCCTGCGCAGGCTCACACCCGAACCGTGGAGCGTGGTCAGCGATCACTATGCAGTTGGCCAGGTCGTCAGCGCCACCGTCACCAAACTGACCAACTTCGGGGCCTTTGCCAGGATTGACGACGACATCGAGGGCCTGATCCACATCTCCGAGTTGACGAACTACCGCATCAACCATCCCAAGGAGGTTGTTCAGGAAGGGGACGAGGTGCAGGTGCGCATCATCCGGATTGATCCCGAGCGCAGGCGCGTCGCGCTGAGCCTGCGCCAGGCGAGCGACGAGGCCTACGTCGAGGTGGACTGGCGCGAAGAAGCCCGGGCCGGGTTGGACGACGCGGACACCGGCGAGCCGACGAATCCGCAGCTTCAGGCCGCGCTGCAGCCGCTCCAGGAAGAAAGTGCCGACTGACGGATAGACCGACTGAGACCTGCTGCGGCCCGGCGGATGGCCTGTAGGGGCGGAGGCGCTCGACGCGTTCCGCCCCTTTTCGTCCTCTTGACGCGTCCATCACAAGGGGATGCCCGCTTACCACATGGCGGGCCGACTGTGATATAATGGCCCTTGGGAAAGATGGGGGCGTAGAGGATAGATGACTATGACGGACAAACTTGACCGCTTCACGAAGCATGCCCGGCAGGTGCTGCAAATCGCCCAGGAGGAGGCCAAGCGCCTGAACCACAACTACGTGGGCACCGAGCACCTCCTGCTGGGGCTGGCCAAAGAAGAGAACGGCCTTGCCTCACGGGTTTTGCGCGAACTGGGTGCTACCCCGGCCGATATGGTCCGCGCCGTGGAGCGCATGGCCCCGCCCAATCCCCGGCGACCGTTCAGCCAGCCAACGCTCACCCCGCGCACCAAGCGCGTCATCGAGTTGGCCGTCGAAGAAGCCCGGCAGATGGGCCACGCCTACATCGGCACCGAACATCTCCTGCTCGGCCTGATCCAGGAGCAGGAAGGCATTGCCGCGGAGGTATTGCGCGGCCTGGGCATGAGCCTGGACCGTATCCGCACGCAGACGAACCGGGCCATCCTGGAAAGCCAGGTGCAGGAGAAAGCCAGCCGCAAGCGCGAAAGCAAAACCCCGCTGACCGAGCAACTCGGTTTCGACCTGACCGCGCGCGCCGAAGAGGGTAAGCTCGACCCCGTCATCGGCCGGGAAAAGGAGATCGAACGCGTCATCCAGATCCTCAGCCGGCGCACCAAGAACAACCCGGCCCTGATCGGCGAGCCAGGCGTCGGCAAGACCGCCATCGTGGAGGGCCTGGCGCAGCGCATCGTCAACGGCGATGTGCCGGAGACGCTGATTGACAAGCGCGTGCTCATGCTCGACGTGGGGTCGCTGGTGGCCGGTACGATGTATCGCGGCCAGTTCGAGGAGCGCCTGAAGAAGGTCATCGAAGAGATCACCAACGCCAACGCCATCCTCTTCATTGACGAGGTTCACATGCTGGTCGGCGCGGGCGCAGCAGGCAGCAGCGTGGACGCCGCGAATATCCTGAAGCCCGCCCTGGCGCGCGGCGAGCTGCAGTGCATCGGCGCAACCACGTTGGACGAATACCGCAAGTACATCGAAGGGGACGCCGCCCTGGAGCGGAGGTTCCAGCCGGTCCTGATCGAGGAGCCCACGATCGAGGAGACCGTCGAGATCCTCCGGGGGATCCGCACAGCCTACGAGGCGCATCATCAGTTGCGCATCTCCGATGAGGCCCTGGGGGCCGCGGCCCGCCTCTCGGCGCGCTACGTCCCCGATCGCTTCCTGCCCGACAAGGCGATTGACCTGATGGACGAGGCTGCCAGCCGGGTGCGCATGTACAAGGTGCCGTACGCGGTCAGCCTGCGCGAGACGTTTCGCGAACTGAAGACCACCCAGCGGATGAAGGAGCAGGCGGTCGAGGCCAAGCGGTATGACGACGCGCTGGACCTGCGCCATCGCGAGATGGAGCTCGAGCGCAAGTTGGAGCAGCTGCGCCAGGGATGGCAGCAACTGGCTCCGCCCCCAACGGTCTCCGAGGAAGATATCGCCGAGGTCGTCGGGATGTGGACGGGGATACCCCTGCACCGCCTGGTTGGCGAGGAGACGGCTCGCCTGCTTGAGATGGAAGCCTACCTGCACCGCCGCGTGGTCGGACAGGATGAGGCGGTCAGAGCCATTGCCAAGGCGGTCCGACGTGCTCGCACCGGCCTCAAGGATCCGAAACGGCCGATCGGCACCTTCATGTTCCTCGGCCCCACCGGCGTTGGCAAGACACTGCTGGCCAAGAGCCTGGCGGAGTTCCTGTTCGGCTCCGAGGATGCGCTCATCAAGCTCGACATGAGCGAGTTCATGGAGCGCCACAACGTCAGCCGGCTGGTGGGCGCGCCGCCCGGATACGTTGGCTATGAGGAAGGAGGCCAGCTGACCGAGGCTGTGCGGCGCCGTCCCTACTGCGTGCTGCTGCTCGACGAGATCGAGAAGGCGCACCCGGAAGTGTTCAACATGCTCCTGCAGATCATGGAGGACGGCAACCTGAGCGATGCCAAGGGCCGGCGAGTGGACTTCCGCAACAGCATCATCATTATGACATCCAACGTCGGCGCCAATTTGATCCGGCACGGCGGCGCACTGGGATTCGCCACCGCGCGCGACGAGACGCAGCAGCAAGAGGACGAGTACCAGACGATGAAGAACCGGGTGATGGAGGCGCTGAAGAACACCTTCAGGCCCGAATTCCTCAACCGTCTGGACGGCGTCATGGTCTTCCGCAGCCTGACCAAGGAGCAAATCAAAGAGATCGTGGATCTCGAACTGGCCCGGGTGAGCAGGCAACTGGCCGAGCAGAAGATTCAGTTGGAGGCCACGGATGAGGCCAAGGCCCTGATTGCCGAAAGCGGGTACGACTCGGAGTACGGCGCCCGGCCCCTGCGCCGGGTGATCCAGGATAGGGTCGAGGACCGCCTCAGCGAGGGCCTGCTGGCCGGTGAATTCAAGACCGGCGACGTCGTGCGCGTGGTTGTCGTGGGTGACCAGCTCGACCTGGAAGTTGTCCCGCCTTCCGGGGAGGCATCTGCCGCGGGCTCTGTGGAGGCACCCGGGGATGAGGACGGTAGCCCGAACCTTCTCGAGGCGGTATCAGGCTGACACCGGCTCGACGGATGACGGGGCCGTCGCATTCGCTGTCTTGCCACCGCCGGCCTGCAGCCAGCCGGTGATCGGCCGCGGGCAGCGCGTCGAGGCCATGCAGCCCCCTCGGGACCCGAGAGCAGCCGCATGATGCGCGCCGATCAACCCGTCCCCTCCCCCTGGCGGCTCACGGCGCGCGTTGGCATCTTGCTCTTCCTCGCCCTGGCGATTGCCGTCGCGCTGGTGCCTGCGGCGGCGATGCGCGCGGCGCCGCCAGCGGGGCAGGAGGAGGACTCCGCCCCCTATGTGCCCGGAGAGGTGCTCATCGGCTGGGACCCGGCCGGCGGCTTCGTGCCGCGGGGAGACCGGCCGATCGCGCTGCGGAGTGACCCGACCGGCGCTGGCTGGCAGGCCGCTGCACGGGAAATCGAGGCCTATACCGGGCTCCCGGTACTGGACGCAGAGCCGTATTTCGGGATCGCCAGGCTGGCGGTGCCCGCCGGACAGGAAAGGGCCGAGATCCGGCGCCTCGCGGCGCTGCAGCGGATCCTCTACGCCCAGCCCAACTACCTGATCTACGCTGCCGACTTCTACCCCAACGACCCACAGATCGGCCTGCAGTGGAACATGCGCCGGGTCTACGCGCCGGCAGCCTGGGACCTGACCCGGGGCAGCGCCTCCACCGTGGTCGCGGTGATAGACTCCGGCATAGACCTGAGCCACCCGGAGTTCGTCGGCCGCCTGGTAGCGGGTTACGACTACGTCGAGGGTGACAGCAAGCCGGATGACGAGTACGGCCACGGCACGCACGTCAGCGGCATTCTGGCGGCCGCGGCGAACAACGGCATCGGCGTCGCCGGGCTGGCGTCCGCCGTGCGGATCCTGCCGATCAAGGTGCTCGACCAGAAAGGCGATGGGACAACCTACAACATCGCCCAGGCCATCGGCCTGGCGCAGGTCATGTCAGCGCGTATCATCAACCTGAGCCTGCAAAGCACCGCTGACCCCAACAACGCACTCAGCAACGCGGTCACCAGTGCCGTGCAGGGCGGGGTCCTGGTCGTGGCGGCAGCCGGCAACTCGGCCGCAAGCGGCAATCCGGTCATCTACCCGGCCGCGTATCCGGGCGTCCTGGCCGTGGGCGCGACCGACCACTACGACGACTGGGCCAGTTACTCCGGCTACAAGCCCTACGTGGCGCTCAGCGCACCGGGAGGCGTCGCGGGGGATCAGATCTACAGCACGCTCCCCCAGGGCAGTTACGGGTACAGATACGGCACCTCCATGGCGACGCCGCTCGTCTCGGCTGCCGCCGCGCTGGTCTGGGCCATCGCGCCGTCTGCGACGAGAACGCAGGTCGCGGAGATCCTCCAGCAGACAGCGGACAAGGTGGGCGTCTACGCGTATGTGGGCGGGCGCAACGACTATTTCGGCTACGGCCGGCTGAACGTGGCGCGAGCTGTCCGCCTGGCCTATCCGTCATCCCTCAGTCCATCCCCGGGCGCGCTGTCCTTCTTGCTTGGGGGGCCAGCGCAGCAACAACAGGGCACGATCACCTTGAGCAACCCGAGCGGGCAGGCCATCTCCTGGAGCGCGTCCGTTCCGCAGGGCGCGGGCTGGCTGAGCGTCTCGCCGACGAGCGGCGTCTCCAGCTTCTGGCAACCGGCCAACCTGACGGTGCGGGTCGGGCCGACGGGGCTGGCCCCGGGGCGGTACACGGGGCTGGTGCGCATCACCCACACCGGCGGCATCTTCGACATCCCGGTCCAACTGCGTGTTGCCGACAGGCTGTACCGCGTTCATCTGCCCCATTCCGGCAAGCAGTACTACGGAATGAACTGGATTGACCCGGCGACGGGCGGCCAGCCGCTGAGTCTGTTCGACAACACGGCCACCCAGGTCACGATGCCGTTCCCGGTGACGTTCTACGGCCGGTCCTACGGCAGCGTATGGGTCTCGGACAACGGCGTTGCCCTTTTCTCCGTGCCGGCGCCCGCCGGCACCTTCAACCCGGAACTCTGCATGCCCACCGCCACGGCTCCCAACGATGCGCTGTACGTGCTGTGGCACGACTGGAAGCCGCAGTACGGCGGCGGGGTCTACGTTCAGCAGCCCGACAGTGACACATTCGTGATCACCTGGAACGAGATGCGGCGCGAGGCCGGCGCCTATCCGCACTCCTTCCAGGTCGTGCTCTCCCGCAGTGGCCAGGTTGTGTTCCAGTACCGGGCCGTGGACGCGCCGCTGGAGGGCACCATCGGCATCGAAAACTACGACGGGACACTGGCCCAACAGGTATTATGCCACGGCGCAGGCCGCCAGGTGCAGAGCGGCGAGGCTCTGCTCATGAACCCTCAAGTCCCCTGGTAATCACAAGGAGGCACCATGATCAGCGTTCACTGGATTCCCACCCATCGCGGCCCTGAGGATCGGGAGCGTTTCGCCCGCTGGAAGCCGCCTTTCGTCAAGATCGTCTGCATTGACGAGCGCCCGCCCTATCTCGAAGATGTGCCGGCATCGGCCATGATCGTGATCCGCAACCACCCGATGAGCGAGCTGTACGGCCAGCGCGGGCTGGCCGCGATCAGCGCGGTCGCCGAGGCGGACATCACGGCCAGGT
>FWPV01014463.1_pt1 | contig 11580 bp, 6 predicted proteins | sample 2228371 | NCBI WGS metagenome assembly FWPV01 (sample SAMEA103939776, study PRJEB20133) | metagenome | reverse complement strand
GAACCGGTCGTTCCGTTGCTGCGGGAAGCGGTCGCCAATGAGTGCTTCTCCAGCCTGGATGCATTGCAAGCGCGCGTGGTCGAGCGGTGTCAGTATCTGCACGCGCATCCCGCAGTTGTCCAGGGTGTGGCCGGGTTTGCGTGGCTGCCCAATACGTGACTATCTATCTAAAGTTGGTATTAGTCGGAAAAGGTTGCTGCGCACCTGAAGCCGGCAGCGCCGCTGCTGATAACTTTTGCTGCACATGTGGAGGCGCAGTTCGTAGTATGAAGCACTCCTTTGCATTCAGCCTCTTGCTGGCGTTCTCTGTGCTGCTAGGAGCGTGCGATTCAGGCAGCCAGACCGGTGAGAAAACGCCTGCCGCTGCGCCGACGATGAGCACGGCAACGGCGGTCGTAGCCGAAGCTCCTCCGGTGACGCCTCAACCCACTGCGGCGCCGGCCACTCCTGAGCCGCAACCCACGCCCGCGGCGCGCGCAGAGCCACAAACGGCCTGTGATCACCCCTACTTTCCGCTGCGTCCCGGCGCGACATGGACCTACCGTGAACGCGCGCGGCAGTATACTGTGCGCTGGATGGTGACCGGGGTGGAGGGCGACCGGCAAACGGCCACGGCGCGCATGGAGGCTCTGGTCGAGGCCCCTGATCCGTCCAGAGGCGAGGACGTGCGTCTGGAGTACATCTGGCGGTGCAGTGCCGAGGAAGGCATCGTCTCATTCGACTACGTCTCGCTCACGAGCGCGAACCGTGGCCCGACCCCATTGGGATTTGAGATTTTTGAGAACGAGGGCGAAGGAGTGATGTTGCCGCCTGCCGAGCGGTTGCTGCCGGGGCAGAGTTGGAACCTTATCGCGCGGAGCAAAATCCGGATGATCATGCCCGATAGCACCAGCGGGATGAGGGGCTTAGTGGGCACGCGCGAGATGCAAGTGGCCTACACCGTTGCCGAGGCGCTACCGGTGACCTTTGCCGGCGCGACGCATGATGGCCTGAAAGTGCAACAGGAGACCACGGTAGACCTAACGATCATCGGCATAGGCGCCGGTGTGCCGGCAACTGCTGCCACCGTCACCAGTATCTCCATCCTGGCGCGTGGCATTGGATATGTCGTCGTTGATGAGATCGGCGGGACGGAGAACGGGGGGATGGAACTGGTCGAGTATGCAATTCCGTAGCGTTCTTCCCTGCTAGCTTTTCCAACCTTCCAACCGGTGGGGAGGTGCAGAGAGGCTTTACCCGTTTCCTGAATCCGTTCCGGTGCGGCGCGGCTTTGCGCGCCTCGCCGGAACGGATTGTTTTTCGAGGGCCTGCGTCTCCCGAAACCCCCGCCGAAACGAGGTCTTGTAGTAGTACGAGACAAATGCCAATCCTGAGGAGGTGGGGAATATTGTCTATCCGCAACGGAAGATATTCCTCTTCTAGGATTTCGAGCGCTGGAGTATTCTAGAAAGGTGGAGTGATATTACTGCACCATTAAACATTCAGTAAACATCATAGTATGCATGGGGTGCGGCACATATGTATTCAACACCTGCCAACATTTCGACGCTCAAAGAGAACAAGCGCCAGTGGGACGCTCTTGGCGAAGTGGATCCTCTGTGGGCGATGACCGGCACTAACAGGCACGGCGGCTGGGATGAGGAGCTGTTTTTCACGACCGGCGATCAGCAGGTGGCTGGCGTGATGCGCGACATCGAGCGCATTGGTCGCCCCGCGGGTCGAGAGGCCGTGCTCGATTTCGGCTGCGGGGTCGGTCGTTTGACCCGCGCATTTCAGGCCCAGTTCAATGAGTACGTCGGTCTGGATATTTCGGACAGTCTCATCGCGAAGGCGCGAGCGTCGCATGCGCATCTGCCCCGTGCGCGCTTTGCGGTGAGCGTCGGTGACAGGCTGGATCTGCCGGACGAGCGTTTCGATCTGGTGTACTGCTGGGGTGTATTGCAGCACGTTCCCGAGCGGGCCGTTGTGCTGCGGCTTCTTGGCGAGTTCGTGCGAGTGCTCCGGCAGGATGGGTTGTTGATTTTCAGCGCCGTGTACCACATCAAACGGCTTTATCGTCTACAGCCTCGCCGGCGCGTGTATGCGCTACTGAAAAAGTTGAACGTTCCCGATCATATTCTGTACAATCGGCTCAAATTGTACCCCCAATCGGTACATTTCATTCCACGATCTGTGATTCTTTCCCACCTTCGGTCTCTTGGCGCTCAGGTCCTGGAGGTGCGTCAGGATAGCGCTCCCGAGTCTCCGCACCAGGCTTGTCTGGTGTATGTGGCCCGGTAGATAGGGGCGAAGGTAAACACACGCCACCAGGATGGCGAAAGAGGGGAGGGCCATCCATTCACGCGCCAGTAGACAGGTTGCCGGGAGGGCCTGTCTCTACCGGACCCTCCCCTCGTTTAGCGCGCGCTACTCAAGCGTCGGCAGCGCGCGCATGCATCCACGACAGGATCTCCGGCCAGAGTTCCTGATGGGCACGGCGTCCTACCAGCATCCCCAGGTGTTGCAGCACTACCCCTACATCCCCCTGGTACCAGAGCGCGCGGGTGTCACTGCTCCCCGCTGCGGCATGGAACGGCAGCACCGCCTCGGGCGGGATAATCGCCGAGTGCGGCTCGACAACGCTGATGATGGGCATCGTTAGCGCTGCCGGTTGCGCCGGCTCTCCGCCAACCGTGAGGGTTCCCTCCATAAAGCGATTCTCCCGGTAGAGTAACTCTACAACCTCCTCGAACAGGCGACGGGGCAACGGTTGCTCGTCCAGGGTCCAGCGCATGACCCTCAGGTGGACGTTCAGCGCCTGGGGGTCGGCCAGGCTGCGCCACCAGTCGGTCAGGCGTTCGCCCTCGAAGGTGCCGGGGGAGGTCAGGATGCTCACCGTGTTGAGAAAGGAGCCTGGAATGTTCTCCGGCATAAGCGCGGTGAGCGTGGCGGCGTGCGGGGCGCGCGCCACCACGGGGGCAAAGGCGCCCGTGCCAGAGCCGAAGCGCAGCGGCGCGCTGAGGAGGATCAGCCCGCGCACGTTCTCGGGGTGCAGAGCCGCGAAGATGGCCGCCAGCACCCCGCCGAGGGAGTGACCCGCCACGAAGGTCGCCTGCGCGCCGGTCTCGGCGGCGATGGCTTGCTGGCAGGCGTGGATGTACTCGTCGGCGTACTCAGCCAGTCCCAGGCTGTGGTCATCAGGACCGGGACGCTCCCACTGGATCAAGTAGGGGCGCACACCGTGCTGAAGACAGCGGCGTACAACGCTGATTTCGGGCACAAGATCCCAGAGATAGGCGCGTTTGATTGGCGCGGGGACGATCAGCAAGACTGGCCCGGACGCGCCGGGATCGGCGTAGGCCTTGAGCGTCACAGGAGGCGATGCAAACACCACCCGCGACGGCGTTTCAACCGGGGCGAGGCCGCCCATATCGAGCCAGCGCCCGCGCGCGCGGCGCAGGCGGTCGAGTTGGTCGTAGATCATCGGAGTGTCTCCTTTCCGGGTGTCAAGCGTCCCCCGCACTGGTTGAGAGATGGGGAAACCGGGTTTCCCCAACCCCCTGCCCACGGGGGTGGTCAGCCTTCCCCACCGGGAGGGTCTGGGAGGGCTCCGCCCTCCCAGGAGAGTTTACTATGCGTGATGGGGAAACCGGGTTTCCCCGAGCCCCTGCCCACGGGGGTGGTCAGCCTTCCCCACCGGGAGGGTCTGGGAGGGCTCCGCCCTCCCAGGAGAGGGGATATGTTGTCGGCGTTGGGGTGTACTAGCTCTGCTGGCGCACTGCAGCGCGGGAGGTTCTGAAAGAGTTGCGCCTGATCTGGGATGGGCTTCCTGATGCGGCAACACGACTGAATACGCCAACGAATAGGAAACGAATAAACGAATGCGAGAGGCGTGCCTGACTCTTCCAGGGAGGCGCGGCAACCCGGCAGCCGCGCGAGCACGAGCGCCATGATCCTCGCATGCCCCTCGTATGCCGTGAATGCGGCGATCTCGTGATACCCTTTGAAGGGGCTCCTCCCTCCCGGGAGAAGCTGATTTGCGTGATAGGGAAACCGGGTTTCCTCGAGCCCCTGGAAACTAGTATACCCTGTCGGTAGGGGACGGACAAATCCAAAGGCGGTTGGATGGGTTGACCCTTTTCCCGGGCGCGCCTGGTTGCCCCCACGCTGAACACGTGCTCAGACGGTACCTGTTCAGACTTCTCCTGGGATCGCGGACACAGACGTAGCGACGTTGCATTGCAACGTCGCTACAGATGTCTGGACGAAATTCCTTTCCCCCAGCTCTGAACAGATACCTCAGACGGGCTGGTGTGCGTGTTCGCTGCGCTTCTGGTACAATCCTCCGGGCAGGCAGACACGGGGCGGATCCGGGAGGTGGGGAAACCCGGTTTTCCCACGCCCCCTCGAGAGCGGCGGAGGAGGGCTGCGTCTTTCCAAACCCTCTCCCCCGGGCAGGGGGATGGGGAAACCCGGTTTCCCCATCCCCCTCCCGCGGTTGGGGTCGCCCGGCGCACCGGTAGGCAGGGGCGTGGGGAAACCGGGTTTCCCCGATTTTCACCTCAGTACGACAAGGAGACCTATGGCCAGTTCCGCTCCGGGCGAGGCGCTGTCGCGGGAACGTGGCGCCGGCTCGGCTCTGACGATACCGCGCGTTGACGATCTGCGTCCCTATCTCTGGCTGGCGCTATTGACCGTGCTGGCGCTGACGGTGGCCTATGCGGCCCGCCCGGTGGTGCGGATTGACCTCGGCGGCGATCACGATGCGATCTTTCTGCGCGGCTTCCACGGGCGTGAGATTGATGCCATCGGGGCAGGCGAGACGGCGGCCTGGCCGCCCGACGCCCGCGCCTTGAGTGTGCCGGGTCGCCGCGAGGGGGTCTGGATTGCTACGCTGCGCGCCGCTCCGGGCCAGCCGGCCGGCATCCTGCGTGAGGCGGCGGTAGCGGTGAATAGCGAGCGGGTGGATATGCCCCGCCGCGGCCCCGATTTCATTATTGCCAAGGTGCCAGCAGAACTGAGCACCGCTGAGACCCTGAGCTTCAGCCTGGTGTCGCCCCTGGTTGGCGACCCCGACCCGCCGCCCGGCCTGGTCGGCGAGGTGACGCTGGCCCCTGCGCGGACCTATCGCTGGTCGAGTGGCGAGTCCAGCATTGTGCTGCCTAATCTGGGGCGAGGGGCCTGGACGCTGGATCTGGCGGTGGTCACGGCGCACCCCAACGGCCAGCCGGTGAACGCGGAGGTGCTCGTGAACGACACGCTCCTGGTCCGGCTGCCCGACAGCCCGGCGCCGCGGCGGGTGCGTCTGCTGGCGCCGGCGCGTCTGGTGCGCGACGGTACGCTGGAGGTGACGCTGCGCTCGAATACCTATGCCGACCCGCGCCCGCTGGGGGTGCTGGTGTCGGAGGTTACGGTGGCCCCTGCGGGCAATGCGGGCCTCGCTACGGCCGTTCCGCCCTTTGGCGGCCTGGGGCTGGCCCTGGTGACGGTGCTGGGGGCGTTTGCCTCACTGCGGCTGATCGTTGGCAGGGGGTGGCCCGAGGATAAGCGACGCATGCCGCCGTATCTCTGGGTGGCCCTGGGGGTGGGCCTGGCAGCCCTGGCCGGCGCCTGGGCGCTCATGGCCCATCGCTTTCCGAGTAGCTTTATGCTGCCACGACTGGCCTGGCTGGCGCTCTGGAGCGTGGCGCTGGCCCTGGCCCTGCGCCCGCTGACGGGCTGGCTCTTCCGCGTGGCGGGCTTTCCTCTGCGAAGCGGCGATGCGGTCGCGGCCCTGGCCGGACAGCGCTACCTCAGCCTGTTGCTGCTGTTTGTGATGCTCAGTTACTGGCTCAAGGCCATCGGCGCGCTGCACCCCTTCTTCGTCGCCATTGATGTCAACTGGCACATGACCCGCGCCCAGTGGATCCTTGACGGACGCCTACCGTTGCTCTACGGCACCAGCAGCCCGTTGAATGAGACGACCATGCCCACCGCTGAGTGGGGGGAGAACCGTCCGGTCATCCCCTACTCACCCTGGTTCCACATGTTCGCCACGGTCTTCGCCTTTACGCCGATGACGATGGACATGGCGGCGAACATGTTCAGCATCCTGATCGACAGTACGCGCATCATTCTGATCGCCATGATCGCCTTGAAGGCTGGCCTGACCCGCCGCGGGTCGTTGATCGCCGGGGCGACCTATGCTGTGCTCCCCGTGGCCTTCCTGCTGCACTCCTGGGGCAACATTCCCACCACCTTCGGCCTGTGGCTGACCCTGGTGTGCAACACGATCATCTTTGTGTGGTGGGAGCGGCTGCACGAGCGCCGGGTGATGGTGACGCTTTCGGTGTTGTTGCTGCTCACTTTCCTGATGTACACCGTCACCGGGGTGTTCATGGGAGTCTTCCTGGCGGGGTTGACGCTGCTGGTGTGGCTGAACGGGCTGCGGGGCGGGGCGTGGGCCGCTCTGCGCAGCCAGCTCAAGCCGCTGTGGGTTGCGGCGGGCGTGGCGCTGGCCCTGGCAGTGGTGATCTACTACGGTCAGTACATTCCGCTGATCGTTGCCCAGACGCTACCGTACATGAAGACAGTCTTTACTCAGGGCCCGGAGAGTGTGGGCGTGGTGCGCCCGCCCTTCGGGCAGTACATATGGAGTTACGTGCCCCATCTCGATTACCGTATCTGGCCGGGTGATTACCTCTACTACGGGATCGCTATCCCGATGCTGTTCACCATTCCCGGGTTCTTCGCTCTGCGCCGCGAACCGCTGCCCTGGCTGATTTTCGCCGCCTGGCTGAGTGTAGCGACCCTGTTCATGTTCGCCGGTTACCGGATCTCGATGGTGGACAAGCAACTGTTCTACATGCTCCCGGTGATGTGCGTCTGCTGGGCGCTCTACGCTGATCGGATCTGGCAACGCTGGGCCTGGGGGCGCTGGGCGGTGATCGCGGTGCTGCTCTACACCCTGTATGCCGCGCTGGACCAGTGGGTGCTGCGGATCGCCACGTCGCCGGTGGCGGGGTGATGAATAGTGCAGGTGACGCAACGACGGATATGCTACGCGACCAGAGCATCCCCAGCCCGTCTCGAGCCGCGGCGCTCCAGGCGTGGCTCGGCCCCGGGCGCGCGCTGGCAGCGCTGCTGCTTGTGTTCAGCGCGGTGATTATCGGCGCAGGGGCCTACAAGTACGCCTACTGGGGCCACGGCTTTGATATGGTGGACTTTCACATGCCCATCTGGGGTACGCTCCAGGGGCGTTTTTTGCTGGTCTCGCGCTACAATTTTACCGACACGTTTATGGGGTTGGACGTGGCGCTGGGTTTCCTGCCAGCGATTCCGTTCTACGCTCTGGCGCCCTCGGCCTACACCCTGGTCGTGGTGCAGACCCTGCTGCTGGCCTCGGCGGCGGTGCCGGTCTACCTGATTGCCCGTGACCGGCTGGGCCACCCCTGGGCGGGAGTGGGCTTTGCGGCGCTGTATTTGCTCTACCCCACCACCCAGTTCATGGCCATGGCCGCGCCGTTCCAGCCGCGCATCCCGGGGTTGGTGGCGTTCTTCTGGGCCTTCTGGTTCCTGGAGCGACGGCGCCTGTGGCTGTATCTGCTGCTGCTGGGGCTGGCCATGCTCACCCGCACCGACGCGGCGCTGGTGGTGGTGGCCTTCGGGATCTACGCCGCGCTGCGGCGCCTGCCGTGGAGCTACAGCGTGGCGCCGGCGCTGGTGGGTCTGCTCTACTTCTACGTGGCGATCACCTACGTCACGCCGCGCTTCTACAGCCCCGAGTTCCAACCGGTGCGCGTCGAGGCGCCCTTTGATCTAAATCGCGATTATAACGAGATGTGGCCGTGCGGAGTTAGCCCGCAGGCCTGTTACTACCTGCACCTGGGCGGTAGCCTGCCAGCGATCGCCAGGAACATCCTGACCCATCCGATTGAGGTTCTGTTCTTTATGTTCCAGCCGGCGAAGCTGGCGTATCTGGGCCTGATGGTTGCCGGGCTGCTGCTGTTGCCGCTGTTCGCGCCGCGCGAGGCGCTGCTGGCCGCGCCGATCCTGGCGATCAACCTGCTCTCCAACCGGGTCTACCAGTACGTGATTACCGAGCAGTATCAGATCCTGGCCATTCCGGGCCTGGTGATTGCGGCGATCTACGGCGCGGCGTGGCTCTGGGCGCGCGTCGGGCAACATCGGCCCGATGCGCCTCGGCTGGCGACCGGCGCTCTGCTCACCCTGGTTGCGCTGGTGGCGCTGGTGAACCTGCCGCTGAAGAACCCCGTCATTTCGGCCCTGCGCAACCCGGAGCGCCCCGAGCGTGTGGCGCTGATGGAGCGTATGAAGGCCCGCATCCCTCCCGGTGCGGTGGTGGCGGCGACATCGTTCCTGGCTCCTCACCTGCTGCCACGCCAGGCGATCTACTTTATTCCCGGCGGCAAGATGCACCACCAGGTAGATGAGGCCGAGTATGCCTTTATTGACCTGCGCGCCAGTGGCCTGCGGGCCGAGGCGGCGCGGGGCAACGACATCGTCGCGCGTCTACGCGCCGACCCGGCCTGGACGGTCGTTCACGAGGAGGATGATCTGGTTCTGTTTCGCAAGGTGCGCCACGGCTCCTCCTCCTCACACCCCCCGCCTCCCGCTCCCTGATCGGGAGAGGAGGTGGAATATACGGGCCCCGACGGGTGTTGTGGCGTTGGGATGGGCTGGTTGGTCCTCACCCCTGGCCCCCTTCGACAGGCTTCGCCCTGAGGCTCAGCCCGAAGGGGCGGGCCTCTCCAGCTTCGCTGGAGCGCCTGCGCTGAGCCTGTCGAAGCGGGGAGACCAGAGCCGCGCGCGGAGGCGTTCCAATGCGGTACAAGCCACGTTGGCTCGGATGTGCTGTCCGCCCTTAAAATCGAAGGAGGTGGGGAACCCCGGGTTCCCCACGTCTCTCTCCACCAGGTCGGCAGGGTGCGTGTGAAAACCCGCCTGTTTCCTTTTACCTTTTCTCTTTTACCTTCCCATGCCCGGGCGCCCACGCCGGGCCGACTGGGAGTGCGGACGCACCTGCTGGTGCTCCTGGCCTACCTGGGGCTGGCCCTCTGGCTGACCTGGCCGGCGGCTCTCAGTCCGGGCAGGTACTACTTCACCGGCGGCGAGAATATCTTCTTCTTCCCCACAACGCCCGATGCGCCGCAGAACATCTGGAACTTCTGGTGGGCCGCGCGCGCCTTCAGTGAGGGCCGCAGTCTGTGGTTCGCCGACCGGCTCTACTACCCCGAGGGCGTGCAGATGGCCCTGCAGACCCTTAACCCCCTCGCGGCGGTGCTGGCGTTGCCGGTGACGCTGACCCTCGGCCCTACAGCAGCCTATAATCTGACTGCCATAGTGGCCGTGGCTCTCACTGGCTATGCCGGCTTCGGCCTCGCGCGCGCCTTCGCCCCCGGGGTGGCCGGTCCGCTCCTGGCCGGAGCGCTGCTCACCGCTGCGCCGTTTCATATCGCCAAGCTCGACTCGGGCCAGTTGAACTTCGTGACCATGCAGTGGCTGGTGTTGTTTATGCTGGCCTTTGTCCTGATGTGCCGTATCGAGGGTTGGTGGGGGCCGGCGCTGGCGGCGCTGGCCTACGGAGCGGTGCTCTACACCGACTGGTACTGGGCGCTGGTGGGCGCAGCTTTTGCTGCCGGGTGGGCCGGGCTGAGCCTGATCGGCGCAGCCCGCCCGCGGACGCTGCTGGCGCGCTTCCTGGCTTTCGGCGTCCTCAGCGTCGCGCTGGCGCTGCCGTTGCTCATTGCGGCAAGCGCGGCGCGCGGCGACCTGCCGCGGGAGCCTGGTGAGATGTGGATGGCCTACACCCTGGGCTACTCCGCCGATGCGCTGGGGCTGTTCTTCCCCGCGGCGCGCCATCCCCTCTGGGCCGTGCCCGCCGAACGCTTCCTGGTGAGCGTCGCGCCGCTCTCGATCACCGAGGGGTCCTACACTGCCGCAGGGTGGACCCTGCTGGCCCTGGCGGTTCCTGGTGTCCTGTGGTATGGCCGGACGCACTGGCGCTTGCTGGTGGTGGCCCTGCTGGCCTGGGCGCTGGCGGTGGGGCCAACCCTGCACCTGCTGGGCCACGATACCGGCCTGCCGATGCCCTATCGCCTGTTCCAGACCCTGCCGCTGCTGGGTACGGCGCGCCGGCCCAATCTCTTCGGGGTCATCACCATTACAGTCGCGGCGGTGTTTGCCGCCCTGGCCCTGGCCCACCTGCGCGCGCGCCTGGCGCCGCGACGCTTTGCGCTGGCCCTGGCGTTCTTCGCTGCGCTGGGTTTGTTTGAGCTGTGGCCGCCGGCGCGGGTGCCCAATGCCCTTGCGCGCCCGGAGGTATTCGCCCGGATCGCCGCCAGCGAGCCGGGCGTGGTGGTGGATCTGCCGCTGGAGCGGGGCACCGACAGTCGTACTCTGATCCACCAACTGGTCCACGGGCAGCCGATCCTGCGCGGCTATGTGGCCCGCCCGCCCGCGTATCCCACTCTGGACCATAGCCCGCTGCCGGCCCAACTCGCCCAGATGCGCGTCTGGTCGGAAGATGATATCATTGCCCTCGACCCGCAGGCTCTGGCCACGATGCAGTGCTACTACCGGCTGCGCTACCTGGTGCTGGAGCCGGCGGAACTGACGGCGGACCAGGAGGCGGCGGTGCTGGCAGTGGCGGCGCGGCTGAGCGGCGGACCGCCCGAACCCTGGTATACTGATGCGCGCTTCCGTGCCTACCGGCTGCCCCTGTACGCCGACCGCTGTGCGCCGTTCGTCTTTCTGGGAGCAGGCTGGAACGACCGCGAGGCTCAGGATGAAATGATCTGGCGCTGGAGCACCGGACGCAGCGAGGTATACCTGGTCAACCCGGAGGCCGAACCACAGGTAGTGATGCTCGAACTGCTGGCCGAGGGCCGCGACGAGGGCCAGCCACTGACGATCCGGCACGCTGGTCGCCCGGTCGCCGAGGTGCAGCTTGCCCGGCCCCTGCGGCGCTACCGGGTGGCAGTGCTGGCCCCGCCAGGCCAGAGCCGCCTGGAGTTGGTGACCCCGGCGGCGCGCGACCCGGCCAGTAATCGCGAGGTGGGCTTCGCCGTGCGGGCGGTAGCGGCGAGGCAGGGGAAATGATGAGGGATGCTGGGGAAACCCGGTTTCCCCACATGCTCACCTCAGGCTCCATGCGCGGGGCGCACAACGCCTCAGGGAGGGGGAATGGGGAAACCCGGTTTCCCCCTTTCCCAACCGGTGTTGGGGGCGCCCGGTGACCCCGCAGGCAGGGGTGCGGTTCGACAGGCTCACCGCAGGTGGGGAAACCCGGTTTCCCCCTCTCCCAACCAGTGGTGGGGGCGCCCGGTGACCCCGCAGGGAGGGGATTGGGGAAACCTGGTTTCCCCATGTCCCAACCGCGGTTGGGGGCGGCTGGCGCCCCAGCAGGCAGGGGAATGGGGAAACCCGGTTTCCCCATGTCCCAACCGCGGTTGGGAGCGGCTGGCGCCCCAGCAGGCAGGGGTGCGGTTCGACAGGCTCACCGCAGGTGGGGAAACCCGGTTTCTCCCTTTCCCAAGCGGTGGTGGGGGCGGCTGGCGCCCCCGCAGGCGGGGGAATGGGGAAACCCGGTTTCCCCCTGTC
>FWPV01014460.1_pt1 | contig 11581 bp, 10 predicted proteins | sample 2228371 | NCBI WGS metagenome assembly FWPV01 (sample SAMEA103939776, study PRJEB20133) | metagenome | reverse complement strand
TTTGGCCCGCTCGATTGCAGCCGTGATCCGTTCGGCTGGCACCCCCAGCATTGCCGCAACCGCAGCAGGTGGACGAGGCACGTACAGAATCGAGCGTCCCTCAAAGTTGCCCTGTCGCGTCACGCCGTAATACGCGCCGACCAGAGTCGCATCATCGCCTAATGCCATTCGCAACTCGTCGGGCGTCCAGACATAAAATGCGCCCTCCTCGGCGCGCGCAGCGCCGGGCAGCGGCAGGCTGTCAGCGTCTTCACTGCTGAAGAACGCGCCATCGGGATGCCGCAGATCGCGCAGCATGTAACTGAACGTCTCATCGGCGATGCGGGCGAAGAACTCATCGCCGGTCACCAGCGCCACCAGATGGTAGATCTCGGCCAGCAGAGCGTTATCGTAGAGCATTTTCTCGAAGTGGGGCACCAGCCAGCGCGCATCGACGCTATACCGATGGAAACCGCCGCCTACCTGATCGTACATCCCGCCCCGCGCCATCTGTGTGAGCGTATGCTGAAGCATCAGCAACGCCTGCTCGTGACCGCGCAGGCGCAGGCGGAGCAGAAATTCCAGGACCAGCGGTTGCGGGAACTTTGGCGCATCGCCAAACCCGCCGTACTGCGGATCAAACTCGCGGCTGATCCGCTCTGCCGCTGTCGTTAGCAATATCTCATTCACTGCTTCGGTTTCCGGGAGCGGCTGACTGAGCATCTTGATATGACCCAACAGCTCATGGGCCGATGCCACGACATCGGCGCGCCGATTCTGGTAGGCCTCGGCCACCGACAGCAATACCTGCCGCCACGATGGCATTCGGTAGCGCGATGCCTTCGCATCAGGCGGAAAATAGGTGCCGGCAAAAAACGGCGTGCCATCAGGCAAACAAAAGACATTCAACGGCCAGCCGCCGCGCCCGGTCAATGTCTGCGCTGCCGACATGTAAATCATATCGAGGTCAGGCCGCTCTTCGCGATCAACCTTGATATTAATGAAGTGCTCGTTCTGAATGGCTGCCACCTCTGGGTCAGCAAAGCTCTCGTGAGCCATCACGTGACACCAATGACAGGCCGCGTAGCCAATACTGACCAGCAGCGGCTTATCTTCACGCTGCGCGCGCGCGAGCGCCTCCTCTCCCCAGGGATACCAATCGACCGGATTATCGGCGTGCTGTTGCAGATACGGACTGGCCTCGGCAGCCAGTCGGTTGAGCGGATGCGCCCGATCGCTCATGCGACCTCCTTACCTTTCGTTAGCAATACCTGTCTGAATTGTAGCACAGGGGGTGGGGCAGGCAGATGCGACTAAGCCGCTTGCAAGAACCACCATCAACCTGACGACACCGCGCAGCCAGGCTGATCATATTTGTGAATAATAGAACAAAAGTTCAAGGAAAGATTGGACAGAAGCCCCCGGATCGGCTATAATAGCAGATGGCAAACGTCGCACTAGAATGCGCTAAACTCAAAACTCGACCGAACGGAGCACTCAATGGAAATCGGCATCGTCCGGCCTGTCAACATCACCTCTGAGATGCGGACGGCCTATCTCAGCTACGCGATGAGCGTGATCGTTTCGCGCGCCCTGCCTGACGCGCGCGACGGCCTGAAACCTGTTCAGCGTCGCATCCTCTACGGTATGTGGGATATGGGCTTTCGCAGCAACCAGCCCTACAAAAAGAGCGCGCGTATTGTGGGTGACGTGCTCGGTAAGATGCACCCCCATGGCGACAGCGCGGTCTACGATGCGCTGGCCCGCATGGCTCAGCCGTGGAGCATGCGCTACCCACTGATCGACGGTCAGGGAAACTTCGGCTCGATCGACGGCGACCCGCCGGCTGCGATGCGCTATACCGAGGCCCGGCTTGCTCCCATCGCCGAAGAGTTGCTCAGCGAAATCGAGAAGGATACGGTTGATTTCCGCGACAACTTCGATGGCAGCTACCGCGAACCGGTGGTCCTGCCGGCAATTCTGCCCAATCTGCTGCTCAACGGCGCTGCCGGCATCGCGGTGGGGATGGCGACCAACATTCCGCCCCACAATCTGGGTGAGCTGTGCGACGCTATCAGCTATCTGATCGATACCCCGGAAGCGACGGTCGAAGACCTTATGAAGATCATCCCCGGCCCCGATTTTCCGACTGCCGGGCTGATTCTGGGCACTGAAGGCATCCTGGCCGCCTACAGCACCGGGCGCGGCCAGATCACGCTGCGCGCAAAGACCCACATCGAAGAGGCTGGTCGCGGCGCCTTCATGATTGTCGTGACCGAGCTGCCCTATCAGGTGAACAAGGCGCGCCTGCAAGAACGGATTGCTGAGCTGGTCAAGGATCGCAAGATCGAAGGCATTCGCGATGTGCGCGACGAGAGTGATCGCAACGGGATGCGGCTGGTGATCCTGCTCAAGCAAGATGCGCAGCCGAAAAAGGTGCTCAACGCGCTCTACAAGCACACCCAGATGCAAACCACCTTTGGCGTCAATATGCTGGCGCTGGTGGAAAATGGCCGCCAGCCCCGCGTCTTGACCCTCAAGCGACTGCTGCAAGAGTACATCAGTCACCGGCAAGAGGTCATCCGGCGGCGCACCGAGTTCGATCTGGCCCGCGCGCGCGAACGCGCTCACATTCTTGAAGGGCTGAAGATTGCGCTTGACAATCTCGACGCGGTGATCCAGACCATTCGCGACTCGCGCACTGCGGAAAGCGCTCGCAACAACCTGATGAACAACTTCTCGCTCAGCGAACGGCAAGCGCAGGCCATTCTCGATCTGCAACTGCGTCGTCTCGCGGCGCTCGAACGCAAGAAGATTGAAGACGAGTATCGCGAGGTAACGCAAGAAGATTGAAGACGAGTATCGCGAGGTGATCAAGCTGATCGGCGAGCTGGAAGACATTCTGGCCAATCCGCGCAAGGTGCTGCACCTGATCAAAGAGGATCTTACGCGGTTGAAAGAGAAGTACGGCGATCCGCGCCGCACCCGCATTATTCCCGATGTGACCGGCGAGGTGAGTGACGAAGACCTCATTCCTGATGTGCGAGTGATGATCACCCTCACCGACCGCGGCTACATCAAGCGCCAGTTGCCCGATGTCTACCGCACGCAGCGCCGGGGCGGGCGCGGCATCAAGGGCATGCTCACCCGCGAGCAAGACATTGTGCGACACCTGTTGACCTGCAATTCGCTTGACAATCTGCTCTTCTTCACCGATCGCGGCAAAGTCTATCAGCTCAAAGCCCACGAAGTGCCCGACAGTTCGCGCACTGCCAAGGGCCTGCCGCTGGTCAATCTGATCGCGCTCGAACCCGGCGAACAGGTTACCTCGATGCTGGCGGTGCGTGAATTCGACGCCGAGTATCTGGTGATGGCCACTCAGCGCGGCAAGATCAAGCGCACGCAACTGCGCGAATACAGCCAGGTTCGCTCCAACGGTCTGATTGCCATTGGCCTGGAAGAGGGCGACGTGCTGGGATGGGTGCGGGTCAGTCACGGTCACGAAGACGTATTGCTGACCACCGCGCGTGGGCAGACGCTGCGCTTCGAGCAGAGCGAAGTGCGCCCGATGGGTCGTCCGGCCACCGGTGTGATCGGGATCAATCTGGCCGAGGGCGATCGGGTGGTCAGCATGGATCTGGCGCAACCCGATGCCGATCTGCTCGTCGTCACCGCGCGCGGGATCGGCAAACGCACCAGCCTGGCCGAATATCCGGTCAAAGGGCGCGCCACCGGCGGCGTGATTACCATCCGGCTCCGGCATCCGAATGACGAAGTTGCCGCCGCAGCGGTCGTGCATGAACACTCCCTGCTCACGTTTATTACCACCTCCGGCATGGTCATGCGCACCAGCGCCAGCGAGATCTCCCGTCTGGGTCGCTCAACGCAGGGTGTGACGGTTGTGAATGTCGCCGAAGGCGACCGCGTCGCTGCGCTGTCGGTCGAAGACGCCGACGAGAATGGCAATGGAAACGGCGCTGCCCCCACCCTGATCGATCCGTTAAGCTGATCCGGCGCGCTAACGCAGGTATGGCAACGGGCGTCAGCGCTTGCTGGCGCCCGTTGGGTATTGGTGGTGGATGTCTCTAGAGGCCGTGCTCTGCAAGCGCACTGCTCTGCAAGCGCACAAGACACGCTTGCGCAATGAGGGGCGACGTTGCGATGCAACGCCGCTACATCAGATCAGAAAAACAACTTCGCTAGCCGCAAGATGCCCTGACTCCACGGCACCCGGTGGGAGACGCCGGTTTGCTGGCCGAACCGTTTGGCATTGGCGACGTACCACTGATAGTTGCGCACCAGCGCGGCTTTGTTCGAGTATTTCGGCGTAAATCCTAACACCCGTTCCGCCTTCTCGACTGATACGAACGAGTCTTCGGTGACGGTGCCATACGCCCATTTGTACACCGGCGAGAGCTTCAGTTTTTCCAGCACTGCCAGCGCCCAGACCATCGGCGCTGCCGGGAAGGTGATGATCTTTTTGCCATGGCCGGCGGCATCGAGCACAGCCTGGAAATCCTCTTTGATCGTGGTGAACTCTTTTGCGCCGATATTGAAGGTGTCGTTGACCAAATCACGATCCAGCGTCAGACAACGCACGATTGCCTCGCAGAGATCTTCGACATCGAGCAACTGGTAGCGGTTCTTGCCGTTGCCCGGTAAGGGGAAGTTGTGTCCCTCCATGGCCCAGTCGTAGAGCATCGCGAAAATGCCGAGCCGTTCCGGGCCGACGAATGACTTCGGACGCAAGATCGGTACACACATGCCGACCTGGCGGAACTCAAGGCAGATTTCCTCCGCCTTGACCTTCGCTTCGCCATAAGGGCCGACGCCGCTCAGTGGATCGGTTTCGAGCAGTGGATGGTGGTCGGGAATGCCGTACACCGCAGTCGATGAGATATGCACCACCCGCTCAACGCCATGCGCGCGCGCCGACTCGAGCACGTTGCGCGTGCCATCGATGTCGGTTGAGAAGATGTCTGCCGGCGAATAGAGCGGAAGCGCTGCCGCGGTATGCACGACGAACTGCACATCCTTCATCGCTCGATCAACCGCCGCCCGGTCGCGAATGTCGCCGGTGTGCTCTTCAATCTGATTTCTTTCAGGGTAATCGAAGGGGGCAATGTCAAGTGAACGAACGACGTAACCGCGCGCCAGCAAATATCGGGCCAGATTGATGCCGGGCCAGATTGATGCCCAGAAAGCCGGCGCCGCCGGTAATTAACACGCGAGAAGCCATACTCCAAACTCCTTATTCGCTTTGTTGTAGCAGGGCGCGGATCAGCCCGCCACGGGCGATTATACCTGACAGTCGCCCGTCTGAGTCGATGACAGGCAATCGTTCGGCGTTGGCATCCAGCAACTGACGTGTTGCCATCGGCAATGAGGCATTGACGGGCACCACTGCCGGCGCCGGCTCGACCAGCGGATCGAGGGCGCGCCGTCCGCCGGGCAATGCCGCAGCGGGAGCAGGCTGCGCGCGTTGCAGGGCAGTGATCAGCGCAGCGCGTTCCTCGCCCTGCAGGTGGCGCAGCACGCTCGTTAATCGCAAGACGCCAGCCAGATGACTCTGGTCATCAACGACGAAGAGTAGATGTCCGGGAGCGGTCAGCAATAAGGCCAGTGCCGCAGCCAATGATTGGCCGAGCGCGATCCGAGGGGTGGCTGCCTGCATCACCATGTGTACCTGAACGCTGGTTGAAGACATGGTCGTGGTTTCGGTCTGGCGCGCCAGCGCCTGCAATACTTCGCGCTGGCCAAACATTCCGATCAGTCGTCCTTCGGCATCAACCACCGGCGCCTGACCATAGCCCCACTCAACCAGTCGCGTCAATCCCTCTGGGATCGAGGTTGTCGGTGCGACACCGCGCACTTCACGGTTGACAATTTCGCCCGCAGTCCGCCCTTTCAGTGGGGCAACAACCGCTACTCCTTCTGTTGCCTCGAGCGCGGCCAGCAGTTCGGGTGCCAGGCGAAACCCTGCTCGCCAGGCCAGTTCGCGGTTTGAAATCACCCCGATGACTGTCTCACCGTCTACCACCGGCAGCAGATCCGTCCGCCGCGCAATCAGTTGTTCGAGCACATCAACCAAAGGCGCATCAGCGGCAACGAAAGGCGCCGTTGGTTCCATCAGATCGGCGACCAACTGCTCGTCGCCCAGCAGTCCGGCGGGTCGTAAACCGCCCTGCGCTACGTCAACCGCTTCAATCGTGATCAGCGCCTGACCGGTGAGTTCAGCAATGAGCGGGAGCAGGCGTTTGATCCGGGCAGCGTGATCAACCCACTCGATTACAATGGGCTGGCGTTCCACCCCCGGCGATGTCTGGCGCTGCGGTCCGAAACCGGCTAGCGCCGCGATCGCCGTAGCGCCGGTGGCGCCGCTCTGGCGTAACTCGGCCAGCACTGCCTGATACAGCGGTCGGTCGCCTGCGCGATCTTCGCCATTGAGATAGATACGAACCCGCTGGATTGCTGATTCTGCCATACTGCCGCTCCTCATCAACGTTGCTCGCCACTGGTCAGGATGTGGCGGCAGGGTTTGCTATGCGCGCCTGTTGCAGGCGGTAGCGCTCTTGTTGCTCTCGCCCGTATCATACCAGCTCTGGCCGCATAGTGCGTCATTGTTTGATCAAGTCGTATGCCTTTCTGCTCGCTTCTTCCGCTCTTTTCTAGATGGCCCCTTCTGCGCATGATTCCCCTGGTAGCTGAGCAGGAGAGGACATGAACAAACATACGTTAGGATTATCTATCGTTACGCGCCGCGCGCGTCAGCATGGGATTGCGTCCGAACTCTCGCGTGTGGAAGTCATAGACACTTACTTCATGACGTTCATTCTCGGCCACCAATGGCAATATTTGCCAGTGATGGCCTATCTGGAGGAAAGAATGAAAGATATGACGAAGCGTGATCAGCGATCTATCAGCGCGGCCTTTGCTGACTTCGCGCGTTTGTGGCGTAATCAACACGTGATTGCTCGCGGTCGTATGCGTATCTTCCCCTGGTTGCTGATGGAAAGGATATTCCATGAGCGCATTTAACCGGCTAAACACCGCCCGCATAGCCCAAAAGTCACTCTTGACAAAATGAGAATGTGCTGAGAATCATAGACATATATTGTCTTATCGCACTAGTTATGTTTGGTGGAGTCGGCTATGGGAAGTAAGCTCACCCTTATTGGCGTCTCCGGTTCGTGTACCGGGCAACAGATCGTGGTCGATCGCCGCTCGATGGTGATCGGCAGCGCGCGCCAGTGTGATCTGGTGCTCCACGATCGACAGGTGCTTGAGCGGCATGCCGAGATTATGCAGGCTCTTGAGCGCTGGTTTGTCGCCCCGCTTGACCACACGGCGTTGGTGGCGCTCAACGGCAACCGGATCAGCGGGCGGCAGCGCTTGCAGCGGGGTGATATCCTTTCGATTGGCAGCGCGGCGTTCAAAGTTGCTGCCGAGTAACTCCCGTTCGCTCGAGCGTTCTGCGCACCCTCCCCAATATGGGGAGGGTGCGCATTTCGTCGTCGCATCACCCCGCGCGCAGCGCTCCCATCAAAATCCAACGTCGATAATCGTCCGACCGGTGCGATCTTGAAAGAAGCCAACGCCGTCTTGAATCAACCCGACGTAGAAGCCCATGCGCGTTTCACGCTGAAGAATGCGCACGCGCCCGATAATCTCGGCCTCTTCGCCAGGGTAGAGAAAATCCTCGACAAAGGGCTGCGCCCATGCTTCCGGTGGCCGGGGTGAGATCGACCAGCGATACGGATACCGCTTCGGCCCGCCGCCGCTGTTGGCGTCCCAGTCCATGCCAACACGCCAGAAACCGCCCGCTTGCGCGGCATAGATGCCGTCATCCACCGATGAAAAGACCTGATCGGTCGTGTATTCGTAGCCGCTCGGCGGCCCGTAGGTTCTGATCGGCACGGTGCCGGTATTGCGCACCCGGATCGTCACCGTGATCACTTCGCCCAGCATCACGCGCTGCGGCGCGATCATCGAGTAGACGATCCGCGCCTCCGGTTGGCCGACATCGACCAGCCTGATCTGCCCCTGCCGTTGCACCACATTGCCAAACGCATCCTCGGCGCGCACCGTGTAGGTGTACACGCCTTCCGCCAGCAACGAACCATTCGGGCGCTTGCCGTTCCAGACGTGGCGTTGCTCGAATGGCCCTTCTTCTTCGCGCGTCACCACCGGGATGACCTCGCCATCGGGCGCAATCACCTCGATGTTAACCGTTGCGCTCACCGGCAAGCGGTAGGTAAACTCGGCTACATCGTCGATGGCATCGGCGTTGGGCGAGATAGCTGGCGGCCATACCATCAGATTGTCGATCACCGGCGGTTCGATCGGGTCTCCCGTGATAGTCAGGGGTAATCGACGCTCGACGCTGGCGCTGCCGGTTGCCTCACGAGCGGCGATCACCAGGGTATAGGCGCCAGGCGGCAAGACGCGCCGCAATACCTGTGGGTCATCTGTTGGCACACTGCCATCGAAGCGCAAAATATATGGCTCGCTGGCCGCGGCGCGCGGCTGCGCGCGGCGCAAGTCGTACCGCTGGCCCGCCGCATCGAGAATATAGATATCCACGATTGCCGGTCGCCCGACCTGATAGCTGATTGCCAGCGGCATGCTTTGCCCCGGATCGTAGCGATCGGCGCTGGCCGCCACATCGCCAAGCAAGGGCGCCGCTGCGCAGCCGCTGAGCGCGATCAGCATTAGCCAGCCTGAAACCCACACTGTTACCATTGTCAGCGGACGCCATAGACGCCACGCAGATCGTTCCATGACTCCTCCTCTATCACGCTCTGCATCATTGCCTGATTAGCGCGCTCCTTCCGGCGGAGATGGCCGTTGCGCAGCGCGCTGTCGCTGCAAGGCCTGTCCGCCGGCCAGCGACGGAATCATCGCCGCTGCGACCAGCAAAGCCGCAAACCGCATTGCGCTCTCGTAGCCGCCGGCCAGGATCGGCGGCGCTGCCGCGGTGATCGGGGCGATCGGCCCGCCGTTCAGCGCAAAGACCTGCGATGTCCAGATTGCGCCGGCCAGCGCAATTCCTCCGGTCTGGCCCACGGTGCGCGCGATAGCCAGCAGGCCGCTGGCTACGCCGAGCGCTTCCGGTGGCGCGTTACCGAGCACGGTGCTATTGTTCGGACTTTGAAACATTCCTACCCCGATCCCCAGCAATACCAGAGACGCCAGCATCTGCCAGGGGGGCGTCGTCGGTGTGCTGCCGCTCAATCCCAACAGCGCCAGCGCCGCGATCGATAGCCCGGCGATGGTCAGCATACGTGGCCCAAACCGATCCGACAACCGACCGCTGATCGGTGAACTGAGCGAGAGTGCTATGGGCAAAGCCATCAGCATAAAACCGGTGCGCTGGAGATCGAACTGGTAGACGAGTTGGAAAAAGAGCGGCGTCAGCAACAGGTTGAAGGAGATGCCGAGAAAGAGCGCCAGCGCAGCCAGCAGGTTGAGCGAAAAGGTCAACCGACGCAGGATGCGCAGGTCGAGCATTGGTTGCTGCGCGCGCCATTCCCAGATCACAAACAACCCGCCAAGCATTACCGCTGCCCCGAACAGCCCGATCACGCGCGCATCGTTCCAACCCCAGAGCGGTCCTTCAGTCAGCCCGAACAACAGGCAAAAGAGCGCCATGGCCATCAATGCGGCGCCAACCAGGTCGAAACGCTGGCCCGATGGCACCGCGCTATCAGGCGCGATCGCGCGGGTGGTGAGCCACCATCCTGCCAGACCAACAGGCAGATTGACGAGAAAGATTGCTTCCCAGCCGATGGAGCGGAGCAGCACCCCTCCCAGCGCCGGCCCAATCAGAATCCCGGCAGCGACAAACGAGCCGATAGCGCCGAGCGCCAGACCGCGTTCGCGCGGGGGGAAGGCGGTGACCAGCAAGGCTGGGCCAACCGCCTGGATCATCGCTGCGCCAATCCCTTGCGCAATCCGAAAGCTAATCAACGCCTCAATCGATGGCGCGATAGCGCAGAGCAGCGAAGCGATGGTGACTGCTCCCAACCCTAAACGGGTTGGGCTTTCAGGGATTGGATACCCAGAGATTGCAGCCCCAATCTCAGAACGTAGTATACACGATGTGCGCAAACATTGCCACTCCCCTAGCCCCTCCACTCTGTGGGGGTTGGGGGCTAAAGCCGCTACAGCGGATCAAGTCCTTCTCTTCCGGGGCTATAGCGCCTGGGCTTTACGCCTTATTTTCGTAAACAGACCAAAACCGATCAGGTAGATCCGCCGCTTGCCGCACATATCGCCCAGGCGGCCCATCATCAACAGTGTGCAGGCCAGGGTGAGCAGATAGCCCAAAACCACCCATTCAACGACGTTGAGATTGCTCTGAAACGCGCGCACCAGTGTATTGAGCGCGATATTGACGATAGAACCATCGATGGTCGAAACCAGCACCCCGCTGCCGACCGCTGCCAGAGCCAGCCATTTGCGCCTTGTCTGCACGATGCACCTCATCAGCCACTGCGCTTCTCGCCAGAGCATTCTACCGCACTCTGCGCGATCAGAGCGCAAAACACCACCCCCGACCTGAACGGTCGGGGGTGGTGAGGTGTTTCGATACTGGCGATACGGCGATTTCGACTAGTTGCCGATGGTGTTAGCCAGATCCTCAAACAGCGCGCTGATGTTGCCGCCGAGCAGGGTCAGAGCGCCGATAACGACGACGGCGATCAGAACGAGGATGAGCGCGTACTCGACCAGACCCTGGCCCTCTTCCTTGGCGAAGAAGCTGCGAAGCATTGTGTTCCTCCTGAATACTAGTGCGGTTTAACTATATCGTGGAGCAACTCTCCACGGTTACAAGTATAGGGCAGCGGAAGCGAAATGCCAATAGCCTGACAGTACTATTTATTGATGGTACTGAAGTGGCCTCAAGTGATAGGACTGATGTAATGCTCGTTGATGAATATTTTGTTATTTGCGAAGTTTTACTATGTATTGTAGTATATTTTGTTTAATCTTTGTTAATTTGATGTTTTCAATTTCGTGTTTTTGGGCAACACTCATTGATCAACGACCGCGCGAAGCCGGGTTTCCCGCCGCGAAGAGCGCGTGGCGGGTATTGTGTCCGGCAATCCCGGCAGTGCGCTCTATCAGTAGAGACATCGGCTCACCGTGGCAGCTCTTGACCAGAAACACCCTATCGTCGCTTACGGCAACGGGATGGTTGCCGCCACGCGGGTGCCACGTCCGATCGCGCTCTCGATGCCAAACTCGCCCTGCAGCAACACCTCGATTTGCTGGCGCATATTGGCCAGACCCATATTCTTGCGCGTCCCTGCGCTGGCAATGGCATCCTGGACGGCAAAGCCGCTGCCGTTGTCTTCAATCAGTATCTGGAGCGTATGACCGCTATTATCGAGCATTAAGCGGGCCTGAGTGGCGCCTGAATGGCGCACGATGTTGTTGATGGCTTCCTGAATGAAGCGGAAGATCGTCACTTCGTAATGACCGGGCAGGCGCTGGTCAAGGTTTTGCACCATCAGACTGACATCGATCTTGTGCTTTTCGGTGATCTGGGCCACGTAGCGGCGCAGGGTCGGCACCAGACCGAGATCGTCGAGCGTCA
>FWPV01014459.1_pt1 | contig 11582 bp, 10 predicted proteins | sample 2228371 | NCBI WGS metagenome assembly FWPV01 (sample SAMEA103939776, study PRJEB20133) | metagenome | reverse complement strand
TCCGGAGGCGCGTTTTTGCCCCTGATGAGCGGCTTCGGCAAACCGATAAGCCCGCATCACCATTTCCCGGTCAACCACCGAGTAATTTTGCGGCAGAATTTCCATCAGGCTGTCAATCTTCATAATCCGGCCAATCTAGCTGGTTGTTTATTGTAGTAAGTATACCTTTTCCCGCCTGACTTTCAAGATGTGGATTGAAAAATGTTTAAACCTTCATAGTCGCCGGAAAGTGTCCGTTATTGTGAACTGTAATTAATTCCAACAGTTCTCGCAGGCTGAAGTCTGCTAGACTGTTGATGATTAAGTCGGCCTCGGAAAGATCCAGCCTTTTACTGATGGGATTAGGAACTGCAACACAAATTATTCCTGCCCGGCGAGCTGCTTTGATTCCAGTGGGAGAGTCTTCCAATACGATTGCCTGATCAGCGTTCACTTTAAGCAGCTGCAATGCTTTTAAATATAATTCGGGGTCTGGCTTTACAGAGGATACATCTTCTTTGGTCAGAACGTACTTAAAGTAAGGTAATAGACCCGACCGCGACGATGACGAGGCTGGCGAGCAACAAGGAGAGAAGAAACGGCGCCCCATCTTCGAGCCGCTCCACCCAGGCGCGCGGCGAACTGGACGCGACGGCTAAACCTATCCCGGCGTTTTCAGCATCCTGAATCAGGTCTACAATGCCCGGCAACGGCAGAAGCTGATTGGCCTTTTGAATAGAACGTTTCTTTTGTTCTGCCCAAAGGGTATGGTTATCGGTCACTATCCCGGCGCGTTGATGAAGAATACCAGCGGCATCAAAGGCATCAGCGCTGGTACCCAGACAGGCGACCCATTCTTCAAATTTGAGCTCCGCTCCATATTCCTTGAAGATTTCCAGCCAGGTTTCAAACTCGGAACTTTCTGTGTCAATAATTAAGCCATCGAAGTCAAAAATTAAAGCGCGAATCGGTGAAGTCATAATGGTTTTCCAAAGGTAATAAGATTTTCAACGCTGGGTATCAGCGGAGTGCGAGGCCAATCATACCATAATGAGTAGTTTATTTCAGCAATTCCTGACCGGCAAACTGGCGCTGGGGTGAGAGAATTTGAAGGATAATCTCATCCTCAGGTTCGGGTTGATTAAGCACCAGCCGGGTCAAGAGTTCCCCCACACCCGGCCCAAGCATAAAACCCTGACCGCACATGCCGACTGCCAGCAGAAAATTGCGTGGATTTTGCGCATAGCCGATGATTGGAAAACCATCAGGGGTCATTGGATAAAGCCCCCGCCATGTCCGGCGAACACGGATATGCTTCAAGCGCGGCATCACTTCAATCATTCGGCGCGAAACCATCGGCAGAAATTGGCTGGTTTCTTCAATGTCGGTTCCCCAGATATTTGGTGAGGGGGTAATGCAAAAAACGATCTGGCCGGTGAAGTGCTGGTAGAAGTAAAAATTGGAAGACCCCGGCGCTGGACGGATATCCACAATCATCGGATGGAGGAAGCGGGTAACCGGTTCGGTGATGGCTGCTTCGTGCGAATCGGGAAAAACCGGCAGGTCGAGTCCGGCAAGCTCACCAATCTGGCGGGCGTAGCCGCCCGCGGCATTGATGACGATATCGGCTGTATATGTCCCGCGGTTGGTGTGAACTGCCTTAATTTCCCCATTTTTGATGGTGAATCTTTCGACAGTTTCGTGAAAGTGAAATTCAGCCCCGAGACGACGAGCATGACGGTAAAAGGCGTGAATCGCCAGCATGGGGGAGGCGCTGCCATCTTCCGGTGAGTAAGTGCCGCCTAAGAGATCGTTTGGATTCAAATCCGGCACGACTTCCAGCAGTTGTTGTTTATCCAGCCAGTGAATATTCAATCCAAATGAATGTTGTTTTACCAGCAGGTCTTTGAGGATTTTTTCCTCACGCTCGCGGTAGGCCACAAAGACATAACCGCCAGCATACCATTCTATATCGTCCCCGTAAGTTTCTTTCCAGGTGGCAAAAATATCAATACTGCGCAAACACAAGCGGATTTTAGCAGGATCGGAGTGAGTAGCACGAATGCCCCCAATGGCGCGTTTGTTGGACTCTTGACCCACGCTGGCGGCCCGGTCAATTACCAGTGTCTTAATACCATTGCGAGCCAGAAAGAACGCCGCCGGTGTACCTATGGAGCCTGCTCCAATGATGATGACATCATAATGGTTATGGTTTGATTCAGGCATGGTTTTCTTCCTCATTAGCAGGGATGCCAGCAAACACACCGAGGGGTACTTCAACGAACAGCGGCCTGCGGGTATTTTCGGTTACCTGATCGAGGGGAACTCCCTCTTCGCGGAACAGGCGTAAGATTAGATTCCCGCAGGTCTTGGAGCCGCAGGCTCCCATCCCTGCCCGGGATATGGCTTTGATCTCGTTTATATCGCGGTAGCCTTGCCGGATCAGATCACGAATTTCACCGGCAGTTACATGCTCACAGCGGCAGATGATCGTTTCGTTTTTGATGGTGTCAACATAGTGGTCAAGCGGTTTAGATGCCTCGGCTGGCTGCACGCGAATACCGGCTATCCGCGGCGCTATGGCTCGCGGAGCCTGTACACGGACAATCAACGTGCGGTCGTTATTTGGAATGGCATTAATCCCCACCACCGGCACATCTCCCAATTCTGAGCCCTCGGTATCAATGACGGTAACGGTTGGTTTGCCTTCCAGACTCTCCCGTGTGAATTCATAGGGGATTGACACGATTGGGTTCTCGGGGTCTTTGCGGCTGTTAATTAAAGTAATCGCAAGGCCGGGGCAGCCAGCCACACATTTTCCACAGCCTTTGCAGTTGTACTCATCCCCGATGAAGCGAGGAACGCCGCGGATATCATTACTTTCGATGACAATCAATTCCAGGGGGCAGAGGGTGGTGCAGGGATTGCAGGGAATTTCTTGCTGGCAATGGATGACGGGCAGAATGCCCCCATCTAAGTCGGGTAATTGTTCGGGGAAAACCCTGCCGGGTTTCGATTTGAGAATTTCGCCGGTCTGGTACCACTCTTGAGGAATTTCAATTTCCGGATGACCCAGAAAACGCAAAATTTCTAACCCCTTGATTTTACCGGAAAAGATTGCCGCGGAGGCTTCGGCTATTTCCTCAGCATCACCGGCTACATAAGCAGGCAGGCAGTACCTGACCGCCTTTTGATAAAATTCGTTCACTGGATCCAAACCTACTGCAATCAATACGCAATCACATTCAAATGTTTTTTCACTGCCTGCGATGGGTTTGAAGTTATTGTCCACCCGGGCAATGGTTACCGATTCAACCCGGTCTTTCCCATTCGCACTCAAAATGGTATGGGAAGTGTAAACCGGCACACCCATCCGGGTTAATTTATCTTTGTGGACTTTGTAACCGCCACATTCAGGCAAGGCCTCAACCAATCCCACAACTTCAATTCCGGCTTGCAAAGCGTGATAGCCGGCGATCAAACCGACATTGCCTCCGCCGACAATGAATAATCTTTCACAAGGTTTTACCAGATCGCGGTTGACAAGAGTCTGGAATGCACCTGCCCCAATCACTCCCGGCAGGGCATTTCCTTCAAAAGCGAGGAATTTTTCCCGGGCGCCGCAGGCAACCAGTAACACCTGCGGTTGTACCAGTACATATTCCCGATTATTTTTCAAAACGCCGACTTTTTGATCTTCAAAAACTGCCAGAGCGGTACTGTTCAACCAGATTTCTACCGATGGAAATGATCGGACTTCCTCTTCGAGACGGGATGCGATGTCAATTCCACGAGTACCGGCATAAACAGCCTCTCTGGAGCCAAAAAAGCGGTGGGTCTGTAAGACCAGTTTGCCTCCCAGCCGGTGTTTATCATCTACCAGCAATACTGGAATGTTGCGTTTACCCAATTCGATAGCAGCCGAAAGGCCCGCCGGCCCGCCACCAATGATAAAAACCGGGTAGGTCAAGGTTCTTATCTCTCTCATGGGGGGCACGCTGTGATCCAGCGGCAATGCCGGTAAACCATCCGCCGGATAAACTCGCACCCCTTCTCTGACCAGCTCCATGCAGGACTTCACCGGTTTACCATCGGCTATCACCATACATTGGGCGCATTGCCCATTTGCACAAAAAATTCCCAGCGGGGAGCCGTCTCTGGGATGGTGTCCAAAAATGTGGATATTGTTGGCAATTAAGGCTGCTGCAATCGTTTCCCCAGCATTTGCTGAAAGGGGTTCATCCTGCCAGTAAAAAGTAAGGGTTTGCTTTTCAATTGCTGGCAGGATGGGGTGTTTTTGTATTCTCCGTGAAGACATATGTAATCCTTTTCTCAGGTTCAGGATTTGCCTGCCATTGCCGTCCTGATTTTAGCAAAAGCATTGGCTGCTTTCTACTGAAATATTGCCGCTTTTTCGCTCACGAGTGTCACCTGTTTGACAGAGGTTGTTAATAGACACTGGAATGTGAAACAACGGCAGAACCTCAAAATTGTGTTAAAATCGTACAGACAGCCAACATTGAAGGTATGTATATTTGGAGGGTAATCTCATGCGTAGAATTGCTGTTTTAACCAGCGGGGGAGATGCGCCCGGCATGAATGCAGCCATTCGGGCTGTAGTGCGCACGGCTGCGGTGCGTGGCTGGGAAGTGTATGGCGTGCGTAATGGTTACGAAGGCTTGATAGATGGCAAGCTTTTTCCTTTGGGTGCCAGAGATGTAGGTGGAATTTTGCAACGAGGTGGAACGATTCTCGGTAGTGCTCGTTCACCGGAGTTCAAAACCGAAGCAGGCCAGTTAAAAGCAATCCGCTCCCTAAACCAGTTTGGGGTTGAGGGTTTGGTTGTCATCGGTGGAAACGGCTCACAAACCGGTTCACTGGCATTGCACAGACATGGTTTTCCAGTGGTAGGGGTGGCTTCCACAATTGATAACGATCTGTATGGCTCGGATATAACGATTGGGGTAGATACAGCCTTAAATATTGCCCTGGAAGCAATTGACCGCTTGAAAATTACCGCATCATCCCATCAGCGGGCTTTTCTGGTAGAAGTGATGGGGCGTGATTGTGGTTATCTGGCATTGATGGCTTCAATCGCTGGCGGTGCTGAAGCGGTTGTGATCCCAGAGGTGGAAATTGACCCGGAGGAAATTGCCCAGCGATTGGTGCGGGCATATGAGCGCGGGAAAGCGCATGCGATTGTGGTTGTGGCGGAAGGCGCTCAGTACAACGCAACCAAATTGGGTTCGTATTTTGAAAAACACCGCGAACGGCTTGGATTCGATTTGCGGGTTACCATCCTTGGTCATGTCCAGCGGGGTGGGGATCCCGGTGCGTATGATCGAATTTTAGCCAGCCGGCTGGGTGCCGGGGCGGTTGAAGCCCTCGAACGAGGGGAGTACGGGGTACTGGTCGGCATGATAAAAAGTCAGGTAGCCACCACCCCGCTGGAAGAAGTGGTCAGTCACAAGAAACAAATTGACCTGAAGTTATTCGAACTGGCCAAGATGCTGGATTAACGTCTCATCGTTTCCAGCGTAAATAAGCCTCAATAAAGCCGTCCAATTCACCATCCAGGACGGCTTGTGTGTTTCCGGTTTCGTACTCGGTGCGGTGATCTTTGACCAGCTGATAAGGATGCAGGACATATGAGCGGATCTGGCTGCCCCATTCAGCCTTCTGGTATTCACCGCGCAGGGCTTCCAATTCTTTTTCCTGCTGTTCCTGTTTCAGGGCTGCCAGTCTGGCGCGTAGAACGCGAAAGGCATTTTCGCGGTTTTGAGTTTGGGAGCGTTCATTCTGGCAGGTTACAATGATGCCGGTGGGCAGATGCAACAGGCGTACGGCAGTGGCGTTCTTTTGTACGTTTTGACCGCCTGCGCCGGATGATTTGAATATATCAATCCGCACATCCTCCGGGTTGATCACAATTTCGTCATCATCTTCGATTTCGGGCAAGACTTCGACCAAAGCGAAAGATGTGTGTCGGCGGTGGGCTGCATCAAAGGGAGAAAGACGAACGAGCCGATGGACTCCTTTTTCCGATTTAAGGTAACCGTAAGCGTATTTTCCATTCACGGCAATCGTAACACTTTTGATACCGGCTTCTTCGCCTTCGGTCATGTCCAAAATTTCGGTTTGGTAGCCAGACCGCTCAGCCCAGCGCAGGTACATGCGTTGAAGCATGGCGGCCCAATCTTGCGAATCTGTTCCGCCCGCCCCCGCATGAATGGCAAGCAGGGCATTCCCCTGATCATAAGGCCCGGAAAGAAGAGTATTCAGTTCCTTCTGTTCCAGTATCCTCCGCAGGTCATCTACCTCTTGCTCGATTTCTGGCAGCAAACTTTCATCTTCCATTTGTGCCAGATCGAGCAAATCGGCGATCCTCTTTTTCAGTTTTTCCCATTCCTGCACTTCTTCCCGCAGGTTGGCAAGTTTTTTCATCAATTGTCGGGCGCGGGAAGGGTCATCCCACAAAGCAGGGTCTTCGGCCTGTTTTTCCAGTTGTTCTAATTCGGACTTCTTTTTGGCGAAGTCAAAGATGCTCCATGAGATCATGGATTTGACGGGAATATTCCGTCAGCTGATCAATTAATTCTTGCATACTTCCTCCAACATGAGTGCGTCAGGCAAGGATTCCGTCTACAAATGCTTCGCGGTCAAACGGTTGAAGGTCATCCGGTTGTTCCCCCAAACCGGCGAATAAAATGGGGATGCCCAATTCTTTTTGAATGGCAAAGGCCATGCCTCCGCGAGCGGATGAATCTAATTTAGCGAGTATGATTCCCGTAATTTGCACGGCTTCTTTGAATGCTTTGGCCTGCTGAAGTGCGTTCTGCCCGGTGGTGGCATCCAGCACCAGCCAGGTGGCGTGAGGCGCACCCGGCAAAGCCTTCCCGCTCACCCGATAGACCTTTTTCAATTCTTCCATCAGGTTATAGCGGGTGTGCAGCCGTCCGGCGGTATCAATGAAAACGATATCCATATTCCGCGAGATTGCCGATTGGATCGTGTCGTATGCTACTGCACCCGGATCGGCATTGGGTTGTCCACTGATAATGGGCAGTTTGAGGCGTTCTGCCCAGATTTCCAACTGATCCACTGCCGCGGCGCGGAAAGTGTCGGCTGCTCCAAGCAGCACTTTTTTGCCCTGTTGTGAGAATTTTTTGCCCAGTTTTGCAATGGTGGTGGTTTTGCCCGATCCGTTCACACCCACGATCAGCACCACAGCCGGCTTTACATGGTCGAGGTTGATTGGCGGGGCGGGGTCGAGGCGTTGAATCAGCTCACTTCGCAGCAAATTGCGAAGCTCAGCTGCCCGGATGATGCCCTGTTGGGCGGCTTTTTTTTGAAGGGTAGTGAGAATCTCCTGGGTGGTCTGGATACCCAGATCAGCCTGAAGAAGCAGGGCTTCCAATTCTTCCCAGGTGTATTCATCAATTTCAGTTGCACCAAAGACGGTTGCCAGTCTGCCAAAGGCGGCCTTGCTGGTGCGGTTGAGTGCTTCTTTCCATTTAGAAAATAGTTCTGCCATAGCGCGATGATTATATCATAAGGGGATGGGGTGGTAAATTTTGGGATTGTTGAATGGCCAGTTGACCGCAGCCGGCCTGAATATCAATGCCACGCCGGATACGGATTGTAGAGGGGATACCATGGCGTTCCAATTCGGTTTTGAAGGCCAGCGCTCGTTCGCGAGTGCTGCCTTTGCCGGCATATTTTTTGGTGGGGTTGAGTGGAATCACGTTAACGTGACACAACAAACCCTCTAAAAGCCGGGCAAGTTTTCGAGCGGTTTCAATCGAGTCATTCACCCCTTGAATTAATGCCCATTCAAAGGTCAGTCGGCGGTTGGTTTGGGCTACATATTCCCTGCAGGCTGCCATCAATTCACCTAGCGGGTATTTTTTATTGATGGGCAGCATCGAGGTGCGCAGGTCGTCATCGGCTGCGTGCAGGCTGATGGCGAGATTGACCTGCCTGTTCTCCGATGCAAAACGGCGAATCATCGGCACAATCCCAACGGTTGAGATGGTGAATCGGCGAGCGCCTAGATTCATGCCCAGCGGATGATTGAGACGATCAATGGCTGCCATCGTTGCATCGTAATTGTGGAAAGGTTCACCCATGCCCATCAAAACGATGTTGGTGACCGCTTCCCCTTCATTTTTGAGAAGATTTGCGTAATAAATTACCTGTTCCACGATTTCACCGCTGGTCAAATGACGTTTGAATCCCATTTGGCCTGTGGCGCAAAAGACACAGCCCATAGCACAGCCGGCTTGAGTGGAAATACACAACGTGCGACGTTTTTCGTACTTCATCAGTACTGCTTCAATGGCTTTACCATCCGGTAACTGAAAAAGAGTTTTGGTTGTTTCACCGTCTGTGGAGTGGAGCACCTGAACTGGTTTTAATGAAACAATGCGAAAATTATTTGTCAGTTCCTTGCGTAAACTAACCGGCAAATTGGAAAATTGTTCAGGATCACGCCAGAAGTTTTTATACAGCCCCTCCCAAATTTGGCGCGCTCGAAACGGTGGCTGCTGCCACTCTTTAATCACCCCTTCGATTTCGTGAAAATCGAGGTCATATATGAGAGGTTTGGTGGGGGACGAATCTATTTCAACCATTCAGGAATCGACACCGACCAATTCACTGAGTGAGTTGACAATCAGATCCGGTTTTGGCTGCCAACCTTCGGCATCTGTAAGACTGGTGACCCCGGTCAACACCAGCGCGGTTTTGCAGCCTGCATTTACCCCTCCCAGAATATCGGTATCCAAACGGTCACCGACTACGAGGGTTTCCTGAGGTTGGGTCTCCATTTGTTCCAGCGCAAGTTGAAACAGATGGGGATAAGGTTTGCCCATAATCAGAGGAGGTGTACCGCTGGCTGTTTCTATGGCTGCCAGAATTGAACCAGCCCCGGGTGTCAGTCCTTCTGCAGAAGGAAAGGTCTTATCCGGGTTGGTACCAATAAAGGGGATACCTTTTTGAATCAAAAGGGAGGCTTTGCGTAATTTATCGTAGTTGAATTGCCGATCCAACCCCGCCACTACCGCCAGTACACCGTCTTCGGAGTGATAAAAACCGGCTTCTTCGAGCGCTTCGATTAATCCCGCTTCACCAATTAAGTAAACAGGTCCTCCTTGCGGGTGTAACTGTTTGAGGTAATGGGCTACCGCCATCGGCGAGTTAATAATCTGGTTGGGTTGCACCTGTACGCCAAAGGAACGTAATTTTTCAACGTATTGACCAATACTACCGGTAGCGTTGTTGGTTGCAAAGGTGTACTTAAGCCCCATACTTTGAATTTTTGTAAAAATTCTTGCAAGGTCGCCAATCGGCTGCCTGCCCCGCCAAAGGACGCCGTCCATGTCCAGAATGAGGGCTTTCAGTTGAGGAAAATGATCAAGCAACATGTTCGTGAGAAGAATTTTACCGGCAGGGGAAAAACATGACCCTGCCGGTAAGCCGATTTATTTTTTGGGAGGGGTCAAAACTTGATCCACCAGACCATATTCAACGGCCTGTTGGGCATCCATGTAAAAGTCCCGCTCCGTATCCCGTTCAATTACCTCTAGCGGTTGGCCGGTGCATTCTGCCAGAATTTCATTCAGGCGTGATTTAAGGCGCAAGATTTCTTTGGCTTGAATTTCGATATCTGATGCCTGACCGGATGCGCCGCCGAGGGGTTGGTGCATGTGAATGGTGGCATGGGGCAGGGCATATCGTTGCCCTTTTGTGCCGGCTGCCAGAAGTACAGTACCGAATGATGCAGTTACCCCAACCGCAACCGTGCTGATTTTATTGGGAATCATCATCATGGTATCGTAAATTGCCATGCCCGCGTAGATCATTCCACCCGGCGAGTTGATATACATCTGGATTCCCTTATCGGGATCCTCTTTGCTCAGGTAGAGCAGTTGGGCAACAATCAGATTAGCGATTTGGTCATCAATCGGGGTACCGACAAAGACAATTCGTTCTTTTAAGAGCAGTGAGTAAATATCATAAGCACGCTCACCGCGCCCGGTACTCTCAATGACCATGGGGATAATATTTTGAAAAGCCGGAATGGTCATAAATTCTCCTTTGGCTGGTTGAAAACTTATCAGGCTTGCTCCTCAGCAGGCGGAGTCTGATTCTCTTCTTGAACAGGCTCGGCGGCGGATTGAGTTTCGGCAGCCGTTTCAGCGGTTGGAGCCTCACTGGCCGGTGGTTCTTCAATCGCCTGGCCGGTAGCAATGGCTTTCATACGATTCAAAATCATTTGATTCAGCCTGCGATTGATATTGTAAATCAAGACTTCCTGAGTGAGTTGATTTTGTTCAGCCTTTGTGGGTTTTTTATCCATTGGTATGGATTGCAGATCACGCAGCGAGTCTTGAATGGCTTGTTGATAATTGGCTTCGTCAATTTTGATTTGTTCCACATCGGCGAATTTTTCCATAATCAGGGAGCGTTCTAACCGGCGGCGGGCGATTGGCTGCAATTCTTCGCGGATAAAGGTTTCACGGTCTTTGTTGACCATCTTGAGATAAGTGTCCAGTTCCATTCCCTGCCGGCTCAGGTCGTGTTGAAAGTCTTCTAAAAGATGTTCAACTTCGTGTTCAAGCACTTGAGGTGGATATTTGATAGTGGCCTGAGATTGCAACTGCTCAAACAGCTGATTGAAGAAGACTTCATCGGCCTTTTCTTTTTTGGTGTTTTCCAATTGTTCGCGAATCGCCTTTTTCAAGTCTTCCAAAGTCTCAAATTGCCCAACATTTTGAGCGAACTCGTCATTAAGTTCCGGCAAGATCAGTGATTTTACGCTCTGGATGGTAACCTGGAATTCGACTTCCTTGCCGCGCAAGGCTTCATCAACTTCCTCTTGCGGATAAGTATAAGTAAGGGTGAAAGAGTCACCTTCTTTTTTACCAACTAAATTCTCGGAAAAACCGGGGAATGGGAATGAGCGGTTTTCCATTAAGTCACTTCCCAGAATGAATTGGGCCGGTCTTTCCGGGAATACCATTTCATCCTCACCTTCCCCAGGTTGGGTGAGTTTGCCGGAAAATTTCACATAGACAAGGTCACCATCCTGAGCAGGTCGGTCAACCGGTTCAGCAGTTGAGTAATTGGTTTGTAAACGTTTCAGAAAATCGGTAACTTCCTGCTCTTCTACGGCTTCTGGTGAATATTCCAAACGGATGTCTTTATAATTGCCTAAGTCCACCTCAGGCTCTAGCGGGACAATAAAGGAAAACCTGGGCGGATCAAGGCTGAGAATTTTTTCCAAATTACCGGCTGCGCCGGGTTTGATTTGGGCTTCTTCCAAGATTTTTGGGTAGTATTCGTCAATTAAGTCCTCGATGGCTTGTTCAAGAAGAGCCTCGTCCCCCACGACTCGCCGCACCACGTCATAAGGTGCTTTGCCGGGCCGAAAGCCCGGGATGCGAGTTTTTTCGGCAATCTTACGCGCTGAACGGCGTTTGAATTGTTCTAAAAGTTCATTATCAAATTCAGCAATTACATTGACCTGATGGTCATCTCGGGGTTGGATTTCGAGTTTCAACTTGATCATCCTTTACAAAGATTTTTTAATTGAGTGGGGA
>FWPV01014458.1_pt1 | contig 11582 bp, 8 predicted proteins | sample 2228371 | NCBI WGS metagenome assembly FWPV01 (sample SAMEA103939776, study PRJEB20133) | metagenome | reverse complement strand
GGCCCCTTGAAATCACAAGACATTTTAGATATTCCAGGTCTTTTTGCGGCAACTAATTTGGAGATGACCCACATTTCATATATTTATGAGAAAATACGATGCGAAGAAAAATATTATTTGCTCTCATTAAAAATTAAGATTATAACCTCAACTCATCGGAGAGAGCGGGAAGATGGGACGCCAGGGAAGGATAATAAAATGCGGAAGCGGGTCTATAAGCCGAGTTCTGTCTCTTCGGTTTGCCGAAGAGGGTGATCATTCCTCTCGCCCTAACATTGCTGTTAGGGTCTAGCGACCTACCCGGGAACATCGAGCGGGCCACTCTTAAACGTTCCCCTATTTGGTCTTGCTCCAGGTGGGGTTTGCCGTGCCAATCCTGTCACCAGGATTGCGGTGAGCTCTTACCTCGCCTTTTCACCCTTACCCCTCGCTAGGCTCGGGGCGGTATATTTTCTGTGGCACTTTCCCTGGGGTCACCCCCGGTCGCCGTTAGCGACCACCTTGCCCTGCGGAGCTCGGACTTTCCTCTCGGTTTTAACCGAGCGATCACCCGACCCCCTTCCGCCTAATTAGCCAGCTCAACTGCGGTCCTTCTCTAAGATCGCTTGCTTGGCCAGCTTATCTGCCTGTTTATTTTTTTCTCTTTCAATATATTTTATAATATATTTGGGAAAGTTATGCAAGAGCTGTCGCACTTTGGCATGCAAGGGCTTTAATTGTAAATTTCTAACCTTATATTCACCTTGAAGCTGACGAACTACCAGCTCTGAATCCATAAAAATTTTTATCTGCTTAGGTTTAAATTCTCTGGCTTTTTCTAAAGCCAAAATTAAAGCCTTATATTCGGCAACATTATTAGTAGTTCTTCCCAAGGCGGATTTCCACTCTTTAATTATCTTCCCTTGGGCATCAGTAAAGACTATTCCTACGCCTGCTTCTCCGGGATTCCCTTGGGAAGCGCCGTCTGTATAAATATATAATTCCTCTATGGTCAAGGATTTATTATCTGGAGAAGAGTTAGCTAAGGGCAGTTCTTGCAGCTGCATGGTTTAAATAAAAGAATCTTCTCTTCAATTTCGAGAAGAGAAATAATTATTGACTTGAAAAAAATTGAGGGAAATAGGCGGTCATAGGTTAGTTTCTGACCCTTTATTCCGTCCATTTTCCCAATATAAAATCCGGCTGCAATTTGGACAGACGATAAGACTTTCCTGTTTTTGCAGCTCAATGTACAACTGGGGCCTAATATTCATATAGCAAGCCTGACAGACCCCCTCCTTTACGCTAACGATAGCCAACCCTTGGCGTCTTTCTAAAATCCGGTGGTATTTCTGTAATAGATCAGGGGGGATCTCTTTTTCCTTATCTTGCCGATTGCGCAGCTCTTCAGCCATTTCCTGGTCAAAAGAAGCTATCTTTTGTTTAAGTTCCGCAACTTGGCGTTGATATTCTTTACGCCTTATTTCTAATTTTTTTTCTGCCTCCTGGAGATTTTTCTGCAATTCTTCAATCTGTTCTAAGAGAGCTAGGATTTCCTCTTCCCTTTGCCGATTAAGTTTTTTGGCATTTTCAATTTCCTTCATCACTGCTTGGTATTCTTTATTAGTTTTTATTTCGAAGACCCGGGCTTCGGTTTTTTTTATGCGGGCCATCTCCTCTTCTAATTCTCTTTCCTTGTGCCGCCGCTCCTTTTGCAGTCTTTCTAATTCTGCTCTTTGGGCAATTACTTTATTTTCTTCTTTTTTGAATTCTTCCTCCAAAAGAGCTAGGCGTTGGGGGATTTCTTCTTTCTCTTTTTCCATTTTTTGGATACGCAGATCCACTAATTGGAGGGCAGCTAACTTTTCTAAATTTCCGCGCAATTGTTTTTCCTCCTGAAAAAAAAGTGCACCTGAGGAGGTGCACTTTTTAATTTTTCGCCTAAGGTAAATAGCGAGCTTATTTTTTTATTCACAATAATTTTCTTCCGCATATAATTTTTAATGGGCCCACCTGGGTTCGAACCAGGGACCTTCCGGTTATGAGCCGGTGGCTCTTCCCGCTGAGCTATGGGCCCATAAATTTAAAATACCTTTTTCTAAATTAATTGTCAATGCCTTAACCTATCTTGCCCACCTTCACTTTGGGGTCCGAATCTCAGGGCGTATAAGAGGGAAGGGGGTTCATTCGGGATCATAAGGCACTTTTACCCTCTTTAACCCGGGCTCGCTTTTGCTGAAAAATAAGCTTTTCTCTTAAATCCGCCTATGCTCTGCGGAAATCTGGCTTGCGGTTTTTACTCCTTCTTCTCCCGCCGATGCTCCCTCATTCACCCCTGACCTCTTTATAAAGTTCTGAAGAACCATCTTTTAAAATCCCTATTGTTTTCATCCTTCCACAAAAGCGCGCAGTTTTTTAGAGCGGGAGGGATGCCGCAATTTGCGGAGCGCCTTGGCCTCGATCTGTCTTATACGTTCCCGGGTCACATCAAAATTCTGGCCCACTTCTTCCAGAGTATGATCAGCCTTCTCATCAATGCCAAAGCGCATTTTCAGCACTTTCTCTTCCCGGGGCGTAAGAGTAGCTAAGACCTTCCTGGTCTGCTCGGAAAGATTGAGTTGCACCACCGCTTCGGCTGGAGAGACTACTTTTTTATCTTCAATGAAGTCACCTAAGTAGCTGTCCTCATCTTCCCCGATAGGCGTGTCCAAAGAGATAGGTTCTTTGGCAATCTTTAATACTTTGCGCACTTTGTCTAAAGAGAAGTCCATCCTCTCGGCGATCTCTTCGGGTGTTGGCTCCCTGCCCAGTTCCTGTACTAGCATGCGCGAAGTACGGATGAGTTTATTGATAGTTTCGATCATATGCACCGGGATACGAATTGTCCGGGCCTGATCTGCTATAGCGCGGGTTATGGACTGACGAATCCACCAAGTGGCATAAGTGCTGAATTTATATCCTCTTTGATATTCGAACTTTTCTACGGCCTTCATTAAACCGATATTGCCCTCCTGGATTAGATCTAAAAATTGCAGGCCCCGATTGGTATATTTTTTCGCAATAGAAACTACTAACCGAAGATTGGCTTTTATTAATTCATTTTTGGCCAATTCTGCTTTCGTTTCTCCATTCTTCACCGCCTCCAGGGTTCGTTTCAATTCTTCGACGGAGAGATTAGATTCTGCTTCGACCCGCCTAATTTTACGCTGGCCATTTTTAACTACTCTTTCAAATTCTTCTAAATCCTCTTTGCGAACGCCAGCCTTGCGCAGATTACGGCGGTATTCTTCAGGATTCTTCTTGCGCAGCCGCAAGAGCTTTTGAATTTGCTCTAAGGGAAGGTTAGTCTGTTTTTGGATCCAGTTCTGACATTCTAAGATTTCGGCCTCCGCTTTATCAACTCGTTCAGCTAATCCTTTGAGTTTTTGCACGATCTTATCGATATGTTTCGTCTTTAAGTTTATATCTTTGAGGAGGGAAACAATCTTTTCTTTATTTTCTTGCCATTTCTTCTCTAATTGGGCCTGCATCGTTGGGCTTAATTTCCCTTTTTCCAATTTAGTTTTTAGCTGGCGGTTGCGCTCATTTAGCTTTTTAATCTGATCAATGAGGGTGAGAATCCGTTGTACATTGAATTCCTCTTCCAAAAAATAGTCTTCTTCAAAGTCAGGAGCTAATTCCTTAGCTTTGATTTTTTTTGAGCGTAGTCTTTCTCCAAATTGAATTATTTCTTTGATGGTTAATGGAGAATTGAGCACGGCATTAATTACTTCCTTTTCTCCTTCTTCTATGCGTTTGGCAATTTCTACTTCCCCTTCCCGGGTGAGCAAAGACACCGAACCCATTTCCCTTAAGTACATATACACGGGATCAACTGCTTTCCCTATGCCTTCGGCTTCTAAATCTAATTCCTCTTCTAAGGGGAAGGGCTCCAATTCTTCGGCTTGTCTGCTTACTTTTACCTTATGGGCCGCATCCACCACTTCTATATCCATCTCTCCGAACATCATCATCAGATCATCGATCTGATCGGAAGAGACAATATCCGCGGGCAGAAGATCGTTTACTTCATCATAGGTTAAGAAGCCCTTTTCTTTACCTAAATTTATTAGTTGTTTAACTTTTTCCATTTCTTCTTCTTTAGACATAGCCATTCACCTCTCCTTTGGCTCGTTAACTGGCCTAAGTTACAAACTGGTCATAATATTCTTTCGCCCACTTTTTTTGTTCCTGCAAGAGCCTTTGTTTCCGCAAGAGCAATTCTTTCATACCGGAAACATCAGCCGCCTTATTCTTTTCTGCCTGAATTCGGTGGCGAATCTCCTCATCTACGCATTTAATTTCTTTCTGTAAACGCTGCCAGCGAAATCTCCGCCAGCAGTCACGGAGCATCCGTTCGGGGTCTGTTAGACTTTCCTCCGTCAAAATTAGTTCGGAGACTAAATCTCTTAAATCGTCAGCTTCTAATTGCTCTAAGAAATCATGAATTTCAAGCTTCTTTTGCTTCGCCCAAAAACGCATTATCTCCTGGGCTAATTTTTGAAAACGCGGATTTTCAAATCTTTCCTCGCTAAAAAGGTGCTCTATCTCGGGGATTAAATGGCTCTTCAAGAGCATAAGTTGCAAGAGAACCCTTTCATGGGCTGGTCCGTCGCTTACAGGGAGAGATTCTTTTCCTATTTCTTCGGGATTAGCCTGAGCTTTTAATTGACTGCGAATTTGAGATTCCTTTAGTCCCAATCTATGGGCTATTAACTCTACGTAGAGATTCTGTTCTAAGGGGTCTCTTAGTTGCTGCCAAGCCGGGATTAGTTCCCGAAATACGCGCACTTTCCCCTCTATACTCCCCAGGCCGTGACGGCGGATAGCTTCTTCTAATAGAAACTCCATAAGTGGAAGAGCTTTATGGAGCACTTCTTCAAACCTGGTTCTTTTTTCCTGGCGAATAAAACTGTCCGGATCAAATCCAGGTGGTAGTGAGGCCACCTTTACGGAGATGCCTTCACGCAAAAAGAGTTCTAAACTGCGTCGAGTTGCCTTTTGCCCGCCCTCATCAGCATCAAAGATTAAGATAACTTCATTGGTGTAGCGACTCAAGAGGTTAACCTGCGCGGGGGTTAAAGCAGTTCCTAAAGAGGCCACCGCATGCTTAATCCCTTCTTGAAAAAGTGAAAGTAGATCCATATATCCTTCAACTACCAGGGCTCGTCCCTGTTCCCGGATGGCTTTCTGGGCCATATTAAGTCCATAAAGAACCGACCCCTTGCGGTAAATTGGTGATTCTGGAGAATTTATATATTTGGGCACAGGCTGATCTGTTCCTGGGTCAAGTTCGCTAACTATCCTTCCCCCAAATCCGCAAACCTTCCCTCCAGGGATAATAATAGGGAAGATTATGCGTCCTCGGAAGCGGTCATAATAACCCGCTTCTTCCAAGGCCTCTTTTCCTTCTTGCCGAGGAATTATCAAGCCCAAAGTCTGAGCTTGTTTTAATGATATCCCTTCTCCCTTCAAAAAATTGGTCAAGGCATCCCGGGCCGTCGGAGCAAACCCTAATTTGCCCAATTCGATAGTTTCTAGAGAAATCCCTCTTTTAGCTAAATATCTTCTCCCTTCTTCGCCCTCTTTTTCAGAGACGAGGAGGCGGTGGTAGAAATTACAGGCCAATTCATTAATAGTGAATAAATTTTCTTGGAAACTTCGCTGAATTCTTTCGGCCGCAGATAACTCCCGAAGAGGCAGAGAGACCCCATATCTTTGAGCTAAAACTTTAACCGCTTCCGGGAAGGTCAAATTATTTATGCGCATTAGAAAATTAAAAACATTTCCACCAGCACCACAGCCAAAACAATGGAAAATCCCCTTTTCCTCATTTACCGTGAAAGATGGCGTCCTTTCAGCATGGAATGGGCAAAGACCCAGATAATTTTTCCCAGATTTTTTTAGGGAGACAAAGTCAGAGACTACTTCCAGAATACTCGCTCTTTCACGGATCTCCTTGATTTTTTCGGGAGAGATGAAGTTATCCATTTAAACGGGTTTTATTTTTTCCCTATCTGTTTTGTTTTTAGGAAAAGAAGAAACTTGGCCTATCTCTATTACAGTCACTCCGTTCCCTCCTTGACTAGGGTCTCCAGGCAGAAAAGATTTAACTAAAGCATGGGTCTGAACATGTTGACGAATGGCTTGCCGGAGGCGGCCCGTTCCCGCTCCATGAATAATGACTAATTTTTTAAGTCCGGCTAAGAAGGCTTCATCAATCGCTTTATCTACCAAAGGCAAAGCATCCTCTACTCTTAAACCAATAAGGTTTATTTCTCGAGGGGCCTCAGGAATCTCAAAATTAATGGAAACCCTTTTTCTCTCTTCTAAATTTAATCCTTGGCCTTTATATGGTGCATCTAAGCTGTATCGAAGAATCTCTTTACCTGCGAGGGCGGAGGGTAAATCTTCTTTTTCGACCCCCAGGAGAATGGTTTTAAGCTCTTCTTCTTTAGATTTTATAATTTTTTCTAATTGATGAATATCGGAACGCCCTTTATTTTTGAAATCATTAATAATTTTGCGCAGTTCCTCTCGGGCAGCTTCCATTAAACCCTTACTCTCATGGCGAAGCTGCCCCAACATAGCCTTCTTCTCTTCTTTTAGTTGCTGAAGAAAAATTTTAGTTTCTTGATTTAAATTCTTTAACTCTTCGCTAAGCCTTTGATATTCCTCGTATTTTTTTTCAGCCCGGTGCTCTTTTTCTTCCAGAGCTTGGAGGAGTTCACTAATCCGCCGCTCTCCTGCACCAATATAATTTTTGGCTTTTTCCACCAACGCGGAAGGCAGGCCAAGTCTTTGGGCCATAGGCAGAGCATAGCTTTCTCCCGGCCGGCCATATATTAATTTGTAAGTAGGCCGGTTAGTTTCTGTATCAAATTCTACAGAAACATTGACCACATCCGGGTGAGCGCTGCCGTAGGCTTTGAGAAGGTGGAGATGAGTAGTAACGACAGTCTTAGTTCTTCTGGCCCGCAGTTCATCGAGCAAAGCCATGGTCAAAGCTGCGCCTTCGGCAGGATCTGTACCTCTTCCAACCTCATCCAAAAGCACTAACGAATTTTCATCTGCTTCCTGAAGGATTTCACAGATGGTTTGCACCCAGGCCGAAAAAGTACTTAAACTATCTGGAAGGCTTTGTTCATCTCCAATTTCGGCAAAAATATTATTAAAGATGGCCACGCGACTCCCGGCAGCCACTGGAATCGGGATACCACATTGAGCTATAATGGTTAAAAGTCCAAGAGTCTTTAGGGCCACCGTTTTTCCACCAGCATTAGCTCCACTAATGATTAAAGCGGTTGTTCCTTTTTTGAACTCCAAGTCAATAGGTACGGCCGATGAAGAAGGAAGGAAAGGATGCCGCGCCTTTTCTAAATATATGTCTCCTTCTTTATTGAGAAGAGGAATAATGCTTTTTGTAGATAGAGCATATTTACCTAAACCAAAGAGGAAGTCCAAGTAAGTTAAGACTTGAACGGTTTGGGAGATTTGGAAGCTATTCCCACGGACTAAATCCGTGAGCTCCTTGAGGATACGCCTTTCTTCTTCTCTTTCTTCATTAAGGAGTAAATTCAGCTCGTTATTCTCTTCTATGACGGAGAAAGGCTCTATAAAAAAAGTGGCCCCAGATTGAGATTGGTCATGAATAATCCCGGGTAAAGCATTTTTATATTCCGCTTTAATGGCCAAGACATAACGTCCATTCCGTATGGTCAAAATTTGCTCTTGGAATATATTTTTCAGGCTTTCTTGGGTCCAAAAAGATTCTAATTTTTTTCTTATTTTTGCTCTAAGCTTAATGATCTCGCGCCGCAGATACTCTAAGTCCGCACTCGCTGAATCTAAAATTTCTCCTCTTTCTCCGAAAGTAGAACAGAGATGATCATAAAGGCCATGCAAAGAAGGAATGCTCTTTATCCATCTTTGCAGGTGAGAATATTTTGAGCCCAAGACCTGGTTAAATTTTCTTACTTTCTCCGCCACCCCTAAAGTACTTTTTATTTTGAGGAAATTTTCGGCAGAAAGGATGAAGCCCTCCACTCGAGATTCGGAGAGTAAAGGATGCAAATCATAGAAACCAGCTAATGGGAGATCACCGGCAATTTTTAATACTTCCATGGCTTCGGCCACAGTTTGATAAATAGTATTGATTTCTGCTATATCTTGCTGCGGGCGGATAGTAAGACAATAATTCCGGCCACACTCAGAAAGAGTATATTCTTTTAAAAGGTCCAAAAACTGGAAGAATTCTAAATCGCGGAGCGCATGCTCCTTCATGAGTATGCCTCAGCTTATCGGAATGTTCTTAACTCTTCCCTTTGGCGGCGGATCAAGCAAGTAAAGCCCCCTTTTATTAAGAAAAGGGGCAAAAATAAAATTCGCCAGAGAACTCTTTTTCGAGGTGCAATACCTGCTAGCGGTGGAAAAGAATGCTCCTCATCGCAGTCAGTAAAAACGACCCGATGACTTAAAAGGCTGAACATCAAAGAATTTAATGAAATAAGTTAACTATTTCCCAACCCTCTTGGCGATGTAAAAAAAGCGCACTCCCAATTAAAGACCAATTAAGTCGCCTTAGGGGATAGTTTTTCCTTGACGATTTCGTTGACGAGTTTACCATCAGCTCGGCCAGAGACCTTGGGCATAATTTTTTTCATAACTAAGCCTAGATCTTTAAGATTCTTCGCCCCCGTTTCACTTATGATCTGTTCAACAAGCGCTTCAATTTCTGTTCGAGAGAGAGGTTGGGGTAGATAAGAAAGCAGGATTTTGAGTTCTGCTTCTTCTTTGGCAACTAAATCTAAGCGGTTTCCTTCTTGAAAAAGCCGAATAGATTCTCGCCGCTGCTTTATTAAAGACGAAACAGTTTCGATAATTTCAACCTCAGATAATTCTTTTTTCTGACCGCTGACTTCTCGTTTCTTAATTTCTGTTCTAAGCAGCCTTAAAGCCGATAACTTTCTTTCATCGCGACTTTTCAAAGCCTCATTAAAATCTTTGGCAATTTGCTCTCGAAGTTGCATTTTTAATTACTCTTCATAAAGGCGCATTCGTTTCAAAGCTCTTTTGCGGGCAGCAAGTTCCTTTTTCTTTCTTTTTACACTGGGCTTTTCGTAATGCTCTCGTTTTCTGATTTCTGAAAGAATTCCAGCTTTTTCACACTGCTTTTTGAATCTTTTAAGGGCATTTTCGAAGGACTCGCCTTCTTTTACTTTAACCCCCGGCATTCATTTTTCCCTCCCTCCCAAACAGCCAAATTTTTTTTCTAAGTCAAAAATTATATTATATTTTTGCTATCCTGAAAAGTCAAATAAATTTCTTTCTTATCGTCGATCACTTTGGCAATTTATGGATAGCTTGGTCGGAAGGGAAAAAGGCTCAAATGAGCCACTGGGTAGCTTCTGAGGACAGGCGGGGAAGAAAGGTGGATAGAAAAATTAGGGTCATCTTCAAATTAGTTGCCACCAAAAGACCTGGAATATCTGAAATGTCCTGGGATTTCAAAGGGCCGGAAGAAGAGTCAGCTTGCTGGCCATCATAAGGCCCATATCTCTTGCTTCGGGCGGCGGGGGACTCCGCTTATCCTCCGCTGCTCGGTTATCACGCCCCCGCTGCGTTTTGCGGATGGCCGGCCGTGAGTTTATGGAGCGGGGATATCCCGCCGATGCTTGCGGCGCCATCGGCCTTTCCTTCCCGGCCCCAGGCAAGCTTTCGTCAAGAATTTAAGCAACTAATTTGGAGATGACGCAAAAATTAAAACTGATAGACGGTCAGAATTTCTTATTCTCTTGGGGCAGCAAAATTTGTTGAAAAAAAAGCCTTAATTTGGTAGTTAAATATAAATACCCGGCAAGCCTAAGGAGCAAATTTTTTGCTTGAACAAATTCCCCGTAGAATAAAGGTAATCCTTAATCCCACGGCGGGCGGAGGGCGAGCACAAAAATTTTTCCCGTTAATAAAGCAGGGACTTTTGGAACGGGGCGTTTCTTTCCAAATTCAATTCTCGGAAAACGCTCAACACGCCGCTTTTTTAGCTCGGCAAGCTCAAAGTGAAGGATTCAATGTTATTGCTTCAGCGGGGGGCGATGGAACTGCTCACTATATTTTGCAGTCTTTGGTAGGCAGAAGGTCAGCTTTAGGATTTATTCCTTTAGGCCGCGGCAATGATTTTCCGCGCAATCTGGGTATAAAAGAAGATTTAGAAGCTGCTTTAAATGTGCTGGCTCATGGAAAAATTCGGCGGATGGATGTAATCCAGATAAATTCTGATTCTTATATGGCTGGGGTGGGCGGCATAGGATTTGATTCGGAAGTGAATGCTCTGGCCAATAAGTGGCGCTTCTTTTTAAAGAGCAGAGCTGCTTATGTCCTTCCAGTCTTGCTAAAGATCCTTACATATAGGGCCAAAGAAATTACTTTGCGCCTGGATCAAGAAGTGATTGCTGGCCCAATTTTAATGGTGGCTTTTGGCAATATTAAAAGCTATGGGAAAGGCATGCAAATAACTCCTTTAGCAGAATTTGACGATGGCTTTTTGGATGTCTGCTGGATAGATCCGGTGCGCCTTTTTCGCCTTTATCGGTTTTTTCCTTTGGTTTTCACCGGAGAGCATATCGAGATGCCCGAGGTTCGTTATTATCGCTCCACGGCCGTAGAAGTAAATTCTATTGGTCCTTTAGATTTGTATGGCGATGGGGAATTTATCTGCCGCACGCCATTTTCCTTGCGCCTCATCCCCCAAGCGTTGAGGGTTTTGGTCCCGTAATCTTCCATAAGTTTTGAGGATTTTCTTCATGTCTCTTTTTCGTCCGATTTATACCGTTACCCAGTTAACCAGCGAAATCAAAAGTCTTTTGGAGAGAAATTTCGAGTATATTTGGGTAGAAGGAGAAATTTCGAATTTGCGTATGCCCACCTCGGGACATCTATACTTTACGCTTAAAGATGAGACCGCGCAGATTCGGGCTGTTATGTTTAGAATGCAAAGTCGCCTTTTAAAATTTGAGCCAGAAGATGGTTTACAGGTGATTAGCTATGGCCGCCTAAGCGTTTATGAGCCGCGGGGCGAGTATCAGCTAATTGTGGATTACTTAGAACCCAAAGGCCTGGGAGCTCTGCAGTTAGCTTTTCAACAATTAAAGGAAAAGCTGGCGCAAGAAGGGTTATTTGATCCCGCCCACAAAAAGCCTATACCGCGGCTTCCGCAAAGAATCGGAATCGTCACTTCCCCTACGGGAGCAGCCATCAGAGATATGCTGAAGATCATTGGACGGCGCTATGCTAATGTGCATATTCTTCTTTATCCAGTGCGGGTGCAGGGTCCAGGAGCAGCACCTGAAATTGCCCAGGCTATAAAAGAATTAAACGATTGGCCTGATATAGACGTTATTATTGTAGGACGAGGAGGAGGATCTCTGGAGGATCTCTGGGCCTTCAATGAAGAGATAGTAGCCCGCGCTATTTTTAATTCCCGCGTACCGATAATTTCTGCGGTCGGCCATGAAATAGATTATACGATTGCTGATTTTGTCGCGGATCTAAGGGCCCCCACCCCTTCC
>FWPV01012935.1_pt1 | contig 11582 bp, 11 predicted proteins | sample 2228371 | NCBI WGS metagenome assembly FWPV01 (sample SAMEA103939776, study PRJEB20133) | metagenome | reverse complement strand
ATCTCTGGGTCTTGTTTGCCAAAGAATGATAAAGGCAACCCGCAGGTTTCCGGGACAAAGGGTCCTTGATAAAAGGGGGTGAAGCGGAAAGGGCGGGATGGAAGAAAAAGTTTCCTTCCTCCCGCCCCTTTATGAGAAGGTAAGGCAGCCGATCGGTCGAGCCTCAGCTCTCCCCTTCGGTCACGTAAAGCACCTCATAGCGGCCGGCCAACTCCTCCTTGGCGGCCTTGACTCCCTCCGGCGTGAGATTCTTGACGCGAATGTAAACGTCTCTGAAGCCCTCCCGGCTTGAAGTGTAGGAGGTCAGCAGGCTGACAAAACGGGCGCCCCGCGCCCTGAGGAGATCAACAACCTCTTTAATAAGACCCGGCTTGTCTTCCAGTCGCAGGGCGAATTGCACTCCGGCCTGCTGAATCCCGGTGATGTGCATAAATGCCCGGAACACATCGGATTGGGTCAGGATACCCACCAACTGACCCTTATCCACTACCGGCAACCCGGAAATGGTGTTTTCCAGCATGAGTTGCGCAGCGTGCTCCACCGTGTCCTGAGAAGAAACGGTGATGGGGTTGCGGGTCATGATGTCTTTCACTTGAAGTTCGGCCAGCAAATAATACAGTTCGTGTACATCCAGGGTGGTAGCTTTGGAGGGTGAAGCTTCTTTGAGATCCCTATCGGTGATAATTCCCACCAGCTGATTTTCATGCATCACCGGCAGACGCCGGAAGCGATTTTGCTTCATGAGATGAATTGCCTTCATCATTGAAGTTTCATCAGTAACAGTAACCGGGTCTCGTGTCATCCAATCCTTTACCAGCATTGCCGCCTCCATCCGTTTAATTTGCCAAGTTGCCGGGAAATTTTTTATCTCCGCGCAAGTGGGCTTTGCGCAGCACCGGCGGAGATTAAAGGCGCGGTTCTTCTCCTTTAAACAGACGTTCCAGATTAGCGCGATGCTTCAACAGAATCAGACCGGAAAGAATTCCGGACAAAAATATATAGGCCTTGGAGCCGGAAAACAAGCCGACGGCCACAGGCAGCAGCCAGGCGCACAATAGCGCGCTTATGGAAAAAATCCTGGTTTGGGCAAGGGTTATCGCATACGCTAGGGCCAGGTTAAGTGCGGCCCAAGGGCAAAGCACCGCAATAACCCCGAAAGTGGTGGCCACGCCTTTACCCCCGCGGAAATTGAGGTATAAGGAAAACATATGGCCCAGCACCGCGGCCAGCCCCACTGCCGCCAGCGCTGATTCCTGCCAGGTCCCCAGAGGCGGCAGCCACAAAAGGGCCAGCAGTAAGGCTATGGCCCCTTTTAGGATATCGCCGGCCAAGGTCAAAGCCGCGGCTTTGAGCCCCAACACGCGGTAAAGGTTGGCCGTGCCGATATTGCCGCTGCCGGTCCCTCGGGGGTCCGGACCTCCCATCAGGCGGGCCACCAGGAGCCCGGTGGGAATGGAGCCCAGAAGATACGCCAGCAGGACCAAGGCCAAAAAATATACCATAATATTACCTTAAAATAAAAAGTCAGATCCGTGAAGCCGGAATAAAATCACTAGCCCTGCCTCCGGGAATTTTAAAGAAATTCACTTCAAAAGCCGATAAAAATTATGCGTCAAAGGTTTCTCCGCAGAGCCGGAAGGCTGGGTTAATGAAAGTCGATCCCCATCTCACCTTGATCAAAGGATCAGAAACTTCCGAAATTACCCCGAAGGGACAAGCCCGGTCGAATCATTCCCAGGAAGGTGTGGTTGCGCTGATTTCCCAGGAAAACCGGCGGGCCTGGCGGACAGCCCCCGAATCCCTGACAGAGGCCAAAAAGGTCTTACAGAAGGTTCAGGGCCATTTGGGGGAGGCCCGGCAAGAGACGTTGGCCGAAGTTCATCAACTGACTGCCCGGTGTCTCCTGAAACTATGGTGAAACCTGGCCCACCGTCAGATGATTAAAGGTAATTTTCCGCCAGAGGCTCATAATAGGATTTGGGATGACGGCATGAAGGGCAAGGGTCCGGGGGATGATGCCCCCAGACCACATAGCCGCAGTTGCGGCAGTGCCATTTGATGCCTTGGGCCCGTTTGAAAAAAGTGCCGTTCCGGATGTGCTCGATGAGCGCCCGGTAACGGGCCTCATGAAACTTTTCCACCTTGGCGATTTCCCGGAACGAAACGGCGATTTCCCGAAACCCTTCCTGTTCCGCCACCTCAGCAAAATTCTGGTACATGGTGGTCCACTCGTAATTTTCCACCGCGGCCGCAGCCTCAAGGTTGGACAGGGTATCGCCCAGGTGAAAGGGGTAGCCCGCCACAATTTCGGCCATCCCGCAGCCTCAAGGTTGGACAGGGTATCGCCCAGGTGAAAGGGGTAGCCCGCCACAATTTCGGCCATCCCGCTGCCTCCCGCGGTCAAGTGCTGTAAAAACACCTTGGCGTGCTCCCTTTCGTTGTCTGCCGTCTCCAGAAAAATGGCGGCAATATACTCGTAGCCCGCTTTCCTGGCCTCGCTGGCATAGTAGGTGTAACGGTTCCGGGCCTGGGACTCCCCGGCAAAGGCGATGAGCAGGTTTTTTTCAGTCCGGGACCCTTTCAGTTCCATGGATTTGGTCTCCTTTCCCGTGGATATGTAATGGTCATTTGCCGGCCGGTTGCCGGCGGAGTGCAAAGATTCCTTCTGCAATGGGACTAAAATTCCTTGGCCATCTCCCGGGCCTGGGCAATGGCGGCCTGGCGCCTGGCCTGGGCCACCTCCGTCCCGCCTTCCAAAGTGGGCTCCACGATGATCCGGCGGATGTCTGTCACTCCGATGAACCTGAAGATAAGCTCCAGGTATTTTGTCTGAAAATCCCAAGCTTCCGCCGGGGTCCCGGGAGGGTACTCGCCGCCCCGGGCATAGGCAATGAACATGGGCCGGCCGGTGACCAGGCCCTGGTAGCCTTCCGCCGGCGAATACGAGAAGGTGTAAGCAGGCTGAACGAGAATGTCAATGTACTGCTTCAGGCGGTAGGGGATGCTGAAGTTCCACATAGGGGTGGCCAGGACATATTTGTCCGCGGCCTTAAACTGGGCGATGACTTCCTCCACCCGGCGCCAGGCCGCGGCCTCCTCCGGCGTGTGCGCTTCGCCATGCAGGATGTTGTACCTGGCTTTTACCATCAGACCGTCAAAGGGCGGCAGGTCTGTGGCAAACAGATCCAGAGAGACAATTTCGTCACCAGGGTTAAGTTCCAGGTAGGAGGACAAAAAGGCATCAGCCACCGCCAGAGAATGAGAGCGGCCGGTCCGGGGAGACGCTTTGATATAAAGCACTCTGTTCACGATATCCCCCTTAAGCCAAAAGGGCTTAAGATGATGCAGGTTGTCCGGGCTATTGCTCCCAGACGATCTTGCCGCAGTCCCTTAGGTCGTAGCCGCCCAGAGCCCTGGCGAGAGAGGCGAATTCCTGGGAGCGGATGACCTCCAGCAGGGTCTGAAAACGGGGATCCTGAAAAGTGCTTTCCGGCACCACCAGGTCATAGCGTTCCGGAGCCAAGGGGATAAAGTCCAGACCCAGGGCCCGGGCCGCCGCCAGAATTCCCAGGCCCACGTCCGCGGTGCCGGATTTCACGTTGGCGGCTACGGCCATGTGAGTGTACTCCTCCCGGTCGTAGCCCTGGACGGCCCCCGGGTCCAGACCCCCTTCCTTTAGGATGTAGTCCAGCAGGAGGCTGGGGCCGGCCCCGCGCTGGCGGTTGATGAAGCGGACATCCGGTCGGACCAGGTCGGAGACGGACCGGATGTTTTTCGGGTTGCCCGGCAGAACCATAAGGCCCTGCTCCCGCCAGGCCAGGTTAATGAGCTTGAGGGGCAGGCCTGACAGGTATTTCTGAATGTAAGTGATGTTGTAAGTATTGGTGTCCGGGTCGAAGAGGTGGGAGCCGCCCAGATGGGACCGGCCTTGACGCAAGGCCATCAAACCGCCCAGGCTGCCAATGTGGCCCGATGCCAGGCGCAGCCGGGGGTCCCGGCGCCGGAGCAGGGTGGCCAGCAGGTCCAGGGTGTTGTCATGGCTGCCCAGGACCACCAAGGTGCCTTCGATGTCCTCCCGTGGCACCAGGAGTTCGGCTTCCGCCGGGCGGTCCTCTTCCAGGCCTTCGCTCAAAGCCGGGACCTTCAGCAGGCCGTCCGCCCGGATCAGCGTGGTGATGGCGCCGGCCGCCCGGGGCAGGGGGGTAGCAATGACTTTCTGGCCCACCCGGCCCAGGGTCACCCGGATGAATTCCTCCAACCCCGGCTTGGAGGGGAGGTTCTGGGCCGGATGAACAAGGATTTTCCGGCGGGGCGCCAGGCGTTTGCCGGCCAGCCCGGCGATCAGGGGTGCGGCGAATTGTTCAAAGGATAACACCGCAGACACCGGGTAGCCGGGATTGCCGATGACCGGCTTGCCGTCCACCACTCCCAGGAGGGTGGGTTTGCCGGGCATCATGGCCACGCCATGCACCAATACTTCTCCTAAGGCAGCCACGGCCTGGTAGGTGTAGTCCTCGCTGCCGGCCGAGGAGCCGGCATTAATGAGCACCACATCGCCCGCCACTACCGCTTTTTTAAGAGTGTGCGCGAGGATTTGGGGGTCATCGCCCGCGATGGGCCAGACCTGGGGAATGCCGCCTGCCTCCTCCACCATGCCGGCCAGGATGACGGAATTGAATTCGGGCAGGCGCCCTTCGGGGGGCTCTTCGGTCAGCTCCGAAGCCGGGATCAGTTCCGAGCCGGTGGGGAGGATGATAACCAAAGGCCGGCGCCGGACCGGGACCCGGACCACCCCGGCGGCCAACAGCGCCCCCTGGGCCCAGGGGGTGATTTCCACGCCTTCGGGGAGCACCATCTCCCCGGCCACCAGGTCTTCGCCCACCCGGCGCACATTCTGCCAAGGGAAAACCGGGGCTTCCACGGTAATGGGGTCGGCCTCCGGGTCCGGGACATTTTCCACCATGATGACGGCATCAGTGCCTGGCGGCATGAGGTGGCCGGTGTTGACGGGGTATGCCTCCCGGCCGACGGCCAGCTTTTTTGGGTTATCAGGCGTGGCTCCGAAAGTGGCCCGGGCCGCTACGGCAAAGCCGTCCATGGCGGCCTGATGTGCGGCCGGCGAGGACCAGCGGGCCCATACCGGCGCTGCGGTCACCCGGCCCCGGGCCGAGACTGTGGGAATTTCTTCCGGGGGCAGAAAACTCCGCAGATCAAAACGGGAAAGAAACAGTTCCCGGGCTTCCTCCGGGGATTTCATCTTCAGATAGATTTTGCGTTTCATTTCTTCCTGTCATTTAAACAGTTGCACGGCCACTTCTTCGCCTTGATTCAGACCCTCTACCCCCAAAGGAATCATGACCAGGCCGTCGCTCTTTACCATGGGGGACAGTAACGCTGAAGGGCCCAGAATGGGATCGGCCCAAAGAATGCCATCCTGCTGGCGCAGGCGCACCCGGACAAAGTCTTCCCGGCCGGTGGCACCGGCCAGGTTGCGGGAGAGTTTTGCCTGAACCGTGCTTCCCGGGGCGGAAGGAGCCTGTTGCCGACCGGCTAAACGGGCCAATAAGGGCTGGCCCAGAACGTGCATCACTACTGCGGCTGAGGCCGGATGGCCCGGAAGGCCCAGAAGGGGCTTGCCGCCCACCGCCGCCAGGATTGTGGGTTTGCCGGGCCGGATGGACACCCCGTGGACCAGGACTTCGGCCTCCGGCAGGTCCTGGATGGCTGCCAGGGCCAAATCCCGGGTCCCCACGGAACTGCCGCCGGAGACCAGGAGCAGGTCGGCCTCCTCCAGGGCCGCAGCCAGGGTATCCCGCAAGGCGTGGTAGTCATCGGCAACGATGCCCCAAAGGGAGGGCTCTCCACCCCCTTCCTCCACCTGGGCGGCGATCAGGTAGGCATTGCTGTCCCGCACCTGGGCCGGGCCGGGAGTCTGGCTCACCGGCACAATCTCGTCGCCGCTGGAAATAATGGCCACCTGGGGGCGGCGGTGCACAGGGACGCTGATGACCCCCAAGGCGGCCAGCAAACCCACGTCTTGGGGACGGAGGCACCGGCCGGCGGGAAACAGCCCTTCCCCCCGGCGGACATCTTCCCCGGGCTGCAGGACATTTTCTCCCGGAGCCACCGGGCGGCGCACTTCCAGGGTCTGATCCGGGTGTTCGGCCGTATATTCCACCATGACCACGGCGTCCGCCCCTTCGGGCAGCATGCCGCCGGTGGGCAGGCGCAGGGCTTCCCCGGCTTCCACGGCCTTGTCCGGGACTACGCCCATGGCCACTTCCCCCTTGATCTTCAAATATTGGGGAAGCCCGGGACTGGCGCCGAAGGTATCCTGGGCCCGCACCGCATAGCCGTCCATGGCGGCCCGGGGAAACGAAGGCACATCCTCGGGCGCGGACAGAGGCCTGGCCAGGACGCGGCCGGCCGCGTCCAGCAACCCCACATCTTCCGAAGCGGTGGGCGAAAAGCGCCGGTACAGGGCCAGCACTTCCTCCCGGGTCTTCAGACGGAAAAAGGTCAAGGGTTTCATGGGGATGGACTTCACCTCAGAAGGTCCGAGGCCACCGGAAGATGATCAAAATTCAAAGACGCGCCCTCCGGGACTCCTGACGACGGTGAGGAGGGTGAGGTAGTCCCGCAAATGGCGGGTAATGAGGAAATGGCCGCGGACAAACTCCCGGGCCAGGATTCCCATGCGCCTGGCCAGTTCCGGGCGGTGCAGAAGGTAGCGGATACGGAACGCACAGCCTTCCGGACTGTGGACCAAAAAGCCGGTCTGATAGTCCTGGAGCTGAAGAACAATGCCGCCCACGGCGCCACCGATGACCGGCTTGCCTTTCCACATGGCCTCGGTGACCGTAAGGCCGAAACCTTCCCGGATGGACTTTTGCACGATGACATCCGCGGCCCGTTGCAAGGCATTGATCTCATAGTGGGAGTCGGGCGGAAGCAACAACACCTGGATATCCGGCTCCCCTTGGGCCGCGTCCTGAACTTCGGCCAGGATGCGGGGACCTTCGGGGTCATCCGTGGCTTCGCCGCCGGCGAGAATCAACTTGCAGGGCGTGTGGCGCCTGACCATGCGGAAGGCCTGAATCACCCCCAAGGGGTCCTTAAAGGAGTCGAACCGGGAAACCTGAAGGACGATGGGTCTGTCCCGCTCAATGCCCAGTCGGTCCAGAACCGCCTGAACCTCTTCCTCTGTCAGTTCCCGGTTTTTGTCGCTCAAGGGGTCAATGGAAGGATGAATGATGTACTGGGGGTGGGGCAGGTTCTGGGCGAACTGGGGCATGGAAAACACGGAGGCGTCGTATCGACTCACCACCTCCCGCAGCTGCCGCCACACCGGCAGGTGGGGCCGGGAGACGTCCACATGGCAGCGCCAGACCCAGTGTCTGGCCTGCGGGCGCAATTCGCTGATCAGATACGCGGGCTGGGGGTCGTGGATCATGACAAAGTCGGCCTCCCAGGAATACTTCCGGGCGTTCAGGCGGTTGACTTCCAGGTAATGCTCCCACATGCTGCGGGACAGCTCCACTCTGAAGCCCTGCAGGCCGTTGTGTATGCTTTTGGTCACTTCAAAGAATAAGGGATCTCCCTCGATAACCTCCCACCGGGTGTCCAGGCCCAACTGATTAAGGAGGGGCACGGCCCGGTGGAGAATTTCAGCCACGCCGCCTCCGTAATAAGTGGAATTGACGTGGACAAAGCGCACCGGCCCCAGACCCTCGGCCAGACGGCGCAACTGGTCAATGACTTCCTGACCCACAACGGGTGCATAGTCGTCGAGACCGATCACTGCGTTTCCCCCAAATATTTTTCCAGCAGTTTGACCAGCACGGTCCGGATTTCCCGCAAACTATAAAAATATATATCCAGATTCCGGATAGCTTCCACCAGCTCCGGCTTGTGGAAGTTGGTTTCGATCCAGTAGGAGAAATCGTCCTTTTCCCGTACCCCCAGACGCCAACGGCCTTCAAAAAGGTGGTAATAAATGGAGTCTTCCCCCACTTTCTGCAGGGTCTCGTAAAATTCCCGCAGGGTGCGGGCCGAGATTTTGGAGCGGAACACCACGGTGGAGGCCTCGCAGAAGTGGAGCTCCATGCCCGGCCGGGCCCAGGGGATGTAAGGCAAATCCCAGAGGTACTCTTCCAGGAGGTCCACGATGGCCTGCCGCACCTGGGCCAGGTTCTCATATTCGAAGGGGTCAAACGAACTCAGCTTTTCCGCCAGCTTGGCATCCCGAAGGGCAATGGCGGCCCACTGGGCGAAATCGTTGGGGTATTCCACCGTGGGCGCGGCGATGGCCAGGCGGTATTGAAACAGGTGATAAAACAGCACCGCGTCGCTGACCTCATGCATAGCGTGGAGCAACTCCCGCAAATTGATGGCCCTCTGGCCGATGGGCATGGTCATGAGAAAACAGTCCCGGAACCAAAAGGGGTTCTCGGCCACCTCTTCCTGATATAATTCCGTCATCTGCCTTTCTCCCATGCAAAGGGCTGAGCCCTGCCTTTTCCGCGGCCCGACCCTGTCACCGCTCAAATTCGGGAAAATATCCGCACATCCACCGCAAAGAGGCCTTTTTCATAGAGCAGCAGGGGGTTAAGCTCAATCTGGTCCAGTTCCCGGTGTTCCTGGGCAAAGGCCGCCAAGGCCCGGATGGCGAGCTTCAGGGCGGCCACGTCCCGCCGGGGCTGGCCCCGGAAGCCGGTAAGAAGGGGATAGCCCTTGATGCTCCTGATAAGCTGGTCGATTTCCTCATCCGCGGCCGGCAAGATGCAGAAGGCCACATCCCGGTAAATTTCCGTATAGATACCCCCCAGGCCGAACATCAGGGTGGGGCCGTACTGGGGGTCGGTCATGACGCCCAGAATCAGCTCCAGGCCGCCCGGACCGGCCATAGGGGAAACGGTGACGCCCTCCACCCAGGCCCGACGCTCCCCCTGGAGGTGAACCGATGCCAGGATTTCATCATAGGCCTGGCGCACAGCCTCTTCGTGGGTGAGATTAAGGCGTACGCCGCCCACGTCGCTTTTATGAATAATGTCCGGGGAAGCCACTTTCAGGGCCACCGGGAAGCCGAATTGCTTGGCCAGAGCCACGGCCTCCTCTGCGGTGGTGGCCAAGGGCGCCGCGGCCGCCGGGATGCCGGCCCGGGTGATCATTTCCGCGGCCTCTGCGGCAGGCAGCAGGCGCACGCCGGCCGGTGGCGGGATGGGAACCGCAGGACGCTCTCCCACGGGGGGCGGGGCATGCCGGAAGAACTGCGCCAGGGCTTTGATGCCCCGCTCCGGCGTGGGAAACACCGGGATGCCCTTGTCGTAGAGCTTGGCCCGCTCCTCCCGCTCCACCTCAGCCCCGCCCAGAAAGATGACCAGTTCATTGGCGCCTTTGGTGACTACCTCGGCGGCCCCGGGGATGTGCTCTCCGAAGATGACCACCTGGTAGTCATATTCCAGTTTGGTTTCCTCCATGACTTTCCGGTAAAGACCGGGGTCGCTGATCACGTCGCCGGTGAGGTCCACCGGGTTTCCCACTGCGCAGTGGGCCGGTAACATATCCCGGAGCCGGGCCTTCAAAGCCGGTGAGGGGTCGGGGGTTAACAGGCCGTTATTATCGGCTTCGTCAATGGCAAGAATGGCCGCCCCTCCGGAACTGGTGGTGATCATCAGGCTCCGGCCCCGGGGCGGGGTGAGGTAAGCCAGCGCTTTGGCGAAATCAAACAGCTCTTCCAGAGTATCGGCCCGGTAAACCTTATACTTGCGAAAGATGGCCTCATAGACCGCGTCCACACCGGCCAGGGATTTGGTGTGGGAGGTGGCCGCCAGACTGCCCCGGAAGGTGCGGCCGGCCTTCAGAATCACCAGGGGTTTGCGGCACCGGGACAAAGCCTCCAGGAACTGGGAGGGGCGCTTCACCCCCTCTAAATACAAGGCGATGACCTGGGTATGGGGGTCCTGGTTGAAGTACTGGATGACCTCGGCTTCGTCCACGTCCACCCGGTTGCCCAGGGAGACGAAACAGCTCACCCCCAGCTTTTCGGCCGCGGCCAGGTCCATGAACGCCGCGCCGACGGTGCCGGACTGGGAGGCAAAGGCGATTTTCCCGCGGGTGGGGATCAGGGGCCAGGAGGCGCACATGTTATGGTGCGGGTTGTTCACTCCCTGGCAGTTGGGGCCGACGACCCGCAGGCCGGTGCGTCTGATGACCTTGGCCATCTCATCCTGGAGGCGCTCCCCGGCCTCGCCGGCTTCGGCAAACCCGCCGGTGATGACAATGGCCGCCTTGACGCCGGCTTCGGCACACTGCTCCAGGGCCGGGGTGACGGCCTTGGCGGGGATCACCACCACGGCCAGTTCCGGGGGCTCAGGGGTCTCAGTCACAGACTTGTAGGCCTTCAGCCCCAAGATTTCCTCGGCCTTGGGGTTGATGGGGTAAATGGGCCCGGCGAAGCCGCCGTTTTTGAGGTTGGCCAGGATGTCGTGGCCCAGCTTCCCAGGCACCGTGGAGGCGCCGATAACCGCCACGCTTTTGGGTCGAAAAACGGATTCCAGGCTGGCTAAGGGGTCCATTGTGCCTCCTTGCATTAGGTGTAAGGGTTGGAATACACACCGGAATCAATTTGGCATGATAACATACGAGGCTAAGGCCGAAAAGGTGAAAAGGCGGGGAAAAGGAAGTTAGGCGATATTGACCTTAGATATGTCTGGATATGACTGCGGCTGGGGGGTGCCAGACGGCAGGAGGGCCTGCGGGGGAGGGCCAAAGGGTACGGGCGCGCGCGATCGAGGCTTCCGCCTGCAGGACGCGCAAAGATGGAGGGCCTGAAGCCTGGGCCTCAATATCCTGGGAACTTTTTGAGCTCCTCTTCCTCTTCGGCGGTGAGATGGCGTTTTACCCCGAGGGAGGCAAAGCTGGCGCAGGGGTGTTCATCCCGGGCGAATTGCGTTTCGCTTCCATCCCAGGGCTCTTTATGCAGGCACTTTCCCATCCGCAGCGAAGCCGGGTCGGGCTGAAAATGCTGACATGCCGCACATTGAACCAGGTCCATATCGCCTCCATGAAGGAAAGGGGGTTTCCGATTCGGGCCAGCCGAAATCCTTTCGGCAGGGATTTTAAAGAGCCGGCGCCATTCAGTCAATATCTTTTTTAAACTTTTGTTCTCAAACTGACTTTTTCCCGCGCTACCCGGCGTCCTCCAACCGGATGCGGGTTGCCAGACAGGCCCGGCAGGTGCCGGAACGGAACCGGGCCACATCCGACAGGGACAGCACCCCCACCAGGTTTCCCGGCGTTTCCTTAAATACGAAAATGCGGTGCAGATCTGCAAAAATCATGGTTTTAAGGGCCTCGGCCAAGGGGGCATTACAGTCAATCGCGGTCACCGGCGAGGTCATCACCGTCCTGGCGGTTGCCTTGGCCGACAGCCCGCGCAGATAAGCCAAAATCAGATCGGTTTTGGACACCACCCCGGCCGGCTGTCCGTGCGCGTCGGTAATCAGCACCGCGCCGAAGCGGTGGGCCGCCAGGCCCTCCATCACGGTCCGCAGGGTGTCATTTTGGTTATGGGTATAAAC
>FWPV01012803.1_pt1 | contig 11582 bp, 12 predicted proteins | sample 2228371 | NCBI WGS metagenome assembly FWPV01 (sample SAMEA103939776, study PRJEB20133) | metagenome | reverse complement strand
CGTTGTGCCCGGCGAGCCCACCGCCCCGCTTGACCTTGATCCGGCCGACGGGCAGGTCGAGCTCGTCGTGGACGACGACGAGGTGTTCGGGGTCGTCGATGCCGTACCGGCGGACGAGGAGCGCGGCCGCCTCCCCGGACACGTTCATGTACGTCTGGGGAAAGGCGAGCGCCAGGCGACGACCCTGCACGACGATCTCGGCGGTGAGCGCCTTGAAGCGGCTGCGCTTCAAGGCGGTGCCGTGGCGGGCGGCGAGCCGCTCGACGACCTCGACACCGAGGTTGTGACGGGTGCCGGCGTACTGCTCGCCCGGGTTCCCGAGACCGATCACCAGCAGGTCGGCCGGGGTGCCCCGCCGCTCGCCGCCGCGGAGCAGGCCCACGGGGGTCAGGCTTCTTCTTCGGCGCCCTCGGCCGGCGCAGCCGCCTCACCCTGCTGCATCTGCAGGGTGGCCCGGCTGGGGATGGCCGAGACCACCACGATCTCGGGGTCGAGGTGGCAGGTGACACCGTCGGGGAGCCTGAGGTCGCCCACCCGGATGCTCTCGCCCACCGCCAGGTCGGAGATGTCGACCGGGATCTCGGTGGGGATGGCGCCCGGTTTCGCAGTGAGCTTGATGGAGTTCATGGCCGGGTCGATGAGGCCGGCCACGTCCTTGACCTTCTTGCTCTCGCCCACGAGCGCCAGCGGGACGTCCACCTCGATCTCCTCGTTCATGTTGACGACGAGGAAGTCGACGTGCTGCACGGTGCGCCGAACCGGGTGGCGCTGCAGTTCTTTCAGGATGGCCGGCCGGGGCCGCCCGTCGCCGACCTTCAGCTGGAGGATGGCGTTGTGACCGGCCGGGCCGCTGAGCGCGATGCGCAGGTCGCGGCGGGCCACCGTGATCGGGATCGGCTCGCTGCCCTGGCCGTAGACCACGCCGGGGATGCGGTCCTCGGCCCGCAGCCGGTTGGCGGCGCGGGAGCCCGACGGCACGCGGGGCTCGGCGACGAGGGTGTTCTCAGCCATGGCGCTCCTCACAGGGGCGGTGAAAGACCGGCGGGAGAGTCTACGGCGCTGGCGGCGGTATGCGCCAGGCGTCGTCTCAGGCCTGGTTCTCGCCGCCGAAGATCTCGCTCACGCTCGTGTCCTCGAACACGGCATCGAGGGCGTCGGCGATGATCTTGGCCACCGAGAGCACCTCGATCTTGTCGATCTGCTTCTCGGAGGGCAGCGGGAGCGTGTTGGTGATCACCACCCGGCTGATCCTCGAGTTCTTCAGCCGCTCGGTGGCCGGGTCGGAAAGCACGCCGTGGGTCGCCATGGCCCACACCTCCGAGGCGCCCCGCTCGGCGAGGATGTCGGAGGCGGCGACGACGGTCCCGGCGGTGTCGATCATGTCGTCGACGATCACGCAGTGGCGGCCCTCGACCTCGCCGATCACCTCGCGGGCGACGGCCACGTTCTTCATGCCCTTGGGTCGGCGCTTGTTGATGAACGCGAGGTCGCAGTTCAGGTGCTGGGCGAAGCGCTCGGCCACCTTCACCCGGCCGGCGTCGGGTGCCACCACCACCAGGTCGCTCGCGTCGGTGTGCTCCCGCAGGTAGTGCTCGATCACCGGCATGGCGGTGAGGTGGTCGACCGGACCGGAGAAGAACCCCTGGATCTGGCCGGAGTGGAGGTCGACCGACACCATCCGCTTGGCGCCGGCCGCCTTGAACAGGTCGGCCACCAGCCGGGCGGTGATCGGCTCGCGTCCTTCGGCCTTGCGGTCCTGGCGGGCGTAGCCGTAGAAGGGGCACACGGCGGTGATGCGCTTGGCCGACGCCCGGTTGGCGGCGTCGATCATGATGAGCTGCTCCATGATGGCGTCGTTGATCGACCCGCCGGCCCAGCCGCTGTGGCTCTGGATCACGAACACGTCGCAGCCACGGACGCTGTCGGCGAACCGTGGGCGGATCTCGCCGTTGGCGAAGTCGACCAGGTTCGGCTCGCCGAGATGGATCCCGAGGTGCTCGGCGATCTCCTCGGCGAGCGCCTGATGCGCCCGGCCCGAGATGAGCACGAGACGCTTGGTGGTGACCCGTTCCATGGACGCGCCCTCCCGTGGCTGAACGCCGTGGCTACTCCGCGGTCGCAGTGTAGAAGGGTCCGGTGACCGTGCCGGGGGGCACGCTCGACCCCGGTGCCAGCACGGCGTAGGGCCCCACCCGGGCGCCGTCGCCGATCTCGGCGTCACGGCACACCGAGTTCTCGACCACGCAGTCGGCCCCGACCATGCAGTCGATCAGGCGGGTGTCGGGGCCGATGTCGCACCCGGCACCGACCACCGTGCGGCCCTGCAGGATGGTGCCCGGGTAGAGGGTGACGTCGTTGCCGAGGTGGACGGTGGCGTCAATGAAGGTCTGCACCGGGTCGAGCATGGTCACCCCGGCCTTGAGCCAGCGCAGGTTGATGCGCTGGCGGAGCACCGCCTCGGCTGCGGCGAGCTGGGCGCGGTCGTTGACCCCCTGGGCTTCGGCCGGGTCGTCGAGCACCACCGCCCCGACCGGGTAGCCGGCGGAGTGGAGCACCGCCACGACGTCGGTGAGGTAGTACTCGCCCTGCGCGTTGTCCGGTGACAGCCGGCGCAGGGCGGGGCCGAGCACGCTGCGGCGGAAGGCGTAGATGCTGGTGTTCACCTCGGTGATCTCCAGCTCTTCGGGGTAGGCGTCCTTCTGCTCCACCACCCGGGCCACCCGGCCGTCCTTGGTCCGGACCACCCGGCCGTAGCCGGTCGGATCGTCGAGCCGGGCGGTGAGCAGGGTCGCGGCGGCACCGCTGGCTGCGTGCGCCCGCACCAGCTCGGCGATCGTCTCGGGTCGCAGCAGGGGGGTGTCGCCCGGCATCACCAGCACGGTGGAGTCGTCGTCGAGGTCGTCGCCGGGGAACGCGGTGAGCCCGACGGCGACGGCATCGCCGGTGCCCCGCTGGACCTCCTGCTCGACGAAGTCGATGCGCAGGTCGGTCGCACCTTCGCTCTGCACCCGCTTGGTCACCCGCTCGGCGTGGTGACCGACGACGACGACCGTGCGGCGCACGGGGACCAGGGCCAGCGAGTCGAGGACGTACAGCAGCATCGGCCGGCCGCACAGCAGGTGCAGCGGCTTGGGCCGGTTGGACCGCATGCGGGTGCCTTCCCCGGCGGCGAGCACGATGGCGGAGACGGCGTCGCTGGTGGGGTCGCTCATGCGGAGGTTCTACCAACCAGGTGCCACGCAGCACCGAGCGGGCACGGCTCGGGGGGGAGGGGTCGAACCTCCGCAAACGGATCCAAAGTCCGCTGTCCTGCCACTAGACGACCCCCGACGGAGGTTCCCGAGGCTACCCGAACCGGGCCCGTCTTTCCCGACCGGTGCCCGGCCCGCTAGGGTGCGCCCCCGCCATGGGATCGCTGATCAAGAAGCGCCGCAAGCGGATGCGCAAGAAGAAGCACAAGAAGATGCTGCGCAAGACCCGCTTCCAGCGCCGCCGCGCCGGCAAGTAGCCACCTCCGACACGACCTCGCCGACCGCCCGTTCACCGGTCACCCGCTGACGGGCGGTCGGTGCGCGTCTCGACCACGAGGCAGTCCGGGAGGGCCGACCGGAGGCGGTCCGCGTACCCGTGACCGTCGAGGAACCAGGTCGATCCGCTGCCGGCCAGCACCGGGACCGCCCCGCAGGCGGCGACGATCCGGTCGCGGACCTCGGCCAGACGAGGCTCCACCGCCACCGCCGCCGGCTCGAGGTCGTTGGGCCCGTCGCTGCGGGGTCCGCCCAGCTCGTCCCACGCCAGGTAGGCCTCGACCGTCGACACCCCGAACGGGGGCAGCACCAGCGTGAACGTGCGGGCCACGGGCGGGAGGGGGTCGAGCAGTTCGCCGATCCCCCGGACCCGGGCCCGGCCCCCCCGGAGGCAGAACGGCACGTCAGCCCCAAGGCGGGCGGCGACGGCCGGGTCGTCGACCCCGGCCCACCGGAGCACTGCGGCGGCGTCGGCCGAGCCCCCACCGAGGCCGCCGCCGGCCGGGATCCGCTTCACCACGTGCACCGCGGCCCGCCGCCCCACCAGCGCCAGCGCCCGGGCCACCAGGTTCCGGTCGTCGGTGGGCACCCCGGCAGCGAACGGGCCGCTCACCGTCAGGCCGTCACCGTCGTCGATGCGGACCTCGTCGGCCAGGGTGAGCGACACCATCTCGGCGTCGAGCAGGTGGTAGCCGTCGTCGCGCACGCCGGTGATCCGGAGCGACACGGTGAGCTTGGCCGGGGCGAGCAGGGTGACGGGAACCACGGTGCCAGCCTGCTCACCCGGCGGTGGCCCGGGCCAGCGCGCCCCACTGCTCGACCGACAGGTCCTCGGGCCGGGCGTCGGGAGCGATACCGGCGGCGGCGAACTGCTCGGGGGTGACCATGCCGGCCAGCGAGCGTCGCAGCATCTTGCGCCGCTGCCCGAACCCGGCGCGGACCAGGGCGAACAGCCGGTCCGGGGGCACTTCCGGGACCGCCGGGTGCGGTCGGCGGACGAGCCGGACGAGCACGGACTCGACCTTGGGCTGGGGCAGGAACACCGTCGCCGGGACCCGCCCGACGACCGTCGCGGTCGCCCAGTAGGCCACCTTGACGGACACCGCGCCGTAGGCTGCGCACCCCGGTGGAGCGGCGAGGCGCTCACCGACCTCCCGCTGCACCATCACCAGCATCCGGGTGATGGCCGGCACCCGGTCGAGCAGGTCGGCGACGAGCGGGGTGGCGATGTTGTAGGGGAGGTTCGCCACCAGCACCCACGGGCCGGCGCCGAGCAGGGCCGACCAGTCGGCGGTCATCGCGTCCCCTTCGACCACCCGCACGTCGAGGCCGGCCACCACCTCACGCAGCACCGGCAGCAGGTGCCGGTCCCGCTCGACGGCCAGGACCGAGGCGCCGGTCTCGGCCAGGGCCAGGGTGAGCGACCCGAGACCGGGGCCGATCTCCAGCACCCGGTCGCCGGGGCCCACCTCGGCCAGGCGGGCGATGCGCCGGACGGTGTTGGGATCGACGACGAAGTTCTGGCCCAGCGCCCGGCTGGGTGACAGCCCGTGCCGGGCGAGGAGGTCGGTCACCTCCCGCCGGGTGAGGGTCACGGGGCCTACCAGCTGATGCGGACCGGGATGATGCCCACGGACGGATCCGCCAGTTCGGCGAACACCTCGGCGTCGAGGTCGACGACCCGCCCGGGCGAGGACGGACCGCGGTCGCGCACCACGCAGGTCGTCTGCCGACCGGAGTTGAGGTTGGTGACCGTGAGCATGGTGCCGAACGGCAGCGTCCGGTGGGCGCAGGTGCGCTCACCCCAGGTGGCGTCGTCGTAGCGGACGAAGGTGGCCCGGCCCTCTTCGGTGTCGGCCGTCGCCGACGCGCCGGTGACCGCACGGGGCACCGACGGCGCCGGAGCGGGCCCGGTGCCGGCCAGCGAGGCCGACCGCAGGGGTTCGCCGACCGCGGGGACGCCGACGCCGGGCGCAGCCACACCCACGGCGCCGACCGCCTCGGTTGGTCCGTCCTGGTTCTCGCTGATCAGCCAGGGCAGCGCCAGCAGCGTCACCAGGCACGCCAGCAGCACGCGCAGCCGATCATGGGGTCGGATCTCCAGAGCTCCACCCTTCCTCTGGGGTCGATCCGCATCGATCCACGTCGATCCGTCTCGTGGGGCTCGCGTCCGGCGGCCCCGCTTCGGTTGTCACGGTCACGACCCGGCCGTAACCGTTTCGCAACCCTAGACGCCGGCGAGGGCGAACGCAACGGCCGCCGACCGCCACGTGGCGTCCGCCACCGCCTCGACCGGCACGCCCTTGACCCGGGCGATGGCGGCGCCGACGACCGGGACGAGCGCCGGCGAGTTGGGTCGCCCGCGGTGGGGGACCGGTGCCAGGTAGGGGGCGTCGGTCTCCACGAGGAGGCGGTCGAGCGGGCACATCGCCGCGGCCTCGCGCACCGCCCCGGCGTTCGCGAAGGTGACGATGCCGCTGAACGACAGGTATGCCCCCCGGTCGAGGCACCGGCGGGCCTCGTCGGGCCCCCCGGTGAAGCAGTGGAACACCGTCCGCTCCGGCACCCCGGCCGCATCGAGCACGGCGAAGGTGTCGTCCCATGCCTCGCGGGTGTGGATGACCAGGGCCAGGCCGTGGCGGTGGGCGAGGTGGACCTGGGCCTCGAACGCCGCCAGTTGCACCGGTCGCGGTGAGTGGTCGTAGTGGTAGTCGAGACCGGCCTCGCCGACGGCCACCACCCGGGGTGCGCCGATCAGCCCGGTGATCGTGTCGACCCCCTGCACCGCGTCATGGGGGTGCAGGCCGACGGTGGCCCACACGCCCTCGTGCGCAGCGGCGAGCTCGACGGCCCGCCGGCTCCGTTCGGCGTCGGTGCCGATGGTGATCATCCGCTCCACCCCGGCGGCCCGGGCAGCGGCGACGGCGTCGGCCCCGACCCGCTCGTCGTCGAGATGGCAGTGGCTGTCGCACCAGCGCACGGCTACTTCCTCGGGAACAACGGGTCGCCCTTGACCACCGGGAGCCCGCCCGGGTAGCCGCCCCAGGCGAGCGCGTCGGGGACCCGCTGGTCGGTGACGGCACCGGGCAGCCCGATGCGCCGCCACAGTTCCTGTGCGGTGCCGGGGATGGCCGGCGAGGCCAGCAGCGCCACGATGCGCAGCGCCTCGAGCGCGTCGCCCATGACGGCGTCCACCTCGGGTCCCGGGTCCTTGCGCCACGGCTCGTGCGCCTCGAGGTGGGCGTTGGTCCGCCGGATCAGGCCCCAGGTGGCCTCGAGCGCCTCGCTCGGCTGGACCGCCTCCCAGGCGGCGGCGGCCCGCTCGGCGGCGTCGGCGGCCGCGCCGGCCAGTGCGCTCGTCGGGGAGGGCGCCGGTCCCGTCCCCCCGCACTTGCGCGCCACCACGGTCGCCACCCGGGCGAGCAGGTTGCCGAGGTTGTTGGCCAGGTCGGCGTTGTAGCGGGCGACCATGCCCTCGTAGGAGAAGTCGCTGTCGGGGCCGACCGGGCAGTCGGCGAGGAAGTGGTAGCGGTACCCGTCGAGTCCGAACTCTGCGACCAGGTCGGCGGGGGCGATCTGGTTGAGGCGGGTCTTGCTCATCTTCTCGCCGCCGACCAGCAGCCAGCCGTGGACGTACCAGTCGCGGGGCGGCTCGACCCCGGCCGACAGGAGCATGGCCGGCCAGTAGACGCAGTGGAAGCGCAGGATGTCCTTGCCGATGAGGTGGATGCCCGGCCACCAGGTGCGGAACTGCTCCTGCGCGGTGGGATCGTCATCGCCGTAGCCCACGGCGGTGATGTAGTTGGTGAGGGCGTCGAACCACACGTAGGTGACATGGGACGGGTCCCATGGGATGGGGATCCCCCAGGTCAGCGACGTGCGGCTGATCGAGAAGTCCTGGAGGCCCTGGCGGATGAAGCCGAGCACCTCGTTGCGGCGTGACTCGGGATGGATGGCGTCGGGGTGGGCGGCGTACCAGTCGAGCAGGCGCTGCTCGAACCGGGACAGCCGGAAGAAGTAGTTCGGCTCGGCCATCTCGATGACCTTGCGCCCCCGCGCCTCGTACTCGGCGACCTCGCTCTCGGCGATGTACTCCTCGTCGGAGACGCTGTAGAAGCCCCGGTACTCGCCGAGCGTGATGTCGCCGGCGTCGTAGCAGGCCTGCAGCAGGCGCTGGACTGCCCGGTGGTGGCGGGGTTCGGTGGTGCGGATGAAGTCGTCGTTGCTGATGCCGAGCATGCGCCAGGCGTCCTGGAAGCGGACCACGGTGCGGTCGGCCCACTCCTTGGGGGTGACCCCGGCCTCGTCGGCCTTCTGCTTGACCTTCAGCCCGTGCTCGTCGGTGCCGGTCAGGAACCGGACCTCGTCGCCCATCAGCCGGTGCCACCGGCTGACGGCGTCCGCGATCAGGGTCGTGTAGGCGTGCCCGATGTGGGGCGCGTCGTTGACGTAGTAGATGGGGGTGGTGACGTAGAAGCGACCCACGGGCCGGCAGGCTACCGACCGGTCCGGCCCCGGGCCGGGGTGTTCTGCGGGTCGTCGCCTCCCGTCGGCCCGTCGGCCTGCTCGTCCGCCCGCAGCCGCAGCGCAATGTCGTAGACCTGCCGCCGGGGCACGCCGTAGGTGGCGGCCACCTCCGCAACCGCGTCGCGGCGGTCGGCGCCGGCCCGCAGCAGGGCGTCGAGCGCGGCCCGCACCGTGGCGTCGTCGGCGGGTTCCGGCTCAGGGGCCCCTTCCACCACCAGCACCACCTCGCCGCGTGCCTCACCGGCCGGCCAGGCGGTGACGGCGTCGTCGAGGGTGCCCCGCCAGACCTGCTCGTGCACCTTGGTGAGCTCCCGGGCCACCACCACCCGCCGGGTCCCGCCGAGGGCCCGGGCCAGGTCGGCCAGCGTGCGCCCCAGGCGGTGCGGCGCCTCGAAGAGCACCATGGTGCGCCGCTCGGCGGCCAGTGCGGCGAGCCGGGCGGTGCGGGCCGACCCGCTGCGGGGCAGGAACCCCTCGACCGCGAACCGCCCGGTCGGCAGGCCACTCACCACCAGGGCGGTGAGCGCCGCGGACGGACCGGGCACGGCGGTGACCGGGTGACCGGCCGCCACGGCGGCCCGCACCAGCCGCTCGCCCGGGTCGGAGATGCCGGGCATCCCGGCGTCGGTGGTCACCGCCACCGTCCGGCCCTGGGCCAGCAGCCTGAGGATCTCGGGGATCCTGGTCGCCTCGGTGTGGTCGTTGACCACGACCAGCTGCGGGCGGGTGATCCCGGCATGGCTGAGCAGCTTGGCCAGTCTCCGGGTGTCCTCGCAGGCGATGACGTCGGCGTCGCGCAGCGCCTGGACCGCCCGGGGGGACAGGTCGCCCAGGTGGCCGATGGGGGTCGCCACGAGCACGAGCCGACCGGCCCCGGCCGTCGGGCTCATGACCGGATCTCGAGGGTGTCGCCGACCGACACGCCCCACCGCCCGAACGCGCCGGTCTCGGCCTCGAGCACCTGGCGGGCCCGGAGCATCGGTGCACCGAGGCGGTGGCGGTGCATGGTCACCGTCTTCACCACCACGCCGCGTTCGTCGAGGAAGGCGACATCGATGTCGAACCGCATGCCGATCGTGTGCACCCAGCGGGTGTGCTCGAGCAGCAGGGCCCCGTCGAAGTGGTCACGGCCGAGCAGGCCCCGCCGCCGCTCCCGGTGCGACGACGCGATCTCGAGTGACGCCAGCACCCGGCCGTCCTTGAGCAGCCACCCGGTCTTCCCCATGCCGCCCGACAGGGTAGGGCGGCCGGTACGTCCCGACATCCGGCCGCGGCACCCGGGCAGGTACCGTCCGCCCGTGGTCGACCTCGAGCTGTGCTACGCCCCGGCGACCGAAGTGGCCCGGCGGGTGGCGGCACGGGAGCTGTCGCCGGTCGAGCTGACCGCCAACGCGCTGGCCCGCATCGACCAGGTCAACCCGGCGCTGCGGGCGTTCTGCTTCGTGTGGCACGACGAGGCCATGGCCGCGGCGCGGGCCGCCGAAGCCGCCGTCGTCCGGGGCGACGCGCTCGGCCCGCTCCACGGGGTGCCCGTCGCCCTGAAGGACACCACGCCCACCGCCGGTCACGAGACCACGCTCGGATCGTGGGTGTTCGACGGGTGGCGACCGGACCGGGACGCCTACGTGGCCGAGGCCCTCGCCCGGGCCGGGGCGGTGTGCGTGGGCAAGACCACCACCCCGGAGTTCGCCCACTCGCTGGTGACCGACAGCCCGAGGTGGGGTGTCACCCGGAACCCGTGGGACCCGACCCGGTCGCCCGGGGGCTCCTCGGGGGGCAGCGCAGTGGCGGTGGCCACCGGGTGCGTGCCCCTGGCCGAGGGAAGCGACATGGGGGGTTCGGTGCGCATCCCGGCGGCGTGGAGCGGGATCGTCGGCCTGAAGCCGGGTCTGGGTCGCATCCCGATGGACGTCCTGCCCGGGCTGTTCGATTCGATCTCCCACCACGGTCCGCTCACCCGGACCGTCGACGACGCCCGGTTGTTCCTGGCCTGCACGCAGGGCCCCGACGACCGGGACGTGCAGTCGGTGACCACCCCGCTGGACCTGTCTGGCCCGCTCCGGGGCGACGTGCGCGGGTTGCGCCTCGGGCTCTCGGTCGATCTCGGGTGCTGGGCGGTGGACCCGGCGGTCGAGGCGGCGGTGCGGGAGGCGGCGGCCGCACTGGCTGACGCCGGGGCCGTGGTCGACGAGGTGGACGTCGGGTTCACCGCCCGCACCGAGGGCATCTGGATCGAGCTGTGGGCGGTGTTCATGGCCGCCTACTACGGCCAGCACGACCGGAGCCGGATGGACCGGGACGTCGTGGCGCTCATCGAGGCGGGGGAGCGGATCAGCGCTGTGCAGCTCAAGCGGCTCGAGATCGAGCGCACCGCCGAGTGGCACAAGCTCGCCGCGGTGCTCGCCGACCACGACGCCCTGCTGTGCCCGACCATGGCGGTCGGGCCGTACCCGGCGTCCAAGGCCGACCCGCCGCCCCGGCCGGCCTACGACGGGCGGTACCACTCCCCGGAGATGACGGCGGTGTTCAACCTGTTCGCACCGTGCCCGGCGCTGTCGGTGCCCTGTGGCCTCGATCGAGACGGCCTGCCGGTGGGCCTGCAGGTGGTGGGGCGGCGGTGGCGCGACGACGTCGTGCTCGAGATCGGCCGGGCGGTCGAGCGGGCCCTGCCGTGGGCCCACCGCCGGCCCCCCGGGTGAGACCGGGCCGGCAGTGACGTCGTGCCCTTCCCGCCCGGCGGTCGGGCGGCCGAGCATGACGCGATGACCATCGACCGGCTGAGCGCGCTCGACACCAGCTTCCTGGCGGCCGAGGCACCCGGCTTTCCGCTGCACATCGGCGGCATGGCGCTGTTCGAGGGCGGCCCGCTGCTCGGCGTCGACGGCCGGGTGCGCATCGACGACATCCGCCGCGTGGTGCTCGGCCATCTCGACCAGCTCCCGCGGTTCCGCCGGCGCATCCAGGACGGTCCGTTCGGCACCCTGCCCGTGTGGGTCGACGATGCCGCATTCGACGTGCGCGTCCACGTGCGGGCCGACCGGGTCCCGGCCCCGGGCGACGAGGCGACGATGCTCGACACCGCGCTGCGCCTGCACCTCGAACCGCTGCCCCGGGACCGTCCGCTGTGGGAGATGGTCTTCCTCGACGGTCTGGCCGACGGGCGGGTGCTGCTCGTCGACAAGGTTCATCACGCCCTCGTCGACGGGGTCTCCGGCGCCGAGTCCCTGGCGGTCCTGCTCGACCCCGACCCGGAGGCCCGCCCGGGCGAGCCGGCCCCGTGGACCCCGGAGCCACCCCCGTCGGCCGGGCGCCAGCTCGCCGACCTGTTCACCCGGGTCGCCCGGGTGCCGGCAGCAGTCGCTGACCATCTGGTGCACCTGTCGAACTGGCCCGCCGACCTCGGCGTGCTCGCCCGCATGCTCACCGACCTCGTCGCCCGGGAACGCCCGGCGCCCCGCTGCTCGCTGAACGCGCCGGTCGGGCCCGACCGGCGCTACGTCCTGATCCGCCAGTCGCTGCCCGGCGTGA
>FWPV01014455.1_pt1 | contig 11583 bp, 11 predicted proteins | sample 2228371 | NCBI WGS metagenome assembly FWPV01 (sample SAMEA103939776, study PRJEB20133) | metagenome | reverse complement strand
TAAAAATATTAAAAAAAAGTTTTCTAAGGCAATTTTAAAATTTAGCAAAGCCCCAAGGGAAACAAAAAAAAGCCCAATAAAACTGTCTTTGAAAGGTAAAATATCTGATAGGACTTGATGGGAATACTCAGAACCGGAGACAAGAAGACCTGCAATGAAAGCACCTAAAGCCAAAGATAAACCAAAAAGAGATGTAAAAAAGGTAACTCCCAAACAAAGGGAAATTATACTTAAAATAAAAAGTTCCCTTTGTTTAGTTTTTGCAATTAAAAGGAAAAAATTTGGGATTATGTATTTTGAGCCATAAATTATAAAATAGATCATCAGGAAAGATAAAAATATCTTTAACAAACCATAAGAAATTTTTGGTTCCTCTTTTGAAATTAAAGGTAAAAATAACATAAGGGGAATTAAAAAGAGATCTTGAAATAAAGATATTCCCACCATTACCCTTCCATGGGGAGCATCTATTTCTCCCCTCTCTTGAAGTATTTTAAAAAGAATTGCTGTACTACTCATTGCTATTAAAAATCCAAAGAAAATCTTTTGTCTTACTTCCATTTTAAATAAAAAGGAGACTATGAAAACTAAAAATGTTGACAAAGAAATTTGGGCAAAACCACTTCCAAAAAAAATTTTTTTCATAGAAAGGAGCTTTTTTAAAGAAAATTCAATTCCTATTGTAAATAAAAGTAAGATAACGCCAATTTCTGCTACTTGCTTAATTGCTTCAATATCCTTTAAAATTTTAAAGCCATAGGGTCCTAAAATTAAACCAGAAAATAGAAAGCCCAAGATTGAAGGTATTTTAAATTTATTAAAGATATAAACAAGAAAAGTGGAAAAGCAAAAAATAATTGTAAGTAATTTTAAAATATTAAATTCCATTAAATTATAATTATATATTCTCCTTTAATATTTTTTTTCCCTTCTAGATTTTTTATTGCTTCTGAAACTTTTCCATAAAAATTTTCTTCGTACAACTTTGTTAACTCCTTTCCTATATAACATTCAATATCTCCAAATATACTTAAAATATCCTTTAAATGAAAAATTATCTTATGGGGAGAAGAAAAGATTATTTTTGTAATATTGAGTTCCTTATAAGAATTTAAAAACTCCTTCCTCTTCTTTTCCTTATCTGGTAAATAACCCAAAAAGATAAAGGGATAAGGGGGAAAAGTGGACTGAAGGAGTGCCACCAAAATTGAAGAGGCTCCAGGGAGGGCTTCTACTTTAATATTACTTTTTATAGCTTCCCTTACAAGTTTATAACCTGGATCACAAATTAAGGGGGTTCCTGAATCAGATATAAGACCAATATTTTTCCCTTCCTTTAATTTTTCCAAAACTTTTGGAATTTTTTCCCTTTCATTATGTTCAAAAAAAGGTTCCAACCTTTTCTTTATTTTTAAATAGTTCAATAATTTTTTTGTTCTCCTTGTATCTTCGCAAATTATTTCATCAATGGAAGATAAAACTTCCTTTGCTCTTTCAGTTATATCCTTTAGATTTCCAATGGGAGTTGGGATTAAATATAGTGTCATAAAAAGCTTTTAAGAAACTGGGAATAAACACCCATTGCTTTTTCAGCTGATCTAAAGGTTGGTATTTGGTTTTCCTTTAAATAGGCAATCAAGGGTTCATACTCCTTCCCTGCATCCACTATTACAATTAAGGGTTTCTTAATCTTTTTATTTAAATTTATTATTCTATTTGCAATACTATCTTCCCTTAAAAAATCTTCCCTATGGTTTTCTCCTTTTTGCAATGTATTCAAAGCAGGAGTTAGGGGAACTGCTCCCAAGATAATTGAATCCACATTGGGATCATTGGATAAGGCAATAATTACCTCTTCATAAGTTAAATCATTTGCCATAGGAGTTAGGTCCAAAGGGTTATGGATATCTACAATTGTATCAATTTTTACTTTTTTAAAAATTTCTAAAAGTTTTTCTTCAGTAGTTTTATCCATTTTTGAAACCTCTAAATCCCTTAAATTATCTGCCATTGAAACACATTCAAAACCAGCATTTGAAACTAAGGCAACTCTTTTTCCTTTTATTTCCTTTCCCCTTAAAAATAAAAATAGTTCAATTAAATCTTCAAAATCTCCTATACTATCTGTAATTATTGCACCATTTTTTTCTAAGATTTCCTTTGAGACCAAAAAATCTCCTGCAATTGAAGCAGTGTGGCTTGAAGTGGCTTTTTGTCCTTCTTTTGTTTTTCCTGCTTTATATATCAAGATTTTTCTCCCTTTTTCTTTTAATTCCTTTGAAATTTTAGAAACCCTTAGCCCATCCATTTCCATAAAACCTTCTACATATAAAGCATAAAGATAAATTTCTGGCATATCCTTTAAAAACTCTAAGTAATCAGCAATTGTCAAATCAATTTGATTTCCCAAGGAAATTGAATATAAAGGATTAATGTAGGAAAGTTTATTCATCTTTGAAACAAGAAAGGCGCCTGATTGGGAAATTAAAGCAAAACCCATTGGTTTTGCAAAGGATAAGGGCAGTTTATATTCTGGAATAAAAAAGGTGTCATACTTACCTTTAATACTTCTAATTCCAAGACAATTTCCTCCATTTAAAACTGGTGTATCACCACCCTTTTCTCTTAAAACCCTCAACCTTTCCTTTAAATTTTCAACTTTTTCTTTGGTCCCTTCCTTTTCTCCAAAGCCCCCAGGAATTATTATTATACTTTCTGCCCTTTTGTATTCTACTGCTTCTTCTACAATTGGAGGAACTTGGTTTGCATCCACAGATAGGACAAGTAAATCAAGTTTCTTGGGTAATTCCTTTAAAGAAGGATAACACTTTACTCCATCTATCTCCATTATATTTGGTTTTATGCAAAAAATATCTTCTTTTGGAAAGCCCTCCCTTAAAATATTATTTAAAATAATCCTACCTGGATTATAAAATTTTTCAGAAACTCCTATAACCCCAATACTTTTTGGATGAAGCAAATTATTTATTTTATGAAGTGGCTTAAGATAAGAAATTTTTTCATTTTTTGATATTTTTAAAAGAAAATCCAAGGCAATTAATTTTTTATTTTTTATTATAAAGGGGTTTACTTCAAACTCTTGAATTAAAAAATTTCCCTCTCCAAAGGGACTAAAATAAGTTGAAATTTCTTTAAATTTTTTAAGAAGGGAAAATATTTTTTCTTTTTCAACTAAGGCTTTTTGGTTCCTAAATTTTCCAAAAATTTTAGTTCCAAAGACCGTTTCAATTAAGGACTTTTCAATTATTTCATCTTCATTAATCAAAGGAGAAAAAATTGAAACAGAATTAAAATTTTTAGCATATAATTCCGTATCAATTCCACCAAAACCAATTGTTAAGACATTCCCAAAGTCCTTGGAATATTTAGTCCCTATTAAAATTTCGTTTCCAAAACCCTTTTCATACTTAATATATTCACATATTAAAAAACCTTCTAACTTTTCAAAATTTTTTTTCCAAATTTCAATTGCTTTAATTATTTCAGCAAATTCCTTTTTTATAAATTTTACCCCGCCCACATCACTTTTATGTAAAATTTTTGAAGATACAATTTTTAAAACAATTTTTTTCCCTGGTATTTTTTTTAAATCTTCACTTTTGATTTCTTTTATATCTTTAAAAAAAATATGCTCTGGGGTCTTAATTTTTAATTTGTTTAAAATAAAATACCCCTCTGGTTCTAATAAAAAGTTTCTACCTTCTTCTATGGCTCTTTTAAAGACCTCTTCTATTTCCTTCATTTTACCCCCTAAAATTTTAAAAGTTCAAAACCTTTTATTATAATATCTCTTACCCTTTCTTTCAAAAGGTCTCTTGTTTCATAAGTATATTCATCTGGAAAAAGGGGTTTGTGTATTACCATCCCTACAGGAACTTTTTCCTTTGGAATGAGATATTTCTTAGGCATAACAATATTAGTATTTATTATTGTAACAGGCAGGATTGGAACTTTATGGTTAATACTTATAACAAAGGGACCCTTTTTAAATTCCTTAACTTTTCCATCAATGGATCTGGTTCCTTCAGGTGCCATATACAAGTCCATTCCCTTTTCAAAAAGTCCTTGCACTGCCTTTAATTCTTCCATAGCCCTTCTATGTTCCCTTCTATGTATGGGGATAAAATTTCCCCTTCTAATCATCCATCCAATAAAGGGAACTTTTAAAAGTTCTGCTTTTGCAACCATTCTTATATTTCTTGGGATATACCCTAAAATTAAGGGAATATCTAAGGAAGAAAAATGGTTTGAAACAATTAAAAGAGGTGGTAAATTTTCTAAGTTTTCAAGTCCTATTACTTTGACTGGTATGGAAAAAATTTTAAAGACCTTTTTAGCATAATCCCTAAAATATTGACTTTGCTTTATAGGATCTTTTGTTGAAAAAACCTTTATACTGCAAACTGTTAGAAGATTAATTCCTTTTAAAAAAAGATAAGTTGTTTTAAAAATATTTTTCTCCATGAAAAATAATCATTGTTCCACTTTCCCATTGGGATTCGCCATAATGGTAAAAGGGACTTAAAAGATCCATTCTTGTTCCTTTACAATGTTCAAAGTACCCCTCAATATCAGGAAACTCTTGTTCTTGAAACAAATCCCAATGTCTTTTTACAAATTCTTCATGGTTTATAATTTCACATTCAAAATTTTTTAAATAAATCTCTTCATAAAATTTTTTAACATTTTCTAAATTATCTTCTGTATAGTAAGAATAAATAAATTTTTCCTTGGGATCCCACCCATAAATATGAGAAATTACATAAATTCCAACTTTTGAAAAGGAAAAATCGGGTTCTGCTTTTGGATAAATAGGGAAGGTCTTGGGACTAAAATATAATGCCTTAAAGGTATAACTACTTTTTAAATAACCATTTTCCTTTTTACAAGAAAAAGAAAAGATACTAATCAATATCACTATCTTCAAAAATATCTTTGAAATATTCATTTACTTCTATCCCTGAAATTGACTTAAATTGGCTTGACATAGAAGGCAGAATTCCCATATTTTCATCTAAGAATATCTTTTCAATTCTATGCATAGGGAAAAATATTGTAATTACATCTATGTTTTTTTCTGATTTCCTAACTTGTCTTGCCCAATCCTCAAAGGAGTTTACATTTATCCCTTTTATTGTTATTCCATAGTTTTTTATATCCAAAAGAAGCCCCCAAAACTGCTCCTTTGGTTCTGTTAAATTTACAATTACAAAACTATTTATCTTCATTTCCACCCTCGCATAATTCTACTAAAATTCCTGAAAAGGTCTTAGGATGTATAAAAGCTATTAATTTATCTTCCGCACCTTTTAATGGTTCTTCCCTTACAAATTCATACCCCATATTTTTTAAAATTTCCATCTCTTTTTTTAAATCTTTTACATTTATTGCTATGTGATGAAAGGTCTCACCTTTTTTTTCAATAAATTTATTAATATTAGAATCTTCCTTTAAAGGTTCCAAAAGTTCTATTTTTAAATTTTCTTTAATTAAAAAATGGGTTTTAACCCCTTCACTTTCAATAATTTCAAATCCCTTATAAATAAAACCTAAATTTATAAAATTTTGAATAAATAAATTAGGATTCTTAGTTGCAATGGCAATGTGTTCTAACACAAAATCTGCTCCATTAATTCTTCAGAGACAGTATAGGGATCTTTTTTTCTTAAAATAACCAATTTAAGGGCTTTTTCAAAGTTTTCATTTACTATTATTTTCTTTTGAATATTATTTGAAATTATTTGGATTAATCTTTCTTTAATTTGGTTTTTTTCTTTTTCCCTTTTATACTTAGATTCTTTCTTTTTTTCCATTATTTCTTCTAAAATTTTTGAAAGTTCTAAAAGCCCCTCTCCTGTCAAACCATTAGTTTTAATTAAAAGGACATTTTTTTTGGAATCCATATCTAAAAGGTTTTTTATCTCCATATATGTCTTTTCTGCCCCTTCCCTATCAATTTTATTTATTATAAAAATATCTCCAATCTCCATAATCCCTGCCTTTAATGCTTGGATGTCATCCCCAAGCCCAGGAACTAAAATAACTATAACTTCTTGAACAGACATTGCTATGTCAACTTCATCTTGTCCTACGCCAATTGTTTCTACAAGGATCCAATCATAGCCAGCTACATCTAATAAATCAATTACATCCATTGTCATAGGAGCAAGACCTCCAATTTTTCCCCTCGTTGCCATAGATCTTATAAAGACATTTGGATTTGTAAAAAGGTTTTGCATTCTTATCCTGTCTCCCAAAAGAGCTCCACCTGAAAAGGGGCTTGTGGGATCCACAGCTATAATTGCAACTTTATATCCCTTTTCAAGGAATACCTTAGCAAGACCCTGTATTAATGTGGACTTCCCTGCCCCAGGAGGACCTGTAAAGCCAACAACTTTTGCTTTTCCACCCTTTTTATAAATTTTTCTTATAATTTCTATACCTTCCTTGGATTGATTTTCAATTAAAGAAATTGCCTTTCCCAATGCCCTTTCATCCCTTTCAAATATTTTTAAAATGAGATTTTCAATGGATTTCATCTTATTCATTGTCATAAATTTTATGTAATAGACAATCTATCTTTATTTCACCAAAGGGAATCTTTTTCCCAGTTAACTTACAAATGGGAGTTTTACCATTCACTTCTTCAAAATTTTTACAAGTAAAACAAATCCTTAAGGATTGAAAGAAGCCCCTTTCTTGAAGTTTTTTAATCAATAAAAGCAAAAGACCATAAATTTCTTCTTTCTCCTTTTTGGTAAGTTCTTGGATTGTCTCTTCTATTTTTTTATTCCAAGAAAGTATTTTTTTAACTATTTCTTCACCTTTTTTTGTAGTTTTTAAGGAATAACTTCTTTTATCTTTTTTATTTATTTCCTTTTGAATTAGTCCTTTTTTTACCAATGAACTTATTGCATCACTTACTGTAGAGGGCTTTAAAAAATACTCTCTTGCTAAATTTGAGACATTACAAAATTCTCTGGGATGGGTATCTATATAAATTAAAAATTGAATTTGAATGGGAGAAATTTTGTATTCCTTAGAGACCTCCCATTGCAAAACCTTAAAGATCCTTGAAATCCTTTCAAGCAATTCTGTTATCTTAACTTCTAATTCAAACACATTTTATAATAGCATATTTTTATGGAAATATCATCTTTAATTTAGTTTTAAAAAGGGTAAATTAAAAAGACCAAATGCCAATTACTTATTTTAATTTGCATTTTAAATTTTGCTTTTAGATAAAATTATAGTATAATATATATATGTATGTTTTAAAGGCAAAAGTTGAAGAAAAAATATTTTGGTTTCCCCTTTATGAAGGAGGGAAAAGTTATATCTTAGGTTCAAAAGAAACTTGTGATTTTCATCTACCCTTTAAAGGTGTCTCCAGGAGACATTGTGAGTTTTTTTTAAAAAAGGGCGAATGGTGGGTAAAAGATTTGAACTCCACAAATGGAACATACTTAAATGGAGAAATTATAAAAGAAGCCAAATTGAAAGAAAAAAGCTCCTTAATTTGTGGAACTGTTAAATTAATTGTGCTGGAAAGTCCCACAAGTGATTGGGTCACTCCAGAGGGGAAAAATGGATTAAGTTTTTCTGCAAAAGAGGGTTCAGAATTAAAAAAAAGGAAAACAGATGAATTTCACATAAATAAAAAAGATCATTCTCTTTATGAAAAGGCATGTGAAATATTATTTTCCGATGAAGATTTCTATAAAAAGATTGAAAAATTTTGTAATTTTATTAAAATTGAAGATTTAGAGATTTCTTATAGAAATGGGGAAGATGAGGCATTAATATTCAAAAAAAATGCCTTAAGAAAAAAAGAACTTATATCCCTAGATAAGATAATTCCAGAAATTGAAATTAAAATATTTCCTGAGATAGAAGAGGAATTTAAAAAATGTGCAACTGTATTCTTTACAATCCTTTCTCATATGAAATTGGGAATGAAATTTTTTAACAAAAATATTGAAAAGGAAAAATTGGATTATTCTTTCTTAGGTGTTTCTGAATTTATAAAGGAATTATGGGAAAAAGCTTACCTTTACAAAGATAGTGATTTGCCAATTTTAATTACAGGGGAGACAGGGGTAGGAAAGGAATTTTTAGCAAAGGAGATCCATAATATAAGTAATAGAGCTGATAAACCTTTTATTCCCATAAACTTTTCTGAAAAGCCCGATACTTTAAAAGAAGCAGAAATATTTGGTATAGAAGAAAAGGTTGCAACAGGAGTAAAGGGGCAAATTGGAGTTTTAGAGCAGGCAAATAACGGATGTATTTTAATTGATGAAGTGGGAGATATGCCTAAGGAATGGCAATTGATGTTATTAAGGGTAATTGAAAATAATTATTTTTATAAAATTGGAGGCAAAAAACCTATTCCTATAAATGTAAGATTTATCTTTACAACAAATAAAGATATGGATGCACAAGTTAAAATTGGAGCTATAAGGGAGGATTTTTATTATAGGATAAAGGGAGTGCATTTACATATTATCCCTTTAAGAGAAAGAAAAGAGGACTTAGAATATTTTGCCCAAAAAATTTTGGATGAATTAAACTTAAAATACAATACCCAAATTGTTTACTCCTATTCCGCCTTTGAAAAGATATTAAATTATTGCTGGCCTGGAAATCTTAGGCAATTAAAGTTAGAAATTGAAAAGGCATTTCATATGGCTAAAAATATTGGAATAATTCAGGAAAAATTTTTGACTATTGGAGAAATTGAAACCATTAAACCAAGTATTATTCCTTTCAAAGACGCCATTGAAAATAAGGAAAAGGAAGTCCTTTTAAATGCAATAAAATTTTCAAAAAATATTTCAGAAGCAATTGAAAAATTAAAAATTCCCCGAACAACTTTTTATCAAAAGATTAAAAAATATAAAATAGATTTGAAAAAATTTAAAGAAAAGAAGTGAAAATTCTTACCTTTAAGGGTATAATTGTCTTATGGAAAATTTAAGAAATTATTATCCCGTTGTAATAATTGGTTCAGGAATTTCTGGACTTACTTGTGCTTTAAGTTTAGCAAAAAAAAACATAGAGGTATTACTTTTATTTAAAAGTGAAAATCCTATGGATTGCAATACTGCAAAGGCACAAGGGGGAATTGTTTACAAGGGAGTCGAAGACGAGCCAGAGCTTTTAAAAAAAGATATTTTAAAAGCAGGAGATGGAATTTGCTATGAGCCAGCTGTGGAATTAATTGCCTCCCAAGGTCCAAGAATTGTTGAAAGTTTCTTAATAAGGGATTTTTCAATTCCCTTTACAACAAAAAATAAAAAAATAGAGTTAATTGCAGAAGCAGCTCATTCCGTTCCAAGGATAATTCATGTGGAGGACTCCACTGGCTTTCACATGCAAAAAAGATTATTAGAGGAAATTAATAAATATAAAAATGTTACTATTCTTCCAAATTTTACTGCAGTAGATCTTTTAACTACAAGGCACCATAGTAGGGACTATTCAATAAAATACCACTTAGAAAATGAATGCGTAGGTATTTATGCTTTAAACAATAAAACAAATGATGTTCATAAATTTTTAGGAGATTTTACTGTTCTTGCAACAGGAGGTGCTGGGAAACTTTACCTCCATTCAACAAATGCTGAAGGAACAATTGGAGCAGGATGGTCTATGTCTTACAGGGCTGGGGCTTTTATATTAAATGCAGAGTTTATTCAATTTCATCCCACAGCGTTATACCATCCTTTGGCTTCAAGATTTTTAATTTCAGAGGCATTAAGAGGGGCTGGTGCAAGGTTAAAAAATATAAAAGGTGAATATTTTATGAAAAAATATGCTGAAGAAGGGGATTTGGCTCCAAGGGATGTGGTTTCCAGAGCAATCTTAGAAGAAATGACAGAAAGCCATAGTGAATGCGTCTTTTTAGATTTAGCAAATTTTTATAAAGATGAAGTTCCCATTGAAAAAAAGTTCCCTTCTATTTTTAAAGAATGTTTAAAATATGGTATTGATATTAGAAAAGAACCAATCCCTGTAGTTCCTGCTGCTCATTACTGTTGTGGAGGTGTTTTATCTGATTTAAGGGGAAAAACAACCTTAGAGCGTCTTTATGCAATTGGAGAAGTTGCTTGTACGGGTGTACATGGAGCAAATAGATTGGCTTCTACAAGTTTACTTGAAGGGCTTGTATGGGGGGTTCTATCAGCTGAAGATATATTTAAAGAGTTAGAAAAGGGTAAAAGATTATCTGAAAAGATAAAAAAATCAATAGCTGACTGGGTTCCTTCTGGCTTAAAAGAAGATGAAGATCCTGCCTTAATTTTACAGGACTGGAATTTAATAAAATCTACTATGTGGAACTATGTAGGAATAGTAAGAACCAAAGAGCGCCTTGAAAGGGCACAAGCAGAAATGGTTGATTTGGGAAAAAGATTGCATAAGTTTTACCATGAAAGCAAATTAACTCAAAGGATTTTGGAACTCTTTCAAGGAAACTTATCTGCTCAAATAATTTCCTCAGCTGCTTTAAGAAGTACTACAAGTAGAGGGGGACATTTTAGGAAAACATAGACTTATGGAATTAATTCTTAAAGAAATCTCCTTACAAGATTTTAAAATTTTAGAACCAAAATTTAAAGATTTAGAAGAAGGAATTTCAGAGTTTACTTTTCCTGGAATTTTCTTATTTAGAAAAAAGTATGAATATAGGTTTGGAGAAATTGGTAATATTTTTATCCTTGAAGGAAAAGAAGAAGGAAAAAAATTTTTTTCTTTACCTTTTGGATTACCAGAAAAGGAAATAATGGATGAACTTTTTAAAAGATATGACTATATGAAAAATGCTTCTGAAAGACAAGCAGATATTTTAAAGGAAATGGGTTTTTTAGTTAAAGAAGATAGGAATAACTTTGATTACATTTATAAAAGGGAGGACTTATCTACCTTAAAAGGAAGAAATTTTCATAAAAAAAGAAATTTAATTAAACAATTTCAAAGAGATTATATTTATGAAGCAAGGGCTTTAACTAAAAATTTTTTAAATGATGCATTAAATGTTTTGGAATTATGGGCAAAAGGAAGGGATGATATAGGGGACTATGAGTATGCAAAAGAAGCTCTTTTATTAATGGAAGAATTAAAACTTTGTGGAATAATTTATTATGTAAATAAAAAACCCTCTGCTTATATCTTAGGAGAGGAAACACAAAAAGGTAAAACTTTCATTTTAAGTTTTGAAAAGGCAATTGACGATTATAAAGGTTTATATCAGTTTATAAATAAAAGTTTTGTAGAAATCCTTCCCCCAAAATATGAATTTATAAATATGGAGCAGGACTTAGGAATTGAGCAACTGAGAAAAGCAAAATTAAGTTATCAACCCTATGGGTTTATAAAAAAATTTATTGTTAAGCCAGTCCTTTAATTGTGAAATTGGCATTTGGGAGTTTAACATAGCAGTAAAGCCGTAGGCGCTTAACCTCGTGTCAGACCGCCTCCAATTGTCATTGCGAAGGCACGAAAGTGCCTGTGGCATTACTTGGCATATGGCATTCAGCACTTGGCATTTGGGATTTTATT
>FWPV01014454.1_pt1 | contig 11583 bp, 5 predicted proteins | sample 2228371 | NCBI WGS metagenome assembly FWPV01 (sample SAMEA103939776, study PRJEB20133) | metagenome | reverse complement strand
CGTGCTGGCCGTGGCCGGCGTATATCAGGTGGGGCGTTATTTGATCGCTGACCACCGACCGCCGACCTCGGGATTCGCAGCGGTATTGGCGGCGATGTTGCTGGCGCTCAACCGCTTTCACGTGTGGTGGTCGCAAGAGATTCGCATGTACAGCCTGGCCGCAATGTGGACGGCGGCCTCCATGCTTGCTCTGCTCCATTTTAGCTTTCAACATTTCAGCCTAGGCCGCCGGTGGTCGGTAGTCATCGGTCGCTGGTCACTGTACACGCTCACTATCATTGGCGGGATGTATAGCCTGTACCTGTTTATCTTTGTGGTGATGGCTGAAGCTGTCTTTGTGTGGATGGCGTGGAGACAGAAGAAGCAGCGCGTGCTATTGTTCATGGGGTGGGGTGGCGCGATGATGGCCACGGTGCTGGCTTTGTTGCCGTGGCTGTTGTATACTGTGCCGCGCCTCAAGAGTTGGTCGGCGGCGTCGCAATTTAGCCCACTCACCTATCTCCAGGTCGCCTGGACGGCCCTCACGCTCGGCTTGACGGAATATGTTGAACGCTATCTCTTGCTCAACCTGCTTTTTATAGCCATCCTTCTGACCGGCGCGATTGCGTTTAACGTTTCACGTTCAACGTTCAACGCTCAACGTTCCGCGTTCAACCTTTCCGCGCTGGTCTTGCTCATCCCGGTCGGCGGCGTTTTCGTTTTGCTTACCTTGCCGCAAGGTTTTTTCTATCGCCCGCCGCTTGAAGCGCGTTATCAATTGTTGGCCGTGCCCGCTTTGTGTCTCTTACTGGCTGCCAGCATCTGGGCCGCATGGCGCTGGCGCAGGTGGATTGGCGCTGCGGCGGCCATAATGGTTTTTGTTCCGATGGTATGGGCTTTGCCTGGCTATTACGAGGGCCGTCACCTGCGCGACGACTTGCAGACGATGACACGCGCCATTGAAGCGTATGCTGAGCCGGGGGATGCGCTGCTGTTGGTTTCGGGCGACCGCTTTCCACTGTTCAACTTTCGCTACGATGTATTGCAAGAGCGAGCCACGCTGCCAGAGGTAACGACGTTTTCTATTCGCCGCGTCACACCGGCTGATGTCGAGCCGTTGCTTTCGCCATTGGCCCAGGCGCACCGCCGCGTGTGGCTGGCTGAAGTGGAAAGGAATTTGCAAGACCCGGACGGTTTGGTGGGGAGCTGGTTGGAGCAGCACAGGCACGCGGTGTGGCGCGAAGAGTACGGCTACAATCGGCTGACGCTGTATAGCCTAGATAACGAACCGCCCCTGCTGACCGACTGTGAAGGTGAGCATCCACGGCAAGCAGAAATGGGTGATGCGCTGTTGGTAGGGTATGACCTGCCGGTGCGTGAGGTCTGGCCCGGCGAGGTAGCGCGTCTGGTGGTGTACCTCAAGGTCAATGAACCGTTTATGTTTGTGGGCTTGTTCGTTGATGCGCAAGGGCGCGTATTGGAATCTCATACTGAGTGGATAGACCGCCCGGCAGGAGGGCTGGCTCGTATCCGATTTGACGTGCCGGTCTATGCGCGTACTCCGCCGGGGGAGTATCACTTTATACTGTCTTTGCATGAAAACGTTATATGGCTTGATGCGCCTGTGCGGATCGCTGGCACGCCCAGGTTGGAACCTGTGACGGCGATTCCTGGTCCGTGCGATTGGCGACTGGGGGGGGTGTCGCTGATTGGTTTTGATGCGCCGACACAAACCAGACCGGGCAACCGGCTACCCGTCAAGTTGTATTGGCGCGCGCGGTACAAGCCTGGAGAGCGTTACACCGTTTTTGTTCAACTGGTCGGCGCGCAGTTCAATCCGCAGACCAATGGCCCCCTGTGGGCCGGGCACGACAGTGAGCCGCTCGATGGCGGTTATCCAACCACGCAGTGGTTTGTCAATGTGCCTGTCGCCGATACGCACGTGTTGACTATTCCGCCCGATACCCCCCCCGGCGATTATGAGTTATGGGTTGGCATGTATACTCAGCCGGATATCCGGCGCTTGCCGGTCTATGATCACCAGGGGAATCTGTCGGGCGATCACGTGCTGGTGGGGAAAGTGAAAGTAGAAGCTGGAAAGTGAGAAGATTGTGATGAGAGTTCGACGCTTGCTGTTCGCTCTGGCGTGTGGAGTGGGCTGGCTGGTGGCCGTGATGGGAGTGCTGCGCGCTGCGCCTGTTGCTCAGACGGCGCCCATCGTCCGGTATGTTACCGGCGATTGCTCGGTCATCACAGCGACGCCTTGTTACACTTCCATTCAGGCCGCCATCCAGGCCGCTGCGCCAGGCGATGTCATCAGCGTGACGCAGGGAGTTTATTACGAAACACTCTTGCTCACCAAGAGCCTCGTTTTGCAGGGCGGGTGGAACATCAGCTTTACCGTGCGCGACGGGTATGCGTATACCACCACGCTTGACGCGCAGCGAACCGGCCCGCCCCTCCGCATCTATGGGGCAACGTCGCCTGTCATTGAGGGGTTTGTTATCAGAGGCGGCGACGGGACGACCAGCGGCGTCGAGGGCGGCGGCATCCAGCTTTATTACGCCACTGGCGTAGCCGTCATCCGCCATAACGTCATCGAAGATAACATCGGCTGTCGGACATCTGCTTGCTTTGGCCTGGGCGGCGGCATCTCGGTCTATAGCAGCACGGCGATAATCGAACACAACACCATCATCAGCAACGCGGCCCGACTGGCCGGCGCGGGCGGCCGCGGCGGCGGGATTCACATCGGCGCGGCGTCGGTGGTCACGCTGACGGATAATCTTGTCCTCAGTAACACCGCAGTTCTTGAGCCTGCTGTGGGATCGGTGGAAGGCAAGGGCGGCGGAATCTATGTGGAAGCTGCCCGCGTTTTTATGGACGGCAATCGAATGGAACGCAACACAGCTCTGTATGGCGGCGGGCTGTTTGTGTATTCTTCGACCGGTGTGATTACCGGCAATTTGATTACGGCCAATGTGGCTATCACGCGGGGCGGCGGCCTCTACCTGTATCGCAATGCAACCCCCTGGCTGGAGGGGAACACCATCATGAGCAATACGGTCACGGCCGGCGATGGGGGAGGCGTTTGCATTCGAGGCGATGATGGACCTGTGACGTTGACCCGGCACGTGATTGCCGGCAATCGCGCCGTGCGCGGCGGCGGCGTGGCAGTCTCGTTTAGCGCGGCGGTTCATCTGGTTCATAATCGGATTGTCGAAAATCAAGCCGATTACGGCGGCGGCCTGCTGGTCGAATCCTCGTCCGGGACGGTGATGGATAATCAGATTGCCCGCAACGTTGCCGACTGGGGCGGGGGGGTACACTGGGGCGCATGGAGCGGCGTGTTGGAAAGTGACCGCGTCGTCGAACCGACTGCCATGCCGGGCGATGCCAGTTTCAGCGACAGCAATCGGGATATGCGCCTGACGGACAATCAGATTTACGAGAACACGGCCGGTTACGGCGGGGGGCTTTTTGTGCGTTCTTCGTCCGGTTTGATGGCCGGCAACTGGATTACCGGCAATGTGGCGATAACGCGGGGCGGCGGCCTCTATCTGTACACCGATGCGTCGCCCCGGCTGGATGCCAACCGTATCCTCGGCAATACCAGCACCGGCGAGGCCGGCGGCGTCTGCATCCGCTCGAACAACGCGCCGGTCACTCTGACCAATCATCTCATGGCCTGCAACCGCGCCGCGCGCTATGGCGGCGTCTATGTGTACAGCAGTCCGGGCGTGTCCCTCATCAACAATACTCTGCTGGATAGTTCCTGTCGGGAAACCCGCACAAGCGGCCTCCCCATGTCGTCTGGCGCAGGTCAGGAAGGCGTGGCTTTGTTGCGGGAAAGCCCGCTTTATCCTCCGGCTTGGGTCACGCTGACCAACAATATCATCGTCGGCCACAGCGTTGGGGTGACCGTCGCCGCGGGTTGCACAGCCACGTTCTCTCATAATGATTTCTATAGCAACACGGTGGACGTTGTCGGACAATCTTTCGGCGCGACCGACCTGCAGCTCGATCCGCTGTTTGCGGACGATTATCATCTGAGCGAGGCGTCGCCCTTGATTGATGCCGGCGATAACAGCGTTCGCGTGCGCGCTGATATTGACGGCGACCTGCGCCCGGCCGGGCGCGGGATAGATATTGGCGCGGACGAGTTCCCGCGCTACTATACCTACTTGCCGCTGGTGGTGCGTCATCCGCTCCTCGCGCCGCAACCGGTTCAGGTCTATGAGACGACGCTGATGATTCCCACTTATGGCTACACCCAGGCGTTTGTGTATAATCCCGCCGACCCGATTTACCCTTATCCGCGCCTGGACTTTGACAGGGTAGGCCCCGTTGCTCCGCACACGTATCGCGCTGTCGTGTTGGAGAACGCTTATGTGCGCGTGATGGTTTTGCCCGAACTCGGCGGGCGGGTGTATGCCTGGATAGATAAAACCAGCGGACGCCCGCTCGCCTACAGCAATCCGGTCATCAAGCCGGTTCAGGGATGGGGCTATCGCGGCTGGTGGCTGGCAACCGGCGGCATCGAATGGTGCCTGCCCACCGAAGAACACGGCCTGAATGAATATCGCCCCTGGCAATATGCGCTGGGCAGCCATTCGGTCACGGTAAGCGACACCGAATCGCTCACCGGCTTGAACGTGCAGGTGACGTTGAGCCTGGACCGCGACCACAATTATCTGATGATTCAGCCGCGCCTCACGAATGGGACGGCGTCACCGCAGACGTTTGAATTCTGGCTGAATGGGATGCTGGCCTTTTCGGGCAATCAGGTGAGCCACGCGACGCGCTTTATCATGCCGATAGAGCGCGTCATTGTTCACTCGACCGGCGATCCGCATTTGCCGGGACCTGGCATGACGATGGCATGGCCGATTTACAATGGGCGCGATGTGAGCGTCCAGGGCAACTTGCAGGGCTGGATGGGCGTGTTTGCCTGGCCGTATGCCGCCGCCGATTTTGCCGGTGCGTATGACGCCAGCGCCGACCTGGGCGTGGCGCGCGTTTTTTCGCACACCCTGACGCGGGGCCTCAAGCTATTCACGCCGCGCAATCTCCCGCCCGCCATCTGGACCGATGACGAGAGCAATTATTTCGAGCTGTGGGGCGGATTGTCGCCGGCGTTCGGGCAACGGGTAACGCTGGCCGCGGGCGCAGCCCTGACGTGGTTGGAACGCTGGTATCCCGTCAGTGGGTTGGGCAAGGGGTTCGATTACGCCAATGCTCATGCCGCGCTGCGCCTGGATGATGATAACGGCGTTGTGCGCGTGCGCATTGCCACCAGCAGCAACCTGGCAAACGCCCGCATCAAACTGTGGCACGGCCAACAAGTGGTTCAGGAGTGGGTGGCGGCCGTTGGGCCGGGCCATCCCCTCAACCTGGCCTGGCCGCAAGCGCCAACGGCGCCGCTCGGCGTGCAATTGCTGGATGCCAGCGGCAACCTGCTGGCGCAGACCGGAACTGTGGGTCAATGACTGACTGGCGTTCAGTTGAAAATGTGATAAACTAGGAGGGTGGAAGGTGGAAGGTGGAATGTGGAAGGTGGAAGGTGAAAAGTAGAAGGTAGAAGGAGGAAGCCTTTACTTCAACCTTCGACTTTCAACCTTCAACTTTCAACCTTCAACTTTCAACTTTTAACCTTCAACTGTCAACTTTCAACCTTTTACACAGGAGGTGCAAATTGAACATTGTGGTATGCATCAAGCAAGTGCCAGACTCGGCGGCAACGTTGACCGTTGGCGCAGATGGCAAAGTATTGTGGGGCGACTCGCCGCTGGTCGTCAACCCCTTTGACGAGTACGCGCTGGAAGAGGCGCTCAAGCTCAAAGAAAAGCACGGCGGCAAGGTGACGGCTCTGACGATGGGCAAAGAGAGCGCCAAAGAAGCGCTCAAGACCGCCATCGCCATGGGCTGCGAAGAAGCCATTTTGCTTTCTGATCCGGCGTATGCAGCGGCCGATACGCTGGTGACCACTTATGTGCTGGCGCAGGCCATCAAGAAAATCGGCAACGTGGATCTGGTGCTGTTTGGCCAGGCTTCGATTGACGGCCAGAGCGGCCAGACGTGCGCCTCGGTCGCGCGCCAGTTGGGCGTCACGTTGCTCACGTTCGTCGCCCGGATTCGTGAGATTGACCCGAACGCCAAAACCATCACCGTCGAGCGATTGCTCGAAGAGGGCAAGCAAGTCGTGGCGAGCAAGTTGCCGGTGGTCATGTCGGTCGTCAAGGGCATCAACGAGCCGCGCTATCCCTCCTTCATGGGCATTCGCAAAGCGGCGAAGGCCACCATCCCCACCTGGTCTGCGGCGGACATTGGCGCCGAGGCGGACCGTCTGGCGGCTGCGGTGCAGTGGTCGCGCGTGTTCCCGCCGCCGCCGCGCGAAGGCAAATGCGACATCGTCACTGGCGATAGCCCGGCGCAAATCGCCGCGGCGCTGGCCGACAAGATTATTGCGGAGAAGATCCTATGAGCAACGATATCTTTGTCTGGGTCGAACAATTCAAAGGCAAGGCTGCTTCAGTAGCGTGGGAGGCGATTGGGCTGGCGCGCAGGCTGGCCGCCGGCACCGGCGGCAAAGTGGTCGCGTGCGTGTTGGGGCAGGGCGTCGAAGGCGTGGCAAAAGAAGCCATCAGCTTTGGCGCCGACCAGGTGTTTGTGTGCGATGACGCCACGCTGGCCGAATATCGCATCGAACCTTACGTCGCGGTGCTGGCAAGGCTGGTGAATGAACATCAGCCGGCGGCGATTTTGATGGGGGCGACTTTTCGCGGGCGCGAGATGAGCGGCGCGCTCGGCGCCGAAGCCAACATCGGCGCGATCGCCGATTGCACCGGCGTCGAATTGCAAGATGGCCAATTCATTGTCACGCGCCCGATTTACGCCGGCAAGTTGAACTCGGTGGTCGAGCCGGTGCGCACGCCGGTCATCATCAGCATTCGCAGTCGCGCTTTCCCCAAGCCCGAGCCGGACGCCGGTCGCGCCGGCGAAATTGTCACTGTGCCGCCGGTCCTGGCTGAAGAGGCCATCGCCAGCAAAGTGGCCGAATGGGTGATCGAAGAAGGGCAGGTCAATCTGGCCGATGCGCGCATCATCGTCTCGGGCGGGCGTGGCGTGGGCAGCGCAGATGGCTTCAAGCCGATTCGTGAACTGGCCGCGGTGATGGGTGGGGCTGTGGGCGCCAGCCGCGCTGCTGTGGACGCCGGCTGGATTCCTTACGCGCACCAGGTGGGACAGACCGGCAAGACCGTTTCGCCCGATTTGTACGTGGCGTGCGGCATCAGCGGTTCGATTCAACATCAGGCTGGCATGCGCACCGCCAAAGTCATTGTGGCGATCAACAAAGACCCCGAAGCGCCCATCTTTACCCTGGCGCGTTTTGGCGTGGTGGGCGATTTGTTCCAGATTGTTCCGCCGCTGACGGAAGAATTGAAAAAGCGGCTGGGGCGTTAGCCTTATCGGGAATAAACCTGTCTCAAAGACCCTTCGGGTCTCCAAGATCCGAAGGGTCTGCTCGAAATGCCCGAAGCAATCTCCACGCGGCAACATCAACAGCAATTGACTTTTGTCACACCCGACAAGGCGTTTCTTTGCTATAATCAAAAAACCAGGTTTCTGCGAGGAACTGGTTTTTTTAAAAAGCTGCATGCTTTTGGGAAGGAGTTGTCATGCCTGCCAAACAAATTACTTTGCCTGTGACGGGGATGACGTGCGCCAACTGCGCCGTCACCATTGAGCGCAATTTGCGCAAGCTGCCCGGCGTGACGGCGGCCAATGTCAACCTGGCTTCTGAACGGGCGAGCCTGGAATTCGACCCGACCGCGTTGAAATTCGATGACATCGTTGCCCGCATCGAAAAGGCCGGTTACGGCGTGGCGGTGGGCGAAGCGGCGTTGCCGATCAAGCGCATGAGCGATTCCACCGACGCGCAGCGACTGGAAAAGGCGCTGGCAAAACTCGAAGGCGTGCTGGAAGCTCGCGTGAATTTTGCGGCGGAAAAGGCCACCGTCCGTTATATCCCCACCCTGATCAGCCAGGCGGACCTGAGGCGCGCGGTAAGCGCAGCCGGCCTGGAAGTGGCGCAGGTCGAAGGCGACGCCGAGGACGCGGAACGCATCGCCCGCGAAAGAGAGATTGCGCATCAGCGCCATTTGTTGCTGGTGGGGCTCCTCTTCACCGTGCCGCTGTTTGCGCTTTCGATGGCGCGCGATTTCGGCTTGCTGGCGGCGTGGGGCATCCGGCCGCCGGGACCGATGGAGCACGGCGCCGAAGCGCCGTGGTTCAACTGGTTGCTGTTCCTGCTGGCCGCGCCAGTCCAGTTTTATGTGGGGCGGCAATATTACGTGGGCGCGTACAAATCGTTGCGCAACGGCGCGGCCAACATGGATGTGTTGATTGCGCTGGGCAGCTCGGCGGCTTTTTTCTATTCGCTGCCGGTGCTGTTTGGCTGGCTGACGGGCCACGTCTATTTTGAAACCGCCGCCATGATTATCACGCTCATCCTCGTCGGCAAATACCTGGAAGCGCGCGCCAAAGGCCGCACCAGTGAAGCGATCAAAAAGCTGATGGGCTTGCGCGCCCGCACCGCGCGGATTGTGCGCGACGGCGCAGAAATCGAAGTGGCGGTGGACGATGTGCGCGTGGGCGATGTGGTCATTGTCCGCCCCGGCGAAAAGGTGCCGGTGGACGGCGTCATCATCGAGGGCAAATCCACGCTGGACGAATCCATGCTCACGGGCGAATCCATGCCGGTGGAAAAATCTGTCGGCGCGTCTGTCATCGGCGGGACGATCAACAAGCAGGGCGCGTTTCGCTTTGAAGCGACTCAGGTCGGCAAGGATACCGCCTTGGCGCAAATCATTCGGCTGGTCGAAGAAGCGCAGGGCAGCAAGGCGCCGATTCAAAAGCTGGCGGATAGGGTGGCGGCGGTCTTTGTGCCGGCGGTGATTGGCATCGCATTGGTAACACTGGTTAGCTGGCTGGTGGTGTCGCACGATGTGACGCGGGCGATGATGAACATGGTGGCCGTGCTGGTGATTGCGTGCCCGTGCGCGTTGGGGCTGGCGACGCCAACGGCGATTATGGTCGGAACGGGCAAGGGCGCCGAGCTGGGCATTTTGTTCCGGTCGGGCGAAGCGTTGCAAACGGCCGGGCGGCTTGGGACGGTGGTGCTGGACAAGACGGGAACGGTTACCCGCGGCCGCCCCACGGTGACGGATATCGTGGCGGCCGGGTCCTGGTCCGAAACCGAAATCATCCGCCTGGCGGCCAGCGCCGAAAAGAACAGCGAACATCCTCTGGGCGAAGCAGTGGTGGCCGCCGCCACCGAGCGCGAGGTAACCTTGAGCGCGGCCGATGCTTTTGAAGCGGTGGCCGGGCAAGGCGTGACGGCCCACGTGGATGGGCGGCCGGTGTGGGTGGGCAGTCCGCGCATGATGGAACAAAAAGGCCTGGACCTTTCAGCGTGGCGCGCCCACGTTGAACGCTTGCAGTCCGAAGCCAAAACGGTGATGCTGGTGGCGGTAGATGGACAGTTAGCCGGCGCAGTGGCGGTGGCGGATAGTCCCAAAGATGGTTCGACCGATGCGATTGACGAGCTGAAAAAGTTGGGATTGGAAGTGGTGATGCTCACCGGTGACAATCGCCAGACGGCTGAGGCAATTGCCAGGAGCGTGGGCGTGGAGCGCGTGATTGCCGAGGTGTTGCCTGGCGACAAGGCCGCCACCATCAAACAATTGCAGGGCGAGGGCAAAGTGGTGGCGATGGTGGGTGACGGCGTGAACGATGCGCCGGCTCTGGCGCAGGCTGACGTGGGCATTGCGATTGGCACCGGGGCCGATGTGGCCATGGCCGCCGCGCCGGTGACACTGATGAGCGGCGATTTGCGCGGCGTGCCACGCGCCATTCGACTCTCGCGGCGCACCATGCGCACCATCAAGCAAAATCTGTTTTGGGCGTTCTTTTACAACGTCATCCTCATTCCTGCCGCCGCGCTGGGCTGGCTCGTCCCTGTTTTGGCGGCGGGGGCGATGGCCTTTAGTTCGATCTTTGTCGTCAGCAATAGTTTGCGCTTGCGTCGCGCTGCATAGTCGGGACGCCGTTTGAATGGATGAACACGGGTAATTCACCGCAGGGTCGCAGAGGGCGCAGAGGTAAGCGTTTAGCTGGTTTCTGTCTGGAAACCCCTGTCGAGCGACAGGTAGAAACCAGGTTTCTGCAAGCCCTTTCCAGACTAGCCATCAGTTTTCGGCTTTGCCTCTGTGAAAAAACTCCCGGCGCTGAAAAAGTTGCTTTCGGTAACTACTCAGCCTGTCATTGCGAGCGCCCTCGCAGAGGGCGCGAAGCAATCCCCCGGCGAGGAGGGAGATTGCTCTCAATGTCATGTTGCTTCGGCAGCCGGAGTTTACCCTATGCCTGCCACTGCCGCATGGGGATGTGGTTTTCTGACGGCTAAAGCCGTCACTACGAACGTAAAAAAGGAAATCTTGAATGGAAATTGTTGTGGCTTTTATCACTGGTCTGACCACTGGCGGGCTGAGTTGCCTGGCGGTGCAGGGCGGCTTGCTGGCCAGCTCGATCGCGCATGAAGTTGAATTATCGCTCCAGGTCTCCAAGAAGAAAATGAGGCGGCGTTCGTCGGCGCGCGCCAGCCGTCCGATTTTGCTGTTCCTGGCGGCCAAGTTGGTTGCGTACACGGTTTTGGGATTTTTGTTGGGATGGCTCGGCTCGATGTTGCAACTGACGCCGATGCTCCGCGCTATGTTGCAATTTGCCATCGGCGTGTTTATGATCGGCACGGCGCTGCGGATGCTCCATGTCCATCCGATCTTTCGCTACTTTGCTATCGAGCCACCTTCATTTGTGACGCGCTATATCCGCCGCACGGCCAGAGATGGCGATAAATGGGTGACACCGCTCTTTTTGGGCGCGCTCACCGTGCTCATTCCCTGCGGCGTGACGCAGGCGATGATGGCTGTGGCAGTGGGACTGGGCAGCCCGCTGATGGGCGCGGCTATCATGTTCGCTTTTACGCTGGGTGCCAGCCCGGTCTTTTTTGCGGTAGCGTATCTGGCGACACGGCTGGGCGCGACGCTCGAATCGAATTTTATGCGCCTGGTGGCGGCAGTCGTGCTTGTCTTGGGCCTGGCGGCTATTGATGCCGGGTTGAACCTGGCAGGCTCGCCTTTTTCTTCTGCTAACTTGATTCGCTCGTTCAAGCGGCCCACACAGGCGCAAGACGTTGCGCCGCAATTCACACCCCTCACCGCGCCCGGCGTTTCGATGCCCACAGCCACCGTGTCCACGCCGCAAAACATACTCACCATCAACGTTGTTGACTGGGGCTATGAGCCGTCCATCTTGAAGGCCACGGCCAACCAACCCTTACGTTTGAAACTGGTGACCAATCAGACCTATAGCTGCTCACGCGCCTTTGTCATCCCTGCGCTGAATATCGCAAGGATTCTGCCTCCGACCGGCGCTGAGGTGATTGACATTCCACCCCAGCCTGCCGGTTCTATTCTCTATTTTAGCTGCTCGATGGGCATGTACAGCGGACAAATCGAGTTCAACTGATGATCAGACGAGTTTTCC
>FWPV01012480.1_pt1 | contig 11583 bp, 10 predicted proteins | sample 2228371 | NCBI WGS metagenome assembly FWPV01 (sample SAMEA103939776, study PRJEB20133) | metagenome | reverse complement strand
TGGCGGTGAAGAACGCTCTTCTCGATAATGGCCATTCTTTGCCGCCTCCGGGGGCAGCTCAGAATGACAAAAGTGAGTTTTACGCTATTGCCTTTGGCCGATTCGTGCGAATTCGTGGATAACCGTTATCTGCACCTACCCTTTCAATTGGGCGCGCGCGATTTCGGCCCCCTTGAACAGCGCCGCTTGATTGGGTTGGGCCAGATGACGCCGCTTTTCGGGCAGATGCAGCTCCAAAGCGCGGGCGACCGATTCCAGTTTAACGAGGGGATTGGCCGCCAGCAGTGCCCCTAACAAGATGACATTCGCCATCTTGACATTGCCCAGCTCGGTCGCCAGGTCATTGGCCGGCACCTCCAGGACGGTAATATCCGTGCGGGTGGCCGGTCGCGGGATCAACGAGCGATTCACCACCAGGAGACCACCGGGCTTGACCAGCGGCTCGTACTTGTCCATCGAAGGGATGTTGAGCACCACCGCCACTGTGGGATGGCGTACAATGGGCGCGCCAATGTCTTCATCGGAGACAATGACCGTGCAGTGCGCCGTGCCGCCGCGCATCTCTGGCCCGTAAGAGGGAATCCACGTGACGTGTTTGCCCTCATCCATCGCCGCATACGCCAGCAATTGCCCGGCAAACAAGGCCCCCTGACCACCGAATCCTGAGAAAATGATTTCCTGTTGCATAGCATCCCCTTTGGAAGCAGACAGGCTTGTGTCTACTGTATTAACGGCTTGACCGCATCAAAGCCAGAGCCGGTCTCCAGACCGCGCTCTGGCTCGGTCAGAGACCGGCGAGAGCCATGGTCTACTGTATCAACGGCTTGACCGCATCCATCACCTTGTAATCGCCCAACGGATAATAGGGCAGCATATTTTCTTCGAGCCATTCCAGCGCATCTTTGGGGCTGACCCCCCAATTGGTCGGGCAGGTAGAAAGAATCTCGACCATCGAAAAGCCCAGACCGGCCTCCTGGACTTTGAAAGCAGTGAGGATGGCTTTTTTTGCTTTGCGAATGTTGGCCGCATCGTGCATCGAGCGGCGGACGATATAAGCCGCGCCGGGCGTCTGCGCCAGCAATTCCGCCACGCGCAACGGATAACCGGCGCGTTTGACATCGCGCCCCGAAGGCGAAGAGGTGGTCACCATGCCTTCGAGCGTGGTTGGCGCCATTTGCCCGCCGGTCATGCCGTAAATGGCATTGTTGACAAAGATGGTCGTGATGAGTTCGCCGCGCGTAGCCACATGAATAATCTCGTTGGTGCCGATGGCGGCCAGGTCGCCATCGCCCTGATAGGTGAACACAATTTTGTCGGGTCGGGCGCGTTTCATACCGGTCGCCATCGCCGGAGCGCGGCCATGCGCCGCCTCGGCAAAGTCCACGTTGAAATAGTAATAGGCAAAGACCGAACAACCGACCGGCGCGACGCCTATCGTCCTGCCGCTCAGGCCCAGTTCATCCAAAGCCTCGGCGATGAGCCGGTGAATAATGCCATGCGTACAGCCAGGGCAGTAATGCGTGAACGTCTCTGACAACGCCGCCGGCCGCTTGTAAACAACCTGTTCAACCATTTGTTTTTCCATTTCCCCTCCAAGAGGAAACAAGAAAACAAGGAGGCGCTCCTTGTTTCCTTGTTACTTGTCTACTAACAACACTTCACTCGCTTCGCGCAGCGCGTTCAGCACATCTTCCGAAAGCGGCACGAAACCGCCCATGCGCCCGTAGAAATGTACCGGACAGCGTCCCTCGACGCCCAGCCGCACATCTTCCACCATCTGCCCCGCGCTCATCTCGACCACCAATATCCCTTTGACACGCTGCGCCAGTTCGGCCAGACGCGCATAGGGGAACGGGAAAAGCGAGATGGGACGCAACAGGCCGGCCTTCAAGCCTTCGGCGCGCGCTTGCTTGATGGCAGTGTACGCCACCCGGCCCATCGTCCCGAACCCGACCACCAGGAATTCGGCGTCCTCGGTCATGTATTCCTTGTAGCGCACCTCGTTTTTGCGGATGTCGTTCAACTTGGCTTGCAGGCGCAGGTTCAATTTCTCCATGCGTTCCGGGTCGAGATAAATCGAGGTGATGATGTTTTGCTTGCGGCCCTCATTGCCGGTCAAGGCCCATTCCGGGGCGGTCGTGCTGAGCGGGCGCATCTCGGGCATTTCGGCCGGCTCCATCATCTGACCGATGGAACCATCAGCCACCACATAAACCACGGTGCGATACTTTTCGGCCAGGTCGAAAGCCAACACCGTCAAATCTACCGCCTCCTGGACGGTAGCCGGCGCCAGCGCAATGACCTTGAAATCACCGTGCCCGCCAAACTTGACGAGCTGGTTATAATCGCCCTGCGAGGGCATGATATTGCCCAGGCCAGGGCCGACGCGCATCACGTCAATAATCACCGCCGGCACCTCTGAACCGGCGATATAACTGACGCCTTCCTGCATCAAACTGATGCCGGGGCTGGAGGAACTGGTCATGGCGCGCACGCCGGTGCAGGCCGCGCCATAGACCATATTGATCGCGCCCAGTTCCGATTCGGCCTGAACAAAGGCGCGCCCCAGTTGCGGCATGCGCCATGACATGTATTCCAATAACTCGGTCTGAGGAGTAATCGGATAGCCAAAGTAAGCCGCGCAGCCGGCGCGCACGGCCGCTTCCGCCATCGCCTCATTGCCTTTCCATAATTCTCTGGTCATTCGCCTTCCTCCATAGACAGTCGAGATTGGAGATTACCCTAACCCTTCTAATCCCCAATCTCTAACTTAAAAAGGGGCAAAATCTTTGCCTCGTGCCCCAGCCTCTACTTTTTCGGCGGGTTCTTCTTTCTTGACCGGTACCTGGCGATAAACCGTGATGACGACATCCGGGCACATCAAGGCGCACAAAGCGCAGCCGGTACACTCTCCATCAGGGTCCACAAACTGCGCCGGATGATAGCCGCGAATGTTGAACCCCTCGGCCGCCGCGATCAAATTCTTGGGACAGATCATCATGCACAACTCGCATCCTTTGCACCGATCGGTTTCGATTTCAATGCGTCCTTTCGCCATATTTGTTCTCCTTCATAAGTGAGTCGCCCCAATCCGTTTGAGGTCATTCTGAGCAAAGAATCCTACTGATTCTGGTCACCCCCATCATAAGGCTCTCTCCATTGAGGATACACCTTGCCGCGCCTGTTTCGTAGTGCCAGGTATCCTTTTGCAACACGACAAAACTCACTTCCCCCCATATACCGCCAGTCGAGGGTGTAGTACAGATTCAGGGCGCGCTCCAAGGGGTTGCCCCGGTACAGGCGGTCGGTGTAAGTCAGTGGCAGAGTAGTGGGATCACTCCACGTGTCGCTGTACCAGACCTGGGTCGCCACTACGCCGCCGAAGGGATCGTAGCGGCTGCGCGCCACCGGGTTGCCCTGCGCATCCGCAATCACGACGGTCGAGCCGGCCGCGTCCGAAAGCAGGTAGTACAGTGGGGCCGTGTCAGCGGCCGGGTCGGCGGCGCGCATGGCGATGCGCCGGCCATCGGCATAGTAATGCTTGGTGGGATGATAGGCGGGCCAGGCAGGCGTGACGATAGTGGACGAGAGGTACACCGTGCCCGGTGTGCCGGCGCCGGCCAGTCCGCCCCAGCCGCTGGCGACGTTGACCTGACTGGCGGCAAACGCGCCTTGCGCGTAATAGAGCGCCACGCGCCCGCCGCCGCCCGCGCCACTGCCGTTGATGCGATACAGCAGGACCCACTTCAAGCAGCCAATGCCCGGCCACCAGTAGATACATTTCAAGTAAGGGGTGAGATGCACCGCAGTATCGCCGCCTCTGACCACAATCGTGCCCGTGCCGGTCAACACCGGCGTGGTAACCCACACACTGCCGCCGGCCCCGCCGCCGCTGACCAGGCTGCCCATGTGCCGGCCGTTTTCGCCGTTGGCCGAGATGCGCCCGTCCACCTGGATTGTATCGGCGATCAAGTGCAAACTACCGCCGCCGTTGCCGCCTTTGAGGAGGCCGGCCATACCGCCGCTGCTGCCCAGGGTGACGGGGGATTGGGCATCGCCGTAGGTCGCGCCGCTGTAGCCCGGCGGGCCGCACAACTTGGTGCGGCTTTCGTAGCTGCACCCGCCCACGCCGCCGTGTCCACCGCCCCCGGCCCATTCGTCATCGTCATAGCCCTGCCCCGGCCCACCCGGGTAGGGCGAGGCGCCCACCACACAGCCGATCCCGAAATTATCGCCGCAGTAGCCAGTTCCATCCGCAGCGATGGCCGCGCCGGGGCCGACGATGATTTGCCTGGCAAAAATGACGCCGGCGCCCTGCACGCGCAGCGTAGCCGCATTAGTGACCAGCAGCGTGCCTCGAATGACGTGCGTGCCGCTGGCCCAGGTGGTATTCGTGACGATCACTGTATCGGTGACGCGCTCGAAAAAGCCGGGGATGGTTTCATAGTAATCGCCGATGTAGAGGGTAGTGGTAACCGTCCCCGTCAGGGGGCCGGCCTCAATTTTTTTCACCCGCCGGCCGTCGCCGTCGTACACGAAGGTGATCGTCGTTAAACGTTTAGTACACAAACTCTCGAATATCGTACATCGCAATCTTGGGCGGCGGGCCAGCGAAACGCAAGCCGGATTGAATCGCACGGCGCTGTTCGAGGATTTGATCGGGTGAGAGGGGCGCGATGTGTGCGCGCGCGGCCATGACGCCATAAGGTTGTCCTGGTTGTTCGACAAACTCGGAAAAGTAAATCAGGTCGCCGGCGGTCAAGCCCATCGCATTGACCACTTGTATTGTATCGCAAATATGCCCGTTGGCAAATGATGTTCCACCCACGCCCAACAAGATAATTACGCACACCTGGACGCCGCCGGCCTTGATGGCCTGCACGGCGGCCAGCGCCTCGGCCGCCGTGCCGGGTTTTTTCAAGAACCTGAGCAAAGCCTCGTGCCCGCTTTCTAACCCGATGTACACCCGTTTCAACCCGCGCGCGGCCAGTTCGGCGTAATCTTGCGGCGATTTTTTCGCGCCCGAAAAACCGTCCAGAAAAGCATACAGACGAGAGAACCCCGCCTTCTCGAAAACGGGGGGCTGTCCCCCCAGCGTGGGAATGACATCCAGCAATTCCACCAATCGCTTCTGTGGCACGACCAGTGCATTGGCATCCGCCAAAAAGATGCCCTTGCGCATCGCCAGCGCCGGCCCCAAGTAATCCACCACAGCGGCCAGGTGAGCGCGAAATTCGGCCGGTGATTTAATCCGAAAGGGGCGGTCCCGGTAAAACGTGCAAAAGGTGCAGGTATTAAACGAACAGCCCTCGGTCAACTGCAACACGAGGGCCATGTATTGATCAGGCGGCAAGATGCCGATGGGCTTGTAGATGGCATGAAAGCGGTGGGCATCCTGGGCGGCGACCGGGGGGGTGAAAGCGGCCGCGCGTTCCAGGCTGGCGATCAAATCGGCCCGCGTCTCAGGCCCGGTCTCCCACTCCGCCCGACAGGCCAGACGCATCAGGTCGGCCGTGCGGGCGATCAAACGGTCTGCTTCCTCACCGTCCAGCCAGCGGCGCACTCGCTGCCCCTGCAAGGTAGACTTGGCCATGATACGGCCATGATACCCGCGCCGATAGGTGACGCCGTCGAGGAACGCGCTCCACAGTCGTCCGGCCCGATCATAAGCCAGCACGGTGTGTATATCCCACGCCAGGGTGAGGGCACCAGGTTGAAGATTAGCCGTCAGGCTTTGAGCGGAAGGAGAAAAGCCACGCACCACCATCGCTGCGCGCTTGGGGTTAGCTGCGCCGGTTACTGGCGCGCACAGTCTGAATCGCTCTGATCAGCCGCTCGGAATCAATATCTTTTAACACATAGCGCGACGCGCCGGCCTCAAAAGCAGCCTGCCGCTCCGCCTCGTCTATGTAGGAAGTGAGGATGATGACGCTAATCCCATCGGGAGAGGCCACAAGCTGGCGACAGGCTTCCAAGCCCTTGCCATCGGCCATCTTGACTTCCAGCAGAACGACATCGGGCTTTTGCTCCAACGCCAGGCGGACGCCCTCTTCACTGGAGGCCGCGCTGCCGAGCAATTCAATCTGGGGCGATTTACCCAGGCGTGCTTCGAGAGCCTGCCGAACGCTTTCACGGTCGTCAATGATCAACAGCCTGGTCTTGTCTGTAGCCGCCGGGTTTTCTTTCATGGCAGGTGCATCAGAAAGTGATGTCATAAGGATACACAGAGTATAGAATAAAGAGATACCCGATTGCCAGTGTCATTTGTCCTGAACATCATTGACAATTGTAACGCGGTTTAGACTCTATCGGGAACAGGATTTTGGACAAGACGCCAGGTGCACCAGGATTTATACTCGAAATCCTTTGCGCTCTTGGCGGTGAAACATCTTTCCGCGCGCCGACCTCAGGCGCCAAAACGCTCGCTGGTCGTGTCGAGCGGCACGCTGACCGTGACGCGCGTGCCTTGCCCCGGCGCACTGGCAATGTTGAATTTGCCGCCCAAAACCTGCGCCCGAGCTTCCATATTCCTCAAACCGTGTCCCTCGTAGCGAGCAATCCTGGCCGGGTCGTAACCGCGCCCGTTATCCACGATCGAGAGGCACAGATAACGGCTATCCCGATAGAGCTTGATGGTGACGGCGCTGGCATGGGCGTGCTTGGCCACATTGGCCAGCGTCTCTTGCGCAATGTGGAACAGAGCCGAAGCCTGGGCGGGGGTCAAGCCCAGGTCGCCTTCTGGTTCGATGTGCAGGTCCACCTGAATCAACGTGTTGGTATGAAAAGCCCGCGCCAGTTCACATAATCCGGTCGCCAGGTCTTTGCCCTGAAACCGTTGCGGGCGCAAGTCGAGGATGTAATTGCGGATATCTTTGATCACGTCGTTCAGGCTATGGATGGCCCGCGTCAAATGCGCCCTGGCCTGTTGGGGGTCTTCATCGAGGAGCAACGTGCCGTACTCCAGCACCAAACCGACCGCGTAGATTGATTGGATAATGCCATCGTGCAAGTCCATCCCGATGCGTTCGCGCTCTTCCAGGACCGCCAAGCGTTGGGTTTGCTGGTACAGGCGCGCATTTTCAATCGCAATGGCGGCGTGGGCGGCCAGCATCACGATCAATCTTTCATCATCGTCGCTAAATTCTTCCGCCCCGATTTTGTCGGTGAGGTAAAGCGTGCCGAGCAGTTGATTCTTGGAGATAATCGGCACGCCCAGGAAACTGGTCATCACCGGATGGTGGGGCGGAAAGCCTACCGCGCGAGGGTCAGCCGCAATCTGGCGAAGCCGGATCGGATGGGGCGAATGCATCAGCGCGCCCAGCAACCCGCGTCCTTCGGGGAGATGGCCGATGCGCTGTGCCTCTCTGGTCGTCAGCCCGGAATAGAGAAACTGTTCCAAACCGCCCTGACCATCGGGGACGCCCAGCGCGGCGTAACGGGCGTTCGCCAGGTCACGCGCCAGATTAACAACCTGTTGCAAGACACGCTCAAGCGATAACTCGGCGGTAATCGCCAGGGTGGCTTCGTTGAGCGCTTCTAACTGGGCGCGGAGTTTTTGTTCGCCGGTTTGGGTGCGCCTCGCCTTGGCCATAAGAATCAGCATCCGGTAAGAACCGATGAGTTTGTGATTTATTTTACCACATTTTGACCGTGCGTTCCCCCAGGTCACACAAGCGGGCGACCGGGCCAACTTGCCGTTCGAGCACATCTGGCACGAATCATCCGCGCCAGGCTAGAAAGATCACGCCGCGGCCGGATGAAAACGTATCGCCAGGTCGCGCAATTGCCTGAAACTGATCGGTTTGATCAGCACCAGGTCTACCTCGGTTCGGAGCGTGTCGGCCAGGACCGAATCGGCCGTGGCGATAATAATGTGCGTCTTGGCTAACCGCTCATTGGCGCGAATCTGGCGCAAAATATCCAGACCTGAGACGTTAGGCAGGTGCAAATCCAGCACAATCAGCGTTGGCGTCGTCGTCGCCACGCGCATCAACGCCGTCAGCCCGCCCATCACCACCTCGGTCTCAAAACCCGCTCCCTTGAGGGCCTCGGAATAAATATCCGCCAACGCTCCTTCATCTTCAATGACCAGGGCCAGTGGCTTGTCGTGATTTGACACTTTGTCCTCCATGTGAACTGGCATCTTGCCAGGGATACACCCAACGTCAATAGCATACGAAAGCACGCACCACAGGCAGGATTTTCGCCCTGTTGCTACCTGCTGAGTATACACCAATTTCAAGATTAGGGGGCAGGCTTTGACTTTTTGAATCCACCGGGTTAGAATCTATAGTTGCGTACTGCGATTACGTACCCAACGCATACCGAAAATTCACCCCAGAGAACGGAGAACCTGGCCGTTTGTCGAAGAACCTCGCTCTTGCCCCGCGGACGGGGCGGTGAGCGACCTCTCCGACAGGCTGCCAGATATACTTACAACGAGCAAAGTAACATTTTTTCTTCACCGCAAAGGCGCAAAGCGCGCCAAGCCAATATAAAATCTTGGCGTCCTTTGCGTTCCTGGCGGTTTAAAAAGTGTTACTTGATGACCGCGCTGAGTATAAAAATCTCTGCGAACCCGGCGTCTCTGCGGTGGGAATGGAAATGTTTGCGTGCGGTCAATATATCACGGAGCCATCCTATGCCTAAACCCAAACTGGTGCTGATTGACGGTCACGCCCTGGCGTACCGCGCCTATTATGCTCTGCCGCCTGACCTGAAAACGCGCTCCGGCGAATTGACCGGCGGTGTGTATGGCTTTACTTCGATGCTGCTCACCGTCTGGCGCACGGAACGCCCCGATTATATCGCGGTGACGTTTGACGTGGGCAAGAGTTTCCGCAACGAGATGTATGCCGAATACAAAGCCACCCGCGCCAAGATGCCGGCCGAACTGGCCGGACAACTGGACCGTATTCAACAAATCGTGCAGGCGTTCAACCTGCCGGTCGTCATCGCCGAGGGCGTGGAGGCCGACGATGTGCTGGGAACGCTGGCGCGCCGCGCTACCCAAGATGGTCTGCAGACTATCATCGTTACCGGCGACACAGATGCTTTTCAACTGATCGAACCGGACGTGCGCGTGTTGACCAATCAGCGCAAATGGTCCGAAACGCGCCTGTACGATGAGGCCGCTATCCGCGAACGCTACGGCCTGACCCCGCGCCAGTTGATTGATTTCAAAGCCATGGTCGGCGATCCATCCGATAACGTCCCCGGCGTCAAAGGCATCGGTGAAAAGACGGCCACGCTCCTGCTCCAACATTACGGTTCCCTGGAAAATATCTATGAACACCTGGAGGAAATCACGCCCCGCCGCGCTCAGGTCGCCCTGGCCGAAGGCCGCGCTAACGCTTTTTTGAGCCAGGCCCTGGTCACCATCAAGACCGATGTGCCGCTCGCCGTCACGTGGGACCAGTGCCGCACGACCGGCTATGACCGGAACAAGGTGCTGGAACTGTTCCGCGTGCTCGAATTCCGCTCGTTGATGGAACGTTTGCCCGATACCGAGGCCCTGACGGCAGGTGTGCCTCAGCAGTTGGACCTGTTCGGGCCAGAGGCGCGCCAGGCGAGCCAAAAGCCCGCTTGCCCTGAAGGGGAGCGAAAAGAAACCGGAGACAGGCAAGCTACCCCAGGCCCTGTGGAGCTCCAACCCGGTCCCACCGTGACCCACATCGTATCCGATGAGGCCGCGCTCAAAGCTCTGCTGGCCCGCTTGCACCAGGCTGAAACCATCTCGTTCGATGTAGAGACCACCAGCACCGACCCGATGAGCGCAAAACTGGTGGGAATCTCTTTTGCCGTGCAAGCCGGCGAAGGGTATTACATCCCGGTCGGGCACCGGCCGGATGACCCGATTCCTCAACTGCCACTGGCCACCGTCCTCGACGCGCTCCGGCCGGTTTTGGCCGATAACCGCCTGGCCAAACTCGGCCACAACGCCCAGTATGATATGACCGTGCTGGCGCGGTATGGGACGCCGGTAGCCGGCCTGCAATTCGATACCATGATTGCCGAATGGCTGATCAATCCGGCCAGCCACAGCCTGGGACTCAAGCCGCTGGCGTGGGAGCGGTTGGGAATCGAGATGACTCCGCTCGAAGCCTTGATCGGCGTCGGCAAAAACCAGGTCACGATGGAACAGGTGCCGATTGCCCAGGCTGCGCCTTATGCAACCGCCGATGCCGACCTGCCCTTGCGTTTGCGCACGCGCCAGGAAACGGAACTGCGAACCCGCAACCTGTGGGCGCTGTTCGAGCAGATTGAAATGCCGTTGGTGCCGGTACTGGTGGATATGGAGATGGCCGGCGTGCTGGTGGACGCCCCCTTTTTGCGCGAAATGTCCTCCGAGTTGGATCGCCGGCTGGAGGCCCTGGAGCGCGACATCAAGACGATGGCGGGCTATGATTTTAACATCAACTCACAACAACAACTGGCCAACGTGCTTTTCGACAAACTGCAACTCAAAGCGCCGGGCATGCGCAAGACGGCCACCGGCCGTCTCTCGGTAGCGCAAGATGTGCTGGATTCGATGTCGGGGCAACATCCAATTATTGACAAGATTCTGGAACACCGCCAGCTTGGCAAACTCAAAAGCACCTATGTGGATGCCTTGCCGATGCTCATCCATCCCGAAACGGGCCGCATCCACACCTCATATCACCAAACCGGCACGGTCACCGGACGGCTCTCATCGAGCGCCCCCAATCTGCAAAACATCCCCATCCGCACCGAACTGGGACGGCGCGTGCGGCGGGCGTTCATGGCCGCGCCGGGGTGCGTGCTGATTTCAGCCGATTACTCGCAAGTAGAATTGCGCATCCTGGCGCACATCAGCCGGGACCCGGGCCTGCGCGAAGCCTTTGCCCGCGGCGAAGACATCCACGCCAGCACCGCCGCCGCCATCTTTGGCGTGCCGCTCACGCAGGTCACCCCGGAGCAACGCCGCATCGCCAAGTCCATCAATTTCGGTCTGGCCTACGGACAGAGCGCATATGGACTGGCACAGGCTACCGGGCTGGCCAAAAGCGATGCCCAAAAGTTCATTGAGGCTTACTTTAAGCGGTTTGCCCGCGTGCGGACCTATATCGAAGACACCAAGCGCCAGGCCATCACCACCGGCTATGTGGAGACGGTGATGGGGCGGCGGCGGTATTTCCCGCTGCTGCAAAGTCAGGATAACGACCAGCGCGTGCAAATCGCCAAACGCGCCGCCGAACGCGAAGCCATCAACATGCCCATTCAAGGGAGCGCCGCCGATATTATAAAACTGGCTATGATCAACCTGCACCGCCGGCTGGCGACTCAGCTCACCGCGCTCGGCGTCAAAATAATCCTCCAGGTCCACGATGAACTGGTATTGGAAACACCCCAGGATACCGCCGACCAGGTGTGCGCCATCGTGCGGGAAGAAATGGAGAATGCTTATCCTCTGGACGTGCCGCTCAAAGTGGACGTGGGGATGGGCAAGCATTGGGGCGAAATCAAATGAATTCACATCGAAACCCGTGTTCTCGAAAGCAACGGGTTTCTGGCAATTTGTTAGAGACGCTCAACGCCCCGTCCACGGGGCGGGTTGCCTCT
>FWPV01014447.1_pt1 | contig 11584 bp, 10 predicted proteins | sample 2228371 | NCBI WGS metagenome assembly FWPV01 (sample SAMEA103939776, study PRJEB20133) | metagenome | reverse complement strand
GAGGATGGCACACTTGAGCAATTAGGGATTCTAGAACTGCACTGGGTGCAGCACGTTACCACGGGAATAATGTGAAAGGAGGGATGCGTATCGCGGTTATGCCTTGCTAGTGTGAAAGCGTTTGAGCCGGTGTGAGCATGTTCGCCACTCTTCTGCCGGCTTCGGATTTGCCAAAAGGAGACTCGCACATGGAGCAAAACCAGAAAAGTCCCTTGAGAATTGCTCTTGCCGAGCACGGGGTGTCCCGCCGCGAGTTCCTGAAGTTCTGCGCGATCATGGCCGGGACATTGGCTTTGCCCGCCAGTTTCACACCCAAGATTGCACGCGCGCTAGAGTCTGCCAAGCGCCCTCCGGTGGTATGGCTGGAGATGCAAGACTGCGCGGGATGTACGGAATCACTGCTCCGTGCCAACAGACCCACCGTCGCCGAACTCGTGCTGGATACCTTGTCCCTCAACTACCATGAGACCATCATGACTCCCTCAGGCGAACGCGCTGAAAAATCGCTGGCGGACACGGTGGCCGAGGGTGGATACCTCACCGTCGTAGAAGGCTCCATACCGACGGCGGACGACGGCATCTACTGCTGCATCGGCGGCCGCACGGCCCTGGATATCCTCAAGGAAGTCGCCGGACATTCGGCTGCGGTCATCACGGTGGGAGCATGTGCGTTCTACGGCGGATGGCCCGCTGCAAAGCCCAACCCTACTGGTGCGAAAGGCGTGAAAGACGTCGTCTCCGGCGTCCCCATCATCAACCTGCCCGGCTGTCCGTTCAACGTGGACAACCTGACCGCAACGATTGTGCACTACCTGACCTTTGGGAGCCTGCCTGCAGTGGATAATTGGGGTCGCCCACTGTTTGCCTACGGGCGCCGCATTCACGACAACTGCGAACGGCGCGGGCACTTTGATGCGGGCGAGTTCGTGCAGGCGTGGGGAGATGAGGGCCATCGTAAGGGATGGTGCCTGTACAAGATGGGGTGCAAGGGACCGGTGGCATTTCATAACTGCCCCACGCTCCGCTGGAACGAGGGCACGAGTTGGCCGGTTGGAGCGGGGCATGGGTGCATCGCGTGTGCTGCCCTGGATTTCTGGGACAGCCCTGCCTATGAGCCGGTGCCCATTCATGATCTCACGCCGCCCAGCACATACCCTGAGGTGGAGGCTGCGCCACAAGGGCTTTCTCCCGCAGCCGCAGCAGTCGTGGGCGCCGCCGCCGGCCTGGCGATCGGTGCTGCAGGCGCGGTAGCCGCCCAGCGTCTCAGCAAGGAGAAAGAGGAGGAGTGAAAGTGGCCGCAAAAATCGCGATAGACCCTATTACTCGGATTGAAGGGCATCTGCGTATTGAAGCCAAGGTGGACAACGGGCGCGTAACCGAGGCCTGGAGTTCCAGCACCATGTTCCGCGGGCTGGAAATCATCATGAAAGGCCGCGATCCTCGTGAAGCCTGGCTGATGGCCCAGCGCATATGAGGCGTCTGAACAACGGTGCATGCCGTCGCCTCCGTGCGAGGCGTAGAAGACGCTCTAGGTATTCGCATCCCTGAGAACGCTCGCATACTCCGCAATCTTATCACGGGAATTCAGTATGTTCAAGACCATGTGATCCACTTCTACCACCTACACGCTCTGGACTGGGTGGACGTAACCGCTGCTCTACGCGCAGACCCGGTGGCTACTGCCCAACTGGCGCAGTCCATTTCCGACTGGCCGAACTCTAGCGCCGACTACTTCCAGGCCGTCAAGAATAAGCTGGCTGCTTTTGTCCAGAGTGGTCAGTTGGGCCCCTTCGCCAATGGTTACTGGGGGCACCCGGCGTACAAACTCCCGCCTGAGGCCAACCTGATGGCTGTGGCCCACTACCTGGAAGCGCTGGACTGGCAGCGCGATGTCATACGCGTCCACGCCATTTTGGGCAGCAAGAACCCACATCCGCAGACCTACCTGGTGGGCGGTATGGCCATCACGCTGGACCCGGACAGCGAGACGGCGATCAATGCCGACAAACTCGCGCTGATCCGAGGGCTGTTCGTCAAGGCCAAACAGTTTGTGGATCAGGTGTACATCCCCGATCTACTGGCCGTGGCCTCGTTCTACAAAGACTGGGCCGGTTTGGGCGAGGGTCTAGGCAATTTCCTGGCCTATGGCGAGTTCCCGGATGCGGCAGGCACCCTGTTATTCCCGTCCGGCGTCATCCTCAACCGCGACTTGAGCGCGCTTCACCCGCTGGACCACCGAAAGATCGCCGAATATGTGGCACACTCGTGGTACCAGTACAGGGAGGGAGATGCCGTGGCCAAGCACCCGTGGGATGGGGAGACGCAGCCGAACTATACGGGACCCAAGCCGCCCTATGAGTTCTTGCAGACCGATGGCAAATACTCATGGCTCAAGGCTCCGCGGTATGACGACAAGGCTATGGAGGTAGGCCCTCTAGCCAGGGTTTTGGTCGCCTATGTGGCGGGCCGCCCGGAGGTCAAGACACTGGTGGATGCGGTGCTGGGCAAACTCGGCGTCGGTCCGGAGGCGCTGTTTTCCACCCTGGGGCGGACGGCGGCCCGTGGAATTGAGACAGCCGTCATCGCAGGAAAATTGATTCCCTGGTTGGATGAACTGGCAACCCGCATGGCCGACGGGGACCTCAAAGTCCACAACGGCGAAAAATGGGACCCCGCCACATGGCCCAAGGAGGCCAAGGGCTGGGGCTTCCACGAGGCTCCACGAGGCGCGCTAGGACACTGGGTACATATTGTGGACAGAAAGATCGCCAACTATCAGTGCGTAGTCCCGTCCACATGGAACGCGTCGCCCAGGGATGCCAAAGGCCAGCCCGGCGCTTACGAGGCCGCGCTCATCGGCACGCCGGTGCAGGATCCCGAGCAACCCGTGGAGATTCTGCGCACGATTCATTCGTTTGACCCATGCATGGCGTGCGCAGTGCATCTGGTGGATGCCCGCGGGCGCGAACTGACGCGCATCCACATAGACGGAAGTATGTAGCCGGTGGGAAAGACGCTGGTTCTCGGTCTGGGTAACCTCTTGTTGCGCGATGAAGGCGTGGGCGTTCATGCCGTGCAATGCCTCACGGAGAAGTTTGAGTTTGCCGATGACGTGCAGGTCCTGGACGGCGGAACTTTGGGGCTGGACCTTTTGCCCTACTTGGAGGAAGCGGACCGCGTTCTGATCGTCGATGCCGTAGAAACGGGGAATGCGCCTGGAACCCTGTCGCGGTTTAGTGCGGAGGAAGTGCCCACCTTTTTGGGCATCAAGGTTTCGCCGCACCAGATGGGCCTGGCGGACCTGTTGGCGGCATCTCGACTGCGCGGAAAGTTGCCCCAAGAACTTGTGCTCGTCGGCATAGAACCCGAGATCATTAACACGGGCCTGGAACTGTCTCCATCCGTCGCCTCACAAATGGACGCACTGCTGGATCGGGTGCTGGCCGAGTTGTCGCGGTGGGGGGTGTACCCTCGGGCGAGACAGCATGATGCCCAGGCCGAGAGCCACCTTGCGACAGTTGGACGCGAGGGAGGTAGGTGAGAGCCTATGAAAATCAACCGCAGAGACTTCCTGAAACTGTCGGGGCTTCTGCTGGCCGCCGGGGCAATGAAGCCAGCGGGTTGGGTGCAGGCAGCGCCGGCCACCGATGCGCCGCTCGCCATCCTGTTTGACGCCTCCAAGTGTGTGGGTTGCCGCGCTTGCCAGATGGCCTGCAAGCGGTGGAACAAACTGCCCGCCGATAGCCAGACGGCGGTGCGGCTACCCGCGGAGGTCGCCGGAGCGGCAAAACTGTACGATACACCACAGGGCCTTTCGGCAGATACTTGGACGCTGATCAAACTTACCAAGCGTAGCAACACCGATTGGCACTTCGTGAATTACCAGTGCATGCATTGCACCGACGCCGCATGTGTAACCGTGTGCCCCTCAGGAGCACTGTACAAAGACCCCAAGGGATTCACGGGCTACGACGAGGAGAAGTGCATCGGGTGTGGCTACTGCACGCAGTTCTGTCCCTACGGCGTGCCGCACCTGAGAGTGGTGAATGCCATCAGCGGCCAGGCTAAAGCGGCCAAGTGCACCTTCTGCCAGGATCGCGTCTACGCAGGCCTGGGCGGGCCGTTCTGCGCTACCACGTGTCCGGTGGCGGCACTTACATGGGGCAGCCGCGACGAACTGCTGGACAAGGCCAAGCAGCGGGTGTCGCTCCTAAAGGCGCGCGGGTTTGACCGTGCGACGCTGTACGGCCAAACCCAGGCAGGAGGGCTGAATCGCCTAAGCATCTTGCTTGACGAGCCGAGCCGTTACGCACTGCCGATGAGCGTGTCCTCGCCAACACTGGCGCGGGCATGGAAGAACATCCTACAGCCCGCGGAGTCTGTCGTGATTGGACTGAGCGCGTTAGCCGTCATCGGGGCCTTTCTGATCAGCCGACGGCACATCAAGATGGAAAGCGTGGAGTAGAGCCGCTGGTATCGGGTGTTACCCGATCGCCATGCGTAGACACCCGGTTGTCGCCTCCTAAAGACGGAAACACCGGAGAGGTTGCCCACTGTGGACAACCTCTCTATCATTTTCGTCGGGTCCGCTGGCCCGAACCGCGCACATCTCGTCGCGCCCGCCGCCGAATCGTGCGTGCGGGGGCAACAACTCTCTTGTGGAGATTGAACAGGAATGGCGGCCCATTTTGGAGCGTCGTCTTGGTCGCCCTCGCCCACAAAGGCCCCCCAATGATGCATTCGCGGGATGAGAAGAACCGGCTATATGGGGAATGCCTGAAGTCGGGAGGCGCATTTCAATCCTTGGGCAAAGGTTACCCAGTGTCCTTCGGTTGTCGGGCTGGCCTATCTCGCCCATCCCGATCCCAGCACGCCCTTACCTACCTGCGGCAGAGAGGGAAGGGGAAAGGAATCGTACGGGCGTAGCATGTTAGGCCCCTGCCCATTATCGCGGCATGGGAGCGCAATGCCTCTTCAGAAATGGCCGCAGGGCACGAACGTGCCGATGACGAGGGTCTTGGGCCAGGATCGGCGAGGAGCGCTGCGACAGATGGAGTCGAGTGGCACAGATCGCCGGGCGGCAGTGCGGGATTTGGATTTTCGGCGTTTTGGGTGTATCATACGCATACAGCGGCAGAGACGATGTTCCCCGGCGGTTGACGCCCATCCGGTCGGCCCGGGTGGGTTTTCATTGCCCCGTGCTTGTGTCCCCACTGCTGCAAGTACACAGTTTTGAGGAGATTTCCCATGCAAATCGTAACCGACCGCGGGATGGACCTTGCGCCTGAGCAGATGGAGGGCCTAGACATTCACTTTGTGCCTCTGACGCTGACTGTGGGCGGCAAATCGTACCGCTCGGGCGAGGACATCCAGCCCGATGAGTTCTACCAACTGCTGGAGGCAGACGGGGGCTTTCCCACCACATCCCAGCCGTCCCCTGGGGTATTCGCCGACCTGTACCGCAAACTGGCGGCTTCGGACCCCGACATCCTATCCATTCACATTTCGTCGGGGTTAAGTGGGACCGTGAACGCGGCGCGGTTGGGCGCGCAGATGGTGCCCGAAGCCAACGTTACCGTGGTGGACAGCAAGACGCTTTCGGGCGCGCTGGGCTGGCAGGTGCAGGCGGCAGCACGGGCCGTGAAGGCCGGCTGGGCCAGGTCTCGCATCCTCGCGCTGTTGGACCGCGTGCGGGCTGCCACGGACACGATCTACACGCTGAATACGCTGCGCTACCTCATCCACGGCGGGCGAATCAGTCATCTGAAGGGCCTGCTGGGGGCCGTGCTCAACATCAAGCCGGTGATCGGCGTGGAGAAGACGCAAGGGATATACATCCAGCGGGGCACCGCCCGCACGCTTCGCGCCGCGATCCAGCGGATTGCGGACTTGGTGGCCGAGCAGCATGCGCCCGGCACGCCCCTTCGCGTTCAAGTGCTCCACGGCGCAAACCCCGAAGGCGCTGCCCTTCTGCGGGAGCGGCTGGAGTCGCTGTTTGCATGCGAGTGGTTGCCCACCGGGCCCATCGCGCCGGTGCTTGGCGCGCATACGGGGCCTGGATTGGTGGGCGTGGCATTTGCGCCTGCGGCGGTGCTTGCCGAGGAGCCCTTGGGGGCCCTTTAGGGCGGTGGCGGGTTCCGCAACTTGACATATTCACGAAAGCGTGCTATAGTATTGACAGATAAGTGGTTCTTGAGTGTCGCGCTCCGTCACTGAGGATGGCTAGGTCTAAACTTTCGGTATGGTAACCCGTTTCTCGCCCAAGCAATCTCTGCGATGGGCAAAGGGATTCTGCAAGGGACGACCGGACAGCGGCTACGGTTATGGCCTGCTGTCCGGTTTCGGTTTTCTGTGGCTGTTGCGGTCTGGCACTGCTCTCTCTGAGGCACTCCCAGTCCCCGGTGCTGGTATGCGCAAGAGTTCCAGCGGGCGACCCACCAACACCACGAACCACTATTCAGCAGGAGGACCTGGATGGCTTTCGCCGACAAAACGTTGATCTGCCGCGATTGCGGCAAGGAATTCGTGTTCTCAGCCGGGGAACAGGAGTTCTTCCGAGAGAAAGGCTTCACGCACGACCCGACCCGTTGTCCAGAGTGTCGTTCGGCTCGTCGTGGCAATCCTCGGTCGGGTGGCTCGGACAATCCCAGACCACGCCGCATGTACCCAGCGGTGTGCGCGGACTGCGGCGCACAGACCGAAGTTCCCTTTGAACCTCGCGGCGACCGCCCCGTCTATTGCCGCGACTGCTTTGAGAAACACCGAAACAGCCGGTAAACCCTGCGGCGGCTGAGACAGGCTCGGGAGTTCACCGGGGCTCCCGAACTCTGTTCTTCCAAGCATGACCGTAGGCATCTGCACCCCGCAAACCGCATGTTGGGGCGCGGGCGTGTTCGTGCGCTCCCGACCCGGCATGGACTTCTCTAGGAGGATGCGCTGTGACCCTGCGACATGAGAACATCTTGGGCATGAAATGTGTCCTGTGCGGCGCGGAATACAGTATGGATGAGTACCCCTACGTCTGCCCGCGCCACGGCAACGAGGGCATTCTGGACGTGGTGTACGACTACGCCCGCATCCGCAAGCAGTTCTCTCGCGAGTCGCTGGCCAAAGACCCCACACCGTCCATTTGGCGCTACCTGCCGCTGTTGCCGGTCGCCGATCCGGCGGCCATTCCCCCTCTGCCCGTGGGCTGGACGCCGCTGTACTCGGCCCATCGGCTGCGCGAGCAACTGGGCCTGCGCAACCTGTGGATCAAGGACGACGGGCGCAATCCCACTGCGTCGTTCAAAGATCGCGCCAGCGCCGTAGGCGTCGCACGCGCGCGGGAACTGGGGCGGCCCACCATGACGGCAGCATCCACCGGCAACGCGGCCTCGTCCCTGGCGGGCATCGCCGCCAGCGTCGGCATGACGACGTACATCTTCGTGCCCGAGACCGCGCCTCAGGCCAAAATCGCCCAGCTCCTCATCTTCGGCGCCAATGTCATCATGGTGCGCGGCACCTACGACCAGGCGTTTGACCTGTGCCTGGAAGCGTCGGCGCGGTACGGATGGTACAGCCGCAACACGGCGTACAATCCCTACCTCTCGGAAGGCAAGAAGACCGCCAGCCTGGAGATCTGCGAGCAGTTGGGTTGGGACGCGCCCGACCGCATCTTCGTGTCGGTGGGCGACGGGTGCATCATCGGCGGCCTGTGGAAGGGGCTGAAAGACCTGCTTGCCCTGGGGTGGATTGACCGCATGCCCAAACTGATGGGCGTTCAGGCCGAAGGTTCGGCAGTGCTGTACAATGCCTGGAAGGCGGGCACCGAAGAGATCACGCCCATCGTTCCGACGACCCTGGCCGACAGCATTTCGGTGGGCATCCCGCGCGACCGCATCAAGGCGCTACGGGCCGTGCGCGAGACGGGCGGCGAGTACGTTACCGTCAGCGACGAGGAGATTCTGGACGCGATGCGCGTTCTGGCGCGGAGCGCGGCAGTGTTCGGCGAGCCTGCCGGCGTTGCGGCGTTCGCGGGCCTGCGGAAGATGCTGGCCGAGGGGCGCATCCACCCCGACGAGAAGATCGTGGTGCTGGTAACCGGCAACGGGCTGAAAGACGTGGCCAGTGCCATCAAGGCGACGGGCAAACCGCACCTCATTGACCCCACCGTGAGCGACCTAGAGGCGCTGATGCGCTCGCTGGGCCACACGGCGGGATAGGCGCGGCATCGGCCGTTCTGGGCCTCGCCGCGTTTCGTGGCGAGCCGCCATCTCACGGGCAAACGCCACAGCGGGTGCAGTCCGATGGTGGGCACGGGGGCGATGTGCGAGCCTGTTCGGCGGCGCGTTGCTCCTTGGCCAGGTACGCGCCGCTCACGCCCGACGCGATGACCCCCTCCCAGGGAAGGGGGCGAGGCGCGGGCACCGGCCCCAGATACGCATCCTCAGACAGGCCGTGCGCGGCCAGAGCCGTGCGCCATGCCGTCAGCGAGACCGACTCCATGCCCGCGAGCACGTCGGCGAGTTCTGCGCCGCCGCGCGCCAGCACCCCCTGCACCCGCGCCCACGCCGCGCTGTCGGCCTTGACGGGGATTCCTGCGGCGCGAAGCCGCGCGCGAACGACGCCAAGTTTGCGCTCCAGTTCCTCGGCGGACTCCATGGGCGCGCGCGCGAAAGGCGTGTGGGCCTTGGGCACGAACGGCGACAGGTTGACCGTTACCCTGCCGCCGAAGGCGTGGGCGATGGCCTGGCTCAATCGGCACAATTCCTCCACGTCGTGCTCTGTCTCCGTCGGAAGCCCAAACATGAAGTACAGTTTGAGTTCGGGGAACCGCGCCCGGCCCGCGAGCGCCGCCGCGGCGAGAATCTGCTCCTCGGAGATGTTCTTGTTGATGACGCGGCGCAAGCGGTCGGAGCCTGCTTCGGGTGCGAAGGTCAGGGTGCGGGTCCCGCTGTCGGCTAAGGCCTGGAGGAGGGCGGGCGACAACGAGTCGGCCCGCAAGGAGGAGACGGAGATGTTCGCCCCCATCTCGCGCAGGCGCGTTACCAGTTCATCCCGCCGCGAGTAGTCGGACACGGCGGCGCTGATCAGGCCGACCTTGCGGCGGTGCGCAAGGCCCTCGCGCGCCTGGGCCAGGATGGCCTCCAGACTGCGCTCCCGCATGGGGCGGTAGACATAGCCGGCAAGACAGAACCGGCACCCACGGCCACAGCCGCGCGCAATCTCAATGAGAAACATGTCGCCGAATTCGGTGCGGCGCGTGAGCACCGCCGAGTGCGTGGGAAAGGCGTCCACATCGCGCAGCCACCGGCGGGCCACAGGCAGACGCGGATAGGCGGGCACGTAGAACCCATGGATGCCGGCCAGCGCCTGGAGCACCTCGCCGCGGTTGCATTCCACGCGGGAGCGCAGCGCGGCAGTCAGCGCCTCCAGAGCAGGCTCCACCTCGCCAATGTAGATGGCGTCGGCGATGGGGGCAAGCGGGAGCGGGTTGGCCGTAACCGCCGGACCGCCCATGAGGATAATGGGATCACCCTCCTCGCGTTCGTCGGCCCGCAGCGGGATGCCCGCCCGCCGCAGCATGAGCGCAATGTGAAAATAGTCCAGTTCGTAGGTAACCGAGAACGCGATGAAGGCGAAATCGCCCAAGGGGCGCTGGGATTCTAGCGACAGGGATGGAGCCGACCCCTTCTCGTCCCAGAAGACCCGTTCGGCGACCAGGTCATCGCGCGCGTTCAGGAGCCGATACAGGGTGTGAAGGCCCAGGGCCGACATGCCCACGTAGTAGGTGTTGGGATAGGCCAGGGCGATCGGGATGCGTCCGCCCCAATCTTTGGAGATGACGCCGATTTCTTGGGCAAGAAGCCTGCGCAACGCCTGGATAGAACGCCAGTCGCTCATTGCGAAATCTCTACACGCCGGTTCACAAACCGGTGTGGGCCGCGATGCGCGTGGAAGCGCCGGGGAGCCATCCGGCCCATTCCTTCGGCAGGAGCGCGGCGATGATGCCCAACGCTTCCCGGACGGTGTAATACACGCGGGTGTTCAGCGAGGTTTCGCCCGGTGCGAGGGGCGTGGGGCTGGTCATGACGCGGACGCCCTCGCGCTGGAACAGGATGCGCGCGCGGAGCAGGTGTAACGGATGGCTGACGACGATGACCGAGGTCCAGCGCCGCTCGCGCATGATGCGGGCGACCTGTTCGGCGTCTTCCTGGGTGGACATGGAGTCCTCGGCCAGGAGGATGCGGTCGGCCGGTACGCCAAGTTGTACGGCGAGATTGCGGGAGACGGCGGCGGCTGAAGAGCGGTCGCCCTGGAACCCGCCGGTGCATATGAGATAAGGCGCCAGGCCGGCGCGGAACAGGGCAACGCTGTGGGTCGTGCGGCTGGTGAGGTCGGGGCCGGGCGATCCATCGGCCAGGACGCGCGCGCCCAGCGTTACGATGGCGTCGGCAGGCGCGGCCTGATCCCACAGGCCGTACAGGTTCACCGCCGCGCACAGCGCCGCAAACCCCACCGCGACGGCGATTAGCACCCAGAGAACAATCCGCTTCATGATCGTGCGATTCGCGCTCCGCTAACTTGGGCCCATTATAGCGGGCGCGTGGCGAATGGCAAAACGCATGGGCGTTGCCGACGGCAGCATTCTCAATATAGAAATGGAACAGGGGTGGCAACCCCTGTTGGAGCGGCGTGAGGTGCATTTCATCGCCCGGAAAGGTAACTGGGTGTCGTTCGGTTGCCGTGTCGCTCTACCCCACCCATCCCCACCCAAGCCCTCCCCTTCCCTCCCCGCCGGCGGAGAGGGAAGGGGAGGGTATGGGAGGGGTTAGGAGAGGTCAGGCGACCTCCCGCTACCCCACTTGAGAATTGCTGTGCCGACGCCCCGCATTCTTGCCGAAATGCTGAACCTGTGGCACATTATGGCAGTCTATACTGTTAGGGCCCTCGCAGGTATCCCGCCGCAACCTGCCGCCCACCGGAGACAGTAGCATGCTTGCACGGTTTGCGCTACGCCGAATCATCGCCGGGATCATCGTGCTGTTTGCGATAACCTACGTGGCCTTCTTCACGCAGGATATCGCCATGCGCCAGCGCCTGCTCCAGCCTGTGGTGATCGGCGACATCGCCCGACAGGCATGGGCACAGACAACGACGCTGTGGGCGGGCATCCCCCGCGGCGACCTGGGCGAGTATACCCGCACGACGGGCTACATGCTCCGCCAGGGCGAGCGCGTGCCGATGACGCAGTTGGTCGGAACTTCGCTCTGGAACAGTTCGGTGCTGTTGCTGCTGGCCATGGCGCTGGGTGGAGTAGTCGGCGGGCTTCTGGGCATCGCCTTCGCCGCCGTTCGCCGACGGGCTGTGTCGCTGTCCATGCTCCTGCTTTCCATCATCGGCATCTCAACGCCCAGTTTCTTCCTCGCCGTGCTCCTGCAACTGGGCGCGATTGAGTTCTACAAACGCACCGGCATTCGGCTGGTGCCTGTGGGCGGGTTCGGATGGGATTCCCATCTGGTTCTGCCGGTGCTGGTGCTGGCGGCGCGACCTATCGCGCAGGTGGCGCGGCTCACGTCGGTTTACATGGACACTCTCATCG
>FWPV01014441.1_pt1 | contig 11586 bp, 8 predicted proteins | sample 2228371 | NCBI WGS metagenome assembly FWPV01 (sample SAMEA103939776, study PRJEB20133) | metagenome | reverse complement strand
AGCCGATCGGAACGTGCTCTAGCCGATCACGCGGCGGATCGCGAAGGAGGACTGGATCCGCGCCACCCCCGGCAGGCGCGAGAGCTGCTCCTTGTGGATGCGCTCGTAATCCGCGGCGTCGCGCACCTCGACGCGCAGCAGATAGTCGGACAGGCCCGTCATCAGGAAGCATTCGCGCACTTCCGCCAGGCGCTTCACCGCCGTCTCGAAGCGCGAGAGGTGTTCCTCGGTCTGCCGGTCGAGCGTGATCTGCACGATCACCGTCACCGTGTCCCGGTCCTGCGGTTCCTCGATGATGGCGGTGTAGCCGCGGATCACGCCACGCGCCTCGAGCAGCCGCAGCCGGCGCAGACAGGCGGAGGGCGAGAGGCCGACGGCCTCGGCCAGCGCCGCGTTGGTGATGCGCCCGTCCTGACGGAGCACCTTCAGGATGCGCTGGTCGGCCTCGTCGAGCATTGGCAGATTATGCGAAAGAATGGCGGAATCTGCGCAAGATACCAGCCATTTCGGCAAAAGGCACGTCAGTTTCGCAGCATGTGCCATCGCCGCTTCGTCATGATCGCCGCATCGGAACGACGGGGGGCACCACCATGCGCGTCATCGTCCTCGGCAGCGGCGTCGTCGGCGTCACCAGCGCCTGGTACCTCGCGCGCGCCGGGCATGAGGTGACCGTGCTGGACCGCCAGAAGGCCGCGGGGATGGAGACGTCCTTCGCCAATGCCGGGCAGCTCTCCTACGGCTATTCGGCGCCCTGGGCCGGACCGGGCATTCCGGTGAAGGCGCTGAAGTGGCTGATGATGCGCCACCGCCCCCTGGTGCTGTGGCCGCGCGCGGACCGGCGTCTCTACACCTGGCTCGCGATGATGCTCGCCAACTGCACCGAGGCCGCCTATCGGCTGAACAAGACGCGCATGGTGCGGCTCGCGGAATACTCCCGCGACTGCCTCGGCGACCTGCGGCGCGAGACCGGCATCGCCTATGACGGGCGCTCCATGGGCACGCTGCAGCTCTTCCGCACGCAGAAGCAGCTCGACCACGTGGGCGACGACACCGCGGTGCTCGACACCTTCAAGGTGCCCTACGAGGTGCTCGACCCGGCCGGCTGCATCGCCGCCGAGCCGGCGCTGAAGCACGTGCAGGGCAAGTTCGTCGGTGGCCTGCGCCTGCCGGGCGACGAGACGGGCGATGCGCACATCTTCACCCAGCGCCTCGCGGCGATGGCTGCGCAGATCGGCGTGTCCTTCCGCTACGAGGTGAACATCCGCGGCCTTCGCTCCGAAGGCGACCGTATCACCGGCGTCGTGACCGACACCGGAGTGGAGATGGCCGACAGCTACGTCGTCGCGCTCGGCAGTTTCACGCCTGAACTGCTCGCCCCGCTCGGCGTGCGCGTGCCGGTCTATCCGGTGAAGGGCTACTCCCTGACCCTGCCGGTGAGGGACGAGGGCGGCGCCCCGGTCTCCACCGTGATGGACGAGACCTACAAGGTCGCGATCACGCGCCTGGGCGACCGGATCCGCGTCGGCGGCACGGCGGAACTGGCCGGCTTCTCCCTGCAACTGCGCAAACCGCGGCGGGAGACGCTGGAGCATTCCGTGACCGACCTTTTCCCGAAGGGCGGCGATGTGCGCGAGGCTTCCTTCTGGACCGGGCTGCGGCCGATGACGCCGGACGGCACGCCGGTCGTGGGCCCGACGCGTTTCCGCAACATGCACCTCAACACCGGGCACGGCACGCTGGGCTGGACCATGGCCTGCGGCTCGGGGCGCGTGCTCGCGGACCTCGTGACCGGCAGGAAGCCGGAGATCGAGACCGCCGACCTCGCACTGGACCGCTACGCGGCCGCCTGACCTTTCCGGAGCGCCGGTTCCGCGCCACCCTGGCGGCCTCCGCCACGGGAAGGAACCGCCATGCAGAAAATCGCCATCCACGTCGAATTCCGCCCCAAGCCCGGCAGCCATGCCGCCTTCGACGCGCTGATCCGCGAGCACGCCCGCCTGACGCTGACCGAGGAGCCGGGCTGCGAGCGCTTCGAGGTGCTGCAGCCGCTCAAGGCCGACGGCACGAAGGACGAAGGGCGGATCATGCTCGTCGAGGTGTACCGGGACCGCGACGCCGTGGCGGCCCACATGCAGAACCCGCGCATGCCGAGGGTGCGGGAGGCCTACACGCCGCTGATCGAGAGCCGCGTGCTGACGATGTGCGAGCTCTGAGCGCCGGGCCGGGGCGGACCAGCCTTGCGGCGGGCGCGCCCCTGGCCCCCTGGCCCTAACAGCCCGCCAGGGCCAAAATTCGTCAGACATCGTTCCGGGTGACACGTCCATGACCGCCGAAGGCTCCGCGCAGTCCCGCGCGCCCGCCCCCAGCCTGGCCCTCTCCAAGAAGCGCGCCGCGCCGCCCGTGCCGCGCAACCTGCGTGGCTTCCTCTCGCTGCATGATTTCGAGGCCGCGGCCGAGCGGCACCTGCCGAGGATGCTGCACGGCTACCTCGCCGGCGGCGTCGAGACGGACTGGTCGCTCGCGGACAATCGCCGCGCCTTCGCCGAATGGGGCTTCCTGCCGCGCGTGCTGGTGGATGCGCGGGCGCGCCACACGAAGGTGACGCTGTTCGGCAAGGAATACGACGCCCCCTTCGGCATCCCGCCGATGGGCTCCTCGGCGCTGCTGGCCTATCGCGGTGACCTCGTGCTCACCCAGGCGGCGCGCGCGAAGAACATTCCCATGATCATGTCGGCCTCCTCGCTCATCCGGCTCGAGGATATCGCGAAGGCCAACCCGGACGCCTGGTACCAGGCCTACCTGCCGGGGGAGCCCGAACGCATCGAGCCGCTGGTGGACCGTGTGATCGCCGCGGGGTTCAAGACCTTCGTGCTCACGGTGGACGTGCAGGTCTCCGCCAACCGCGAGAACAACATCCGCAACGGCTACACCATCCCGCTGAAGCCGACCTTCCGGCTGTTCTGGCAGGGGGCGACGCATCCGCGCTGGGCCTTCGGCACCTGGTTCCGCACGCTGAAGAACCACGGCATGCCGCATTTCGAGAACATGGACGCAGGCCGGGGTCCGCCGATCCTGTCGCGGGACCTCGAGCGTGCCTTCGGGGCGCGGGACGGCCTGTCCTGGCCGCATCTCGAACTGATCCGCAAGCGCTTTCCGGGCAAGGTGCTCATCAAGGGCGTGCTGCACCCCGATGACGTGGTGCGGGCGAAGGAGATCGGGGTGGACGGCTTCATGGTGTCCAACCACGGCGGGCGGCAGCTCGACGGCGCGGTCTCGGGCCTGCGCAGGCTGCCCGAGATCGTGAAGGTCGCAAGTGGCCTGCCGGTGATCTACGACGGCGGGGTGCGGCGCGGCACCGACGTGCTCAAGGCCTATGCGCTTGGCGCGTCCTTCGTCTTCGTCGGGCGGCCTATGCTCTGCGCCGCGGCGGTGCGCGGCCAGCCGGGGGTGGAGCGGGCGATTGACCTGCTGCAGGAGGAAGTCCACCGCGATCTGGCGCTGATCGGCGCCAACACCATGGCTGAACTCGGGCCGGAGTTCCTGGTCCGCATTGGCTGAGACCGCGCTCCGCGGATCCCGGCTGGAGGCCAAGGCCCCCGGCAGAGCATGCCGGGGGCCTTTTGCGTTCGTGAGGCAATCTGACCTGTTCCGCTCTGGAACGCGCGCTCTAATCAGTAAGGACATCCTACCTGAGGAATTTCAAAAATAAGACTCTGTCTTTTGATGAATCTCAAGTTAACGACCTTCCGTTCGTGAAAGCTTGAATACCCACGGCGGCCCGAAGCCAGCCGGGGAAGGGATGCAAGGTGAGAGGATCGGCCTTTCCCGATCGCGACGAAAAGGCACGGCTCTCGGCCATGCGGACCATGTCGCCCGCACCGGCGGCACGGCGGCGGATGCTTTCGCGTTCCGTCGGAGCCTTTCGTGCCTGCGCCCATGGGTCGCCACTCCATGAACGATTGCTGAAGAACGAGGATCGCGGACGATGACAACCACCACCGGCGCCACGCCCCTCCCCAGGGAGGCCCTCGATCTCTTCAGTGCCTGGCTGCGCGGCTTTGCGCAGGGACCTGACTTCGAGGGGCACCTGGCGCAGGTCTTCGGCGCGGGGCTTGATCCGGCCGCCGTCGGCGGACTCCGCGCGGCCTGGGCGGATGGCTCCTTCGCGATGCCGCGGATCGAACTGGTGGGGGCCGAGGTGCTGGGTGGTGCGCGCGGCGCCTATGCCGCGGGCCTCGGGACGATCTTCCTCGACAGCGACTTCGTCTCCCGCCAGCCGACCGAAGTGCTGGCGGCGCTGCTGCTCGAGGAATACGGACATGCGGTGGACCACGCGCTGAATGGCGCGTCCGATGCGCCCGGCGATGAAGGCCGCATCTTCGCGCGCGTGGTGGCCGGTCCGGCGTTGAGCGCGGCGGAACTCGACGCGCTGCGGGCGGAGAGCGACTCGGCGACGATCGAGGTCGCCGGCGCCCCGGGCGCGGTGGAGCAGAACGGCGCCGTTGCCGTCGCCTATGCCTCCAGCCGGCACACCTTCTCGATCAACGACATCCTGGGCGGTTTCGACGGCCGGACCTATGCGCAGGACCCGACGATCATCGACCTTGATGGCACGCCGGACATCCCGACCCTGACGGACAAGAACGGCGACGTGCTCTCGCCGATCGACAGCGAGTTCGGCTTCTACGTCCAGGACTTCATCGGCGCGACGCCCAAGGTCCGCGACTTCAACTATGCCGAGGGCTGGGCGGGCAACATCCTCGACGCGAACGGCTTCGTGGTCGGCCTCGCGACCGTCAATGCGGTGACGGACACCTTCAAGTCCGGCCAGCCCTTCGGCACTTGGGCGGCGGGACTTGGCGGCAACTCCGTGAAGGCGGAGACCGAGCACTACGAGGTGATGGCCTATCTCCTGTCCGACCAGGACTACGTGGGCGATCCGAACGCGGACTACGCGCTCGACAACGGCCTGACCGTGCGCGGCGGGACCTATGACGGCTGGACGGTCGAGGATGTGCTCGCGGTGGTGGGCGACGCCAACGGCGACGGCGTCGAGGACATCAAGGACGTCCTGCTGCCGAACGAGAGCACGACCTCCGAGAACATCGCCTATGGCGACGACTACTCGGTGACGCTGAAGGATGACGGCAAGCTGCTCTTCCGCTGGGGCACAGAGGTCAAGCGCCCCAACGACATCCGCATGGACGTGAAGCTGACGCTGCCGGCGGAATGGCTGATCACCACCGACCTCAACGGCAACGGCACGGCCGACGTCTTCGAGGTCAACGGTGGCCTCGGCTACCAGGTCACGCGCGCGGAACTGGTCATCGCGCATAACATCACCAACAACCCGAACGACCAGATCCGCCCGGAGGATTACGAGAATGAGGGCGCGACCGGTCGAACGCCGGGCTATTTCATCGTCACCGACCCCGATGACCCGAACAACACGCTGTGGGTCTCCCCGGTGGACAGCTACGCCGGCAGCGGCGAGTTCCTGCCGAGCTATTTCCGCCTGGCGGCAACGGGGGAGATCGACCTCGCCGCCCAGCCCGGCGATGTCGCGGTGTTCCACCCGGACGGCACGCTGGCCGGCTACAGGAACGCGGATGCGGACGGCAATCCTGTCGGCACCGTTTACCGCGACTTCTCCCGCATCGCGCAGACGGATGCGGCGAAGCTGGTGTTCTCCTCCTCCGACCTCGACGGGGGCTTCACCAACGCGTGGTACACGACCACAGACCGTGATCCGTTCGAATGGTCCTACGACAAGTTCGCCGGCGCGGACGGGGCGAACGAGTACAAGCAGGTGTATGAGGGCTTCCGCAGCGCCGAGGAGGCGGAGGCGGCGGGCTATGGGGCCGCCGAACTCGTCTCGGGCCCGCGCTGGCGCCTGACCTCGAACAAGTTCGGCCAGGACGTTCCGGGCGTCGAGATCCCGCTGATCGACAACAGCCAGCCGCCCTACCAGAAGGCAAACATCAAGTATGACACCGGCGAGCCGATCATCACCACGATCAACCTGCTCGACTGGGCGGACGAGAATGGCGACGGCATCAGGAACGACTCGCCGCTGCTCTTCAGCAATGGGTGGGTGTTCATCGACCCCGCGCGGATGGATCTCGACCTCGACGGGCTGATCGACGAGGGCTGGCAGAAGGTCAACGGCCTGTTCAATGCCGGGGACGCGCTGCCGACGGGACCGATCTTCTCGGCGGTGACGCCGAACGGCCTGACTCTGACGCCGGACTTCCTCGACACCGCGGTCTACCTCAAGGGCGACCGGCAGGATTCGGCGAAGATCTTCAACGTGCAGCTGGTGCTGGAGTTCCAGGCCGATCCCGCCTTCGCGCCCGGCTACGACTATGCCGCTTCGAGCGAAGGTGACGGCATCTTCACTGTGGATCCGGACGCGATCCTGCCCGTGCTCGGCAGTGGCAGCGGCGGCGGCGGGCAACCCGAGCCGGCCGACCCGGACATTGACCAGCCGCTGAACCAGGCGCCGCAGTACCGCGCCATCCACATCTTCAGCACGGCGGACGTGACCGGCACCTTCAGCGGCCTGACGCAGGGCGACGTCCTTCCGGGCGGCACGCCGGTGATCGACTTCACCGCGACGCCGCGCGTGACGAAGGAAGGGGTCGAGCTCTATCCGATCAACAGCGAATTCGGCTTCATCGTCACCGACTTCAAGGGTTCGGTGCAGAAGGACTTCGTCCTCAACCCCGAGTATGCCGAGGGCTGGGCCGGCGATTTGAAGGACGCGCAGGGCAAGCAGCTCGGCCTCGTGCTCTCCGACGCACCGACCGACACCTTCAAGACCCCGGCGCTGCTCGGCACCTGGCTCGTGGGCATGGGCGGCGATGCCGTCAAGGCGGACAGCGAGCACTACGTGGTGATGCAGTCTGTCCTGTCGGATCAGCGATACCCTGGCGACCCGGATGCGCTCTACCCGCTCGATGACAATCTGATGGTCATCGGCGGCGCCTTCGACGGGCAGTATGTGGCGGACATCATCGCCAATGGCCTCGTCGGCGATGTCAATGGTGACGGGAAGATCGACATTCGCGACGTGCTCGCGCCCAACGAGTCCAGCGTCCAGGAGAACATCGCCGTCAGCAACGACTACTCTGTCACGCTGAAGGACGACGGCAAGCTGCTCTATCGTTGGGGCAACGAGATCAAGAGGCCGAACGACATCCGGGTTGAGGTCGAGTTGCCGCTGCCGGACGAGTGGAAGGAGGCCGATCCGGCGATACCGGGCGTGCCGCCGCTGTTCCGCGTCACGCAGGCGGAGCTCGTGGTCCGCCACACCCTGACCAACAACCCGAACGACCAGATCCGCCCGGAGGATTACGAGAACGAGGCGGCGATCGGCACGCTGCCAGCGTACGTCATCCAGCCGGACGGAAAGTGGGTCACGGCGGCGGACTACTATGCGGGCGACGGCACGCTCTATCCGGCAGGGACGGTGCTGAAGGACCCGGCGCTGGCCGCCGCGGTGCAGGGGACGTTGCTCGATCAGATCGGGGCACTCTCGGCGGACCTGCTCGAGGGCTACACCAACGCCTGGTACACGACGATGAACCGCGAGCCCTTCGAGCCGGTCATCGACCCGGTGGGCGGCGACTACGAGGTGGGCCCGCGCTGGCGCCTGAAGGCCGACAAGTACGGCCAGGACCTGCCCGGTGTCGTGATCCCTGAGGATCCGTCGCTGCCGCCGCCCCCGACCCAGGACGAGGTCAAGTACGAGGTCGGTGCCGAGACGCAGACGGTGATCAACCTGCTCGACTGGGAAGGGATCTCGCCGCTCTCGATCAGCGCGGGCTGGACGAACGCCGCGGGCACCGTTTCGGTCAACGGTCTGAACCGGACCGAGAACTTTGACGTCGCATTCTACGTGAAGGGAGACCAGAAGCCGGTGACGCTCTACAGCGCCGAGCTTCTGATGAACTACGAGGAGGTGCCGATCGCCGATTTCGGTGCCACTGTGACCGGTACGGCCGGTGACGATGTGCTGGCGGGGCTTGGCGGCAACACCTTCACGGGCCTTGCGGGCGAGGATCTTTTCGTCGTCGCCTACGGCACGCTGGTGAACGCCAACATCGTGGCCAGCGTGGTGACGGATTTCGAGGTCGGCGTGGACAAGGTCGGGCTGATCGGGCTCGACGTGAACGATCTGAACTTCGCCTTTACGGTATCCCAGACCGTCGTCGGTGGTGACCTGCAGATCGCGCTCGACGGGTTCCTGACTGTCACGCTCGAAGGCGTCACCGCGCCACTGACGATCGGCGACTTCATGGTGCTGACGACGCAGTTCGGCTTCGTCGGCACCTCCGGCGATGACCGGCTGATCGGTGACGGCCTGCCGAACGAGATGTTCGGCCTCGATGGCAACGACACCATCCTCGGCTGGGCGGGAAACGACACCATCGACGGCGGGACCGGCGACGACCTGCTCTATGGCCTGGCCGGGAATGACCTGATCTTCGGGGGCGACGGGAACGACCTGCTCGTCGGTGGCGCCGGCAACGACAGCTACTTCGGCGGCGCTGGGGATGACACGTTCTACATCACGGAAACCGGCGACCTGGTCGCCGACGCCGGGACAGGCTTCGACATCGCGGTGATCAGCACCCCGAACCTGGTGGTGGATGCCGGGAGCTGGGTCGGCATCGAGCAGATCAACGCGACGTCCGGGAGCGAGCTGATCGACGCCACGGGGCTCGCCACGGCCGTCGCCATCTATGGCGGCATCGGCAACGACACGCTGATCGGCGGCGAGGGCGACGACAAGCTGTTCGGTGCGGCCGGCAACGACGTGCTCATCGGTGGCGTCGGCAACGATACGCTGGCCGGGCAGTTCGGCGCCGACACCTACTTCGGCGGCGACGGCGACGACTTCATCCTTCTGGTGGACGCGCTCGATGTGGTCGCCGACGCCGGGGGCGGGCGGGACGTCGCCATCATCCAGACCGCCGGGCTCAGCTTCGCCGTGGCTGGCTGGGCGAATCTCGAGCAGGTGAACGGCTCGGCGGGCAACGATGTGATCGACGCCACCGGCCTTGCGACGGGCATCGTGATCGCGGCGGCGGCGGGCAACGACACGATCACCGGCGGCGACGGGGCCGACCAGCTCTACGGCGGCTTCGGTGACGATGGGCTGAATGGCGGGGCGGGCGCCGACGTGCTGATCGGGCGCGAGGGCAGCGACGTGCTCAACGGCGGGGCCGGCAACGACTTCATCAGCGGCGGCAGCGAAGCGGACCTCTTCGTCTTCACGGCGGGCTTCGGTCTCGACCGGATCTCGGACTTCGAGAACGGGATCGACCGTATCGCCTTCATCGGCGTGCCGACGGTGGCGGACTTCACCGACCTGGTGGTCACGCAGTCGGGTGCAAACACGGTGATCAGGTTCGCCTCCGGCGGGGCGGACCAGGTCACGCTGCTGAACGCCCTGGGGACCGACATGGACGCCAGCGACTTCATCTTTGGCTGAGTGTGCCGCGACCTGCCGGCTCCGCCGGCGGCCGAACCGAGGTAAAGGCCCGCGCCGGAAAGGCGCGGCGCGGGCGTCATGTTCAGGCGGGGCGTGGTGCGCGCCCCGCGCCGGTCACTTCAGCGTGTTCAGGTATGCGATGAGGTCATTCATCTGCGTCTCGTTGCGCAGGCCCGCATAGGACATGCTGCCGCGCGGCACCACCGCCTTGGGGTTGGCGATGTAGGCGCGAAGGTTGGCCTCGGTCCAGACATGCCCGCCCGCGGCGACCTCCCGCATGTTCGCGGAGTACCGGAAGCCCTCGATCGAGGCGGCGGGACGGCCGACGATCCCCCAGAGATTCGGCCCGACGCCGTTGCGCCCACCTTGATCGGGCGTATGGCAGGCGCGGCACTGGTTGAAGACGCGCTGGCCCGCGGCAGGGTCGCCGGACTGGGCGAGGGCCATTCCAGGCAGTGCCGCGGCAGCCGCCACGGCCATCGAGGCAACAAGACGTCGCATACAAGACTCCTCCCACGGGTTCGTGCAGGTCTGCCGGGTGTCCATGCGGGGTCGCGGCAGGCGGTTCAAGGGCCGGCACAAGGCAGGTAGGCGCATTTCACGATCCGGCAAGGCAGTATGGCCATGCGTGGCGGCGATGAGGCAGGCATGGAACAACTGATCCGAAGCGGAGAGGTGGCGGATGTCATTCTCGCCTGCCTGGTACTGGAGGCCCTGGTCCTGCTCGGCTGGCGGCGCCTGAGCGGGCGGGGCATGGCGGCGGTGGAGGTGCTGGCGCTCCTGCTGCCGGGGGTCTTTCTCGTGCTCGCGCTTCGCCTCGCGCTGACGGGTGCCGCCTGGCCGCTCATTTCCCTGGCGCTGGTCGCGGCCTTGGCTGCGCATCTCTTTGACCTGCGGCATCGCCTGCGGCCTCGCCTGCGGCCCTGACGCCGCGGACCTGTTCCATGTCAATTTTCCTTCACGGCGCCATGGGCCAAGTGTAAGGTTCGATTGACAGATGTGGGCCAGGGACGGGAGGGGCGCGATGAACGGCAGCAGCTACCGGATCGCCTTCGAACGCTTGAAGGAGGGCCTGCACAGGGCGGAGAAGAACGGGGACCTCGAGGCGCTGGAACGCCTGCGCGGCGAAATGGACGCCTTTGTCGCATCCCTTGTCCTCGACCCCCGTCGCCTGCGGGCGCTCTCCGCCGCCAGCGCCACGGCCGCCGCCGAGGTGGAACATCGCGCCGCCGAGATCGAACTGCCGCGCGTCGTCCTCGATCCCTGCCACGATGGGGCCTATGCGCGGCTGTGGCTCGCCTGGCTCGACGATTCGCGGCTTCGCATGCTCCAGCGCGTGCTGGCCGACGAGGTGAGCCGGCGGCGGGCGCCGAGCGCGGCGCCGCGGTATGTGCCGCGCCGGCGACCCGGCCAGACCTCGGCCCTCGCCCGGCTGTTCGGCTGACGGCCCTTCAGCAGAGGATGTCGGCCGGCGCGTCGCGTCGCAGCGCGGCGCCGAGTTCGCCCCCGATCCGCGCCGCGTCGGCCACCGGGCCGCTGACGCGCCGCCGCAGGAGGCAGGAGCCATCTGGCCGGGCGATCAGGCCGGTGAGATAGAGCGCGCCATCCATCAGGATGCGCGCATGGCCGCCGATGGGCGTGCGGCACGAACCGTCCAGCGCCGCGAGCAGGGCGCGCTCGGCCGTCGCGACAACGCGGGCGGTTCTGTCCTCGACCGCGGCAAGCAGGTCGCGCAGGGCCGTGTCGCCTTCGCGCACCGTGATGCCGACAATGCCCTGGCCGGCGGCTGGGACCATCTCCTCCGGGTCGAGCACGACGCCGGCCGCTGCGGCGAGGTCCAGCCTCCTGAGGCCGGCGAAGGCCAGCATGGTCGCGTCGAACTCGCCTTCGGCGAGGCGGCGCAGGCGCGTCTGCACATTGCCGCGGATGCTGCGCACCTGGAGGTCGGGCCTGGCATGGAGCAGCTGCGACTGGCGTCGGACCGAGGAGGTGCCGACCACCGCCCCGCGCGGCAATGCGGCGTAGGGATCGCCGGGCGCGGCCGTGCCGCAGCGCGGGTCGAGCACGATCGCGTCGCGCGGGTCCTC
>FWPV01012624.1_pt1 | contig 11587 bp, 11 predicted proteins | sample 2228371 | NCBI WGS metagenome assembly FWPV01 (sample SAMEA103939776, study PRJEB20133) | metagenome | reverse complement strand
AAACTCTGGTGGGTCAGCCTGGCTCATCTGGGGACCGGGCCATTTCGTTGGGTGGTTTATCAGGGGTCTGAGGACACCCCATCAGGCGTAAGCGAATCGTTCTTTTTGCCGGCCCATCATGGTCAAAAAGTCACGGTCAAAATAGAATATCAGTAGATTCAAAGTAACCGTTCAGCCCGTCTTTTTCACCGCAGAGGCACGGAGAGCGCAGAGGTTCCTTTTGCTTTCTCTGCGTCCTCAGCGTCTCGGCGGTGAATTTTGCCACCAACCTCAAGCGGCGCTAATCATCCCGGCCTGGGTAGGGCCCGTAAGAGGCAATGACCTCTTTTTCCGGGTAGATTTGCAGCATGGCCTCCCACCACGTCAGCCCATCCGTCTTTTGAAAGTGCCAGTACTCGATATCGGGAAAGTACCAGCGCCAGCGCCAGATGGCCTGTACCCGGCTCCAACCGTAATCGGCGGCCAGCGTGGTGAAATCCACGTAATAACCCGCCGGTATCTTTTTGGGCCGTCCACCATCTTCGGCGGCCTGCCCGCCTGAATTGCGCGCCTCCAGGTCCCATGGCGCCTCGCGCAACGGCTCTCCCAGGCTGCCATCTTGCCTGGCGGCCCGCAGATACACCCGCCAGTAAACCGTGTAACCAATGTCCTCGCGCACAATCTCCATCGTAAAAGTCGGATTGCGGATGTAATCGGGCCAGATGTCAAAGGCGCGCCCGGTCACATGCCATGAACGGCGCGATTGCCCCGGGCGTGGGATGTGATTCATCGGCCGCCAGGTATCGGCCAGCGTGCCCAGATAATCGTACCCCGTTTCCTGGATGACGCGCTTGCGCAACGCCGTGAAGGAGCTATCTACCGCATCGCTCATCAAAAATCGCTGGGTAAAGTCCGGCAACACAGTCAGCGTGAACGGCGGGGTCGAGGTAATCGGCGAACTGATGACCTCCAGGTAAAGCGGCGGCGCTTTGAGCGGCGCCTGCGCCATCACATGGTTGATGGTCTCTTCAGGGATGGACAGGCGACTCCAGGTGGGATGACGGATGATTTCACGCCCGCCAAAGGCCTGCTGCGCCAGCCCCCATCCGTACAAACTGGCCACTACCAGATAGCCCTGCTCATCGCGATTATAGACAAAGCCCAGACTGGTATCATCGGGTGAAAAGGTGGGAGCCGTGCCCTGCCCCAACAACTCGACATGGGAATCGGTCATCTTGCCGGTCTTCCAATCGAACGTGTTGACATAGATGACCTGATCGCCTGGGCGGCCCGATGTATAAGCCAGCCGGGTGCCATCGTGCGACCAGGTTGGATGATCCTCGTCACGGTCCGGGCTGTGCGTCAGATTCACGGCTTCCTGCTCGCTCTTATCCAGCGAATAAATAAAGATATCCTTGTTACCCTCGCGGTAAGAGACAAAGGCAATGTAACGACCATCGGGCGACCAGGCCGGTGCGAAATCCGGCGCGGCGTTGCTGGTCAGGCGGATCGTTTGATTCCCATTGCGGTCTATCAGGTAAATATCCAGATTGTTGTTGCGATACGATTCGAGCGCCAGCCACTGGCCGTCGGGCGACCAGGTCGGCGCGGCTTCATACGTATTGGTAAAGGTCAGACGGGTGATGAGACCGGTCGCCATGTCCATGCGATAAATTTCCCAATTGCCGTCACGACGACTGGCAAAAGCCAGTTCGCGCCCGTCTGGCGAGAAAGCCGGGTCGCGGTCTTCGGCCGCCTCCCACGTCAGCCGGACCAGCCGCCGGTCGCCCAAATTGACCGCGTAAATATCGCTATTTCCTTCGCGGCGCAAGGTAAACGCCACCGCGCCGCCGCCGCCGAACGGGGTAGGAACAGGCGTGGGCCATTCGGGCGTCAGCGGTGTGGCGATAACCGTTGGCGCACGGGTGGGGAGCATGACCGGCGGCGTGACAGGCACAAGGATGGTGGACACCGGCTGGCCGTGCAAAGCCTGGAACAGCAACGCCATCAGCACCATCACGAGCAAGACATTAGCGGCGAATAACGCCACCAGGATACGCCACTGAGCGGGTTTGAGGATGATCACCCCATTGGGCAGGCCGCGCGCTTTGGCCGTGGCCGTTTGCGCCGATCCACCACCGGCGCGTAACCGATTCAGAGTGTTTTTAAGATAATCCCAGATTGGACCAGGGTTGATCTTCATAGCTGTAGTGAGAGTCGAGCGAAAGCTACGGCCGGTCTCTGACCGCGCTGTGGCTCTTGCCGGTCTCGGACCGAGCAAGCCAGGCTTACTGCCTGAAACCTGCCGTCATGGTCTGGGGCCCTGACCGCGTTCAAGTTTGCGGCGTAGTTCGGCATTGATGATAGCCGAGGCAAGGATGTCGGCCGCCGCCGAAAGGAGTTCGACATCTTCCATGTCCGCCCCCCCCTTGACCAGCAACACGCCATACGGACGTCTTTCTGCGCTGATGGGCGCCACCAGCACCGTACCCCAGATCGAACTCTCGACGATGCCCGCTTCGCAGGTATGCCAGGCACTGCTGACCAGCGCCTCGTCCGGCGACAGCTCACCGGGGAGCGCATTGCCCAGACTGGCCCGCGCCACCAGCATCCGCCTGGATTCGTCCAGCAACAGTACCGCCAGGTCAGACCAGCGGGTGGCCTGGCGCATGGCTCGCACGGACTGACTCAGAACACCAGACAAATCGGCGCCGGTGGCTATCTTGCTGAGCGTATACAGCAACCCCATCCGATCGGCCATGCGCATCATCGTATCAAACATCTTGGCATTGTCGAGCGAAATGGCAATCTGGTCGGCTGCGCCGCCCAAGAGTTTTTCGTGCGCTTCGGTGAAATGGTTGGGTTCGGCATGGGTCAGGGTCAACACGCCAATGACTGCGCCCCGGCTGATAAAGGGCACGGCGATGGCCGAACGCACTGGACTGGGCTGGTCGGGCCGCTCGATCCAGCGCAGGTCGGAGCGGGTATCCTGGCAACGCGCCGTCTGGCGATTGCGGATGGCCCAACCGGCCAGACCGTTCTGGAGAATCAACTCGATCACCGACTGGCTCGGTTTGAGCGGCGCGCTTTGGCGGGTGAACAAACTTTGCGAAATGCGGCCCTGGGGATCGAACAAGAACAAGCTGCCGTTGGCGGCGCCGGTCAAGGTGGCCGTGATGTCCAACACATTTTGGAGCATGCTTTCCAGGATCGGTTGCTGGTTCACGGCGCGCGCCACCGCCAGCAAATTCTCGGCCAGTGCTTTTTGTTGAGCCAGTTCCTGACGGGCGGCCTTGAGCGCGGCGTTGGATTCAGCCAGAGTGTCCAGGTGGCGTTTCATCTCGGCGCGGTCCGCGGCTTGTGCGTGCAATCGCTGCGCGGCATCCAACATCAGATACACCAACGCGGCCGGCAAAACTGCCATGCCGCCCCAGGCTATCGCGGTCAGCGTGGAGGGTGTCTGGAGGATGGCCCAAACAGCCAGCCCACCGAATACTAGCAGAACAGCCAGTGCAATCGGTCTTTTGTGTCGCGCCATACGAACCAGATGTGAACCGGTCAATAATTTCTCCATGACACTCACCTCACACTATGCTCCACGCTTCAGGCCTCCTCCGCCGCTGCATCTTGTTGCAATTGAACCATAAAGCGGTCGAGTTGTTCGCGCAGCCAGGGCCATTCCTTGGGTCGGATGTTGATTTTTTGCGATTGAACAATACCGCCTTGCGGATTGGCGCGACCGCGGGCCACGCGCACTTTGCGCTTGCCCTGCGAATCTTCGATGATGCCCACCTGCACATACCAGCCCGCGCCCAGCGGACGCAGCTCGGAAACAATCCATTTGCTGCTGTAATCTTTTTCTTCGGGCATGATTTTACTCCTTTCCGAACATGTCATTGCGAGGCGTCCCCTTCGCTTTGCTCAGGGTAAACTCTGGACGCCGAAGCAACCTGTCATTGCGAGCCGCCTGTCATTGCAAGGCAGTCCCTTTGGGCATGAATAGTTTAGTATGAAATGGCATAACGCGCAACCTGCCCCTTGCGCAGATAACAGGTCAGGTGTATCATCAAAAGCATGGAAAGCAACACACCACACATCTATTATCAGGCGGCCGGGGGCCTTGTTATCAACGATGGTAAATTCCTGCTCCTGGAGCGACCGGAGCGGGGTGAAATACGTCTGCCCAAGGGGCACGTGGAGCCGGGCGAGGACCCGCGTGAGACGGCCCGGCGCGAAACCGCTGAAGAGAGCGGCTATAGCGGCCTGGAAATCATTGCCGATTTGGGCATGCAGCGGCACTCGTTTTTCAATCCTTTCAAACAGGTGTTCATTACACGCGACAACCATTTCTACCTGATGCGCCTGACCGAGACCACGCATCAACCGGGCGAGGAACAGTTCATCCCACTCTGGTTGACGCCGGCCGAAGCCGAAGCCGCCCTGACCTTTGAGGAAGAGCGCGAATTTGTCCGGCGGGCGATTAAAGCCTTACGTCACCTGCCGGCTCATCTCACCCCATGAGGGAAGGTTCACAATGCCTCAATCCATGTTGCTCGAATTACTCCAACAACACCTGCCCTCGCAGGCCGTGTTGCGAGCGCGGACCGGGGACCGGTATATCGCCGATACGACCCGTTTCCCTTTTTTGGCGATTGTCGGCCAGACCGAGATGAAGACCGCGCTCATCCTGGCGCTGATCAACCCGGCCGTTGGCGGCGTACTGCTCAGCGGCCCACGCGGCACCGGCAAGACCACCGCCGTGCGCGGTCTGGTGGACCTGCTGCCGCAGGTGGAACGCAGCACCTGCCCGAATGGCTGCGAGCCGCAAGCCGCTCAGGCCCAAGACCTGGAAGCCATCTGCCCGGCCTGCATGGAAAAACTGCAACGCGGCGAGCCGATCACCGCCCCAGACCGGATGCGGCTGGTGGAATTGCCGCTCAATGCGCGACTGGAGGACGTGGTCGGCGGCCTCAATGAACGGGTGGCCGTCGAGCAAAATCGCGCCCAGTTGCAACGTGGCATCCTGGCCACCACCGACCAGAATGTGCTGTACGTGGACGAAGTGAATCTACTGGATAATGCGCTGGTGGTGGCCATCCTGGACGCAGCGGCGCAGGGGATGTATACCGTGCGGCGCGGCGCGCTTTCGGCCACCTATCGCGCCCGCCTGATCCTCATCGGCTCGATGAATCCCGAAGAGGGCAAGTTGCGTCCCCAGTTGCATGACCGCTTTGGATTGCGCGTGGTGGTACGCGGCCTGAGCAATGCCGACGAGCGGCTGGAGGTGTACCGGCGCGTGCAGGCCTATCGCGCCAATCCGCATGCAGTGCGCACCGCGTGGGCAGAGGAAACGGTGCGCGCGGCGGCCGAGATTGCCGAGGCGCGCGCGCTCCTGCCCAGGGTGACATTGTTGCCCGAGGCCGAAGAAGCCGGCCTGCACTGGATACAACGCTTGCAGATTGATTCCAACCGCGCCGAGATTGCCTTGTTCGAGGCCGCGCGCGCCCACGCCGCCGCCGATGGCCGCCCTCAGGCCACGGTCGAGGATGTACGCGCCGTGGCTTTGCTCGCCCTGCGCCAGCGGCGAAGCACTTTTATGGCCGAATATGCCGCCGCCCAGACCCAAGAAGATAATGAAATCAAGCGCATCATCGGTGAAACGGAAACGTGACGCCGGCCGTCTGCTACGGGATGCGCTGACGCCGATCGGGCTGGCGGCGATGGTGATCGGCGCCTACGGGCCGTGGGTGGCGCATGCCAACGCCGGCATGGCACTGGGCGTGATAGACCTGGCCGAGTTTGCCAAGTTCATGACCCGCGCCGGATTGACCTCGATCGTGCGCGAGTGGTTCTACCTTCCTCTGCTGGCCGCCGCCGTGGGGGGGACGCTGTGGGCCAGTCAAGATTCTCCCCATCCGTTTTCATCGGCCTTCGGCAAAATAGTGCTCAGCCTGGCCGCCGGGCTGGCTTTGATTGCGTTACCGCCCTTTTATCCCGATCTGGTCACAGCCTACTGGTCGCCCGAAAATCGCTTGTTGTTTTTGATGAGCCTGACAACGCTGGGGTTGGTGGTGACGGCCGCGGCTCTGGGGCATCGCCTGCCCGATTGGATGGTGTGGAGTGTGCTGATAGGTTTGAGCGCGGGGAGCGTGGCACTGGCCACGTGGCAGTTCCTCTGCCTGAGCGAACCGCTGGCGCAACTCTACGGCGCACCGGTGCAAACAGGATGGGGATACACGCTCACTTTCCTGGGAAGCCTGTCGGTCATCACAGGTTCTATCATGAAAATCCGACACCGAGCGCGGTCTTTGCCGGATGGCCCCGCTCTCAACCATCATCGGGAGTAACATGACTCACCGCCGAGCCGCAGAGAGGTTCTTGCAGGGCCGCCCACCATACGCATCACGCTAAGGAAAATCGCCGCCCCAGCCCGACGATGAATTCGTCGGGCTGAGAGCTCAAGGACGCTCCCGACCAGTCGGCTTTAGCCGACTTGCGCTTTCAGCCCGAAGTTTAGGGCCAGCACACACGGCCGGCGAAAATGGCAACATTGCCCTTAGCTTGACGCGCATGGGGCCGCCCACCTCCGAGACGGGGATGGGGAGCATTTTAGAACCCCGCTCTTGCCCCCGTCCACGGGGGCAAGCTGCATAGGCATCAAGCTAAGGCGCCAGAGGGTGTTGTCAACGGATTTTGAGAGCGGATTGAACGGATGGACGACCAATTCGCTATGCAGAGCACCTGTCCCGAATAGGCATAGACGATGGCCTGTCCCCGGATGGCGGCCGGTGGGAAGATACGACCATACAAACCAGTGCGGGTGACAAGAATCGCCAGCCGATCCAGGACTAATGGGCAGATACAACATGACATCAGCACGCCCAAAAGGGTAAAGACGATACCGATTGTCCTTCGATTCTTGATGACCCCTGCGGTCACTCACCGATAGAAATCAACACGCTGACGGTATCTTTATCCTGGTCAAAGGAAATCATAATCTGGGCTTTTCGAGTATCCTTTGTAAACTCGAACTGGGCAAAGCCTTCCATCTCCAGTGAATCGCCGCTGGCCTCCCAACCGTTGTTGGGCATCTCGTCCTTGTAAAAGTTGACCACATCCTCGAACGACGAGGGCGAGGTATAAGTTATCATCTCGCCAAAGGTGGACATGTCTGTGGCATCTTTCATGATGGGGATGTCGGTAGCCGCCTGACACCCCGAATCGGCCGGCAATTCGATCTTGAACGACTGGCCTATGTCGGTCACATTGTATTCGAGGGTCATGGTGCCTTTCGCCTGCCCCTGCACGCCCAACAGTTCTGCGCTGGTGCCGGTCGCTTCGACCACATATTTGACAATATAGCTGCCATCCACCGCTACCCAGACATCGCCTTTGGTAACGGTAAAGCCCTTGGTGAGCACCTGGTCCTTCCAGGTATAACGCTTGGCTTTGACCCCGTTGACCGTTTCTGTTTTAACATACTTGGCGCCGCTAACCCCACCAAAGTCATCGGGCGAGAACAGTCCTTGTTTACTCTCGGTATCGGCCGGGGAAGAGATACATGACTTTTTACCTGCCTGGTCAGCAAAAATCATGTACTGCGTTTTATCCAGAATAAACAGCTCCATCGCAAAGCTCTCGTCTTTGCCGCTTGAAAGGCTGGTGCCGTTGAGCACGATGTGCCGCGCCCGTGGCTCCCGGATGAACTCTTCGGACCACTGCATAGAGGCTTTGACCGGCTGATTTTGCTCATCCTTGCCATCGAGTGTGACACTCATTTTGGCTCTATAACTCTTCATGGTCGTCAGCCCCTCCGAAAGGCTGGATACAACCAGGTCCGGCTCTGACACAGATGGCGTCGGTTCTTGAGTGGGAGACTTGCCCCCGGCCGCGGTCGTGGGCGATTTGTCAACCGCCGGGGTGGCGCTTTGGCCCAGGGGGCCGCAGGCCAGCGCCGCCAGGGTCAACATAACAATAACAAACAAGAGAATCTTTGTACTTTTCATTTGGGTTTTCCTTTCTACTACTCATTTCTAAAATCAAAGCCGGTCTCCAGACCACACACTCGCTCGGTCAGAGACCGGCAATGGCTTTGCGCGCCTGGCATCTTGAACCTCTTGATGCTCAGCCAGTATATCACTCTTTGATGAAAAGTCAATCAGTGATGAGGACAATGACAATCTGGACCAGACCATCTTGAGCAGAAGGGGCGAGCATAAGGCTGGCCGTTTGAGGGGGGCGTCGAAATTTCATCAGCGTTACGCCTTCCGTGTCAACCGGTTCTCCGATCAATTCCCAGCGTTGGGCGCGCATCTCGCGGATGTAGAACGCGACAGCGGTAGCCATCGAGGCCGGAGCTTTATAAGTAATCAGGTTGCCCGTCACCGACATCTCTGTTGCGTCAGACAGGATAGGAAGGTCGCTCAAACAGGCGGCCGGCGGCACAATCGAAAGGGGCTGATTAATCTGGCTGACCTGATAATGGGCAATCAGCTGTCCCTGGAATTGCGGATCGGATTGAAACGGGCCGGTGCCGCTGGCTTCGGCCAGCCATCTGACGACATAGCCGCCCTCTGTAGCAATCCACACCTCGGCGCGACCGGATGAAAAGCGGCCCAATAAAGAGCGCGTGACGATATAGTGTCGGGCGCGCACCTGTCCCGGCGGCGCGGCAACGGTTTCTTCGCCGATGTATTGTGCATCGCTCAAATCTCCCAAATCCGAGTAAGCAAAAGGCATCATCTCCCATGTTCCAGATTGACGAACGGGTTGAGCGATACACTGGGTATGGTCGGGGCGCCCCAGCACCAGGAAACTCGAATCGCCCAGGCGGATTTGCTCGGTGTATTGGTAACGCAGGGTATCCGAATAAATAGAGACAATGCGCCGGGCATCGAACAAGCGATTGTGTTCATCCATCGTCGTCAGACGAGCGTTCACCATGCCATGGGTGCTCGAAACGAAACGGGTGGCCGTCAACACGAACGTGGCGCGGTAACTGTCGAGGGCAGCAAGCCCATCGCCCAACGTCACTCGCCCGAGCTGGTCCTTTGCCATGCGCGTGGGTGAAGGGACAAGGGGAACAGCCCCCACCATGGTGGGGCGAGGCGATTCCTCACCTGCAGTACATGCAGCCAGCAAGAGAAGGATAAATATCAGGCACGCCGTGACTCTTTTCATGGCCGGCCCCGTTCGGCATCAATCACCTGAGCACGTTCCCAATCCTGGGGAGTATTGATGTTGAAAAACGACAGCCCTTCTGGATCGAACAACGCAATCTCGCCCTGGTCCAGATAGCGCACATTGACCTGAGAATAGAATTCGATGATACGCCCGCCGCCGCGCTGCAAGAGCGATTCGAGAACCGGCAAACAGGTATGGGCGTAAATGGCATGGAGCGGTTCGACCTGGCCATGCCAGAGCGGTGCGACAACATCATAACCGGGCGCAATGATGGCCATGTAACGCAACAGGCGCAGATTCAAGAACGGCATATCACACGCTACAACCAGCGTGTAATCGTGGCGCGCAGCGCGCAAGCCGGCGTGTAACCCGGAGAGCGCGCCGTGGCCGGCCATCACATCGCTGACCAGACGCGCCCCGCCCAGGCGTCCCGAACGCCTGGAGGGACCGGTCACCACGATCACGTCATCGCTCAACGTGGTCATGGTCTTGATGCTGCGCGCCAGCAAAGTCTGTCGGCCCAGCACCAGCCGGCTTTTATCTTCTCCCATGCGCCGACTCGAGCCGCCGGCCAGAATGGCCGCGCTCAAAGCTGGCGCGACCGAGTTCTTGGGCATAGGTGTAAACTAAAAGCCACCGACGCAAGGGAAACGCCGGTGGCCTGCCCTGGGTACAAGACCGGTTAAGCTTTCATCATTCGCTCTTCGATGTACTTGACGGCTTCGCCGACTGTCTTGATTTTCTGGGCGTCTTCGTCCGAAATCTCACCGCCGAACTCTTCCTCGAACTGCATGATTAACTCGACCAGATCGAGGGAATCGGCCCCCAGATCAGCAATGAAAGCCGCTTCCATGGTGACCTTTTCTTTGTCCACCCCCAAGGTCTCGGCGACAATTTTCTGGACGCGCTCAAAGATGGTGCCTTCAGTCATGATATCCTCCTTAAAATTTTGCTAACAGCGGTTGCTATTGTAACAGCCTCAGGCCATTTGTCAAGCCTTCGGGTCCAGGACCAGTTTTTCACGCCCGAAGTGAAATTTACGCTCAAGCCGCCGTCCTCGGCGGCTTACACCGCGTCGGGGACGACGCTTTGAGCTATTGGCACGTTCAGGCGAAAGTTTGCCGCCCACCCGGTTTCAGGGTGCCAGATGCAGCTCTTGAGCACCTTGACAGCCAACAGAGACATGGTAGACTGTCTCTGCCCCCCAGGGCACGCGGACCACCGTCCGCATCCGAACGGTCTTTATCACCCGTATAAAACACCGCACCAGGTATAAAGTTACGAGATAGCCAGCCTATGAGCGACATCTTGCTACCCAATCGCAAAGACGAACATCTTCGCATCAATCTGGAAGAGCAAGTGGAGTCGGACCTGACGACCGGTCTGGAACGTTACCACTTTATTCATCAGGCGTTGCCCGAACTCGACCTGGCGCAGGTGGACACTTCGATTACCTTGTGGGGCAAGCGGTTGCAATTGCCGCTCATCATTTCTTCGATGACGGGGGGAACGCCACGCGCTCAGGAAATCAATTTCGCGCTGGCACGGGCGGCGCAGGCGCACGGCATTGCTATGGGGGTGGGCAGCCAGCGCACGGCGCTCGAGCACCCCGAAACGGCCGGGACGTTTCAGGTGCGCCCGGTCGCGCCCGATATTCTTTTACTGGCCAATCTGGGCGCGATTCAATTGAATTACGGTTACGGGCCAGACGAATGTCGCCGGGCGGTAGAGATGATCGAAGCCGATGCACTCATCTTGCATTTGAACCCGCTCCAGGAAGCGCTCCAACCCGAAGGCGAAACCTGTTTTGCCGGGCTGGTCCGCAAGATAGAGACCGTCTGTCGCACGTTGAGCGTGCCGGTCATTGTCAAAGAAGTTGGATGGGGATTCTCGGAACAGGCGGTCCGACAGTTGCATGCGGCCGGCGTGGCGGCGATTGATGTGGCCGGCGCGGGCGGCACTTCGTGGAGTCAGGTGGAGATGCACCGCGCCCGGCATCCGCGTCAGGCGCGGGTGGCGGCGGCTTTTCGCGCCTGGGGGATTCCCACCGCCGTCAGTATCGGCCTGGCGCGCCGCGCCGCGCCGGATTTACCCATCATCGCCAGCGGCGGGTTGCGAACCGGGTTAGACGTGGCCAAATGCCTGGCGTTGGGAGCGTGCGCGTGCGGCATGGCCGGTCCTTTCCTCAAAGCGGCCAGCGCCTCACAAGAAGCCGTAGAAGAGGTCATTATCGAAATGGGCACGGTCTTGCGCGTGACCATGTTTGCCGCCGGCGCAGGGTCCATCCCGGCTTTGCAGGCTACCCCGCTGAGGAGAGATTAGGGGGGTTGCGTTCCATTGCGAGCCTTACGCTCACCGCCTCCGACGGGGGCCAGGAGCGCGCGGCGGCGAAGCAACATGCCATTGCGAGCGTAACCGTTCAGAT
>FWPV01006979.1_pt1 | contig 11587 bp, 8 predicted proteins | sample 2228371 | NCBI WGS metagenome assembly FWPV01 (sample SAMEA103939776, study PRJEB20133) | metagenome | reverse complement strand
TAAATATAAAAAATAATAGAAATTTTTTATATTGGATGTTATAATTAGATATATAATTAATTAAAAATGGTGGTGTGAAATGGGAAAAATAAACAAAATTTTATTATTAATTTGGTTGATATAAATGAATGGTAATCAATATAACAAAATTGTTTCTTTTATTTAGGGAATTGCGGATGATGTGTTACGCGATTTACTCAAAAGAGGAAAATATCCTGATGTTATTCTTCCAATGTGTGTTATTCGCAGGTTTGATGCTGTTCTTGAACCAACTAAACAAAAAGTTCTTGATGAGAAGAAAAAACTTGATAAACTTAAAATATCACCAGATAAACAACATACGGCTTTATGTAATGCTGCGGGACAGGCATTTTATAATATTTCAAAATTTACATTAAAAGATCTGCGTTCAAGAACCAGTCAACAACAGTTAAAAGCTGATTTTGAGGCATATTTAGATGGTTTTTCACAAAATATTCAAGATATCATTGAAAATTTTAAGTTCAGAAAACATTTACCAGATTTATCAAAGGCAGATGTTCTCGGAACATTAATAGAAAAGTTTCTCGACCCAGATATTAATTTAAGCCCTTACCCAATCAAAAATATTGATGGTTCTATAAGACTTGAAGGACTCGATAATCACGCGATGGGTACAATATTTGAAGAACTTGTACGAAGATTTAACGAAGAAAATAACGAGGAAGCCGGCGAACATTGGACCCCAAGAGATGCGGTCAAACTTATGGCTGACCTTATATTTCTACCAATAATTGATAAGATTAAGCCAGGTACATACACAATTTATGACGGTGCCTGCGGAACAGGCGGTATGCTGACAATAGCCGAAGAACGTCTGCGGCAAATGGCAAAAGAGCAGAAAAAAAAGGTAAGAACATATTTATATGGACAGGAAATAAACCCGGAAACATACGCAATATGTAAAGCTGATATGTTACTTAAAGGTGAAGGAGACAATGCTGACCATATAGTAGGTGGCACTGAGTGGAGCACTCTTTCTCACGATGCTTTTCCAGCGATGGAATTTGATTTTATGTTATCTAATCCGCCTTATGGCAAGAGCTGGAAAAATGACCTTGAAAAAATGGGTGGCAAAGATGGCATGCGGGACCCGAGGTTTAAAGGCACTGTAGGTGATGAGGAACTGTCATTTGTCACCCGTTCAAGTGATGGTCAGATGCTTTTTCTCGCGAATATGATCTCAAAAATGAACCATAAATCAGAACTCGGCAGCAGGATAGCCGAAGTCCATAACGGCTCCTCGCTTTTTACCGGAGACGCGGGACAGGGAGAGAGCAATATAAGGCGCTGGATAATAGAAAATGACTGGCTGGAAGCGATAATAGCCCTGCCGCTAAATATGTTTTATAACACAGGTATTGCGACTTATATCTGGGTGCTTACAAATCGTAAACCCGAACATAGGAAAGGCAAAGTCCAGCTTATAGACGCCACAGAATGGTATAAGCCGCTGCGGAAAAACCTGGGAAAGAAAAACTGTGAATTATCCGAAGATGATATAAAAAAAATATGTGATATATACCTTTCGTTTAAAGAAACAGAGCAGTCAAAGATATTTGATAATAGGGCTTTTGGTTACTGGAAAGTCACTGTAGAGAGGCCTTTACGTTTATACAGCCAGTTTACCAATAAAGCCATAGAATCCCTGCGGTTTAATTCCGGTGACGAGGATATACGCTCGCAGATGTATGATGAATTCGGAGATGACCTTGTAGAGCGTTTTGGAACCATAAGAAAAAAGGTTGAAAAATGGCTTAATGAATGGGGAAGCAACGGGGATGAGGAAGGCGCAGAAGAGGAAGAAGGGAAGAAAAAAGGCATATCAGAAAAAAAGAAAAAGAAGCTGCTTGACCCTGATTCGTGGAAGTCTAATGCCGCGCTTGTGGACCTGGCTTTTGAACTGAAAAAGAAGATGGGGGAGAATGTTTACAAGGACCACAATGAGTTTAAGCGCAAACTTGATCAAGAAATTGAAAAAATGAAGAAAAAACCTTCAAAACAGGAAATCAAAGCCATAATAAACGCGGTAAGTTGGCGCGAGGAATCAGCCCCGCCTGTGATAGCAAAGATACATAAGCCCGGCAAGATAAAAGCAGACCCTATACACGGGTTATTTGAAGTTGAAATTGACGGAGAAAAAGCCATAGTTGAGTATGAACCAGACATTGAGCTGCGCGACACGGAACAGATTCCATTGCTTGAAAAAGGCGGCATACAGGAATTTATAAAACGTGAAGTCCTGCCTTACACGCCTGATGCCTGGATAGACGAGGCAGGAGCCAAGATAGGATATGAAATAAGCTTTACCAGGCATTTCTACAAACCCCAGCCGCTCCGTTCGCTTGAGGAGATTATGGAGGATATCAGGAAAGTGCAGAAAGAAAGCGAAGGATTGCTGGATGATTTGATAGGGGGGAAGAAGTGAATAAAAAGCGAAAAGAAGGTTTACAATTTGCGCGTTTATTGCTTGTGTTCAGCAGTATTTCACCGTTATTTGTTCTTTGGTCAATAAGGGGAGGAAATAAGCTTATACCGGAATTATGGTTTCAAATATTTTGTTGGATAATGATAATTGTTCCAAATGTATTTTTATTGATAAAAATTAAGACAGCAATTAGCTTAAATGAAAAAAGGGAGTTATTCGTAAATGATGCTGAGGATCATAGAGATCATTTACTTGTGTATTTATTTGCAATGCTTTTGCCATTTTATACCGCAGGACTAAACTCGTTACGTGAATTTTATGCCTGCCTTGCAGCGCTTATTTTTATAATCTTTTTATTTTGGCATCTGAACATGCATTATATGAATTTGCTATTTGCTTTGATGGGTTATAGAGTGTTCACAATTAGTCAAAATAACAGCAAAACTTTAGGTTTGGAAAATTTGGTATTAATTACAAAAAGATCATCTGTTAGAAAAAATGATAAATTATCTGTTTATAGAATCAGTGATACTGTTTATTGGGAGGGATAAATGAAGATAAGCGTCAATTTAGAAAACGTAAGGACAGTAGAATTTGGAATTGGAATTGATTCTGAGCACGATAGGGATTATACACTAATACCTGTTGATAAATCAGTCCAAAAGGTTCTTGTTGAAATGGTTAATTCTACCATAAAATCATTTAATCACTACAGATAGGAACCTACAGAATATGACCCTTCTGAGAAATATGCGGCGCAAGAGTATATTACTTTGTCTGGTAAAAGTGATTATGCAAAAAATTTTTTTCAGTTGCATTCTGCAAAAAACATGCAAACTAATGCGGCTTCGTTAAATGATGCAGCTCATATTTATTGTTACTTTGCAAAGATTACTGACATGTCTGGAAAACATATTACGGCGATACGGAGAGCAACAAAATTTAAAGGAATAATAAAAAATAGATTGATTAAACTCGTAACGGATTCACTGAAACTTGTTGAGGATAAGGTGTTTAAGCTTGATCAAGATTTTGATTTAATAATAGATGATGATAAGATACATATATTGCGCCCAGCTGCATTTGAATTCATGTGTGGCTTGCAAGAAACGATAATGCTTGAATCGTCAAAAAATATAGCGGAAATTGAAAAGGATATTGGATTTATTGACTTCTCAAGTATTAAGGAGTTTGCATCAAAACATGCTCGTGCTGCCAGATATCTTGCGTCAATAAAAAAATTTGGTGAATCAAAAGATATTAGTAAATCTAAATTGATAAAATTATGTAAAACTACAGGTGTTAAGCTCAAAGAAAAAAATGGAAAAATAACTGTAGATGAGGATAATATAATACCTTTTCTTGAAGTGCTTGAAAGACGTAGATATGAGGTGGAACTCGTGCAGCACAAACCAGAGCATTACAAAGCTCCTTCAAGAATATCTTTAGATAAGAGAGAAAAATGAAAGCCAATTTAAAAAATAAATTACTGGCGTTTGAAAAACAGATGGGGAATGGAGAGTAGAGCCGTGCTTCAAAATTTAAAACCATATCCAGAATATAAAGATTCCGGAGTGCCGTGGATAGGAAAAGTGCCAAAACATTGGCAGGTTTTACCGCATAGGGCAATATTTGAAGAGGTAAAAGAAAGAAATCATCCTGATGAGGAAATGTTATCAGTTACAATAAATAACGGAGTAATTAAGCAACAAAAACTTCTTGATGCTACTTCAAAAAAGGATAACTCAAATCTTGATAAATCAAAATATAACTTAGTTTGTCCTAATGATATTGCTTATAACAAAATGAGGGCTTGGCAAGGGGCTATAGGAGTTTCCGAACACCGTGGGATAATCAGTCCTGCTTATATTGTAATGAGATTAAGAGACAAGAAATGTTTGCCTAAATATTATCATTATTTACTTAGAACTCCAGCATTTGCTAAAGAGGCAGAGCGATGGTCATATGGAATAACTTCTGATATGTGGAGTTTAAGGCCAGAACATTTCAAATTGATTTATTCTATTATTCCACCTTATGACGAACAAGAAAAGATAGTTAAATACTTAGATTATGCAACTGCCAAAATAGATCAAACTATCGCGGCAAAGAAAAAACTAATAGATTTATTAAACGAACAAAAACAAGCCATTATCCATCGCGCTGTGACTCGCGGCCTTGACCCGAATGTAAAATTGAAGGATTCCGGGATACCGTGGATAGGGAAAGTGCCGGAGCATTGGGAGAAAGTCCGAATAAAAAATATAGTAAAAATTTATGGGCGGATTGGTTTTAGAGGATATAAGCAATCCGATTTAGTTGGAGAAAATATGGGGGCCATATCGTTAAGTCCTAGCAATATTAAAATGGGCGAGCTTAACGCAACGAAGTTAACTTACATTTCGTGGGAGAAATATCACGAGTCTCCAGAAATACAGGTTGAAAAAGATGATATAGTTCTAGTAAAAACCGGCTCATCTTTTGGTAAGTCAGCTGTTGTAAAAAGTATTTCACATCCGATGACGATTAATCCCCAGCTAGTTTTGCTTAAAAAATGCATTGCCAATAATTTATACTTGCAATATTTATTAGAAACTCCGGTTTTTAAAGAGCAAATTTCAAGAAAAATAATTGGAGGCGCAACCCCAACTATTGGGCAACTTGAATTGGGCGACATATGTTTCTACATACCCAAAGTCAAAGAACAGGAAAAAGTTGTTTTGTATATAAACAAATCCATTGATGGTATTTTAAACGAAATAAAAACTACTGAAAAAGAAACGATGTATTTGAATGAACTTAAAATTAAAATCATTTCTGACGCTGTAACTGGAAAAATTGACACTCGATATTGTAAAATTGACGCGCGATATAACGATATTGAACCTATACATCAAATTGACGAGAAAGAACAAGAAGAATCAGGGGGAGGAATTTAATAAATAGTGCAAGAATGGATACGCAATATTCTGCAAAACGAGGAAGTGAATTATTAACCGAAGATGAAATAAGGGCACACATAGCCGCCCTTATTCGTTTAGAAAATGTTGGTATACTTCTTGGGTCGGGTGCTTCGAAAGGTGTTGGCGGAAAAACAATTTCAGACATATGGCTTGAGTTTAAAAACGGTTATAAAGAAAGCTATGAATTACTTGATAAATACAAATTCATAAATGAAACCAGTATGAATATAGAAGATTTGTTAGATGCGCTTGAAATTGCTTTGGTTGAATGGGAAAGACAGAACAAGAAAAAAATTGTAAAAAAGTTAAAAAATGCAATTTGCGATTTAAAGCGAGCAATAATAAAATCTACCATTTTAGAATCAACATATTGGAATAAGCCAGAGCAATTAGCGGATTGCTCAAAGAAATTGCAATCTCATTGTACGTTACTTCAAAGATTAACTTCTGCCAGACAACCGGGTCAATCATCCCCCTGGGTTTTTACCACGAATTACGATATATCAGTAGAATTAGCAGCAGAAAACATTAAACTTAAAGTAATAAATGGCTTTGAGGGGTTACACAATAGAACCTTTAGTCCACATAGCTTTGATTTGGGGTATAGGAATATGTTAGCTAAAGGAGAAGCCAGATTTGGGACTTATTGCATATACCTAGCAAAATTGCATGGATCATTGACGTGGACGACATATGACGATGAATATATTGAACTACCAGCGCTAGCGATGTGGAAAAAAATTGATGATTTCATAAATGCACGTAATAAGTCATTAGCATGCCCAGTCGTATTTCCGTCCGGAGCAAAATACATACAGACAGTCGGATTTGTTTTAGGAGAATTGATTCGTAGATTTGTAGAGTTTCTTTCTAAACCTCAAACTTGTCTCTTTGTGAATGGCTATTCTTTTGCAGATAAACACATTAATCAAATAATCACCAGGGCAATGAACAATCCGACTCTTCAAATTGTAGTATGTGTGCCTGATGCAAAAATTGAAAATAATGAACTAAAGTTAACGATTAACAATAAATGGTTAGAAAAACTTGCGAATTTTCAATCTCCACAGATAACAATCATTACTGGTCCTAATAATGCTTTTTTTGAAAATTTTGTAAAATTATTACCTGACCCAGTTATATATGATGAACAAGCGCAGAAAATTAAAAAATTGTTATCCGATATGAAAGAAGAAGGAAAAAAAGATGCTTAAAGGTAGAGAGGCTATTGGCTATGTAGTCTCAATAGAAGGGTCAAAAATAACTTTAAATTTAAATGACTCACATAAAGGGCAGATAGCTTCGCATCGATCGGGTGTTTCGTTAGTAACAGACATTAATAGCCTTTTTGGCGTAGATGCTGGTTCAAAAATATTGATTTTACGTGTAATTTCCTTATCTTTTCTAGAACCTAGAGAAGTACACAAAGGATTGATGCCTAAATCTACTAACGAGAATGAACCGTTAAGACAATTAATCGCATCGGTAACAGGATGGATAAGCAAAACGCATGAGAAACTTATTTTCAATCCAGACTCGTTAGCTAGTCCTGCACTTGGCGCCGAAGCATTTCCTCTATCTAATGACGAAATTCGGTCAATTATTAATCCTGATATGGTATCTGAAGGTAAAGTAACAATTGGCATGGAATCGAGAGGTGGAGCAAATGTTGAAGTTAATATTAAAGACTTTTTAAGTAGACATGTTGCTGTTCTTGGTAATACGGGGCAGGGTAAAAGCTGTTTTACGGCCTCGATTATTCAACAACTGATAAAATTTCCAAATTCTAGAATCATAGTGTTTGATATAAATGGCGAATATGAAGATGCATTAATAGGACATATAGAAGATAATAAAGTCAAAAAAACAATTATTGGTGGAAACAATGGATTTAAAATTCCTTATTATGCATTAGGACGACATGGACTTACAAGATTATTGCTACCAAGTGAAAAGACACAGCGTCCAGCTCTGTCATTTGCTATAGATCATTTACAGCATGTAAAATGGTTCGGCGATGGGGCTGGAATGAATTCGGATTCAACAGCCATACTATTTGATGATTGCAGACCAGGCAATGCGCAAAATGCTTGGAATGCGATCGAGACGATGCGAAGGGGACAGGCACAGATTGTTACTACATGGCCCAATATGGCAGCTATTTCATGTCTAGTGGCAGAAAGTCATTCGATTAGTCTTAATAAAAATTCATTATATGAAAGAAATGCTTTTAATTATGGTAATATTTCTCCTTTAGTCACGCGAATAAGACGTTATATTGACGACCCACAATTTACAAATATTATAGAAATTAATGGAGGTGCTCCATGCACTTCTGATAACACATTAAATTGGCATAAAGAAGGCGAAAATTTAGTTAATAAAATATTCGGCAAAAAAGAGAAAGAAGAATGGAATATTCATTTGATTAATCTTAGGAACGTAGCGCATGATCTAATGCCGATGGTTTTGGGCTCACTGCTTGAATTATTTGCTTTTGAGCTTTTTAATAGAGGACAGCTTGAAAGTTATCCTACACTATTAGTATTAGAGGAAGCACATCACTATTTACGGCAATTTGTAGGGGATGAAGAAGAAATGAAACAGAATCTTGCCTATGAACGCATAGCGAAAGAAGGCAGAAAATTTAATCTAGGCCTTTGGATTAGCACTCAGCGTCCGGCGGAAGTTTCATCAACAGTGTTATCACAATGCGGTACGTGGATTGTATTTAGGTTATCTTCGGAAAATGATTTAAATTCTGTTAGAGTGGCAACTGAATGGATTGATAAAAATGAAATAAGCAGGATTGCTGGGTTGCCACGTCAACAAGCATTAATCTTTGGTGCGGCTATACCATTACCGGTTCGTGTTGTAACACCTATTGCTAAACCCACGCCACGATCATATGATCCTAAATTTGATTTGTGGTATAAAAAGGAAGAAGAGGAGTGGACTTCGGATGAGTAGTAGCGATATCAGTGAAAAAGGGCTTGAAAATATAATCGTCACAGCCATGACCGGAAGGCCGTGGCCGATAGAGGCGTTTAGTGAGTTCTCTAATTCTGATGAAATTCTTAATAATTACGGAGGGACGGGGTGGATGAATGGGGATTCAAAGGACTATGACAGGGATTGGTGTGTGGATTTAAAACAACTGAAGGCATTCCTTTATGCCACACAGCCAAAAATAGCCCAGTCTTTTGACCTGGAAAATGACTCGCCTACACGAAGGGCTTTTTTATCAAGATTATTCAGTGAAATAAACAAAAAAGGCGTTATAGATATTATAAGAAACGGGCTTAAACATGGAGCGCATGATATTGTGTTGTTTTACGGAACTCCAAGCCCTGGCAACGAAAAAGCTATAGAACTAAATAAAAAGAATATTTTTAGTGTTACAAGACAGCTAAAATACAGTAAAGATGAGACAATGCGGGCGCTTGATTTGTGTATATTTATTAATGGTTTGCCCATAGCCACATTTGAGTTAAAAAACAATCTTACCAAGCAGACAGTTATTGATGCTGTTGAGCAATATAAGAGGGATAGAGACCCGTGTGAGCCACTCTTTACGTTTGGACGTTGTATAGTTCATTTTGCTCTTGATGAATCTGAAGTAAGATTTTGCACGGAACTGCTTGGAAAATCAACATGGTTTTTACCTTTTAACAAGGGATATAATGACGGCGCAGGCAATCCGCCTAACCCAAATGGTATAAAAACCGATTATCTCTGGAAAGAAATACTAACACCACAAAGTTTGACAAATATACTTGAAAATTACGTCCAAATCATAGAAGAAATAAATCCTAAAACAGGTAAGAAAAAACGTAAACAAATATTCCCGCGATACCATCAGTTAGATGTGGTTAGGAAAATACTTGCAGATGTTGGTGTGAGCGAAATAGGTAAAAGATATCTCATACAGCATTCGGCAGGCTCGGGAAAATCTAATTCAATAGCATGGCTGGCGCATCAATTAATATCAGTAAAAGATAAAGAGAAAGAAAAATTTAATTCAATACTGGTAGTTACAGATAGAAGGGTTCTTGATAAACAAATAAAGGATACTATAAAACAGTTCGCACAGGTAAGTTCTACTGTGGCGCATGCAGAAAAATCAGGGGATTTACGAAAGTATATAGAGGAAGGAAAAAAAATAATCATTACAACTGTCCATAAATTTCCGTTTATACTTCAGGAAATCGGGGATGAGCATAGGGATAGAAAATTCGCAATTATAATTGATGAGGCTCACTCCAGTCAAGGTGGTAAAGTAGCGTCAGCAATGAACAAAGCGTTAACAGATGATATGGGCGAAGACCCGGAAGACGTGATAAATGACGCACTGGAAAAGCGTATGCAGTCAAGAAAGATGCTTAAAAACGCCTGCTATTTTGCTTTTACAGCCACGCCAAAGAGCAAAACTCTTGAAATATTTGGAACTCCTGTCCTCACTGAGGAAGGGAAGGTGTCTCATATACCATTTCACTGTTACACAATGAAACAGGCTATACAGGAAGGATTTATACTTGATGTGCTAAAATCTTATACGCCTGTAAATAGTTATTATAAGTTAATAAAAACTATAGAAGGAGATCCGGTATTTGATACAAAAAAAGCAAAGAAAAAACTTCGGAAATATGTAGAAAGTCATGATCATGCTATACGTTTAAAAGCAGAAATAATGGTTGATCATTTTCATGAGCAGGTAATAGCCCTGCAAAAAGTAGGCGGTGAGGCAAGGGCTATGGTTGTGTGTAGCGGTATAGAAAGGGCTATTCAATATTTTTACGCAATAAGTGAGTATTTAAAAGAAAGAAAAAGCCATTATAAAGCAATCGTGGCTTTTTCAGGGGAGTTTGAATATAACGGAAGTAAAGTTACTGAAGCAAAACTTAATGTTTTTTCTTCTTCTGATATAGTTGATAGAATACAGGAAGACCCATATAGGTTTCTTATATGTGCTGATAAATTTCAGACAGGATATGATGAACCTTTGCTTCATACTATGTATGTTGATAAAATGTTAACAGGTATAAAAGCGGTTCAGACCCTGTCGCGCTTAAACAGGGCTCATCCGAATAAAAGAGATACATTTATCCTGGATTTCATGAATGATGCTGATACAATTCAATCTGCTTTTAAGGATTATTATCGGACAACCATTTTATCAGAGGAAACAGATCCTAATAAATTGCATGACCAAAAAGCAAAATTGGATAATTATCAGGTTTATTCACAAGAGACGATAGAAGCAATAGTAAAGCGATATCTCGCTGGAGAAAGCAGGGAAAAACTGGAGCCATTATTAGATATATGTGTAGAAGCGTATAAACAATTAGATGAAGACGGACAGGTTGATTTTAAAGGCACGGCAAAAGCTTTTCTCAGAAATTATGAATTTTTGTCTTCTATTTTACCTTATACAAAACCGGAATGGGAAAAACTCTCTATTTTCCTAAATATGTTAGTCCCCAAATTGCCTACACCAAAAGAAAATGATTATTCCAGGGGTATACTTGAGACAATTGATATGGAAAGTTATAGAGTAGAAAAGCAAGCAGCAATGTCTATACAAATTCCAGATGATAATGCAATAATAGACCCGATGGCGCCTGAAGGCGGCGGGCATAAACAGGAACCGGAACTTGAAAGACTTTCAATTATTCTGAAACAGTTTAATGAGCAGTTTGGCGCCATATTCACTGACGCTGACAGGGTTTTTAGGCGAATACGTGAGGATATAGCGCCTAAAGTAGCGTCTGATGAAGCATTTCAAAACGCTCTAAAAAATACTCCGGGCACAGCAAGGTTGGAACATGATAAAGCCCTTGCGAGAGTTATGCTTGATTTGTTGAAAGATGATACAGAAGTATATAAACAATTTGTAGAAAATGAGTCATTTAAAAGATTTGTAACTGATATGGTTTATAATATAACGACTGAAAAAGAGAAGAGGTAAATATGAATATATACACAATCAGGCATTCTAAAGAGGGGCAAAAATAATGTACGAGTTTTCTAAAATGTTTATCTGGGAAAACAAAAATGCTATAAAAATTCTGAAAGAATATCGCAAATTAATTATTAATTATTTCAAATATGATTGGCTTATAGAAGACAATGCAGAAATCATTGATGGAACGAAACC
>FWPV01002367.1_pt1 | contig 11588 bp, 6 predicted proteins | sample 2228371 | NCBI WGS metagenome assembly FWPV01 (sample SAMEA103939776, study PRJEB20133) | metagenome | reverse complement strand
TGATGTTAATTTTGGAGGATGCGAGGCTAATGTTGCAGTATCCCTTGCCAATTACGGAATACCGGTTGAATATATAACCAGGTTGCCCAACAACGATTTGGGTAAGGCGGCTGCAATGACGCTCCGCAAATACGGAGTTGGTATTGATCATATTGTTTGGGGCGGCGAGCGCCTTGGGATATATTTTCTGGAAACCGGTGCTGTAAGTCGCGCCAGTAAAGTAATATACGACCGCACAAATTCGGCAATAGCTACTATTAAGCCGGGAATGGTTAACTGGGACAATGTTTTTGAAAATGCTGCATGGTTTCACTTCACGGGCATAACGCCTGCTATTTCAGAATCTGCAGCTCTTGTATGCCATGAGGCTATTGAAGCAGCAAACAAAAAAGGGATTACGGTTTCGGTTGATCTGAATTATCGTAAAAACTTGTGGAAATATGGAAAGCAGGCTTCTGAAATAATGCCCGGATTAGTTGCCGGATGTGATATAATACTGGGAAACGAAGAAGATGCCGAAAAAATATTTGGTATTAAACCTGAGGGTGTTGATGTGACAAAAGGCCATGTTGAAGCGGAAGCTTATGAATCGGTTTGCAGACAGCTTATGAAGCATTTTTCAAAAGCAAAAAAGATAATTATTACATTAAGAGGCTCAATCAGCGCAAGTCATAATACATGGTCAGGTGTTCTGTTTGACGGTTCAAAACTTAATAAAGCGCCCGAATATAATATTACGCATATTGTTGACCGTGTAGGTGGAGGTGATTCATTTATGGGCGGACTTATTTACGGGTTTATAAAGTATGCCGGTGATGACCAGAAGGCTTTAAACTTTGCAGTTGCAGCATCGTGCCTCAAACATACCATCCCGGGTGATTTTAATCTGGTAACGGTTGATGAGGTTGAAAAACTGATGCAGGGTGATGCATCGGGGCGCGTATCAAGATAACTATTAATAAAACCTTAACAATATGGCACAATTGAGTAGGATTGAAGTAGCAATAAAAATGAAGGAATCGGGACTTGTTCCGGTTTTTTATCATGCTGACCTTTCGGTTTGTAAAGAAGTTGTATCAGCATGTTACCGTGGTGGGGCCAGAATATTTGAGTTTACCAACAGAGGTGATTTTGCGCATGAAATATTCGGCCAGCTGAATCATTTTATCATAAAAGAGATGCCCGATATGGTTGTCGGAGTTGGTTCGGTGGTTGATGCGATTACAGCAGGCCTATATATCCAGCTTGGGGCTAATTTCATAGTTTCACCCATTTTGAATGAAGAAATTGCCAAAATATGCAACAGGCGTAAAATATTATGGTCACCCGGATGCGGATCGGTTTCTGAAATATCAAAAGCAGAAGAACTTGGTGCTGAGATTGTTAAAATTTTTCCCGGTGCTGAAGTCGGGGGCCCACGATTTGTTGAAATGGTTAAGGGTCCTATGCCATGGACTTCAATAATGCCTACAGGAGGGGTTGAACCCACAAAAGAAAGTCTCTCTGCATGGTTTAAAGCCGGCGTATGGTGTGTAGGAATGGGGTCAAAACTAATAACAAAAGAAATGATCAAAAATAAAGACTATGCAGCCATCGAAAGGAATGTTAAAATGGTTATTGAAATTATAGAGAGCCTTGAAAGATAATTCATCTACTGTATTATAACAGTTTTTATCCCATATTAGAATTCCTTTATAATAAATTTGACTGACAGCAATCAATAACCATTTTATTCATCAATACGCTAACTCATGATTAATAAAGTAAACGAAAAGATCGGGCAATACAGATGGACTATATGTGCCCTGGTGTTTTTTGCCACGACAGTTAACTATCTCGACAGGCAAGTACTAAGCCTTTTAAAGGATAATTTGGAGGTTCAGTTTAACTGGAGTGATTCAGACTATGCCAATATTGTGTCTGTATTTCAGTTATTATATGCTTTATCAATGATTTTTGCCGGCCGTATCATTGACTGGTTAGGGACCAAGATGGGTTATGCATGGTCACTGGTAGTGTGGTCACTGGCCGCAATGTCGCATGCACTGGCAAAAAGCACGATTGGTTTTATGTTTGCAAGAGGTTTTCTGGGTTTTGGAGAGTCGGGCAACTTTCCTGCTGCAATCAAAGCAATGGCCGAATGGTTTCCGAAAAAAGAGAGGGCTCTTGCAACAGGTATTTTCAATTCAGGAGCTAATGTAGGAGCGATTTTTGCACCGCTCACCGTTCCATGGATTGCAAAGCATCTTGGCTGGCAGGCAGCATTTCTGATAATCGGAGGTATTGGATTTCTTTGGCTTATATTTTGGTTCTGGTTATACGACAACCCGTCAAAAAGCAAATATATTAAGAAAGCCGAATACGATTATATTCACAGCGATAATGTTGAAATCACAAATAACAACAACACAAATAACAATGAAAAAGTATCGTGGTTTAAACTACTAAAATATAAACAAACATGGGCATTTAGTACAGGAAAGTTTCTTACTGACGGAGTCTGGTGGTTTTATTTATTCTGGTTGCCTGCATACCTTAAGGCTCAGTACGGAATGACAGGCACAGCGGTTGCATTTCCGCTGGCTGTTTTATATACCATATCATCGGTTGGAAGCATCACAGGAGGCTGGTTCCCGATGTATTTCATTAAAAGAGGTTATGAGCCCTATGCAGGACGGATGCGGGCTATGCTTATTATAGCACTTATACCCCTTCTGGTATTAACTGCTCAATATATGGGCAGCATAAGCTTCTGGATGCCTGTGTTTATTATAGGTATTGGAACAGCAGCACATCAGGCATGGTCAGCTAATATTTTTACCACCGTTTCAGATATGTTTCCCAAGAAAGCTGTTGCGAGCGTAACCGGCATCGGCGGAATGGCAGGAGGCATTGGTGGTATTTTAATCAGTAAATTATCTGGCTGGATATTCGATGGTTTCAGATATGCAGGCATTGCAAAATCATGGGTTGAAGCACAGGCTCAAAACCTGGGAGGATATGTTGAAAGAATAAAATCACTCCAGTTGGTGAATAAACACCACGATATCATCAACCTTGATAAGGTTGAATTAAGCAGCCTGCCTGCGGAAGTGGTTCAGCAAATTCAATCGGTTGACCCGGTTTTGTTTGAAAAACTTAAAGCCATTCAGATGCCTCTTGTTCACGAGAAAATGACCATAGCCTATACCATTGTATTTGTATTTTGTGCATTGGCCTACCTTTTTGCATGGTTTATCATGCATGCACTGGTACCAAGGTTTAAAAAAATTGAAGATATTTAGGTAAGTTTTAAAGACCTGACAATTTTGTGAAATCCGTCAGGTCTTTTTGTTAAAATACTATAGAATCATGAACTGGATTTTCTTGCTTTTGGCAGGGCTGTTCGAAATGGGCTGGCCATTAGGATTTAAGCTCTCTCAAATCACTCCCTACAAATATTTATGGCTAGGTATTGCTGTATTATCAATGGGTTGCAGCGGTTATTTTCTATGGCTGGCACAAAAGACAATACCTATTGGTACGGCTTATACTGTGTGGACAGGAATCGGAGCAACCGGTACTTTAATTATGGGAATTCTTTTTTTTAATGATCCGGCAAATTAGGGATAACCGGATTGAGGTTGTTTTAGCCCGGGGCTATTACATTTCTTATGCACAATTGGGTTGAAGCAATTCTGATAGCCTTCTGAAAAAGAATAGACCTGACGGGTATTCGCAACCCGTCAGGTCTTCTTCCTTAACATTAATAATTAACTCTACTTACTGTTTGACAAACTTACTTGTATAAACAGTGCCATCTGTTGTATGTACTCTGATTAAATACAATCCTCCTGATAAGGATGACGTATTAACAGTTAAATTCAGGCTATTAACATTTCTGACATCAAATATTCTGGCTCCGCTTAATGTAAGAATTTCAACATAATTCATTAAGGCTGAACTTTCAATATTTAGCTTATCACTGACTGGTGCAGGATAAATCAAAAGACTATTGTTGGAATAATCTGAAATTGAATTAGCAACCACGATCACGGTAAGGCTACCCGATACACCTGAACCGTCTTGTGCTGTAGCAGTTACAGTAACCTGACCACTTGATGTAGGTGTCAGCAGACCATCTGAATTAATGGTAGCGCTACCCGTGCCATTGGTTACACTCCATGTAACAGCAGTGTTATTAGCACATGCAGGCAGAACCGTAGCTAACATCTGAATATTTCCTTCAACCATATTGCCTTTCTTAACCGTTATTGAACTAACCATTTCAGTTTGATTGGTAAGGGATACTTCATAAGTCTCGCTATAAGCCCCGAAATCATTAGCTGTAGCTTTAACCTTGACTATTCCGTTGCAGTCAGCCGTCAACAAGCCATTCTGATCTATTGTAGCGATACCCGTAACATTTTCAACACTCCACGTAAAAGTAGTATCCTTTGCGTCTTTTGGGAATACTTCAGCATACATTTGTAAAGTCCCGCCATCCGTTGTAATGGTATTAGCCCCACCTTCACCAGTAATAACAAAATCTTTAACCAACACAATATCAGCCCAACCTGTAATTATAGGTGAAGTAATAAACTGTTGGTTGGGAACAAAAGCAGCCCAGCAAACATCCATCTTACTTCCGTGAATTGAAGTATCAAGCGGTATAATTGCTTTAGTCCACATACCAAGTTTTCTTAAACCACCATAACTTGAGGTATCCAGGGTAACCCAGGGTCCCCCGTCAACACTAACTGAAACAAGTAACCCAGATTGAGTTGAATCAGGCGCAGGGTTTGATGCATCGGATCTTCTGGCAACACAAAATATAAGATTCATGTCAATAACATTTTCTATATCAATATCTTTCCATATTAAAGTATCCCAGCTTCCTGAATATCTATTTGGATTAGCCAGAAAAACAACTCTGCTGATAGCCTGTGTATCATATACCAATTCGGGATGCGGATCATTTATCCCTCCGTAATTATCAACAATAATCCTTATGGAGGAGTCGGAACCAGAAATCCATGTCCCATTTTTGGTGGTAAAAGCACCACTATCCTTCACTACTGACCATGGCCAGCTATATCTGCCAGAACCATTAGTCCATCCCGGACGTGTCCATAATGTGAAATCAGTATCAAAATTTGATTTCAGAAAACCGCTGAAGGTTTCATAAGCAATTCTTACAGAATCTCTTCCTTCGTGCCTCTGGGAGAAAGCTCCAGAGAATGCAAATAGCAACAAAAGTAACAATGTAGTTGTTCTTTTCATAGTTTAAAGATTTTAAGTTAATAATAGTAATACCTGGTAAATGATTATTTTTTAAAAAAAGATCAATTGTTAATTGTCCAACCGGATTTAAATCCGGTTGGACTAAAAAAGTTTAATCATGTCTTTCGCCTATGTCAACCACTCTTAAATCGTCAAAATAAAATGTGACACCTTCATTCACATAATATCCGAATGAGATAATTGCGCGTATTTGTCTTTCATTCTGATTTTGAGAACGGTCGTGCTTTATTTCAATAGAAAACTCATTCCATCCTCTGTTTAAAACTATTTCCTGTGCACCAAGCATGTTGGTGTATGAAGGCAGAGCAACGCCACCGTTAACTTCAACCTGGCGACCTGCCAAATCTGACCATATTTTACCCATAAACCTGAACACCCTGTTTGAGTCGCAGGTAAGACTGTTGACAATCTGAATCTGCCAGTTGTTTGTAAATGCGCTTGAATTAAGCCATTCACTATTTATTTGAGCTTTAAGTACTTTTGAGCCCAGTCCCGGATAATTTGGATCGGGAACGCTTGAAGCAGGAACTATTTCGAGGATTTGTCTGGTATTATGACCCGGCGCATACCAGTTAGGCCCTAAATCGGCATCTCCTGTAGTAACGCCGTAACCGGGAGCCATTTCGAAATCACCGTTTACCATTAAATTGGGCAGGCAAATGAAGGCATCGGAGTTATCGCAAGCAATAAGACTATCTTTGCTGGGCAGTGATAAAAGGTCTGTTTTAAGGTAAACCAAACTAGGATAAGCATCGGGAGGAATGATGAACTTAAGAAAATTTCCGGGCTGTGCAATAATTGTAGCTTCAACTTCTCCAACCAGAACGTTTTGAACCACATTCAGATTAGTACCATAAATCGTAATTGTATCGCCCGCTTTCCCAAAAATCGGGTCCATAAAAAGATAGGTCTGGCGTGGTAAAACGGTAATTTTCTTAAAAGCTCTTTCATTTCCTGAAAATACAAGAACAACATTGTTTTCTCCGTTAGGTGCAAGGGCAGGTATCTGAAATTTTATACCATTGGGAGTATAGATTAATTCATAGCGTGAAATGGTGAGATTACCGAATATTACCCTGACAACCTCGTTAAGTTGAGTTCCTTCAATAACCACGGTATCGCCTGTTCCAAGTATTTCAGGAAAACTGGTAATGCGTGAAGTGACATCAACAATGTCTTCCTGGATTATGCCTTCAGGTTTTTCACATCTTATGGTTAGCAAAAGAACTGTAACAACTACCATAAGAAAATATGTTATTTTGCGTATCATAGTCATATAAATTGTTTTTATAGTTTAACTTAAGTACTTAATTAATATCCCGGATTCTGGTATTTCGATCTTTCGGGATCGTCAACTGCATCAATCTGCCCCTGTGGTATAGGCCTCACAAGGTGATATTCCTGCAGGTTATTGGCTGCAGCGACATCAGGATTAAATGCCCTAGCTCTTTCAATTAAACATGATTTTCCATCGGGATATTTGCGTATTGCCAGATCGGACCATCGTACCCACTCACCTGCCATTTCACGTGTACGTTCATCAAGAATAAAATCGAGATTAATATCGGTGCCTGAAACAGCTATATTGGCATAGCGGGCATCCACTTCTTCAGAGGTTAAGCCTGGTTTGTATGCAGCACGGCGTTTGAGGACATTAATCAGATCAGCTGCTTCATTGTTATTTCCTAACAACATAGCTGCTTCAGCAGCAAGTAGGTAGGTCTCAGCTAATCTGCAAACCGGATAGGGACTCCCCGAGCCGTCATTAATTGTAACTCTCAGAGAATCTGCATATTTTATAAGTGCCGGATGCATAATATATGTCCTCTTCTGGTTGGTGTACCAATCATCAGGCCCAACGCAGAAATATTTCACACCCCTTGCATTTATTGCATCAGCTTCGGCTTGCGTATCGGGCATATACCATGCAGTATCGCCAATGACCATACCTAATCCTTCCAATTTGGTTAAATATTCATTATAAGCACTTGTTCCAGGTTCATTTACACTTGCTGTCCTGTAAAGTGTACGGAACGAACTGTGATAACGTGTATCATTAACTTTATCAGCAAAAGCAGTTAAAAGCATCCATTTTGTGGGAGCAATTTTTCTAAGCGGACGCTGGTAAGCAAGTGGTCGTCCATCAATCAGTGATACATTCCCAATAGCCTGCTGATAATTTGGAGTAAAATCGTTATTGGCCTGATTTTCATAAGCGCCAATTCCGGTAGGATTATTCATCATATTCATCGCATTGTCACCGGGAATTCTGTCAACAGCATAAAGGATTTCGGTATTGTAATCATTACCTTGTCTGAAGACATCGGCAAAATTATCCAGAAGTTTTACGCCATAACTATCCTGATTATTAATAACTTCCATAGCTGCATTGTATGCATTCTGAGCATCATCAGCTTTTTTTGCAGCAGAGTAATACCGAAAAATATATACTTTGGCTAACAGATGATAAGCTGCTGCCTGTGTAACTTTATAATTATTCGGATTTTTCTTTTCAGGCAGGTTTTGAGTAGCAAAAATCAGGTCATTAATCATAGTCTGGTAATTCTTCTCAAGTAGCTGGTCAAGTGGTAGGCGGTTAAAACCCCAGAATGGTTTCGTGTTCATTTTCAACTCTCCGCTTCCAAGGTCAAGGGGTACGGCTCCGTATTGAGTAACCAGGTTTAAATAATATAATGCCCTGAAAAATGACGCTTCACCTTTGATAACGCTTTTTTCCTGTTCAGTTATGCCAGAAACTCCATCGATATATTCAAGAATAGCATTACACATATTAATCATCGGAAAAGAGAAGTTCCATATTGAACCTATAGCTCCGTTGCCGGCAGACAAGGAATATTCACCACATTCTCTATGTTGAAGATTGTCACCACTTGTACTGGTTGCCGGCTGTTCGCCATAAGTCCACTCGTCGGTCCCTTGATGAAACAGAGCCAACGGGCCGTTAGGTGCATAAATAAACCTCATGTAGGCATATACTGTATTGACAGCATCTTTAATTCCCTGTGGTGTTTCAAAATAGGCAGTAGTAAATAATGTTTTTGGTTCTTCCTCCAATACCTCACTGCAACTTTGATAAATAAACAAAGTCAATAAAGTTGTGAACAGAATTATGAGTTTCTTATATATTGTTTTCATATTCAATGAATTTTAGAATGTTACGTTTAGACCAAAAATAAATGACCTTGTAGGAGGTGTACTGGCTCCAATAACCAGTGCCGGGTTGTTGCCACCTGTACGAAGGTTATCAGGACTTCCTACAGCTCCAATAGTACCTGTGCCGGTTGGTTCAGGATCAACTCCATTATATTTAAATACATAAGGTGAATAAAGCAAAAACGGGTTTTGGGCAGTGAAATATACCCGCAGGTTTTTAAACGGTGTTTTTGATATGTATCTGGAAGGAATGGTATAACCCAGGTTAATACTGCGCACTTTAATAAAGGAAGCATCATAATAACCGAGTGTCTGCCACGCCGATGAAGCTTTTGGGGGTACAATGGTATAGTTATTTGTTTTCTGTGGCAGGGTGAACCAGTTGGTAGGGTTTTCAGGAGTCCAGTAGTCAACATCGAGCCCGTTTCTTCGACCATCCATAATGGTAATATACCCTCTTGTAGGTTGGTGCAGGTAGCTAACCAGAGTTCCTCCCCATCGCACATACACAACAAAAGAAAGATCAATACCTTTATATGAAAACCGGTTAGTAATACCTCCCTGCCATTTAGCTTCACCGCTACCAATAACCTTACGGTCAAGTTCAGGAGTAATGGCAGTATCGACTTCAGGATTGAGGTTACGTAATTTCAACTGACCGGGTAACTGGCCATATAACGCAGCTTCTTCAGCTTCGTTAAGTTGCCATATACCTAATTTTTCATAGTCATAGATTGCATTAAGCGGATAACCTACATGTAACTGATTCTGAACGTCGCGTTGAATATCTCTGTATAATTTCAGTATTTTGTTGCGGTTTAAAAATATATTAAGGTCGGTACTCCATGTAAATCCTCCGATTGTTTTAACGTTCACTGTTGAAACGGTAAACTCAAAGCCTTTATTTTCAATTTCCCCGACATTTGTCAGGAAGCTGCCAGCAACACCCGAAGTAATAGGCATAGTAACACTATACAATAGATTATAGGTTTTTGCATAATACCATTCAGCAGTACCACTGATGCGGTTGTTGAAAAAACCAAAGTCTAATCCGATATTCGTTGTTCTGGTATATTCCCAGTCTAATGTCTTATCAGGCAAACTGCTTATATAGTAACCCGAAACTTTTTCATCTGTTCCATAATTGTATCTAATAGGCACTCTTGTCCCATCCTGATATACAAATCCTGATACTCCGCCAAGGGTTGCATAAGGTGAAACTGCCTGGTTTGATGTTTCTCCGTAACCGGCACGTATCTTTAATGCAGAAACGGGTCTGATACCTTTCATAAAATTTTCATTATTCAGATTCCAACCGACAGACACAGCAGGATAATAATGCCATTTTTCAGCAAGTCTTGATGAACCATCAGCCCTGCCGGTCAGTGTTATCAGATAGCGGTTGTTAAAGGCATAGTTAAATCTTGCCATATATGACATCAGTCCCCATGAGGCTTCATTTCCGCTTAAGGAAGCAGCAGGTTCGGGATTTGACTGGCTTAAATCGTAAAATTGAATAAAGTCAGCATTAATTCCTTCTTTATCTACCTGCGTATTATGCGTCTTGTCTTCCTGAACACTAAAAAGGCCTGTAAAGTTTATGCTGTGCTTTTCTGCATATACTTTCTGAAATAGTAACAGATTTTCAATAGTATAACCCCATCCTTCGCCATTGTTTACACGTCCGCGTGCTGTCTGGTTTCTTGTTCTGAAATAAGAATCACGTCCCTGGAACTGATCAAATTCCTGCTGGCGGTAATCAAGTCCGACATTTAAACGATATTTAAGTTCCTTGAGAATTTCAAACTCTGCATATAAGGTATTAAATGTACGGAGCCTTCTTGTGCGGTCAACCCATTCGTTATTGTTATCTTTCAGAAGCAATGGGTTATACTGATTTTCTCTGTCTTCAGAATTTCCTCCCGGTCTTATTAGTATGTTACCCAATGAGTCATAAGCCGGCATAAGCGGGCTGAGGGTTAAAATTGGGAACATGATACTGCCGCCGTAAGGACTATTGGCAAAGCCTGAAGTATTTGGCTGTTGGTTAATGAATTGTGTACCATTACTAATATTTACACTATTTAATGTGTTTAGTCCGATTTTCAACCTTTTGCCAATTTTAGTATCAATATTTGCTTTAAGGGAAAATCTTGTAAAATCCTGTCCGGGCAATATGGTTGTTTCTTTATAATAGCCACCTCCGATTGAAAACTGGGTAATATCGGTACCGCCCATTGCTGTGAGATTATGATCGGTAACATAACCGTTTTCGTACATAAGATTCTGCCAATTGGTTGACCTGCCTGTTTTCATTGATTCAAGTTCCTCAGGCATATAACCCCAGGCTCTTGAACCTGCATCTCTCATTTCAGCGTATTCACGGGCATCGAACATATCATATTTGCGGGTTATCCTGGTAATACCATAATATCCGTTGTATGACAGCATAGTTTCTCCGCTCTTTCCTCTTTTAGTAGTAATAAGAATAACTCCGTTAGCACCTCTGGAGCCATAAATTGCAGTTGCCGATGCATCTTTAAGCACTTCTACAGATGCAATATCATTATGATTGATATCGCTTAAACTACCTCCTTCATAAGGAATTCCATCGAGTACAACGAGCGGATCATTTGAACCGGTAATGGAACGTTCACCGCGCACCCTTATCTGAGCCGTAGCACCAGGTGCGGTACCAATTTTCTGAATTTCAAGACCGGCAGCTCTACCCTGCAATGCTTGCTGAATATTAGCAGCAGGTACTTCCTGTAATGCTTTATCGTTAACGGAAACTATAGCACCTGTGACATCACTCTTTTTCATTGTGCCATACCCGACAACTATTATTTCCTGCAATTTCTCGATGCTTTCCAGCAAAGTAACATTTATAGTTGTCTGAGTACCTACTTTGACTTCCTCTGACAAATAACCAACATAAGTAAATACAAGTATTGCATCATCTGATGCTAGAGAAATCGTGTAACTACCTTCCAGATTTGTAACTGTACCATTGGTAGTTCCTTTCTCAACAATGTTAACACCAGGCAAAGGCTGGCCTTCAGCATCCACAACTTTTCCGCTAACCAACTTCTGTTGCATCGATGTTTTCGGAACAATTACAACAAAATCAT
>FWPV01009467.1_pt1 | contig 11592 bp, 12 predicted proteins | sample 2228371 | NCBI WGS metagenome assembly FWPV01 (sample SAMEA103939776, study PRJEB20133) | metagenome | reverse complement strand
TAACGGGCGACGCCAGAAAGAGCGCTTCATGTTGGGCATCCCCTTGCTGGGGCCCATACTGCTGCGCTACCAGGTCAGCCGCTTCACCGGCACCCTGGGCACCTTGCTGGCCAACGGTATTGGCCTGATCCAGGCAATCGGTATCTCTCGCGACGGGCTGAGCTTCAGCACCTTGCGGCAACGGCTGGCACCTCTGAGCGACGCCATCAAACAAGGCCAGCGATTTTCACGGATCATCGCTGACACCCGATTGCTCGACCCCGCCGCACTGCAACTGGTGGCCCTAGGTGAAGAAACAGGTCGGCTCGATACAATGCTGCTCGAACTGACCAAGCAGCAAGAGGCGGCTCTGCAGACCCAGACGCGCCGCTTGTTGACCCTGCTGGAGCCTTTGCTCATCCTCAGTCTGGGCTTGGTCATCGCCCTCATCATCATTGCGATCCTGCTCGGGATCCTGTCCGTCAACGAATTGGTTGCATGAAAACTCGTACCTCCGTATCCGGCTTCACCCTCGTCGAACTTCTGGTGGTGCTGGCCATCCTTGGCCTGCTCGCTGGTCTGGTTGGTCCCCGCGTGCTCAACCAGTTTGGGGGCTCTAAAGTCAAAGTGGCAAAGCTCCAGATCGAAGACTTTGGCCAAGCGCTCGACGTTTTCAAGCTTGACACCGGCCGCTACCCCAACCAGCAGGAAGGCCTGCGCGCCATTGTTGAAAAGCCCGGCAACATGCCTGGGTGGAACGGCCCCTACCTCAAGAAAAACACCCTGCCACAAGACCCGTGGGGCAACGAATACCAGTACGTTTTTCCTGGCAAACATGGGGCGTACGACATTTTCAGTCTCGGCGCAGACAATGCCCCGGGTGGTGAAGGCGAGAATGCCGACATCGGCAACTGGAACTGAGCGACAAAGGGGCTTCACCCTCATCGAGCTCGTGGTGGTGCTGGCCCTGGGGGCCATGGTGCTGCTCGTGCTGTCGCCCCGGCTAGAGGCGCTGCTGGACGCGGTGCGCTACCGCAGCGTCGTGCAAGACACCTTGCGTACCCTGGAGCGCGCCCGCATGCAGGCGGTTGTCCAGGGGCAGCGCTCCGTGGTGGCGGTGGACGTGGCACAGCGCCAATTCCTCATGGCCGGCCAACCTGTGCTCACCCTGCCCGATGCCGTCGAACTGGATGTCACCGGCGTGACCGACATGGCACAAAGCCAACCCAGCCTGTTTTTCGAGCCCGACGGCAGCGCCAGCGGCGGGCGCCTGACGCTGTCCACCGGTGGCCGGGTCAGCCACATCGAGCTGGACTGGCTGACCGGCCAGATCACCCTCTCGCGGGCGGCACCATGAAACCCCACCGCGGCTTCAGCCTGCTCGAAATCCTGGTGGCTCTGGCCATCCTATCGTTAAGTCTGGGTGTCATCTACCAAGCCCAGGGCACCAGCGTGCGCGCCATTGCGCACAGTCTGTCCTTGCAAAAGGTGCTTCTGCATGCCCAAAGCCTGTTGGCCGAACACACCGGGCCACACACCCAGGCTTTGCCCACCAGCGGCACCACGGCCGATGGGCTGGCGTGGTCGGTGTCGCGCCAGCCGCTCGAACTCCCGCCTTTGCTTGAAGGTGGCCCGCCCGTACCGCTGGTGCGTTTGGACCTCGACCTCACCTGGCGCGACGGCGGGCGCGAACGGCAGATGAACCTGTCCACGCTGGACCAGCCATGACGCGCCGGCAACAACGCGGCTTCACCTTGGTCGAGGTGGTCATCGCCGTTGGACTAACCAGCCTCATCTTGGCCGCTTTGGGCAGCGCCTTGCACGGCCTCAGCCAAGGTTTCGCCCGCGCCACCGAACAGGCCCAGCGCCAAGACCGCGTGCAACGCACCACCCAAGCCTTGCGCGGCAGCCTCGATCGCATCACCGGAGCACGTTTTGCACAGGCGCCACAGCCCCTCGCGGAAGGCGGTGCCACCCACCTCACCTGGCTGGCCCCGCTGCCCGACAGCGCGCCCGTGGCCGGCCTCTATCGGTGGCAGTTGCGCGCGCTCGACGGCAAGCTGGAACTGGCGTTTGAAGACCCCCAACTCAACGCCCCTGGTTCCCCGGGCGCCGCGCCTGCCCCTGCTGTCGCAGCCTTGCCCAACAAAGTGCTGCTGAACGACCTGACCCGTCTGGAACTGAGCTACCAGCACCCCGAAACCGGAGAGTGGCGCGACTCCTGGGCCGAGCCTCGCCCACCGCTGCGTCTTCGCTTGCTCATCAGCACCGACGCCGACGGCGCCTGGCCTCCCATCACCGTACGCCTGGGACAGGCCGGATGACGCGCTCAACCTGTCGCTCGTCTGGCCTGGCGCTGCCGGCCGTGTTGTGGACGCTGGCCGCCTTATCGCTTCTGTTGGGCAGTTTTGTCATGTTCGCCCGCGTCGAAACACAGCTCACCACCACGCTGGTCGACCAACAACGCACCCGCGCCCTCATGGCCGCTGGGGTCACCTACGTGCAGGCGGCGCTCAGTCAGGATCAGCGCTTGAGCCAGCAACCGCCCCTGGATGCCAGCATCGAACTCGACGGCCAACCCGTCCAGCTGCACTTGGTCAACGTTGCCGGACTCATCGACCTCAACGCCGCCGAAGACGCGCTCGCCACCCAACTGCTTCAGCGCGAGCTCCAGTGGCCAGTGGAAAAGATCCAGGCATTTCTTGCCCACCGGCGCTCCCAGCCAGCGCCCGCTTTTCCTTCTTTGTCTGACCTGCGCCGCGCACCCGGCATGGACGCCGCCAGTTGGGCGCGACTGGCGCCACTCGTCACCGTGCATGGTGGCAGCAGCGGCGTCAACGTCTTGCTCGCGCCACGCGACGTGCTGTCATCCCTGCTGCCCAACAACCCGCGTGCGGTCCAGGCATTCGATCGAGCCCGTCGGGAACCCGGCCAGACGCCCGACCTCACACTCATCAACAGCCCGCACCACCAGCCCGTGTCCGTGGGGGCCTACCGACTCGACATCACCGTCACCTTGGGCGAGGGCCGCACCTGGCGGCACCGCTACTGGCTGGTGCGCGACAATCGGCAGGGCAACCGCTTGCGTGTTGCCGACCACCACCCCTTGCCCGCCCCATGAATTCCCTGCTGCAACGGCTCTACCCCTGGTTCCACCTCTGGAAAGAAGGCTGGCGTGATCTTTGGAGGCGCCTGCCCTGGGGGCGTTCGTCTCCCGCGCTGCGCACACCCGATGGCCAGACCCTCGCATTTCTGCGTGGGTGCTGGCAACCTGTCAAAGCGCCCGCAACCGGGCTGCTGATCCCGCCGGCCCAAACGCTGTTGAGGCGCATCACCCTGCCGCCACTGGTGGCCGCGCAACGCCTGACCGCCTTGCACAGCGAGGTGTTGCATGCCTCGCCTTTTGACCCTGCCGACACCCGGTGGGGCCACCACGGCGTCACCCTGGCCGATGGGCGCATCGAATACGAACTCGCCATCGTGCATGCCCGCGCGTTGGAGCCCACCGGCGCCATTTACGCCCAGGGCGCCCACGGGCCGATTCCGTTGCGCACACCTCCCAGGCAGCAGGCCGCTTGGATCAACTGGGTCTTGGTGGCGCTGTTGGGCTTGTTGCTGCTGGCCACGCTGGCCAGCCCACTGGTCTACCGCCACCAGCAAACGCAGGCCCACACCCTGGCCTACAACGAGCTGGTCAAACGCACCGCGCCGCTGCAACAGCAGCGGGACAAGCTGCAGAGCCAATACCAGCAGCACCAATGGCTTCAAGAGCAAATTGAAACCCACGCCGAGCCGCTGGACGTCCTCGAAAAGCTCAGCACCGTTGTGCCAGATCACACCCACCTCGTTCAACTCAGGCTGCAGGATCGTCTGGTCACCGTCGAGGGCCAGACGCCCAACGCGTTGGAACTGCTCAACCTGCTGCAGGGCACGCCCGGCCTCGCCGGGGTGCAGCTGGCGGGCTCAGTGCAGCGTCACCCGCAGACCGGCAAAGACATCTTCCAGCTTCAAATGCGCTTCCAACCATGAACCCACCGGCCCAAGCCCATCGCTATCGCCACGTTCTGGCGCCGCTGGTCACCGTGCTCGTATTGGCCTTGTGCGCGCTCGCAGTGGCCTTGCCCTACCTGCTCAAGTACCAGGGGTACCAGCAAGAAATCCAAAAGCAGGCCCCCCGCATTCAGCGCTTGTTGGGCTTGGCCGACGCCGGCCCTCCCTTGACCGAACGCGAGCAGGCGTTCCAGGCCGCTCTCGACGCCCTGGCCTTCCCGCCCGACAAAGAAGGCGAAGCGCTGCACAACGAGTTGTCCACCCGGTTGCGCCAGGCGGTCAACGGCAGTGGCCTCACCGTCAGCAGCCTCAGCCCACTGCCCAACAAGCCCCAGGAGGGCTTGGAGCGCTACCCGGTGTCTCTCAGCGTCTCGGGCAACCTGGGCCAATTGCAGAACTTTTTGGCCACGCTGCACCAACCGCCCCGCTTGCTGGTGGACAGCATGACCATACGGCAAGGTCGTCCCATGCCTGATGGCTCGCAGATTGTCAACGTCGAAATCACCATCGTCGCCTTGCGACGCAGCCAGGTCTGACCATGCGCGGCACCGCATCGATTCGCCCCCTCCATCTCCTGCTTCTGACATTGTTGGCTGCTGGCAGCTTTGGCTTGTACGCTGCTTGGACCATCGGCCTGCAGCGGCTGCAGGCCATCCCCACCTTCTGGGTGCCCCTGGCCCCCGCGTTGCCCGATGTGCCCGCCGCCCTGGCGCCACCGCCGGTGCCTGCCGCCTTGGCCGTCACCCGCAACCGGCCCCTGTTCTGGGACAAACGCCAGCCACCGCCACCGCCCGCCGCCAAAGGCCCTGCCGTGGAACCTCCGCGCCTGTTGGGTGTCATATCACCCTCCGGTGCCCCCGCGCTGGTCATGCTCGCGCAAGGCAACCCGCCGCAGCAACGCGTGTTCCGCGTGCGCGCGGGGCAAACCGTCGGGGCGTTCACCGTCAAGTCCATCACCCCCCAAGGCGTCGAACTCACCGGGCCTGACGGCCCCCTGAGCCTGTCCATGCCCAGGCGCGTGCGCAATTGAAGCCCGCGCGCCGTTTCCACTCAGACATGCGAACACCCAACATGAAAACACCCTCGTTCAAACCGCACAGGCTCAGTCTCCTGCTCACGGTCGCGCTGGTGGGCTGTGCATCGCCGCAGCGTCCTACCTCTCTGCTCCAGCTGGGGAACACGCCAACCGCCATCACCGCCTCCGGCGCTGCAGCCGTACCGTCCACTCCGCTGGGCAACTCCGAAGGCGCGACCTCCACCGCCGCAGCCGAAGGCAGCCCCTCCACGCCCGACAACACCCGTCGCCAGCGCATCTACGCAGGCAATGACCAGACCGTCAACCTCGAGCCCCGCGCGCCAAGCTCTCCTGGTGGTCAGAAGATTTCGCTCAACTTCGACCGCGCGCCGCTCTCCGAGGTGGTGCAGTCCATCGTGGGCGACATACTCAAGAAGCCCTACAGCATCAGTGGCGAACTCCCGGGCGATGTCACTTTGCGCACCACCAGCCCGGTCGCACAGGCCGATGTGGGCGCCATTCTTGAAGCGCTGCTTTCTGCGCGCGGTCTGGGCATGGTCACTGACGCCCAGGGCACCGTGCACATCGGCCCCAACGACGCCCTCAAAGGCATTCCCTCTCGGCCCGGTCAAACCATTGGCCGGGGCTTGAGCGTGGTGCCGCTCCAGCACATCGGCGCCCGCGAGATGGCCGACATCCTCAAGCCACTCATGGCGCCCGACGCCCTGGTGCGTGTGGACACCTTGCGCAACCTGCTGGTGGTGCAGGGCACACAAACACAAATCCAGTCGTGGCTGGACCTGGTGCACACCTTCGACGTCAACGCCCTCGCCGGTATGTCCTTCGGCATCTTTGCGCTTGAAAACGCCGAGGTGAATGAAATTGCCAAAGCGCTCGAACTGCTGGCTGCGCGAGGTGACAGCCCCATCGAAGGCGGCATGCGCATCCTGCCCGTGGAGCGGCTCAACAGCCTGCTCGTGATCGCCCCGCGCAAGCAGATGCTCGACACCGTCAAAACCTGGATCGATCGCCTCGACCAGGCGCCCGATACCGCTCTGCAACCCCAGGTGCATGTGTACGCCGTGCAACACGGCAGTGCCACCCAGATGGCCAACGTGTTGGGCGCACTGTTTGCCAGCAAGTCGTCCGCCACCAACACCAATGCCCGCGGGGCACTGGCACCCGGCCTGGGCAGCACCAGCGCCACCAGCGCGCGATCCACTGCCACCACACCCACCGCCAGCACCCAGGCCACAGGCACCACCACCGGCACCCGCACCGCCGCAACCACCACCAACCGCACCAGCGCCAACGCCAGCGGCACTGCCGGTACAGGCAGTACCGGTCTGTCGCCCGCCAGTTCGCTGGGCGCATCTTCGCAGGCAGCCCTGGCCGCAGCCGGCACCACCCAGCAGGCAACCGCCATCGATCTCGATGGCGATGTCCGCATCGTCGCCGACGAGGCCACCAACAGCCTGCTGGTGCACGCCTCCAAGCGCGCTTACCGGCGCATCGAGTCGGCCATCCGCCAGATGGACATCGCGCCCTCGCAGGTGCTCATCGAAGCCAGCATCATCGAGGTCTCGCTCACCGATAAGCTGCAATATGGCCTGCAGTGGTACTTCAACGACAGCCTGGGTGGGCGCCTCTCCGGCAGCACCGGCACCGGCAGCCTCACGCGTGGCACCACCTCGGCGCTCTCGCGCGTTCTGCCTGGCTTCAACTACACCATCACAGACGCCGCAGGCAGCGTGCGCGCCGTGCTCAGCGCCCTGGCCAGCGAAACCGGTCTCAAGGTGGTCTCCAGCCCCAGCCTGCTCGCGCTCGACAAGCAAGCCGCCGAAATCCGCGTCGGCAACCAGCAACCCATCCTGAGTTCCACCACCACCACCGACGGTGGCAACGTCACCCAGTCCGTCACTTACAAGGACACCGGCGTGCTCCTGCGCGTGGTGCCGCGCATCAACAGCAACGGGCTCGTCACGCTCGACATTGCCCAGGAGGTCACCGACGTGGGTGCGATCGACGAAGCCACCCGCCAGCGCTCCTTCCTCCAGCGCAGCCTGCAAAGCCGCATTGCCATCCCCAGCGGGCAAACCGCCGTGCTCGGCGGCCTCATCCGCGACAACTCCAGCAACAGCCAGTCGGGCCTGCCCGGTTTGTCCAAAATCCCCGGCATCGGGGCTTTGTTTGGCGCCACCGAAAAAAGCATAGACCGCACCGAACTGCTGGTGGTGCTCACCCCCCGCGTGCTGGAAAATGCCCGGCAGCTCACCGACATCAGCGACGAAATCCGCGCCCGCCTGCTCACGAACCCGCCCGTGGGGGCGCCGGGCTTGTTGTCAGGGCGCAACAGCGAAGGGGCGACAGATGCCCAGGAACCCCGGCTTAAATAAGCTGCGTCGGTTTTTTGACACACTGGCGCCACTGGGTGGTTCCCCTGCAGACAACATCAGTTATAGTTATCTCGTCTCGTGGCTGTCTTGTGCACGGGCACGTTTCAATCCTAACTCATGAGGAAATGTATGAAATTGAAAATGAAGGCGCTCTCGCTGGCCGTGGCTGCTATCGCCGCTGGTTCCGCTGCGCACGCTGCTGACGTTGCAATGTTCCCCTATGTGGTGAACAGCGCCACCGTGACCACCCTGGTCTCGATCGTTGACCTGAACACCCAAGCTGCTCAAGGCTACACCGCTGGTGGTGCTGTGGGTGGTGAGCGTCTGCACTGGCGCCTGAACTACAAGGGCGGCGCCAACGCCACCAACAACGCTGCGCTGTGCGAGGAAGTGAACTACTACCTGCCCTCCAGCAACAACGACATCCAGACCGTTGATATCGGTGGCAACTTCGGTTCCACCACCAAGGGTGTGCTGTTCAGCGATGCTTCCATCAACAACGATTGGGACGCCAACACCACCGCCACCATCAACTACATGCTGGGCAAGACCGCTGGTACCCAGCGCGGCGTGCTGTTCGTGCACAACGCCAACGCTGCTGCTGGCCAGACCCTGTACGGCGAAGCCATGATTCTGGACTTCAGCACCGGTGCAGCATGGGGCTACCAGGCTCAGCTGAACGACAACGGCGCTGCCAACGACAACACCGCTTTCAGCTTCGTGGGTGCTGCCACCAACGCTGCTGGTTCGGCCCCGGACATCTTGACCTTCATGCCCACCACCGAAACCACGACCCGCGTGTTCGTGACCCCGGTGAACACGGTGGTCGGCTCGCCGATGCTGGACACCAACGGTGCTAGCATCGCCAGCTGGGATCGCCTGACCGCTCGTGTGGGTCTGGTGACCGGCACCGGCGTGGCTTTCGATCGCGACGAAAACCTGATCTCTGGTACCACCCTGAACAACGTGACCTGCGTTGGCGCAGTTGACGTGACTTCGATGATGACCGCTGGCGCTGCAGCCGTGTTGGCCAACGGTGGCTGGGGTACCCTGTCCATCCAGACCGGTACCGGTGCTGCTGCCACGTCCACCAACGTGAACACCGCAATCGCTACCAAGCTGGAGTACAACACCACCGGTACCCTGAACGGCCAGGCCGTTCCCGGCACGTTCAACAACGGCTTCATCATGCGTTAATCATCCCTTTTCTGGGATAATAGAAAGGGTCGCGCGTTGCGCGACCCTTTTTTTTGTTTTTCATGAAACTAACACGCTGGGCGTGTGTCTCCATAACAATGAAGAAACCGATCCTCCGTACCCTTTCCTTTGCAGCTCTCGCCCTGCTGGTGGCCGGTTGTTCCCAAACACCTGGTGCTGTGGGTGTTGAAAAGGGCCGCACTGCTGTTATGCCGGCCGACGCTGCTTGGGCCGCTGCCCAAGGCTCGCAGGGCCATTTAAAGATTGCCCATTACGATGACAAGCGCCACCTTCACATCGTGGATGTCGAAAAAGGTGTTGGGAACAAACCTTTTCACCCGGATGACACCAAGCGCGCCTCTTCGGGCGTGGATTTGATCTGGTCGGGTGATAGTGCTTTTGTCGCCTTCAGGGACAAGGAGCCTCAACGCGATGTGTTTGTGGGCAATGGCGACAAGCCGGATGCTCTGGTGGGTGTGGCCGGAGACAGTGTGCCCCTGGCTCGGGTGAAGTTGATGCCTTCGGGCAACGGTTTTGCAGCCATCTGGTATGGCGAAAAGAACCTTTCGCGAAAACAATACAACGTTTACTACCGCGATCTGGACGCGCAGGGCAAGCCTCAGGGGGATGTTCAAGAACTCTTTGAAGGCATTTACCCCGTGGCGGCCATCACTCCAGGTGGTCGTACCACGGCCTTGACTTGGTACAAGAAAAACGATGTGAATCACATCTCGGCGCGCAGCAAGAAGGACGCCGATGCTTTTGGCGAAGAGGTTCAAGTGGCGACTGTGGCCCCCCTGACGCCACTGTTCGAGGCTATCTCGTCTGGTGAGCGCACGCTGGCTTTCTGGCACTCGCAGTACGGCATCAACATGGACGAGTTCCGCCTAGAGGGTGCTTACTCGGACGATGGTATGAAGTGGGAGCGCTTCCACATCAAGGGCTTGGATGGCATGGATATTGAATCGGCCGATTTTGCGGCGGATGGACAGGGAAATGTGGCTGCCGTGGTGGCAGCGGTGCCACACGCGGAGTTTGTGGCCAAAATCGGCAAGATGCAGGCTTACGTCGTGTTGTCGCATGACAATGGTGCGACTTGGTCTGATCCGGTGGCATTGCGCCAGGACCCTCTGCAAAAAGATAAAACTAAGGTCTACAGCCACAGCAAAGCGCCCAAGGTGGCCTTCACCGGCCCGGGCAAGCTTCTGGTCGTCTGGCAGGACTGGCGTGACTTGCGGTCGGCCGTGCACCTGAGCTACTCGGAAGACGCTGGCAAGACCTGGCTGGTCAACGACCAGCGTCTGAGTGACCATGGTGTGGTTCAGGAAGGTTTGGCTCTATTTTCCCGTTCGCTGTTTGTGAACGACGGCACCGCGAAGCTGGTGGTTGAACGCTACACCGACGATTCACTCAAGGAAAAACGCTTGGAAGTGCGTACCCTAAAGCGGGAGGATCTGGTGAACTGGAAGGTCCGGCAGGCCAAACACCCCCAGCCCGACCCCGACAAGCTGGAGAAGCGGGTGCTGGAATACTGGACCGCCATGCAGGCACGCGACTTTGAAAAGTCTTACGCCATGCTGGACCCTTATTTCCGCAGCCGGGTGCGCTTTGACATTTACAAACAAGACTTGGGCAAAATCGAGTACCGAGAGCCAAGCGTCAAGTTCAAAACATCGTATGGGCCGTTGGCCTTGGCGGTCACCAAAATGACGGTGGAAGTCAAGCCGGTGACAATCAACAACAAGACATTCAAGCTGGACCCCACCGAAAAAGAAATCCCCACCCGCTGGATGTGGATGGATGGCAACTGGTACATGGAGTACTACTCAGAACAAAAAGGCGTCAAATACACGCCCTTCTGATCGCTCGCGCCAAAGCCAAAAACAGTGGGCATGCCCACTGTTTTTTGTTGCACCAAACCAATGAAAAGAAAACACCTGGCCTGGTTGTGGGGGGCCGTACAAGCTGAATTCAGAACCCTGTACGCGGGCAGCCTGCTGGGCGTGCTGTGGTTTCTGCTCGCACCTTTGCTGCAGGTGGGCATGTATGTGTTTCTGTTCCAGGTGGTCTGGAAATTGCGGGTCAACCTCCACCACGGCGGCGATGTGTCGTTCGTGTGGTTCCTGCTCAGTGCCTACATTCCCTACTGGGCGTTTCAAGACGCGCTGAGCCGTGCGGCCGGGGCGCTCACGGCCAACGCGCACATCATTCGCAACACGCCGTTTCCGCCCTGGCTGCTGGTGGTGGCGCGTGTCATGTTGCCGTTTGGCGTGATGCTGGCGCTGGTGATGCCCCTGTGGCCGGTGTTGCACCAGGCGGGGCATTTCCAGCTTCAATGGGCCGATGGGCCCTGGCTGGCCTTCACGCTGATGTGCCTGGCGGGCATGGCGGTGGGCTTGGCGATGTTGCTCGCCTCTGTCGGGGTGGTGTTGCGCGACCTGGCCAACATCGTGCGGCCCCGTTGCTGATGGCGCTGATGCTGACCGCACCCATCATGTACCCGCTGCAAAACGTGCCAGAGGCCATGCGCGGCTGGTTCTGGCTCAACCCCTTGACGCCGTTTGCCGAGGCCTTCCACACCCTGTTGCTCACGCCGCAGGGCCTGGGCCTGGGCCACGCAATCGCGCTGCCTGCGCTGGCACTGGGCGCCTTGTGGCTGGGTCGTTGGGCCTACCGCAAGATGGCCCCCGATCTGCCCGACCTGTTGTGAGGCCGCAGAACCCATGAACGCCTTGCCCACCATCGAACTGGTCAACGTTGCCAAGCGGTACCGCGTGTACGCCAGCCCGCGCGACCGGGTGCTGGAATGGATCAGCCCGCGCGCTCGCCACACCACCTTCGATGCGCTGCGTGGCGTGTCGCTGGCCCTGCACCAGGGCGACACCCTGGGGCTGGTGGGCGACAACGGCGCGGGCAAGTCCACCTTGCTCAAGCTGATTGCGGGCGTCATCCAAC
>FWPV01014436.1_pt1 | contig 11593 bp, 10 predicted proteins | sample 2228371 | NCBI WGS metagenome assembly FWPV01 (sample SAMEA103939776, study PRJEB20133) | metagenome | reverse complement strand
TTTCCATCAGCCGCACGCGATAAGCCCACAATTCATAATAGCGATAGCGGCGCGCTTCGATGAACAAAAACAGGGTGACCATCAACACATTGAGCGGGATAATCATGTGATGATGAGAAGGGTCGCTGAACGCAAAACTGATGGCGGCGCCTGTGGCCACAACCGCCCAGTTTGTGGTGGCATCCAACCGTTGTCGCCACACATTCGAGCGGTACATCTCGCCGCGATAAAAATGCGCCATGGCCGTGTTGAACTCGCCCGAGCTAATGCGATAGCCGCGAAAAGTCCACACCGGCTCGCCTTTGCCTGACTTGTCCTGCGGGCCCGATTGCGCATGTAATTCTTCGCTCATCCGTCCAATCCTCCTATCTTCACCAAACCTCGTTGCACCGCTAAGTTTACCAGGTCGCTCCACGCGCCGATGCGTCTTCGGAAAGCAAGTCAATAATTTCGCGGCCAATCTCTTCCACCGATTTGCCCGTGACATCAATGGGCCGCCAGCCATAGTCGTGAAAGTCGCCGGGCGTAACTCAATTCCTTGCGAATAGACGTCAGCGAGGCATAAGACTCGACCGGGATTCTGGCCAGGGTGACACGCACCCGCCGCAATTCCAGCAAGCGATAAGCACTCATGGTTAAACAAAAGACCCGGTGGGGAGGCACCGCCAGCAACGCTGGAGGCGGCGGAATATCGGGGACAAGGGGAACATTGGCTGCGAACCACCCCCGATAAGCCAGATAGAGCATGGTCGGTGTTTTCATCGTGCGCGAAATGCCGACCAGCACGACCTCGGCGCGGTGCAGTTCTTCGACATGCTGTCCATCATCGTGTTTAAAAGCAAACTCGACCGCCTCGATTTCCCTCGACCGGGCCTCGGCCAGTTGCTTGAAAAGCCCCGGCCTGGCGCGCGGCTTGAGCTTCAGATGCGTCACCAGGCGATCCAGGACCGGGCCCATCAAATCCATCGAGTCCACGCCGCGCGCGCGAGTCTCGGTCCGCATCAAACGACGCAATTCGTCAGATACCAGGGTATGAACAATGAGTGATTCCTGGCCGGCCGCTTCCTGCACCACGGTGCGTACCTGGGTGGGTGTGCGAACGTGTCCGCGCCGGACCACGTTTACCGATGCGTCTTTGAATTGGACCAGCGCCGAGCGAATCATTCGTTCCGCCGTCTCGCCGGTGGCATCCGAGACAACAAAAATAGTCAATGTACCCATTTCCCTCAACCAAAGTTGGGATTACTGATCGTGATTTTCATCCCCGCGAACACGCCCCAACACGTTGCGTAAAGCCTCGCGCTCAACCGGTGCCAGCAAGTCAGGCGCGGCGCCGCTCAAAATCGCCCGCCCCAGCTCAGACCGCGCCAATACCTTGAGGTCTTCGGTATAGGCGTCGCCCACAATATCCTCGTGGACGATTTTGCCGTCTTGCATCATCAGGATGCGATGCGTGCGGCGGGCCACAGTTGGGTCGTGCGTGACAATCATGATTGTCGTGCCATGCTCCGAGTGGAGCTTTTCGAATACGCTCATAATCTCATCGCCGCTGGCGCTATCGAGGTTGCCTGTTGGCTCATCGGCCAGGATCAGCGAGGGATTATTTGCCAGCGCGCGGGCAATCGCCACTTTTTGTCGTTGCCCGCCCGAAAAATGAGCCCGGTCGCCCAAGCCGACCAGGTCCAGCAACCCGGCCGCGCGTTGCCGCTGCGCTCGCCCACCCACGCCTTGCCCCTGCATCGGCACCGCAACATTTTCGAGCGCAGTCAGCGTGGGGATGAGGTTGTGTAGCTGGAACACAAAGCCAACGGTGCGCGCCCGGAAATGATCCAGATCGCGCAACCGCCCCAGGTCATGTCCATTGACGATAATCTTGCCCGAAGTGGGCCGATCCAGCGCGCCAATCATATTCAGCAGCGTGGATTTACCCGACCCGCTCGGCCCCATCACGGCCACAAATTCGCCAGCGCGAATCTGAAAATTGACACCGTCCAATGCACGCACCTGAGTCGCAGGACTGTTGCCGTAAACTTAGGTCAATCGCCTCAACAATCACTCGCTTTTGTTCAGACATTTCCACCTGCCTTCTACCCTCTACGCTCCACGCTCCACCCTCTATGCTCCACGCTCCACCCTCTACGCTCTACTGTCCCACCTGTATATCTACAAAAGCAGTCATGCCCCAGCGCAAGCCGGGCGGCAACGGTTCAAACTCGACAATGACCACATAGTTCACGCCGCTTTGACCGGGAGTGGACATTGGCGCGATGCGCGTCACTTTGCCGGGGACAGTCACGCCGGGCAGCGCGTCAAACGTAACGCTGGCAGTCATCCCTTCGCGCACTCGCGCCACATCCAGCTCGCTCAGGTCGGTCGTTTCGACGCGCAGCGCGCTGGTATCGCCCAGAATGATGACCGGCTCTCCTGGCAAAATCATCTCTGCGTGGCGAACCAGCACCGCGCCGACCGTGCCATCAAATGGGGCAACCAGTTGCAGCTTGCTCAATTGCGCTCTGGCAATTTCGACCGCCACCTGCGCCTGCCTGACATTTGCTTCGGCCACTGCAATTTGCGCCTGGGTGGGGCCGGCCTTGAGCAAATCGAGCTGGGCCTGCGCCATCGCCTGTTGCGCCTGCGCTGCTGCAACGTTGGCGCGCGCGCCATCCAGTTCATTTTTGGTCGCGCCCGCTTTCAGTTGATCCAGCCGTCGCTGCGCTGCGGTATAGTTTTGATTGGCGGCGTTCAGGGCGGCGCGCGCCTGTTCTTCCAGCCAGCCGCCGACTTCGCGCACCTGGTCATACGAATCTTGCGCCCGTTTTTGTTCGGCGGCGGCGGCCACGGCCGCTTCGGCAGCGGCGATCTCGGCAGAGCGCGCGCCTGCTTGCAATTGCGCCAGCTGTGCTGTAGCCACCGCGACGGCTGCATTTGCCTGAACAACGGCCTGCTCGGCCGCCGCAATTTGGGCTGGCTGCGGGCCGGCTGTGAGCTGCGCCAGTTGCGCCTGCGCCACTGTCAGTGCGGCTTCAGCCTGCGCGATGGACAGCCGGGCGTCGCCATCGTCGAGTTGAACCAGCACATCGCCTGCTTTGACTGCGCTGCCAATCTGAACATTCACCGCTACGGCGCGCCCCCCCGTTTGAAAACTGAGCGTGGCCCACCGCGCCGGCAGCACTTTGCCCGACGCAGAAACAACCGGCGGCGGCGCCTGCACTATCGTGGTCGGTTCAGGCGTTGCAGCCTGGCTACATGCTGCCAGCAAGATTACTGACACAATCATGATGATAAGACTTGTTTGCTTCATGGTGTACTCCACAGATGCAGGATGCAAGATGCAGGATGCAGGATGCAAGTTAGCGTTTGCGTTTGGATTGTTGTTTTTGGTGTCCTTCGGCGTTGACCAGAGCGCCGATGATTTCGTCCAGCAATGCCAGGCGATGTTGCAATAGTTCGGGCGGCAGCAAACGACGGGCGCGATAGTACCAACCGCGCGTCTCGCGGGCCGAGCCAATCGCCACACGCAAAAAATAGGCAAATTCCGCTCCAAATCCACGCCCAAAACCTTCTTTGATATTAGCGCAAACCGAACCTCCGCTCCGGATAATCTGCTCGGCAATTGCTCGTCCCCGCACATCTTTCATCATACACCCGGTATCTTCCCACAACAAATCGTACAGAAACAACGCCTTGGGATAGACCTTGAACTGCCAGAGCGGATCCAGCCTCAGACTATCCGGCACCGTCATCACCCATTCTTCAAACTTCATTGACTTCCCTCTCCTTTCTTGCCTCCTGCCTCCTGCCTCCTGCCTCCTGCCTCTTGCCTCCTGCCTCTTGCCTCCTGCCTCTTGCCTCCTGCCTCTTGCCTCCTGCTCAGTACGCCCCTCGCCCTGAAATCAACGCCGGCAAGGTGCGCGCCAGAATGACAAGGTCACGCCACAAGGAATAATGCTCAATGTAGTCCAACTCCAAACGCACGCGCTCATCCAGCGGTAAATCGCCCCGGCCATTCACCTGCATCGGGCCGGTCATCCCTGGCTTGACGGCCAACCGCTTGCGATGCCAGTCGCTATACCATTGCACCATGCGCTCTTCCTCCGGGCGCGGCCCGACCAGGCTCATCTCGCCGATCAGCACGTTCCAAAACTGCGGCAGTTCATCCAGACTGGTGCGACGCAAGAATCGCCCCAGGCACGTCACACGCGGGTCGTCTTTGACCTTGAAAGCGGGCGAATCCAGGCGCGTCAGGTCCACGACCTGCTCCAGACGCGCTTCGGCGTCATTCACCATCGAGCGCAGTTTGATGATACGAAACCGGCGGCCATTTTCTCCCACGCGCACCTGTCGGAAAAAAACCGGCCCAGGCGAATCCAGCTTGATCAACACGGCCAGCACAGCGATCAGCGGCGCCGTGATCACCAATCCAATCAACGCGCCCACGATATCCATCGCCCGCTTGACCCACCATTGGAAGCCACTGATGGCCGGCTGGCGGCCGACGATGCCGGGCAGATGTCGCACCGAACCCCAGGCATAACCGGCGCCCAAAGCCACCGCGCGCACGAACAGCAAAGCCGGCGCTACCATGGCGACCTGGACATCCTTGCGGATCGCCCGAAGCGTAAAAGGGATGGTCGTGACCAGCAGGGCCGCAAACGCGCTCGCCGGCATCCACAGGCGGGCCGGCTCTAACAACGCCCATGCCCCCAGCACGCCGCATAAACCTGCCAAAGCGATTTGCGCTTTCATCACCTGCGGCGTGTGAGAATCACGGAACGTCTTTTCGGGATAGCGCCGCGCCACCTGCGCCTTCCAAAAACCGATGATAAACTTTTTGCGGAAATAGGCCGGGAGGCTATCGGCATGCTGGTGAAACACCGCCGCGCGTGGTTGAAACACCAGCCGATAACCTCGTTGAGCCAGTCGAAAGGAAAGTTCCTGGTCTTCCAGAAAAGGGAAAACCTCATCAAAGCCATCGTTGGCCAGCAACACCGCCCGCCGATACGCCGCCGAATAGGTATCTATAAAGTCAATGCGTTCCTGCCCCAACAAACGAGTGTATTTGTCCTCGTATTCCAGTTGCACAAAGCGCGCCACCAGTTCTCGCTGGCGGGTCCGGTAGATACCTTTGGCGCCGACAATATCGGGATCGCCAAACGTTCCGACCATCTGGGCAATCCAATCGGGCGCCGGTTCACAATCGGCATCGGTGAACAGAATCAGGTCACCGCGCGCTGCCTCGACGCCGCGATTGCGCGCTGCGGCCGGCCCCCGATTCGGCCGGCGAATCACGCGCGCCCCCAGAGATTCAGCCAGAGCCGCCGTCTCATCGGTCGAGCCATCATCTACGACAATCACCTCATACTGCTCGCGGGGAAAACTGGACCGGTTCAGCGCATGCAGACACGCCCCCAAGGTGCGCGCTGCATTATAAGCCGGGATAACAACCGAAATCATAACTCACCCTTGCCACATCGTTGCAAAAGCCTGAATTTTGCAGTTCGCACATCCTCATGTGCAAACATTGAACCCTGGCAGCCTGGCGGAGAACCCCGCTCTTGCCCCCGTCCCCGGGGGCAACCCACCTTGTGGACGGGGCGTTGAGCCTCTCTCCAACAAACTGCTAGCGGTCATAAACATCTCACCTCGCGCAGAGCCGCAGAGGTGCAAAGAAAAAAAATAAATCTCTGCGTCTTGGCGTCTCTGCGCGAAAAAAACTTGTCGGAAACAAGCCTTCCACCTCGCGCCGAGCCGCAGAGGTGCAAAGAAAAAATAAATCTCTGCGTCCTGGCGTCTCGGCGCGAAAAAGACCTTTCTCCCCAACGGCTTGCCTAAGTGCGACAAGTGCCCATCCGCGCTACAAACGGCCACAGCGCCAATCCACCAACGATGATCGGCCCCATAACCAAAACATGCAAAAGCACCGCATAGGCCAACGCCACATCCTCCGGCACTCCAAAAGGACTGAGCGCCAGCATAGCCAGCAATTCAAACACGCCAATCCTGGCCGGCGAAGATGGCACCGCCACGCCTACCTGAAGCACCACCAGCACAAATCCCCACATCACGATCGTGCCGGGCAATCCCAAGGCGTACCCGACCAGCCCGTTGGTGACCATGCTCAAGCCCCAGATCAAAACCGACCACCCGGCCACGCTGAGCGCGGCATTGGGGGTGCGCAACGCCGCCAGGCCCTGCCAGGCCCGGCGAAGCCATTGCAGGCCGCGCGCCAGCAGGGGCGGCCCGTTCCTTTGCTCGAGCAATTGAACAAGATGAATGAGCATCGGGCGAAAGCCCATGAGGCCGGTCAATCCAACCAGGCCAACTATCACGACCGCGCCGATGATGCTGAGCGGCGAGCGCGCCCATTCCGGCCAGGCCATGAACGGCAGCAAACTGAGCGCCAGGACCGCCGCCGCGACCAAATCTATCCATTTCTCGGCGGCGACCGTCACCAACACCATCACCGGATCAAGCCCCAGGCGACCGACAACGCCGGCGCGTCCCACGTCCCCGGCGCGCATCGGCAGCGATAAATTAAGCATCTGCCCGAACACCATCGCCGTGAACAAGTGCCCCAACGAGACCCCGGTCGGGCGCGGCACAAACAAAGCCCGCCACCGCACGGCTTTGAGCCATGTGGTCAGGATCAGGCTGACCAGCGCCGCCAGTAACCATCCGCCATTCGCGCGCGCGAGCGTCTGCATCACCATGTGCCATTGCACCTCGCCCACGGCCAGCCAGGCCGCCCCCACGCTCAAAACCAGACTGGCCATCCACCACGCTCCACGCGCCAGCGCGCGCCGCGTATCCCCCCACTGTCTATCTACCATCGCACCGGCCCAAAAGTTTGGCGAAAAGTAATCGTTCAGCCGCACATCCACGTTTCACCGCCGAGACGCGGAGGACGCAGAGCGTTTTTGCGTTTTCACGTAATTACTCACCCTCCTGTCATTGCGAGGCGTCCCCTTCGCTTCGCTCAGGGTAAACTCCGGACGCCGAAGCAAGCGGCCCGGCCAATATCCCCTGCGCGCCCGGCGACTCGACTGTTCGCCCCATTTTATCACACTTGTCAAATCTGTTGCCGTCCTTGACGCCTGAGGCGGATAACGGTACAATCGGTTCAAGGGCAACACAGGATGATGATTCTAGCATGAACGCTTATTATATCTGGAATGAAGGCTGTCAGATGAATGTGGCCGACGCGCAACGGCTGGCCTCGGCCCTGGAACGTCTGGGCTTGCGGGCGGCCCACCGGGCGCGTGAGGCAGATGTGATTGTGCTCAACACATGCGTGGTCCGGCAAAGCGCGGAGGACAAGGCGCGTAACTATTTGTACGCGCTGCGCCCTCTCAAATCCGCCCGTCCCGACCTCATCATCGGCCTGATGGGATGTCTGGTCGGCCTCAAACCCAACGGCGCGTTGAAAGAAAAATTTCCCTGGGTAGATGTATTTATGGCGCCGTCTGACCCGATGCCCATCATCGCGCTGGTGGGCGAGCGGATGGGACTGGAGCTGCATCAGGCCGAAACGGCGCAACGTTTTGCCCTTCAAGATGGCGAACGGGTCTTGCCGGCTCATGAGCGCGGCAAGTTGGTGACCGCGTATGTGCCGGCCGTGTTGGGCTGTTCGCACGCCTGTAGCTTTTGCGTCATCCCCTACCGACGCGGCGTCGAGCGCAGCCGCCCGCCATCGGAAATCATCGCCGAAGCGCGCTCACTGGCAGCGCAGGGCGTCAAAGAGATCACGCTGCTGGGGCAAATTGTGGACCGCTACGGCTATGATTTTCAACCACCGACCGCCGGCGCTCCTCCGCTCGTGTCCCTTCTTGAGCAATTAAACCAAATCGAGGGATTGGAACGCATCCGTTTCCTGACCAGTCACCCCAACTGGATGACAGACGAATTGTTAAAAGCCGTGGCGCGGCTGCCCAAAGTGTGCGAGCATATCGAAGTGCCGGTGCAAGCGGGCGATGACAAAATCCTGGCGCGCATGAAGCGCGGTTACACGGCTGACGATTACCGGCGGCTGGTCGAAAAAATCCGCCGCATCATCCCCGGCGTCAGCATCGCCACCGACGTCATCGTAGGCTTTCCGGGCGAAAGCGAGGCGCAATTCCAGGCCACGTATGACCTGCTGGCGGAACTCGAGCTGGATATGGCGCACATTGCTAAATACAGCCCGCGCCCGCAAACCCTTTCGGCGCGCACCATGGCCGACGATGTGCCTCCCGAAGAAAAAGAACACCGTCGCCAGGCCCTCGAAGACTTGCAGGCGCGGGTGGTGGGCGAGATCAATGCGCGGCTGTTGGGGCAAACGGTTCAAGTACTGGTCGAAGACAGACATAAAAATCGCTGGCGCGGCCGCACGCGCACCAACAAACTGGTCTTTTTTGAAGATGACCGGGACTGGCGAGGCCAACTGGCACACGTCACAATCACCTGGGCCGGTCCCTGGTCTATGATCGGCACAGTCGGTGGTGGCTCGCCATGACACATTGCTTGTCATTGCGAGCACCCTCGCAGAGGGCGCGAAGCAATCCCCCGGCCGGAAAGAGATGGCTTCGCCGCCCTGCCGGCCTCCGGCAGGCGGGCGGCTCGCAATGACAGATCAAGCAGTCATCTACAGAGGATAATCACAGCAATGACCCTTACTCTGGCCCAAGTGGAACATATCGCCGCGCTGGCGCGGCTGACCCTGACCGAAGAAGAAAAGTTGCTCTATCAGGAACAATTGTCGGCCATTCTGGAGTACGCCGGGCAAATCCAACAGGTGGACACTTTAACCATCCCGCCGACGGCCACGGTGTTGCCGCTGCGCAACGTGTTCCGCGCGGACGCCCCATGCCCCTCGTTGCCGCGCGAGGAGGTGCTGGCTAACGCGCCTCGCACACAAGAGGGATGTTTTGTCGTGCAAGCCGTGTTGGAGTAACAACGCGCCTCCAGTCTCTTGTGAGCATCGAGCTCCCATGAACCTGACCGACCTGACCCTCTATCAAGCCGCTGCGCTCTTGCATCGGGGCGAAATCACCAGCGTCGAACTGACGCAAGCCTGCTATGACCGCATTGTGGCCGTGGACAATGACATCCGGGCTTTTCTCACGCTGACGCCCGAACTGGCGCTGGAGCAGGCCCGCGCGGCCGATGCGCAGCTGGCGCGCGGCGAACGCACGCCCTTGCTCGGTGTGCCGCTCGCCGTCAAGGACATTATCTGCGTCAAAGGCGTGCCATGCACCTGCGGCAGTTTGATCCTGGAAGATTTCATCCCACCTTACGATGCCACCGTCATCGAAAAACTCGTCGCCCTGGGTGCAGTCCTCCTGGGCAAGACCAACCTGGACGAGTTTGCTATGGGGTCTTCCACCGAGAACAGCGCCTTTTGCGTGACCCGTAATCCCTGGGATTTGACCCGCGTGCCGGGCGGTTCATCGGGGGGGAGCGCGGCGGCCGTGGCCGCCGGCATGGCGCCGGGCGCCTTGGGCACCGATACCGGCGGGAGCGTGCGCCAGCCGGCTTCGTTCTGCGGCCTCGTCGGCCTCAAGCCGAGTTATGGACGTGTCTCCCGTTACGGTCTGGTGGCGTTTGCTTCTTCACTCGACCAGGTCGGTGTGCTGACCCGCACGGTTCAAGACGCCGCCATCCTGCTGACCGCCATCGCCGGCCACGACCCCCGCGATTCGACTTCGATGCCGCTACCCGCCCCCCCCCTGCCTGCATGGACATCCAGGCTGAAGGGGGTGCGCGTGGGTGTGCCGCAGGAATACTGGCTCGCCGGGCTACAACCCGAAGTCGAGCAGGCCGTGCGCGCGGCGCTGGACACCCTGCGCGACCTGGGCGCAGAACTCTACTCTATCACCCTGCCCCATACCGCCTTTGCCCTGCCGGTTTACTATCTCATCGCCCCGGCCGAAGCCTCGGCCAACCTGGCCCGTTATGACGGCGTGCGTTACGGATTGCGCATCGAGGGACAGGATGTGCAAAGCAGTTACTGTCAGACCCGCGCCCATGGCTTTGGGGCCGAGGTCAAGCGGCGCATCATGCTCGGCACGTATGCCTTGAGCGCAGGCTATTACGATGCCTATTACCTCAAGGCCCAACAGGTGCGCACACTCATCAAGCGCGATTTCGATCAGGCCTTCGAGCAGGTAGATGTTATTGCCTGCCCGACCGCGCCCAGCACTGCCTTCAAGCTCGGCGAAAAAGTGAACGATCCGCTGCAAATGTATCTGAGCGACATCTTTACCCTCAGCGCCAGCCTGGCCGGCCTGTGCGCGCTCAGTCTGCCGTGCGGATTCGATGCGGCGGGGCTGCCCATCGGCCTGCAACTGATGGCGCCGGCGTTCGAGGAAGCCCGCCTGTTGCAAGTCGCCCATGGGTACGAGCAGGCCACCCCATGGCATACCCGCCGCCCCAACCTCCCTCGTGCCAATAGAGAAATCAGACCGCCCGGCCCGGACCGGTCCGCGCCCGGCTCACCAGAAAACTGATCACACAGAAAGGTTACCTATGAAAATCATCATCCCTCTGGCCGGATTCGGCACCCGACTACGTCCACATACTTATACCCGCCCCAAGCCGCTGATCAATGTAGCCGGCAAGGCTGTATTGGGGCACATCCTGGATAAACTGGCCTCCCTGCCTGTGGAAGAATACATTTTCATCGTCGGACATTTGGGCGAGCAAATCGAAGAGTATGTGCGCGCCCACTATTCCTTCAAGCCACGTTTCATCGAGCAAAAAGTCATCAACGGACAGGCCACCGCCATCCTGCTGGCGCGTGAGTTTGTCCAGGAACCGGTGTTGATCGTGTTCGTGGATACCCTGTTCGAGGCTGACTTGAGCAGGCTGGAAACCACCCCGGCCGATGGCATCATTTACGTCAAAGAAGTTCAAGACCCGCGCCGCTTTGGCGTGGTCAAGCTGGATCAGGCCGGCTACATCACCGGTTTTATCGAAAAGCCGGACACGATGGAAAATCGGCTGGCCGTGATCGGGATGTATTACATCAAAGATTCGCTCGCATTGATGAACGCCTGTCAGACCCTGGTCGAACACAACATCCAGATCAAAGGCGAATACTTTTTGGCCGACGCGCTCAATCTGATGATCCAGGCTGGAGCGCGCTTTTGCGCCGAAGAAGTGAGTGTGTGGGCCGATTGCGGCAAGCCGGAAACGGTGCTGGAAACGAACCGCTACTTGCTCGATCACGGACACGATAACAGCGCCACTTTCCCCTGCACAGGCCGCTGCCAGATTATCCCGCCGGTCAACATCGCCCACACGGCTCAGATCACCCATTCGATCATCGGGCCGTATGCCACCATCGCCGAGGGCTGCGTCATCACCGGCTCCATCATCCGCGATAGCATCATCGGCGAAGACGCCCGCATCGAGGACATCACACTCGACCACTCGCTGATCGGTCAGGGGGCTGTGGTCAAGAGCAAGTATCGCAAGTTGAACGTAGGCGATTCCTCGGTCGTGGATTTCAGTTGAGGCCAGAGAGGTCCAGGTATCCTCTCGGGACACTTGTTCACCGCAGAGGCGCAGAGCGCGCAGAGGTTCCTTTAGCTCTCTCTGCGTCCTCAGCGTCTCG
>FWPV01008572.1_pt1 | contig 11594 bp, 11 predicted proteins | sample 2228371 | NCBI WGS metagenome assembly FWPV01 (sample SAMEA103939776, study PRJEB20133) | metagenome | reverse complement strand
TTCAACGGCCATTATTATGATTTTGGGCGGAGTTTTTCTTTTAAATTACAATCTCAAAAGAGAGGTTTTTGATCTTAATAATGCCATAAGCATTACAAAGCAGGAAGTTAGAAAGGCCCAAACTTTAATTATGGCCCAAACAGTGAGGCCCCAGGAGTCTCAAGAGTGTATTACTAAACAGGGAGAGCCTGCCCAAAATTATGCTGTGATTTTTGAAAAGGAAGTTGGCGACGAGAAAAAAAACTATGTGAGGTTATTTGTCGATCAAGATACAGAAGATGCTTGTATAATAGAAGATAAATATTTCTCCCCCTCTATTAAAATTTCAGAAATAACCGTTAAGACAAGCACCAGTTCTTCAACTGCTAACTCAGCCTGGATTTCTTTTGCCAAAGATACTTTAGCTGTAAAAATAGGCGCTAACGGAAACAATGATTGGTCAGAGATTGAAGTAGAATTTTGTATTAAATCAAATTGTGACCAAAATAAAAAAATAATGAAAATTAATAACAAAGGAATGATTTTTTCAGAATAACTTTTAATAAAGAATAATAAAAAGATGATTTTTAAATTTAAAAACAAAGAAAAAGCATTTACTTTTATTGAACTTTTGGTTGCATTAATTGTTTTGGCAGTTGGGGTATTGTCAGTTATTGCTGTTTCTGCAAAAAGCTATACTTCAATTTCACTTCAAAGAAATAAGTTAATTGCAACAAATTTAGCCAGAGAAGGAATTGAATATGTTCGCTATATCAGAAATCAAAACTGGCTTTATACAGGGCAGTCTGATTGTGATGGAAATAGCACTATTACTACTTGCGATGGGGAGAGCCCAAATCCTGGTCCTGGTCAAATTTATGAAGATGGAGGCGATTGTGATTGGCGATGCGGGGATGAAGAAAATCAATCACCGTCTTACAAACCCAAATTTAAATTAGGTGAAAAAGTAACTGAAGAGGGGAGGAATTACTTTCTTGTTGATATTGAGGATTATACTTATAATGGCAATACCGTGAATTGGCAAATTTCAAAAAAAACGGATTTCGCCCTTGCCGCAACCGAAACTAATTGTGGAGATAGAATTGGAAACACGGGAAGCGACAAAGACGTCAATCATTTTCCTTTCGCTCGTATAATAAGCATTAAAAGGGAAGATGATTTAAATGGCGACAACAATCCTAATAACGACCTTTTGGTTGAGGTTATTGTTTGCTGGAAAGAAAAAGGAAAACTTTATTCTGTTTCTGCAGAAGAACACTTATTTAATTGGTATAGCAGATAAAAAATATGTTTTTTGTTAAAAATAAAATTAAAAAAATTTTATCGAAAATAAAGCTGGTGACAAAAAAGCAAGAAAAGTGTTCTTTTTCTGCTTTTACCATAATAGAACTTTTAACAGCAATAGCAGTATTTACTCTTGTTGTTACTGCGGTATTGGGAATTTATACCGTTACAATTCAAAAGCACTTTCAAGCTCAAAAGATTCAAACAGTTGACGAGGAGTTGCGTTATGTGATAGAGGTAATAGCAAGGGATATTAAAGACGGCTATTTGGTAGGGGTGGAGGGAACGGGCTCTAATTATAAATATCCTACAATTTATATTGCAAATAAGAATAAATTAACAGATGAAGATTATAACAACTGTTTAATCAATCCCCTAAGTAATAAGGATAAATGTGTAAAATATAAAATTGATACCAGCAATAAGTATATTTTGGTAAAATATGGAAGTAAAGATTCGAGCGAAGTACGACTTACTTCACCAAAAATTACAATATTATCTAATTCTTGGTTTTTGGTTGCCGCCAAACCAACCTCTTCTTTAGTGCCTGTAGCAGACAGTCCGTTAATTACTATTCAAATTGCAGCTCAAGCTTCCAATGACCAAGAAGGGGCTTCAAAAATTGAATTAAGAACAACAGTCAACCAAACAGAGGTTGTTAATTATTATCAGGGATCATTATAATTCTATTTACTTAAATAAAAAAGGTTTATATAATATAAATAATAATAAAAAAATATGAAAATAAAAAAAAGAGCATTTACCTTAACAGAAATACTTGTAATTATTACTATAATTGTAATTTTAATGGGCGTTGTTATTGTTGCAACCGAGGATTCAAGAAAACTTGCAAGAGATAAAAGAAGAATGTCAGATTTTGCCGGATATCAGGTTGCATTGCAGGAGTATTATGCAAAGCATAAGAAGTATCCCTCTTTGTCGAAAGAAGAATGCAATAGTGTGCCGGGTTGTAGCTACAATGAGGACGTTAAAAGTTGTGGCTGCGACATATCTTCTGATAACTGTGATTCTTCAAATCCGAATAGGAGTATTTTATGTGTGCTTACTACCGATCCGCAAAACAAATATCTTGAAAAATTACCCCTAGACCCGATTAATGACACAGCAGAAAATACGAAATATATTTATACTTATGCATCTTATAACGATGGCAAGGATTATAAAATGGCTGTTCCACTGGAAAAAGACAAACAAGCAATGGAGAACGACGGAGGAAGCGATACTGCCCTTTATGAAATTTTCTCAACAATGGGAGCAAGTTTGGCAATTAACTATTGGACGGGAGTAGGTTTTCAAAATCCTTTACAGTGTAATTTGTGTAGTGTTTCCGGCAATACTTGTGGAAATAGTTGTGATACTACAGGAAAGAAAAAAATAGTTTTGAAAATGTCTGGCCCCTCCAACGCTCATGCTGAGGAGCCGAGTCAAAGTAATTACAACTGCGCAATTGAATGCTCTGGTCCCGCAGATTTTAATGTTGCATTTAAATCTTCTGGTTCTTGCGAGAGTAATCAGAAGGAATTTCAAATTTTAAAACTTTCGGCAAATACCAATGCTCATGTTGGTAAATCTACTTATGCGAATTCTCTTTGCTTAACAAGATCTTCTGGAGGAACTGCAAATTGTAGAATTACTGATAAGTGTAATTCAACGGCTGGCGAAGTCTGCGTTGTTTCAATCTCAAATGACGATAATGCTCACGTCGCATCATGCGATGACAATACTTACAATAAAAAAGTTTGTTGTTTAATAAAATAATAAAAAAATTTTTGGAAAATATGTCAGTAAAAAAAATTATTTTATTTATACTTTTGGGAATTTTTGTCGTCTCTTCTTTTTATCTTGTTTATGCTGCCGGAAGGAAAATATGGCCGTTTAGAACAAAGTATCAAGTGGTAGTTTTACAAACTGGTGAGGTTTATTTTGGCAAGTTAACTCTTTTTCCAACTCCAAAGATGATAAATGTTTGGATACCTCAGCAATCTCAAGACGAGAAAAATCCGGGGCTTCAGGTAATCCCCTTAAGCGCCATGTATTTTAGTCCAGAGAATGTTTTATATCTTGAACCAAGTAGAATTTCTTGGTGGAGTAATTTAAGCGAAGATAGTCAGGTTGTTAAAATTATGGAAGGGAAAACGCCATCTCAATCTCAGTCATCTGAGCAGGAAGAAAGCGAAACAACGGATCAGTCAATGTCAGGATCAACTCCAACCTCAACAACAAAATAAAAACAAATCAAATAAAAGGTCAATTAATTTAATAAAAAAATAATAAAAAAAATGAAAAAAGAATATTTAGTTTTTACGGTTATTTTGATTTGGATATTATCTTTGGTTGGTGTTTATGTTTTTGCTGCAAAACCAAATCCCGGCCATAGTTGGTCAGAGATGGAATGTAATGATCATTTATGCGTAACCACTGACGGCATTAAAACAAAAAATATCTCGCTTGGAAGTTCAAGCTCGCCAGTAACAGCAAACATTGGTTATGATGCAATGAGGAGGATTTATTTTGGGATCAAGCAAGGCACCGCCCTTACAAAATATATAGAAGTTAATCCGCCAACCACAGTAAGCGGACAGATGACGTTTTCTGTTAATGGTAGGATTAAAATACAAGACGGAAATAAAAAAAGTGGTATTGTGCAAATGGCTTGTGATGGAACCAATTGTTATGCTGTTTATGCGCCATAAAATTAAAGTCGTTTTAATTTTAAAAAAATTTAAAGCAATGACTAAAAAAATTAAAAAGATCTTAATTTCGATAGTTGGTGTTTTGGTTTTGATTGGGGGAAGCATCTTGGGATATAAAATTTATCGTGATAATCTTCCTCCGGAAAAAAAAGTTATAGCGACTGTTGGAGGAGAAAAAATATATCAAAGCGAGTTGAACGATTTGATTTATAGTATTAACTATAATGACGAAAACCTAAATAGATTTGGAAAGGAGGCAAAAGTGATGAAAAAAGCCCTTCTTGATTCTCTTATTGAAAGAAAAATAGTTGAGATTAAATCAAGAGAGTATAATATTTCATTAACCGAAGAAGAAATTAAAGCAAGGGCATTAAGAAATAATATAGAATATGGAAAATATGACGAAAGGAGAAATAATATTTTAAGGAAAGAAGCAGAGGACGCGCTTTTTAAAGAAAAGTTGTTAGACAAAATAATAACCTGGAGATCGGGTAAGTTTATTTTAATAAGGGCAGATGTAAATTTTCATGCCGCGCCAACGGGTTTAAGTTTTCAGGAAAGAGAAAAATTAATAGGAGAGGATTTAAAATATGCAAAAGAATTAGCAGACTCTTTATATAGCAAAATTAAAAATGGCGAGATGACTTTTGAAGATGGAATGAAACTTGCCGATGAAGATTCAAGACTGGGAAAAGCTGCTTGGCAGGGTTGGACTATGACTTTTTCTCAAGATTTTAGCAAGGAAGATTCAGTTTTGAAAACCTATCCCGCTTCGGCGGTTGATTTTTGGAAGAAAATAGCAGAAGTACCTGTTGGTGAAATATCACAACCAATTCCAATAAAGGTTGTTTTGGAAGAAGATAGTCCTGTCGGCAAAAAAGGAGAGGTAGTTGATGGACTTTATTTAATAGTAAAAGCAGAGGGAGGAAATAACGGAGAGAGTTTTTCTTACGACGAGTGGCTTTCAAAAATAAAATCTGAATTTGGGGTTAAAATCTATCGTTTTTAGGAAAAATTATGAATAAAAAAATTATTTTAACTTTTATAATTGTTATTTTTGTCTTTCTAATATTCCCCCAAAAATCATTTGCCCGTTTTGGAACATTACAATTTCATACATCTACTGCCAGTGATGGTAGTTATTCAGATCGATCCGGCGTTACAATAACAGTTTCGGGTGACGGGCCAGACGGAGCACAACCAGCAAATTGTAAAACTAACTCTGGACTTTCCTATAATGATGGATGGTGGTCGTCTAACGATAGGACGTGTTATTCTTGTGTAACTCATGCTATTTTTGATGGTAGCAGGTTTTATCAATCAATTTCGCTTAAAACAGGTAATGATGGTTGGACAGGCCGTTATGGAGATGGTAGGAGCGGTTTTGCTGCTTGTCATTGTCATTTTAAGATATCGTTGCCCGGAGGCGCTAATGGTTCGTGGAGTAGATGGACAGGAACATCTGGTTGTGGTGTTTGGTCGGGCGACAATAACTGTTATAGGTTGTTAACCTATGGAAATAATAATTGGATAGATGATACTAGGAATTTTGGGTTTAATAATGATCAAGATGCGCTTGTTTATTATGATTGGTGTGAAAATGAGTGTAGTTACGAGACCCAATATAGATGTAATGGCAACACACTAGAGAAAAGAGAATGTGGATATTACGATAAAGATACCTGTTATGATTGGAGCGGTTGGGAAGAGGTAAAAACTTGTAGTAGTGGTTATACGAATGATTACCGATGCAGTGGAAGTAATTGTCAGCGAAAATATATAACAAGAATTTGTAGTGTTAACTTCAAAGATTGCACAGAAAGCCCAACATGGATAACTCAAATTAATTGTGGTACAACCACTAACTGGAGTTGGAGCAAGTGGCAATGCGATTCAAGCTTTAATCGTTATCGTACCGGAACCAGAACAGTAAAAGGTTGTGACGAAACAAGGTCACCAAGAAATTGTAGTGGTTTTTGTTATTCTTATACGGAATCTAAGACCGAGACTCAAAATTGTAAAGATGGTTGCTGTAAAGACGGAAATTGTAGTTCAAGAATACCATTATGTAATTGTGATACTCCTGAAATAGGGGAAAGAGTTAGCGCTTCTTTGGTAAATTGTGTTAGAAACTCTATAAATAGCGCAGAAAGCGCTGCAGGAAAAAGTAATACCAAATGGACACCTCCTCACCCGATGACAAGTGGAGAAGTCATTAAAGCGATCCATATTACAGAGATGTGCAATGCTGTTAAAAGTTTGAAGAATTATATCGGGCTTAATGTTAATCTTACTTGTCAATCAGTTAATTCCGGAGACATAATTAGGCGTAGTCATTTTTTAGATATTATTAATGATTTAAATAGTCTTGCTAACGCCTATAATACGAGCTATTGCAGGCCACAATAAATATAATTAAAGGAGGAATTTAAGATCGGAAATCAATGATTGGAAAATTAATTTTGAAAGAGAGCGATTAGGTTTAGCATTTATAATTTTGTGTTCTTAATAAGCGCTTCATGAAGAAAAAAGAATCCTCTCAAAGTTTGCTTTTGGTCTTGGTGATGATTACTATTTTTGCAGGGGTGATTGTTTCAATTTCTTCTGTAACTACCCGCGAGCTTGAGTTTAGAGAAGTTGAAGAAGCGTTTTTAAAAGTAGAATATGCGGCACAAAGCGGGGAGGAAGCTGCAAGACAATTGCTTTCAAGACAAATAAGGGGAACAGTTTACCAGGGAGATTACGCCCTAGAATTTGATGGCGATAATGGTGTTAGTGGTAGTTATGTCGAAATTCCAAATGTTGATTTTTCAATTCATGATGGTGTTACAGAAAGTGGTTATTGGACTCGCGAACAATATACCATTGAAGGACGTTTTACAATAAGAGAAGAGGATCTTGACTACATACAGAATAGTTCTGGTTTACATATTATTTATGCCGTCAAAGACAAAAATACGGGAGAATTAGTTGAGGGATCGGTTGCTTTAGCGGGGGGGCAAGAGTTAACTAACAATATTTGTCGTTTTGGCAAATGCTGCGCTTATCATCTTTATGTTTTAGCCTATTTAGGATCCGGAGACGCAGGAGCTGTAAGGGGCGCGGGCTATTATTGGATAAAAGCAGGAAGAGAAACTGGTGACAATGGACAGGACCGGGGCAGCGATTGTAATATTGGTTGGAGATTCAATCCCGTAGATGACCTAAACATAGAGCGATATTTTGCGATTTCCTTTGTCGATACCACCACTCCGACTTTTTATTTTTGGACCGGGAATGAGGAAAGAACAAACCCAAACGATTTTGATATGACGGCATGGACATCAAAACAAGACACTCAAAGAGATGTTTCTATTTATATAGGAGGGGTTCCTACTCTTTCTTCTCCTTATAAGTTTTTTAAAGGCATAATAGATGAAGTTCGTTTTTATTTACATCCAAGATATTGCGGATATAATCCTTCTTTTTGGGTTTCTCCCATTAACGATCCTTTAAATCATAAAAATGGTTTATACGGCTATGATTGCGATACTTCTTGTTGTAACGTAAATACCTGTCCATATACTTTTTGTAATAGAGGATTTCCAGGCACTCCAATCTGCAACAATGTTTATAATTGTGGAATGTGGGCAGATTCATCATGTCCTTGGTGGGTAGGATACGAAAGTAGAAGACCTTATATTTTTTCTCCGAGCGAAACATACAACATGGATCAGAGAGACTTAAAACTTTATTATCAGTTTGAAGAAGGTCCAGAATGTCAAAACAATGCCACAGGATGTATAACAGATGATAGTAAGAGCGATAGTGGAAATAGCGGAACTATGCATGATTTTAGTTCTAATCCATGGATTCCCACTCAAGAACCACCGCAAGAACCCTCACCTCCCACTACTGTTCTTTATGTTTTAAATTCTCCTCTTACCAATAATTATTTATATTCCTTTTTTATTGTTCCTTATGGAAAAAAGTATTCTATTCAAGAAGGGGGAGAAGTACAAACAGAAGAGTGTAGTTGTCCTGATTCAATCGGTGAATGTTGTTGTGAAGCTAATTATTGTATAAAAACCCAAGGAAAACCTCCTGAATAATTTTTGTTAATTTATGAAAAAACAATCCGGACAGGCGTTATTATTGGTTTTACTTATAGTAATGATTTTTACGGTTGTTGTTGTTTTAATCGCGGGGATGACTACCCGCGAACTTGAATTTAGAGAAGTTGAAGAAGCTGCTTTAAAAGCGTATTATGCTGCTGAGTCAGGCAATGAGAGAGCCCGTTATTATTTGAAACAGAATTCTTCCCTAGAAGAAAGACAAGAAATCCGAAAAGATTGTCAGGAGGATTGTAGTTCCTGTAATCAGTGTTGTCCTGATTCTACCAACTGTAATTCTTCTGATTGTGATTGCGACAAAAATCCGCTTAACAACAATTATTCCTATACCGTAACAATTACTCCGACCGGTCAACAAAGGCCAAATAAAGAAATTTGCGATCAAAGTTATTGTATTGATGCTAGTGGTTTGCCTCCCCAATCATAAATAAGTTCAGCGACCTCAAAGCTATTTAGGTTTTAAATATAAAATCTCTATTTTTATATTGGCTTTAAGATGCAGAATTTGAGATAAATTTGCTTTATTTCAGGCTTTTTTAGAAAAGAGTTTTTGAAAAAAAGGATAAAAAAATTTATAATTATAAAGAGTAGTTAATAAATTTAATTATGGCAAAAGAAGAAGCAAAAAAAAGAATTGAAAAACTTAAAAAAGAAATAAATTATCATCGTTATTTGTATCACGTTTTAGATAAACAGGAAATTTCAGATGATGCTTTGGACTCATTAAAGCACGAGCTTTATGAGCTTGAAATGAAATATCCAGAGCTTATAACACCAGACTCTCCAACCCAAAGAATTGGTGGAAAGCCGCTTGATAAGTTTGAAAAAATAAAACATATTGTGCCACAGTGGTCTTTTAATGACGCCTTTGAGGAAAAAGAAATTTTAGATTTTGATAAGAGATTAAAAAAAGAATTGGGAATTGATGAGCTTGATTATACTTCCGAGCTTAAAATTGATGGAATGCATGTTATTTTGACTTATAAAAAAGGATTTTTTGAGATTGGGGCAACGCGAGGCGATGGTAAAATTGGAGAAAACATTACCCAAAACCTGAAAACAATTGAAAGTATTCCTTTAAAAATTGAAGAGCCGATTGATGTTGTTGTAGAAGGAGAGGTTTTTATGAGAAAGTCAGTTTTTGAAAAGCTAAATAAAGAAAGAGAAAAAAGGGGAGAAGAACTTTTGGCAAATCCAAGAAATGCTGCAGCTGGAGCGGTTCGACAGCTTAATCCTGAAATTACAGCTAAAAGGAAATTGGATTGTTTTATTTATGATTTATCTTGGCCAGAAAAAGAAATACCAAAGACCCAATTTGAGGAACTTAAAAAATTAAAAAAACTTGGCTTTAAAGCAAATAAACACTTTAAGTATTGTAAAGATATTCAAGGCGTAATTGAATTTTGGAAGGAGTGGGGCAAAAAAAGAGATAGCGAAGATTATTGGATTGATGGAATTGTGATTAAAGTTAACAATAGAAAATATCAAGAAAAACTTGGATATACAGGCAAGGCTCCTCGTTGGGCAATTGCTTTTAAATGGCCGGGAGAACAAGCAACAACGATTTTAGAAAATGTTATTTTTCAAGTAGGAAGAACCGGCAAGATAACCCCTGTTGCGGTTTTAAAGCCGGTTAATATAAGGGGCACAACAATAACAAGGGCGACCTTACATAACGCAGACGAACTCGGACGGCTTGAAGCTAAAATAGGGGATACTGTAATTGTTGAAAAAGCAGGAGATGTTATACCTCGCGTTGTAAAAGTTTTACATCAGCTTCGCCCAGATAATGCAAAAAAAATTATTTTTCCCGACAAATGTCCAATTTGTAACGCAAAAATAATAAGGCCCAAGGGAGAGGTTGCTCATTATTGTTCAAATAAAAATTGCGGGGCGATAAGAAAAATTCACTTGCATTATTTTGTTTCAAAAAAAGCGTTTAATATTGAGGGATTGGGTCCTAAAATTATAAATCAATTAATGGACGAAGGATTAATATCAGATGCTCCCGATTTATTTTTACTTAAAGAGGGAGACCTGGAACCGCTTGAAAGGTTTGCAGAAAAATCAGCAAGTAATATTGTAAATGCGATTAGAAAATCGAAAAAAATTAATTTAGAGCGTTTTTTAATTTCTTGTGGTATAAAATATATAGGAGAGGGAACAGTTGAAATTTTAGCTAAAAATTTACTTAATGAAATTAAAGATATCAAATCATTAATTAGATTTTTTAACAAAATTAACCAAGAAGAGCTTGAAAGAGTAGAAGGTATTGGTCCAAAAGTTGCAAAAAGTATTAAAGAGTGGTTTTTAAATAAAGAAAATATTAAATTTTTAGAAAATTTAGAGAGGGTAGGCGTTGAAATAAAAAGAGAAGAGAGTTCCAAAATCCAGGGCAAAAAATTAACTGATAAAATTTTTGTTTTTACTGGCGAGTTAAGTTCAATGTCGCGAGACAAAGCGAAAGAAAAAGTTAAAGAACTGGGAGGAAAAGTTACAAACAGCATTTCAAAAAACACAAACTTTTTAGTTGTTGGGGAGGCTCCCGGATCAAAATTAGAAAAAGCAAAAAAATTAGGAATTAAAATATTAAATGAGGAAGAATTTCTAAAAATGATAAAATAAAAAACACGAATTTATTAAAATATGCTGACTTCCTTAACCAGAAAAATTAAACAAATTAATATTTTGCTTATTTGGGTTTTATTTTTTTTATTAATAATTTTTATTATTTGGTTTTTAATTAATATATAAATTAAAAATGAAAATTAATATTCTTAAAAAATTTGACTGGCCTCTTTTATTTTGCGCTATTTCAATTACCTTAATTGGTATTTTGATTTTTTATAGTCTTGGTTTATATTCGGGCGATTTTTCTACTTTTAAAAAACAAATATTTTTTTTAATATTAGGAATTTTGCTTGCCGTATTACTTTCATTTTTGGATTTTAGAGCATTAAAAGAAAGTTCTCTTTTTGTGTTTACTCTTTACTTTTTTGGAATATTACTATTAATTGGTCTTTTTTTCTTTGGGTCAAGAATTAGGGGAGTAAAGGCATGGTATGTTATTGGTGGTTTTAGTTTTCAACCAGTTGAAATTATGAAAATTATTTATATCTTGCTTTTTGCCAAGTATTTTTCTTCCCGGCATATTGAAATGTATCACAAAGAACATATTTTATTATCTGCTTTTTACGCTCTATTTCCAGTGGGGCTTGTTTGGGCTTGTATTTTTGCAACCAGATTTTGGTTCTGCAATGATTTTGGTTATTTTGTGGCTTTCAATGATGCTTGTTTCTGGAATTAAAAGGAAGCACCTTTTTGCAATTCTTGTAATCGGAGCTATCTGTGGTTTAATTTTTTGGAATTTTCTTTTATCTCAAGAACAAAAGTCAAGAATCACTACTTTTTTAGAACCATATATTAGCCCTCAAAAAACTTATCTTGATCCCGAAGGAAGTGGTTATCACATCTTGCAGTCAGA
>FWPV01014435.1_pt1 | contig 11595 bp, 12 predicted proteins | sample 2228371 | NCBI WGS metagenome assembly FWPV01 (sample SAMEA103939776, study PRJEB20133) | metagenome | reverse complement strand
GAGGGCGATCATCAAGGGCACGCAAGACGTGGCGCTCGCCCGCAGCCTTTACGCGCGCTACGTGGGTAGTTGACGGGTTCAGCGCTCGCCTTGCCACTCCGGCGAACTCTTGGCGAAGTACAGGGACGTGGCGCGCTCTAAGTCGTCTTTGGTCATCCGCAGCGGGCGATTTTCGTAGCGGCTGATGCTCTGCAAGATATTGCAGATGTCAACCGGGTAGCAGGCGCGCAATTCCCGCCGCCCTTCGCTCAGGCAGAGGTGGCGCAAGTACTCCGCGCTGTCGGGTTCGTGAGGTATGTTCCGCTGCGAGACCACCCGGTGGAAGATCTGATCGAACGTCTCATCATCCACCGCTTCGACGTAAATCTTGTTCTGAATGCGCCGCAGGAAGGCTTCGTCCGCCAGGTCATTCGGGTCCAGGTTGGTCGAAAAGACCACCATCAGCTCGAAAGGAATCTGGAACTTGACGCCATACCGCAGGGAGAGGTAATCCACCCTCCGGTCTAAAGGCACAATCCAGCGGTTCAGCAGATCGCGGGGCGACATCAGCTGACGCCCGAAGTCGTCGATGATGAATATGCCATTGTTGGCTTTCATTTGGAGCGGCGCGGCATAGATGCCCGAGACTTCGTCCAACCGGAGTTCGAGCATGCTAGGAATCAACTCGCCGCCCACCACGATGCAGGGGCGCTTGCAGAGCACCCACCGGGGGTCCACGTCCGGATCCTCCATTTCGATCTTGGTGTGGACCACCGGGTCATAGAGCGAAATGATCTGCCCGTCCACTTCCACCGCGTAGGGGATCAGGACGGCGTCCTGGTAAACCCGCAGCATCCTCTCGGCGATGCTGGTTTTGCCATTTCCGGACGGTCCATAGACAAAAATCGAAGTCTGTGAAATCAGCGCCGGTCCAAGTTGATCGAGCAGCCGGTCAGTCACCACAAGATCCCCAAACGCTTGCCGCAATGAGCGCCGGTCCACTGTCACCCGCGCCGCCTGCGCTTTGGTGGCGGCGTGGTAATCCTTGAGCGATACCGGCGCCGCACCCGCATACTGGCTGATCTGAAAGCGGTCGCTCGCCAGTTGCTTGCCGGCTTGGGATAGGATGAACTGATAGTCATTGCCCACCATCCCCTTAACTTCCACTAAGTGCTGCTGCCGCATTTGCTGGAAAGTCGCCGCGATGATGGGGATTGAAAGCCTCAGCGCCCGGCTGAGCGAACCTAGTGTGCTGTAGCCCTCTAATAAGACCCGCCGCAGAATCAGGTCCATCACCAAGGATTGGGAAATCCCCAAGTCCTCGATGGTTTGCGGCACGGGCGGACTGAAGGAGGCGCCGATTCCCGGAACCGTTGAAATAGCCATGCGTGTGTGTCCCTGTCTCCGCTCTTTCTATCGGCTTGTCCGCGCTTGGGGTTTATCCGCGGACCTCCACGCCGTCGGCGGCTGGCGCGTCAAGACTTGCAGTGACCGTCATTCGCCTGACACTGGTTGCGGCGCTAGCCGTCCGCCTTCTTGGACAAACGGCCGCCCAGTTGTACGACGAAGGTAGAAAAGCGGAGCGGCAGGAGCAGTACACCCGCGCTTATCTGCTTTATTCACAAGCTGCTGCGCTCGATCCCAAGGAGCGGAAGTATTGGGCCAGAAGCCAGCTCGTGCGATCCAAGGCAATCCAGGAAGCCAAAATTTCGGATCTTGTAGGAATCACAAAAACTATATCAATAGAGGGCATCTCGACGCCGGAACCCGCCCGCCTCTCCCCTGAGGACTTTGCGGAAATCGAAAAACTCCGCCCCCCGCCCACTCTGAAGCCGCTTCCCGGCAGGAAGGACCTGGACTTCACGCTGCCCCCTCGCCAACTGCACGAAAAGGTCTCACAAGCGTTCGGCTTAGATGTGGTGTTTGACTACGACTATCCGCCCGGAGGATCGCCCATTCCCTTCCGCATCACGCAAGCGGACTACCGGGACGCTCTGCGGGCGGTGGATGCCGCCACAGGTTCATTTTCCATCCCCGTTTCCGAGCGCCTGCTGCTCGTGGCGAAAGACAACATGAAGTCCCGCGCGGAGTTGGATCCATTCGTCGCTCTCGCTGTTCCCATCCCGGAGCCGGTATCCGTCGCGGAAGCACAGGAGTTGGCCAAGACGGTGCAACAGGTGATGGAGCTGGCCAAATTCGGGGTGGACACAGGGCGCCGCATCGTCGTTTTCCGGGACCGGCTTTCGAAAGCCTACCCGGCGCAGATGCTCTTTGTGGAACTGCTTCATCCACGCGGGCAAGTGACCGTCGAAGTCGAGTTTTTGGAGCTCAATGAGGACTCGGCGCTCAGCTACGGGCTCCGGCTGCCTACCAAAACCTCGCTTGTCTCGCTCGCCAAATGGTTCGGTTGGGCTATCCCGGCGGCGCCCGCGGGCTATGCCGCATACGGAACGTTCGGCGGCGGGCGCTCCCTGTTCGGCATCGGAATCGCGGATGCGGAATTGTTCGCCAGCCTGACCAAGAACTCCGCTCAGACGCTCATGCGGGCTGAGATCCGGTCCGTCGACGGGGCGCCCGCGTCTTTACATGTCGGGGACCGTTATCCCATCGTCACCGCCGGCTATTACGGTCAGATCGGGGCCGGCGGACAGGTTTATACGCCGCCTCCTTCGTTCAATTTCGAAGACCTAGGGGTGGTCGTCAAGATCACTCCGCGGGTCCACGACGCGCAGGAGGTAACGCTGGCGATCGAGTCCGAATTCAAGGTGCTCACCGGCGAGGTGCTCAATAGCATTCCGGTAATCTCCAACCGCAGGCTAAACTCCACCGTCCGTTTACGCAGCCATGAATGGGCGGTAATTGCGGGCTTGATGACCTCTTCGGAGGCGCGCTCGCTCGCCGGAGTGTTCGGGCTGGCTAACCTGCCCCTGCTGGGACCCCTCGTGAGGCAGAATACCAAAGACAAGACAAGGCGCGAGGTTCTTCTTGTGCTCCGCCCGCGGATTATCCAAGCGCCGCTCGCGAAACGGGTCCAATCCCGCTCCTTCTGGTTAGGCTCGGAGGCGCGTCCTCTCAACCCGCTGTAACGCCGCATCCCTAATCGCTACACTGAAAAGTACATGTCCAAAATGTTGGAAGAGATCCGGCAGCAGCCGCAGGCGCTTGACCGGACCCTCCGCGGCGAAGTGCGGAGGATGGAAAAGCTGCGCGCCGCCTTCGAGCGTAACCCTCCCCAATTCATTGTGTTAGTGGCGAGGGGGACATCCGACAACGCCGCTCAGTTCGGGCGCTACCTGCTCGAAATCACCACCGGCATCCCGGTTTCGCTCGCCGCGCCAAGTATCTTCACCGCGTACAACGCCAAGGTGAACCTGCGCGGCGCGCTCGTGGTGGGAATCTCCCAATCCGGCGAATCCACGGATACCAATTTCGTCCTCGAGCGCGCCCGCGAATGCGGGGCGGTGACGGTGGGAATCACCAATGAGCCCTCGAGCGCCATGGCTCGCATCGCCGATAAAGTAATCCTCGTGCGCGCCGGCAAGGAACGCAGCGTGGCGGCGACCAAAACCTATACCGGACAGCTCATGGCTCTGTACCTGCTCGCCTGGGCGCTCGGCGCAGCCATTCCCTTGGACGACTTGCGCCGCCTGCCCGAACTCGCCTCGAAGGCGCTCTCGCTCGAGTCCGAGATCGCCGGACGTTCCGAACGTTACCGGTTCATGGAAGAGACAATTGTAGTGGGACGCGGGCTGAATTACTCGAACGCTTTCGAATTCGCCCTCAAGCTGATGGAAACCTGCTATGTGGTGGCTGAGCGGTTTTCGTCCGCGGACCTCATGCACGGTCCTATCGCCATGGTGGAAGCGTCATTTCCGGTATTCCTCTTCACTCCGGCGGGCGCCACGTGGCCATCGCTCAAGAGCATGCTCGAAAAACTGGATTCGCTCGGCGCCGAGTCGTTAGTCATCACGGACCGCAGCAACCCCGAAGCGGCGGCTCGCGGGCGCCGGGCGGTAGTGGTGCCGGCGAAGCTCTCGGCTTCCTGCCTGCACCCCGCCGAGCTTTTCACGCCCATCCCGTACATCATTCCGGCGCAATTGTTCGCCGCCTGTCTGGCGGAAGCGAAGGGTCTGAACCCCGATCAACCGCGCACGCTGCAAAAAGTCACGCGGACGATGTGACAGACGCCGGAACCATGGACGAAAGACTCAAACGCGCGCCGGGAATCTATGTCGTCGGCTTCATGGCTTGCGGCAAGACCACCATCGGGCGCCTGCTCGCCGGAGAGTTAGGATGGTCTTTCGCCGATTTGGACGACGACATCGAACAAGCCGCGGGCATGGAGATCAGCCGGATTTTCGATGAACGCGGCGAAGCAGCCTTCCGGCAAATTGAGACCGCTGCGCTGGCGCGGCGAGTTCAGGCGGTGGCGGCGGGAGAACCGCTCGTGCTGGCGCTGGGCGGCGGCGCTTTCGCGCAGCCGGGCAACCGCGAACTGCTCCATGGCCATGGGGTCTCCATCTTTCTCGATTGCCCGCTTGAGGTCTTAAAAGAGCGCGCGGCGCGCGCCTCGCACCGCCCTCTGGCCCGCGACCCGGAGCATTTCGAAAGGCTCTATCTTGCACGGCGCCCTCTGTATGAGCTGGCCGACTACCGCCTCGAAGTGGACGACCGCCCGCCTGCCGTCCACGTCCGCCGCATCCTCGCGCTGCCCATTTTCACATGAGCGCCCGGCGCACGGGCGCCTGACTTCCGGCGGCGTTTTCGCCAGAATCGTTATATGCAGACCCGAACGCTGCGCAAACACGCCCTCGACATCTTTCGCGCCTCGGTGAAGGCGGTGGACCCGGCGGAAGCCATCCGGCGGCACATCCGCTTGAGCGGCGGCGTTCTCCTGGCAGGCAAGAAACGGTACACTCTGGACCGCGTCCGCCACATCTATGTCATCGGGGCGGGGAAGGCAAGCGCGGTGATGGCCGCTGCCGTCGAAGGCCTGCTTGGCCGCCGCATCTCCGAAGGTTTGGTGAACGTCAAGTACGGCCATACGGCCAAACTGAAGCGCGTGGAATGCAATGAGTGCGGCCACCCGGTGCCCGACGCCGCAGGCATCGCCGGCGCCAGGCGAATCGCTGAGATCGCCTCCGCTGCGGGGCCTGACGACCTCGTAATCTGCGTCATCTCCGGCGGAGGATCCGCCCTGCTGCCGTTTCCCGCCGCGCCGGTGACCCTCGAAGAGAAACAGGCCGTGACCAAGCTGCTATTGCAGTGCGGGGCCAACATCCACGAAATTAACTCCGTCCGCAAGCACGTTTCGGCCATCAAGGGCGGCCAGCTGGCCCGTATGTGCGCTCCCGCTACGGTTCTGGCGTTGATGCTGAGCGACGTCATCGGCGACGATTTGGACGTCATCGCGTCCGGCCCCACGGCGCCGGATTCCTCCACCTTTGCCTCCGCCCGGGAAGTCCTGGAGCGGTACGGGGTGTGGAGCCAGGCGCCCGCCGCCGTGCGCGAACGCATCGAACGCGGCATTCGCGGCGAGATCCCGGAGACCCCCAAGCCCGGCGATGCGGTGTTCGACCGGGTGACGAATCTTGTTGTCGGAAGCAACGCTCTAGCCGTCGCCGCCGCCGCCGTCCGCGCCCGCGAGCTTGGATACCGGCCGCTGGTTCTCTCCACGACGATCGAAGGCGAAACGCGCGACGTCGCGGGCGTGCACGCCGCTATCGCCCGGGAAATCGTAGCCTCCGGGCGGCCCGTGCGCCGCCCTTGCTGCGTCATTTCCGGAGGCGAAACCACGGTGACCTTGCGGGGCGACGGACTCGGAGGGCGGAATCAGGAGTTCGCTCTGGCTGCGGCGATGGGCATTGCCGGGCTTGCCGGCGTCGCCATCCTGAGCGCCGGGACCGATGGAACCGATGGTCCCACCGACGCCGCCGGAGCGCTGGCGTTTTCCGATACGATCGAGCGCGCCGCCCGCCTCGGACGTGACGCGCGGAGCTATCTCGAGCGCAACGACTCCTACCGTTTCTTCGAGGCTCTCGGAGATCTGATCCTGACCGGCCCCACCGGCACCAACGTCATGGACGTCCGTTTGGTGCTGGTGGGGCCGTAAGGAGAGAATTCTTACTGCCTTTCGATTTCGAGGGGCTTCGCGGGCGCCGGCGGAGCCTTCGGCGGCGCCGGGACCGGCAGGCGCGCAGCGCTTTCCGCAACCTCTAACTTGCGCAAGCGAATCGTGCCCCGGTCGGTGGTAAGCGCAATCGCCGGACCCTGCCCCACCGAACCTGTGAGCTGGGCTGTCCGGCGCCGGTTGCTGCGCCGGTCCTCGCCGGACTCGCTTCCCTCAACCTTGAAAGGCGCGCCAAAATCGTTTTCTATCTCCCCGCGATGAGTCACCGCCTGCAATTGGAACCGGGCGCCGGCCGGGACAGCGAATTCGATGTTGCCGGATCGCGTCCGCACGTCCACTTTGGCCAGCGGGGTCTTCGTGGGCCGGTACTCGACGTCGCCCCGGTCGAGCGAGACGGTCAGCGATTGGGTGACATCGCCCAATTGCACGTCAAGCGACTTGGCGTTCAACCGCATCGGTCCAACGATGCCGGAAGCCGAGAAGTTACGCAGGTCCATCCGGGCTTCTCCGGTGAGCCTCTCGAACTCGATCTGCAAGGTGCCGTTGCGGTCGCAATCCAGCCGGAAGGGCTTAGCCAGATTGCGGAATTCCGAGTCGCCAAAATACGCCGCGGTAATGGTGACCGGACCGCCGATGCCGTCCAATTCCAAGTCCTGGCCCTTGCCTCGCAGTTCCACCGAACCCTTCACCGCCGCGGCGCGCACAATGTCGCTGCGCCGCGTCTCAACGCGAACGTTGCCGCCGATGTTTTGAAGGCGCACGCCGGCGTTGTCGCTGCTGATATCGACGCTGCCCGCAATGCCGGTGATGTCGAAGTCCCCATATCGTCCCCGCGCCTCGACGCTCACCGTCTTGGGGACCAGAACCTCGAGGTCCACGCTGATCTTTCGCTCGCCGGTCACCTTTTCTTGATTGGTCCGCAGCAGCACGGAATCCCCTTGCCGGATCAGTTCCAAAGGGCTCGCCTTGTCGCCTTCCTCCGCCTCGGCGCGGGTCATCGCCCGGATGGTCTTTCTCCCGGTGACTTTGATTTCGGCGGTTTCAGAAGCCAGAATGCGCGTGTTCCCTCTCTGGTTGTCCACCACCAGCCGGAAGGATCCTGAGGGTGCGGCGATCTTTTGCTCCGGAACCGGAAAGTCAAACGCTTCGCCGAATACCTCGATGCCGCGCAGGAACGCGGGCTTTTTGTCCCGCCAGTCATGCCGCGAGAAGAAGAAGAGCCCGCTGCCGAACACGCACAGCAGGATCACCAGCGTCCACTCGCCTCCGCGCATCTGACACCCGGGAGTCAACTTTCCACGAGCGAACCAAACCAGGACTTCAATGAGCCGCAAGCCGCCCCAGGCGATGAGGACGTAGGGCCAGAAACGGGCCAGCACGTCGAAGAACCGGAAATCCGGCCGGAGGTTGTTAATCAGAAACAGGATTCCGACCGCGATCAACAGCAGCGGACCGATCAAGGATCGTGGTCTCATGACGCGCCTCCGGTCATCGGACCGCGCCCGGCAGTGCGCTCGATAAGTTTCAAAATGCCCAGCACAATAATCAGCACCGGCCAGGTGCGCCCGAAGCTGTAGCCGCCGGCGTGATCGATGGCGAACAGCGCGCCCACCGTGATCAGCAAGATCGGACCGCGGATGGCGCTCATCAACAAGGTCCAATCAGCTCCGCTCATGGCTGCCCTCCCCGGGCGTCTGCGATCCGGATCCGGCTACCCGGAGGTATAGCAGGTACGCCCCTGCGGCAATCAGCGCCACGGGCCAGTAGCGCGCGATTTGATGGAACCGGAGAATGTCGAGATTATGCAATAAGAACAGCACGCCCAGCGCGATCAGGAGAATCGGCGCCACCGGGAGGCCCTCTCCGCGCAAAGGGAACAGGCTCGAGAATTCATCCACCGGCTGCCCCCACTGCCGCTTTTTCGCCGTGTGGTAGGCCTCAAAAGCCATATAGAAAAACCACAGCGTGATCAGCAAGCCAAACAGGGGTTCCATCCCTCCCGTGGCGCCCGCTGAAACAATGCTGATCAAGAGCCCCAGCACCACTACATGCACAATGCCTTTCGCGTACTGTCCGTTGTAAATGGCGCCCACGCCGGGGATGAACCCCAAGATGAAGGCCAAACCGGGTGAAACGCCCGGTCTAGGCGCCGGGGGCGGCGAGGTGGGCGCAGCCGTCCACGGCGATTCGGCGCTGCCGGGCGGCGCGCTCTGAGGCTGCGCCGGCGCGTGTTCCTCGCAGAAAACCGTCCCCTGCGCAGAGCGCTGGCAGGACGCGCACAGCGCTTTGCCGCAAGCGCGGCAAAATGCGGTCGCCGGCAAATCCGGATGGTTCTGGCAGTTCATTATTTTGGCCTCCCTGGCATATGCAAGTTTTGCTCCCCCGCGCTCTCCGCCGAGAGACTCCCCACCGGCGCCGGCTCTTCCCGTGAATCCGCGCCGGGCTGCGTTCTTCGCTCCTCGTCCCGGGCGCTTAGCTCCCGGAACCGGGACTTAATTTCCACAAACAGCCGGATACTCTCGTAATACTTCACCCCGCGCTCCCATGCGCGGTGGACCTTGTCGTCGACCGCCGCCCAAATCTGGACCGGGTTCAGGTCGCTGGGCTGCAATTGCCGCACCGGAATGTTCACGAACCGGCCCAGCATCGAAAACGACAGGATCGTCATCGCCATCCCCATCGCCACCCGCGGCTGGAGCACCGGCTCGAGCCACCGCAAGTGGCGGAACCGGAAACGCCGGGACTGGCGCGCGGCGGGAGCCGCGGCGAACACCAGCCGCGTCATCAGCTCCTTCGGGGGTTCCACGTCCGCCACGCGTTCGATGAACGCCACCGCCGCCCGGGCGTCCCGAACCAGCTCCGCGCAAGCCGCGCACCGGGCTAGGTGTTCCTCCACCACCGCTCTCTGGGCGGGATTCAGAGCCCCGTCGACATAATCACAAAGCAGGACCTCGAGTTCGGCGCAGTTCATGGCGCCACCCCCTGCCGGCGCAGGATGCGGGCTAATTCAGCCCGCCCCCGGTTCAGCCTCGACTTTACGGTGCCCTCCGGCACGTTCAGCACCTCGGCGATCTCCTTGTATTCCATCTCTTGGAGATCCCGTAAAATAACAGTCTCCCGGAGCTCCGGCGAAAGCTTTTGCAGCGCCGCCTGCAAGAGTTCGCTCGCCTCCCGCCCGGCGAGCATGCCGTCGGTTCGCGCCGAAGCTGCCGAACGCTCCTCCAAGACAGGCAATTGGTCTTCCAGCGACCCGGTGACCCGGTCCAATTTCGTGCGGCGGTAGTGGTCGATCAGCAGGTTTCGCGACAGCCGCGTCAGCCAGACGACAAAGGATCCTTCACCCGCCCGGAAACTCTTCAGGCTGCGGAACACTCTCAGGAAGACCTCTTGCGTGAGGTCCTGCGCCTCGCTCTCGGATCCCGTAAAGCGGAAGCAAATCGAATACACCCGCTTGGTGTAGACCTTGACAAGGTCCTCCCAAGCGGTCTCGTCCCCGCCGAGGCAACGCTCCACCAAGCTGGCTTCGAGGTCCAATGAGCTACCCAAGCTTCGCGGCGCGTCCCATGTCCGGCGCGTAACAGCCGGCCACCGGCGGCCGTCTTCCCCCGGCCGTTCGATCGTTAAAGTGGACGCTGCCGCTCCCATCTGAATCCTCTAAGCGCCTTTCTAGTACGGATTCCCCTCTTCGGGTTTCCGCTGCTTCTCTTTGGCGCTTCCGAACAGAGTAACGAGGATTTATGATGAGAAGTTCAATCAATTGCGAACCGTATCTTAATCTTAGGCGACCGGAGGCGAGCGTACGAAGGCCGCCCGGACCGGTCCCGGAATTCTATGCCGCTAGCGCAGACTCCATTCTATCGGGAATCCGTGGAAAGCCCAAACCGAAGGACCGCCGAAGGATGTGAGGGAACGGCCATGCGCACGGACTCGTCCTGCAATCCTCCGGCGGACCGGAAAGGACTTTGCTATCGCACTCAAAAATAAACATTTAGGGTGGATTATCGGGATTCTGGCCCTGGCCGCCGTCATCGCCGTCGCGGCGTACCGGCTCCGGGATTCCGGCTTCGACTGGAGGCGCTTCGCAGCCACTTTTGTGGTGGTTGACCTTCGCTGGTTGATCGCCGCCATGGCGCTGGCGCTCGCCACCTACTTTGGACGAGCGTTGCGCTGGGAAGTTATGATCCGCCCGCTTCAGCCCAACGCCAGCCTGTGGCGGCTGTTCGTCGCCACCGCCATCGGCTTTACGGCGCTCGTCATCTTTGGGCGCCCGGGCGAATTCGTCCGCCCCTATCTGATTGCCCTGAAGGAAAAGGTGCCTGTTTCCAGCCAGTTGGCGGCTTGGATCCTGGAGCGCATTTATGACCTCCTGGTCGTGCTTCTCCTGTTCGGCTTCGCCCTAACCCGGCTCACTAGCACGGGCGCAACCGTCGGTCCCACGGTTCGCGCCGTTCTCGAAACCGGCGGCTACTTGGTGGCGGTTTTGTGCTCAATTTGCTTGATCATCCTGGTCGGCTTGCGGTTCTTTTCCGACGCCATGCAGAGGCGTATCCTGGAAGGGCTCGCCGTGCTTCCGGAGAAACCGCGCGCCACGGCGGAGCGCGTCGTACGGGCGTTCATCAGCGGCATGGGTTCGAGCCGCGACGGGAGCTTTGTGTTCCTGCTGATTTTTTACACCTTCGTCGAGTGGCTGATTATCGTCGGCTGCTTCTATTGCCTGTTCCGCAGCTTCCCCGCCACGGCGCACTTGGGCGCCATGGACGTGCTGATCTTTGTCGGATTCGTCGCTTTCGGAAGCGTCCTCCAAATCCCCGGCATCGGCGGGGGGATGCAAGTGGCTGCCTTCCTCGCGCTCACGGAGATTTTCGGCATCCCGGTGGAAAACGCCGGCGGGATTTCGATCCTCATTTGGGTGGTGACCTTTGTGGTGATTGTGCCCTTCGGGCTGATTCTGGCTTTCCATGAGGGCATCAACTGGACTAAGCTGAAAGCCATCGAACAGGAAGCGTCAAGCCTATGATGTGCCCCTTTTGCGGTCACCTTCGTGACCGGGTGGTTGACTCGCGCGAAAGCAAGGAGGGTGATTTGGTACGCCGCCGCCGCCAGTGCCTGAAGTGCCGCCGGCGTTTCACCACCTACGAACGGATCGACGACGTACCGTACATGGTCGTCAAGAAAGACGGGCGCCGCGAAAAGTTCGACCGCCAAAAGGTGCTCACCGGGCTGCTGAAGGCGTGCGAGAAGAGACCGATCCCCATGCCCAGGCTCTCGCAGATCGTGGACGAAGTCCAGGCCAAACTCCTGGAGTCCCCCGAGCGGGAGATCACAACTACAGAGATAGGAGAATATCTCATGTCCCGCCTGAGCCAGCTCGACAAGATCGCATATGTCCGTTTTGCATCGGTTTACCGGGATTTCCAAGACGTGGAAGCCTTCTTGTCGGAGCTCAAGAAACTGATGGCGCACAAGCGGGCGCAGTAGGACGAGCG
>FWPV01014434.1_pt1 | contig 11596 bp, 8 predicted proteins | sample 2228371 | NCBI WGS metagenome assembly FWPV01 (sample SAMEA103939776, study PRJEB20133) | metagenome | reverse complement strand
CTTTTCTGCTGTATGCGATTGCCCTATTGTAGTAAGCATCGAAGAGACCAGGGCTCAGTTCGATTGCTTTTGTATAGTCTGCCAGGGCCTTGTCGTAGGCACCTTGTCTGATATAGGCTGCCCCACGGCTTGCGTACACTTCTGGGTCTATAAAGCCCATTTCGATTGCCTTTGTGTGGTCTTCAATGGCATGATCGTGCAAACCTTTCAGTCCATAAGCCACTCCCCTTGCATGATATGCTGCCCCAAAACGGGGATTGAGTCGTATGGCCCGTGTATAGTCCAGAAGTGCCTCGTCAAGGAGTGCTTTTTTGCCCAATGCAATGCCTCTGGAATAGTAAACTTCAGCATGCTCGGGCTCGATCTCAATTGCCTTTGAGTAGTCGGCAATGGCGCGGTCTTGCTCTCCTTTGCTAGCATATGCAAGGCCTCTCCCATAGTATGCAACGTACGTGGCAGAGTCCAGGGCGATCGCCTTTGTCTGGTCTGCGATCGCATCATCATAGCGGTCGGTCTTGAGATAAGAGAGTCCTCGAATACAGTATGCCTCGGCCAAGTGAGCATCGAGGGCAAGCGCCTTGGTCTCTTCGAGTATGGCCTGATCATATTGAGATGACCTGTACAACGAGATTGCCTTCTTGTGATGTGTCATGGCCTCTTCGTGGGAGCGACCGGTGCATGCGTAAAGGAGATGCAGCAGGATGATACAGAGGTACATGGACTTCATGAAGGACTCCTCGAATGTTGCGAAGCTTTGTTAATAATACTATCGTTAGTGCTCAACGCGCAAAGTATCGTTTGATAGTCCCATGCTGGCCTCAGTATGGCGTAGGGCAGCGGTATAGCCTGTTATCGATGTGGTATGCGCATGCGAGAAATTATCGTCCGTAAGGTCCTACTTTTGCTGTTTGTGATGTGGGGGGTATCGACCCTGGTATTCCTTTTCATACATTTGATACCAGGAGATCCAGTTGAAATCATGTTGGGCGAGGCGGCCATGGCAACGGACAAACAAGCCTTACGGAGTCAGCTGGGGTTAGACAAACCGCTGCTCACTCAATATCGTCTTTTTTTGACAGGCGTGTGCAGGGGTCATTTGGGCACCTCGATTCATCAACGTAAGCCAGTGGAAGATCTTATTCTTTCTCGGTATCCTGCGACACTTCAATTGTCACTGGCTGCGATGGTAGTTTCTCTTCTTATTGCCTTGCCTGCAGGCCTCATTAGTGCACTGCGTCAGTATTCGATCATTGATACGGTGGCAATGCTTCTGGCTATGATTGGGGTCTCCATGCCCAACTTCCTTCTTGGGCCACTTCTGATAATGGTATTTTCCTTGCTTTTAGGCCTGCTTCCTGCTGGTGGCAAGGATGGCATTGAGCACCTCGTACTGCCAGCACTAACACTGGGGTCTGGTATGGCTGCTATTGTGGCCCGGATGGTTCGATCTAGTGTGCTCGACGTGCTACGAGAGGAATACGTGACAACCGCAAGAGCTAAAGGTCTCGGCGAAGCCGCAGTGATATTGAAACATGTGCTGAGAAACGCACTCTTGCCGGTTGTGACGGTGCTGGGGCTTCAATGTGGTGCACTTCTTGCCGGATCAGTGATAACAGAAACGATTTTTTCCTGGCCGGGCATCGGTCGCCTTCTTGTGGAAGGGATTCAGACGAGAGATTACCCTGTAGTGCAGGGGTGTGTGCTTGTAATTGCGTGCAGTTATGTAGTGGTGAATACACTCACCGACCTCCTGTATGCGCTTATTGATCCCAGAATTCGTCGCTATGGAGCAGTTGCCTGAGTAATGAAAGGTAAGGATCGTCGGCTGCTGACAGGGTTGGTCACACTCGGCGTGTTTCTGTGGCTCGCAGTTGCTGCGCCTTGGGTAGCACCACACGACCCGTATGAGATTCGTCTTGAAGAAGGCTTGGGTCGACCGTCATTAGTGCATCCGCTGGGCCAGGATAAGCTAGGAAGAGACGTCATGAGCAGAATCATATATGGGGCGAGGGTTTCCATGTGGGTCGGGATAGTGACTGTCGCTGTTTCATTGACGGTTGGAACCCTGCTCGGATTTTTCGCAGGCTACTACGGCGGAATCATCGAAGAGATCATTATGCGGATCGTTGATATATTACTGGCATTTCCTGGGATCCTTCTGGCCATAGCAATGACCTCTGTGCTCGGTCCTAGCGTCAACAATGTGATCCTAGCCCTGTGTATTACCGGGTGGGTGGGATACGCACGCCTGGTGCGGGCGCAAGTCCTTTCTGTGCGTTCTGCTGATTATGTTCAGTCCGCTCGTGCGCTGGGAGCAGGGGATATGAGGATCTGTGTCAAACACATTCTGCCCAACATCTTAGCACCACTTGTGGTAGAAGCGACTTTCGGATTGGCCGGCGCGATTCTGGCAGAAGCAGGATTGAGCTTTTTGGGCCTGGGTACCCAACCGCCGACTCCTAGTTGGGGAACCATGCTCAATGAGGGGAGACAATTTCTACTGGTAGCACCGCACATGACACTAGCACCGGGAGCAGCGATAATGGCGGCTGTAGTTGCCCTGAACGTCTTGGGAGACGGATTGAGGGACCTCTTGGACGTCAAGGGGCAGGCAATGGAGCAGCGCGTGTGAGAGCACGGGGGCTACCGTCAGGAGAGCATACGCAATGTTCGAGTATCTGGTACGTGCAGATCAATTGAAACAGGCTCTGCGGATTTGCTAGCATTGCGCATTGATCGTTCGATATAGAGCACCCGAGTTCTGGTGATGATCTGCGGTCCAGGGGTCCAGCGGTACACCTCTTGTTTTGTTGAGACCTTCGGAGTGGTCGGTAGTTAACGTCGTTCTCGCGTACTCAAGAGGAACTGCAGAATCAAGCAAAGGCTTCTCAGATGGTTATCCGACTGGGAATCGTAATTGGTATCGGTCTTGTATGCTCCCTTCTGATCGCGGGGATCGTTGCATATTATGTGGTGATGACCGACTTGCCTAGCATATCAAGCCTCAAGGAGTACCGTCCACCGATAGTGACATCTGTTCTCAATGAAGAAAACGAGGTGATAGGAGAGTTTTTCGTCGAACGAAGGATAGTTGTCCCTACGGAACGGATACCCAAGATGCTGATCCAGGCGGTCATCTCCGCAGAGGATTCAAAATTCTATTCTCACGTGGGCTTGGATTTTATCGGTATTTTGAGGGCACTGCTGAAAAATATAGCTGCTGGCGAAGTGGTTCAGGGTGGAAGCACCATAACCCAGCAGGTTGTAAAATCAATGCTGCTCACTCCAGAAAGGAGTTTCAGGAGGAAGATTCGTGAGGCGGTGCTTGCGTACCGTCTTGAAAAGGATCTGACCAAAGATGATATACTTTACCTTTACCTCAACCAAATCTACTTCGGAAACGGTGCCTATGGAGTGCAGGCTGCAGCTCAAAACTACTTTGGGTGTAATGTCGAAGACCTGAGTTTGGCTCAATGTGCCCTTTTAGCTGCGTTGCCTCGTGCACCAAATCGCTATTCTCCGGTGAGAAACCCCTCACAGGCGAAAGAGCGACAGCGGTATGTACTTCATAGGATGGTCGAAGATGGCTTTATCACGAAACAGGAGGCTGAGGAAGCAGCCCGCATGCCTATTGAGGTGCGGGAACGCGAGGATCTGAATCTAAAGATTGCCCCGTACTATATTGAGTATGTGAGGGAATATCTAGCGCAAAAGTATGGAAGCGAGGTGGTGTATAAAGGCGGACTTCGGGTGTACACCGCGCTATCCAGTATCGATCAAGTAGCTGCCCAAGAAGCTATCGCGTATGGCCTGCAGGCCTTTCAACGTCGTCATGGGTTTCGTGGTCCCCTCCGACACCTGAGCGAGGAGGAGATGAATGTGCTGGAGACTCGAGGCCTCCAGGGATGGTCAGAACGGATTGTAAAGGGGGGCACATACGAAGGCGTAGTGGAAAGAGTAGATCAGAGTGATCAGGGTCTGCTCATTAGGGTTGGATCCACCGTAGGTCGAATGCCAGCGGACGACGTTGCAAGGAAGACAACTGCTGGAGCATCTTTGCTTCCTAAGAGGGGTGATGTCCTGCCCGTTCGCGTCGAAGAGATAGCACCAGACGGTACGGTTATTTTTCGTCTCGAACAAGAACCAGATATTCAAGGTGCCCTGCTCTCATTGGAGGTGCCCACTGGATATGTGAGAGCGATGGTCGGCGGGTCTGACTTTCGTAAGAGCCCCTTCAATCGAGCCATTCAAGCTATGAGGCAGCCAGGTTCTGCCTTCAAGCCTATTGTGTATGCTGCAGCGATCGATAAAGGTTACACCCCTGCAACGATTGTAGTGGATGCCCCATTTGTGGTTGAGGATCAATATACTGGCCAGCAGTGGCAGCCGCAGAACTACAGCGGAGACTTTGCGGGTCCAATTACATTGCGCGAGGCGCTGGCTCATTCACGGAATGTAGCCACTGTCAAGATCCTCAAGGATATAGGAGTTCCATATGTGATTGCATACGCACGGCGCCTCGGTATTCGGTCTCCATTGACCCCTTACCTATCCTTGGCCTTGGGTAGTTCTTCAGTGACGCTCTTTGAGCTGACGCAGGCGTATGCGGTTTTTGCAAGTCAGGGAAGAAAACCTGCTCCCATTTTCGTCAAGAGTGTGCTCGATAGGGATGGAAATGTAATAGAAGTTAACGTGCCAGAAGCAGAACAGGTCATAAGCCCTCAGACCGCATATATTGTGACGAGTCTTCTTCAGAGTGTTGTTGAAGAGGGAACAGGTAAAAGTGTCTCTGTCCTCAACGTACCCTGTGCCGGAAAGACAGGAACGACAAATGAATATGTTGACGCCTGGTTTTTAGGATATACCTCGCACAGGGTTGCAGGTATTTGGGTTGGCTACGACAGGCCCCGTACTCTTGGAGATCGAGAAACAGGAGCACGTGCTGCTGCGCCCATTTGGCTTTCTTATATGAAGCGAGTGCTCACCAAAGGAATTCCAGCAGATGATTTTCCAATACCGGAAGGAATCGTCTTTGCCCATATTGATACCTCGACAGGCCTGCTGGCAACACCCACTTCCCATACTACCAGACTGGAATGCTTCAAGGCTGGCACAGAGCCGACAGTATCTGCAGAGGAGTATTGGAAGCAGGAAGAACAAGAGGAAACGGAATACCTTCTAAAGGAACTCGATAGTAACCTAGTAGAGCAACCTGAAGGACAGGACTACCTATGAGAACAACCCGACAGACCGTTGACACATTGAAGCTTAAACTCACCAGTGCATGCAACCTCTCCTGCGTATACTGTGTGAGCGAAGAGGAGCAATGGAAGGCTTCGAAGAAAAAAGGCATACGTCCTACCGAGTTACTCCGAATCATAAAGGTCCTGGTCGACCAGGGTATCAGGCATGTTGACTTTATTGGGTGTGAGCCCTTGGCAAAAAAGTGGATATGCCCCTTTCTTGAGGAACTATTGATGAAAATGCAAGGTCTTTCCCGTGTAAGCATCATTACTAACGGGATACTGCTTAAGGATGTATGTGGGGAGTTGGTGCGGATGGGAATAAAAACGATCGGCGTTCACATTGAGTCGCTCAACCTCGAGAAATATATGACTGTTACCAGAGGAGATCACTTGTTCAGAGTGTTTGCTGGTCTTCAGGAGGCTGAAAAGGTTGGGATAGAGAGAATTAGAATTTATGTGGTTATCGTGAATGGGTTTAACAATAGGGAAGTCATTGATTTCGCCCTGCTCACCAAAGAGCATCCCTACGAAGTAACATTTCTCGAGTATCTTCCCTACGATGCCAAGGAAACGAGACCAAGTCGACAAGATCTTCATGTGCCCCTGGAGAAAATGAAACGCGAGATAGATGACTTCCAAAAGATATACCCAGTATCGACTGTCGAGGATAGGGCAGTGGAGGTATATCGGTTCGAGGATGGGAAGGGAACATTACGTTTTATGAGTCCAATGCGTAATCATCAGTGCAGTACCTGCCGGAGGATAACTGTCACATCGGAAGGAACCATCGGCCCCTGTTTTCTCTCTGATGCGTTCATCGACCTGCGACCTGCGTTGTCCCTAAAGGAAGGCCAAGACTACAACAGTATTGTCGAGTGCTTTGAAAAGGCCTTGCGTCTCCGTCCTAAAAAGCCTCCCAAGCAAGATAGGCCATTTCGACTCTGCTGCCAGTATAGCTTACTTGATGAATAATTGTAGGACGGCGTAAAGCCTCGACGAGGCGCATCGCTTAGAGACGCCAAAACTGCTTATGGACTTTGATGACGTCTGTAACAACGCGCCTCGTGGAACTGAGTATGTTGTCGGAGACCCGGATACCGACCGGATTGTTCTGCAGGGTGAGCAACATATTCCTGACACTTCTTGTAAGTCCTTCAATGTGATAGCCACCTTCTAGGGTAAAAAGTAGACGGCCCTCACAGACTTTTTTCGCTAGCTGCCTTACGATATCTGCCAGCCGGCCGAATCCTTCGCTTGATACTTTCATCGTTCCCAAGGGATCTTTGTGATATATATCGAAACCAGCTGAAACCAGCATCAGATCTGGTTTGTACTGCTCGGCCATTGGTGTAAGTAGGGTGGTAAAAATGTACACAAAATCCTCGTCTCCCTGACCTCCAGGCAAAGGTACGTTCACAGTGAAGCCTTTACCATCGTCCTTGCCGGCTTCTTCTGCACGTCCCGAGCCAGGGTAGTAGGGGTATTGGTGTGTGGAGAAATACAGTACAGAGGGATCTGCTTCGAAGGAATGCTGGGTCCCATTTCCATGATGAAGATCCCAATCGATAATGAGAATGCGTGACGCCCCCTTCTTGCGTTGGGCATATCGTGCCGCGAGAGCAACATTGTTGTAGATACAAAAGCCCATGCCTCGGTCTGCTTCAGCGTGATGACCTGGAGGCCGTACGAGCGCAAAGCCCGTGTCTATCTTCTTATCGTATAACGCATCCAGTAGTACAAATAGACCACCAACTGCAAGCTTAGCTACCCGGTAGGTTTCTGAAGATACGTGTGTGTCGGCATCGAGCATGCGGTGGCCGCAGCCTTTAGTACTTTCTATGAGTCGGATGTACGATGGGCTGTGAATCCATGCAAGCTCTTCGATCGTGGCCTCTCGCGGCGGAAACACAGGAAAACGGCCATCCATGGCCGGATCTTGTAGCATGGTATAGAGTGAGCGAAGTCGCTGCGGACTTTCAGGGTGATGATCGCCGGTAAGATGTTCCATGTACACGGGATCAGCGACAACTCCCACTGTTTCCATGAAGAACCTCCTTCGTGTGTGAATGACACAACATCATGTGTAATATGCTTTATGAAAACAAAAAGCAAGCCAGCAATGAGCGTGATCACTCGGATCTTTTCAGCGCACTGTCTGGGGAGATTGACCGATGTAATGTAATTTGGTATGAATCCTGACCCTGAAAAACGTACTGTGTGACATTTGCTGTTTGGAAGTAAACTCCGTACCGCAAGGTAGACATGTCGACTCCTCAGATCAGTGTCGAACGTATCGTGATTCTTGGCAGCGGTCCTGCTGGGCTCACCGCAGCCTTGTACACGGCAAGGGCTGGCTATAGCCCTTTGGTGCTTGAAGGTGATCAACCGGGCGGCCAGCTCACGATCACGACCGAAGTAGAGAACTTTCCCGGATTCCCAGATGGCATACCTGGTGCTGAACTCGTCGATTTAATGAGAAAACAAGCTTGTCGTTTTGGAGCCAGATGCGTCCGAGAGACGGCGACAGGGGTAGACTTTTCTACGAAGCCGTTCCGTATCACATCGTATGGTAGTACCCACCTAACTCATGCAGTCATCATAGCTACCGGGGCGAGGGCTCGATTCCTTGGGATCGAATCCGAGAAGAGATTTATCGGGAAAGGTGTATCGGCTTGTGCGGTATGTGACGGGTTGTTTTTTCGAAACCAAGAGGTTGTGGTGGTAGGGGGTGGAGATACAGCTTGTGAGGAAGCGTTATTCCTGACTCGATTTGCCAAGAAAGTGTATCTCGTACATCGGAGGAACCGCCTTAGGGCCTCCAAGGTTATGCAAGAACGTGTGTTCAATAATAAAAAGATAGAGTTCATCTGGGATACCGTGGTTGAGGATATCTTGGGGGAAGAAGGAAAGGGAGTTACCGGTGTCCTGTTACGAAACAAAGTCAACAATGTCGTATTCGAAAAGAAATGTGAGGGCGTCTTCATCGCGATCGGTCACCTTCCGAATACCGATATATTCAAGGGACAGATTGAGATAGATGACAAAGGTTACGTTGTTACTCGCAACGGTGCCATGACAAACATCGAGGGGGTCTTTGCGGCTGGTGATGTCCAGGACCATAGATACCGGCAGGCGGTGACCGCTGCAGGGAGCGGCTGTATTGCAGCAATTGAAGCTATCGCATGGCTGGAGGCAATGGGTATCTAGATCATTCCGCCGGGAGCTGGGTGCACGTAAGTTAAGAGACTACTGAAAGAAAGCCAGCAGTGAGATCTTCATACACACCTTTGCAGGGTGGCCCTTCACAATATTCGAATCTGCTTTTTGAGGTTTCCTCAGCCAGCATGACGAGACTGGACGATACTGTTCCATATCCTTCCATGTGGACGCATGCGGGGGACGGAAACCCCTGCAGCCATGTATGATCCTTGCAAAGAGAAACGAGAGCAGTATGTAATGCGGAAAGTGCTCTAGGGGCTGGAGAAAGGTATGTGGCAATAAGATAGTTTCTTTTGGCGTCCGAGTTGTCTCTGGGATCAGCATTGGTAAGTATATGTATTCCACGTTCTAAAGGCCAGCTTGAGGGACCAGGGTAGTTTGTAGCCACCCAAGCTTCACCATGAGCATAAGCCAGGAGCGTAAAGGGGTTGTATTGGCTTAGATCTTGACTGCGAAGATATGTCTTCACGTCATTGAGGGAATCCTGGTGAAGACATTCCACGGCCAAATTTCCACGGGACAGGAGCGAGGGGTCCCTTTGTCCGGTGTAACGGTTGATGATTGTTATAAGGAGCCCGTGTTCGTTGATTCCAAGCCAGGTGCCTCCCTGTTTCAGATCCTTGCCAGCAAAAAGAGCGGGCAAGCCAGGATGCTTAGGCCACACGTGGGGACGCAAAAAGGTCCGTGCTGTGAACTCGTCTCTATTTCCAGCAAGTACAAGTGGGACATCGGATATAACTTTGAAAGCTATTGCTAACGTACACATGTCCTACGTCCGTGTCGCTGGGGGTGCAATCTCTTTTAGCTGGCATGTCTCTGCAAAGACGACAGGCACCGGTACACCCTTATTGACGAAGTGGTTTGCTGAATCACCTATTACCTATTATATACTACTTTTTTTAAGCCCGCGTGTTGTGTCTCCACGAGAAACGTTCTGAAAAGGTTTTGTATAAAAGTGGAAAAATTCTTCCGTTCTTTTGATGGTTCGGCTTTGTGTTCGGTGGATGAGCCACCAGCTCGAGTGGTTAATGGGTGAGTCGGTTGGGTATTTCAAATCAACAGGTTAGTAAGCTATACGTAGTGATACCAGCGTGGTCGATGCCAGCTTAGGTAAGCTGGTATAGAACTTGCATAGTCCCATGCAGAGGGTTCTTATTCTACACGTTTTTTTCTTGATTTTCTTTTGCATGTCTTTTGAGTTTGTGATAGAATAAGATAAGAATAAAGGTAACTATGAAAGAGATCATTGTCCGTCAAACTAGGGGAGGGCAATCTCATGAGAATGAGAACTATGACGCTCGCAATTAGTCTGATCGTGGCGTTTGGGCTTTTGGCCTCTGCTTCGGTTCAGGCGGCTCAGGTCACCAAGGTCTTCAGACTCAATGGTGGCAACGAACTGTGGAACTGGACCACAACTGGTGTTACAAAGCTCGGTACTCCTGTTAACTCAAGCACCATGCCCCGTGAGATGGCTGATCCTGCAAAGCTTAGCTGGTACAATGCGGCGGGTGAAATACAATTCGAATATCGCAATTACCGGCCAGGAGAATATGTCTCGCTTAACAACTGGAAAACAGGGACATCTGCTGCATTGGTTGCATTCAACCTAGCTGGCAAGGCCTCTGGTAGCAGTGTTCTTTACTGGTGGGGTGAGGCCTCAACAATCAACGTAACCTCGATCCTCCAGCCCACCGCTTATCCAGGCTATGATAATGTAGGCACCAACTGGTTTGCTCAGGTGGATTATCGATCAGAACTTGGGGCTGATGCGCCTACCTGGTGGTGCGAGAGTCAGGCCAATGCGATCCTGAAGAACCTTACTCGCATGTTTACTGACGAGGTTGAATACACGTTTGACGATTCTGCTATAAGGCCTGACAATACAGTTGCTTTGTGGATTGGCGGGTTTGTGACTACTGATCTTGCCGGTATGGAGGCGGGCACTGCCGAGTACGGTGTGCTCGAGGGAGCGGCGAGCCTTCTTGCGTATACTGACCTTGACGGTGACGGCTACTTCCCTGAAGAACCCACCTCAAGCAACTTATACGATTGTTGCGATGACCCTTCAGGGCCGTGTCTTAATCCTGCGTATCAGACAGGAAGAGGAAGCGCTGACCCGCCCATATGTGCTACCTGTGTGTGTGGGAATGCTGAGTGTGCACCGTGTGCACGCTGTATCCACAAGGGGACGCCTGCCGCATGGGAGTTTGCTAATGACTTAATCGATACCAATTGCAATAACAATGACAATTGCTTTATCGCAACGGCCTCCTTTGGCACCTCCCTGGAGGGCAAGATCGAGGCCCTGAGGATGCTACGGGATCGGTACCTTGTAACCAACCGGATTGGCCGTGCCGTCGTAGACAAGTATTATGCGTATAGTCCGCCAATAGCTGATTCGGTCAGGGCCCACGAAGGTGTGCGGCTAGTAGTGAGAGGATTCCTCTTGCCTGCTGTCGGAGCAAGCTGGATTCTCTCCTCACCGAGGACAGCCGTTTTTGCTATATGTGTAGGAATAAGCTTGCTTGGAGTAGGCATCATGAGGAGAAAAGGCATGAAGCGAACCGTACTGCCACTGCTGCTTGCTGCATTGGTTGGATTGCCTGTTACGGCATCTGCCACACTTCAGGATGACATCGCTGCTGGAAAACCAGTGGAGACCATCATTGCTCAAGCAATAACCTCAGAGGGAATGACCATAACCCAAGTGGTTGAGCATCTGATTCAGGCAGGACTACCTGCGAACGAGGTCATAAAGGCTGCGTTGAAACTAGCGCCCAGCAGCAGTGCTGCGGATATTATAAAATCAGCTATTGCAGCCGGAGCAGATCCATTTGTCGTTGCGTATGCAGCAAAAGCTAGTGGCATTCAGCTCCAGGAAGTGGTAGTCGCCCTGGAAGGGGTACGGAGTGAGTCCGGTACAGGCACAAAAGGGTTTGTCCCGCCTGAGCCTGTGCTAATGACGCCTGCGTATGTGGTTACTGGTACAGGAAGCTCGTGGGGCCGAAGCCATTATGTAGCAAGTCCTTCCCTGTAAAGAGAGTTGAGGAAAGACCAATCGAGTGACGGGCCTTGCAGGGCCTTGGGATCCCAAATCACGTAGAAGTAGCAAATGCCGAACCCTGGTTTTT
>FWPV01007131.1_pt1 | contig 11596 bp, 11 predicted proteins | sample 2228371 | NCBI WGS metagenome assembly FWPV01 (sample SAMEA103939776, study PRJEB20133) | metagenome | reverse complement strand
GCCCTCCCAAACCCTCCCGGTGGGGAGGGCTTGCCGCCCCCACGGCAGGGGGATGGGGAAACCCGGTTTCCCCCTATTTTCACCTCAGACGGTCATGCGCGGGGCGCACAACCCCGGAATGAAACGTGTAGAGACGCAGCGGCGCTGCGTCTCTGCTCCCCCGGGCAGGAGTATGGGGAAACCCGGTTTCCCCATACCCCAACCGCGGTCGGGGTCGCCTGACACACCTGTAGGCGGGTGCGTGGGGAAACCCGATTTCCCCTATTTTCACCTCAGGCTCGGAGATGAAGGCCGGGATTGTCAAGCGGATCTGAACCATGCCTCAGGAGCGCCGATATGCCCATAACCGAACTTGCCGACAGCATCACTGCGCCGCAGGGCTACTATGTCTACGGTGTTACCGATGGCGCGCCAGAGGCGCTGGCCCCTGGCGTGGGGCCGGGCGCGCCGGTGGGGTTGCTTGTCACTGACGATCTACGGGCCATCATCAGCCCCGTGCCTCTGGCGGCCTTCACACCAGAGGCCGTCCGCGCCCGCCAGGATGATCTTGCCTGGCTTGCAGATCAGGTCCGCCTGCATCAGGAAGTTCTGACGCGGGCCTTATCTCAGGCGACGGTTGTGCCCCTGCGCTTCGGAACAGTCTTTCGCGATGCCGAAGGCGTGCAGCGCATGCTGCGCGAGCACGCGGCCCGCTTCCGCGAGGCCCTGACATATCTTGCCGGACGACAGGAATGGGGATTGAAAATCAGTGTAGACCAGGACCGTCTGGCCGAACAGGTCGCCACGACCAGCCCCCGCATCCAGGAACTGGCTGCGCGCCAGCAGCGGCTGCGCTCCGGCGCTGCCTACATGCTGGCGAAACAGCGCGACCAGATCTTGCGGGAGGAAGTGGACCGGGCCATCGAAAACTGCGCGCGCAACGTTCACGCGCGCCTTGCCGCTGAAGCTGTCGCCACGATAGCAGGCGGCGCAACGTCCAGCAGCGCAGCATCCGGCACGGAACCTGTGTTCAAAAGCGCCTATCTGGTGGAGACCAGGAACGCCAGGACCTTCCTGGCGATCCTGGATGACCTTGCCGCGGCCCAACCTGCCTTCTCATTCACCGTGAATGGTCCGTGGCCGGCATACACCTTCGTAAATCTGACTCTGGAGCAGGCCCATGCATGAACATCTGATCGCCGAGCGGGAAGTAACCCTGCTTGATCTGCTTGACCGCATTCTCGACAAGGGAGTGATCATCAGTGGCGACATCACCATCTCCGTCGCCAATGTCGATCTGATCTACCTGGGTCTGCGCCTGCTGCTTACCTCGGTGGACAACCTGGAGGCCATGCGCGCGGGTGGCCCGGCGCTGCCCGCGGCGCTCGAGCCGCCTTTCCGTGCAGGAGCGGACGGAGAACCCCGGTCTTCCCGGTCGCCTGACCCTGGAGCAATACTGGGAAGGTGAAAATAGCCCCCGCACGGGAGGGTCTGGGAGGGCGCAGCCCTCCTAAGAACGACTATTTTCATGCTGGCGTTGTGCGCTATGCGCATGACCGTCTAGTGGTCTGCCACGATAATTATGATGAACCTGGCGGGAGGGGGCGTGGGAGGGCGAAGCCCTCCCCGCAAAAAACCATCCATCACAACCTGGTTGACAAACCACTAGAGGGTACGTGTTCACACGTACCCCGGGTGCGCGGGCCTCCCGCCCGCAATGGCCTGGATGTGGGCAAGATGCCCGCGCACCCGGGGTGACGCCTTACCCCAAATGTGAACATGTACGCTAACGGAAAGTCTGGACAGTTTTAACCGGAACGGCTACAATGCGAACTGTCGCAAGCGCAAAGCAATGGTGACCGTCTCACGCCACGGATTGTTCGCGCGCAGCATGTAAGGAGCGCACATGGCCCGGCTGGAACAGGATATCCTCTTCACCCCGATCCCTGAGCGGATCGTTCGCCTCCGCGAACTGGCCTACAATCTCTGGTGGACCTGGCATCCCGAGGCGCAGGATCTCTACCGGCAGATTGATCCCGATCTGTGGGAACTGGACTACCACAATCCTGTGGAGTTTCTGCGCGACGTTCGCCAGCGTAAGTTGGAAGAGGCCGCAGCCAATCCAACCTACCTGCAGCGCTATGACGCGGTGATGAAGAGCCTCGACGCCTACATGGATGCGAAGAAGACATGGTACACCCAACGGCACGGCGATGCCGCTGACGTGCAGATTGCCTACTTCTCGGCTGAGTTCGGCCTCCACGAGTCCCTGCCGATCTACTCGGGTGGTCTCGGCATTCTCTCCGGCGACCACGTGAAGGAAGCTTCGGATATGGGGCTCCCGTTTGTGGCCGTTGGCTTCATCTATCCCCAGGGCTACTTCCGCCAACGGCTGGACCCGAGCGGCTGGCAGCAGGCTGAGTACAACAAGCTGAACTTCGCCGATGTTCCCGCCATCCCGGCGCTGGACCCCGATGGCCGCGAGGTGGTGGTCGAAGTGGAGTTGCCCGGGCGCACCATCTACGCCAAGGTCTACAAGTTCCAGGTGGGCCGGGTTAAGCTGTACCTGATGGACACCGATATTCACCCGAACAGTCCTCAGGACCGGGAGCTCTCGGCGCGGCTCTACGGCGGCGACCAGGAGATGCGCATCTCCCAGGAACTGGTGCTGGGCGTGGGTGGCGTGCGGGCGCTGCGCCGCCTCGGCTATAAGCCGACCGTCTGGCATATGAATGAGGGCCACTCGGCCTTCCTGGTGCTCGAACTCTGCCGCGAACTGGTTAACCAGGGCGTGCCCTTTGAGGAGGCTATGGAGCAGGTGAAGGCGCACAGCGTCTTTACTACCCACACTCCGGTGCCCGCCGGTAACGACGCCTTCCCGCTGCCGCTGATGGAGAAGTTCTTCTGGAGCTACTGGCCGCAGTTGAACTTGACCCGCGATGAGTTCATGGCCCTGGCGCTCCAGGAGCAGCAGTGGGGTCCAACCTTTGCTATGACGGCGCTGGCCCTGCGCTTCTCGGAGTACCACAATGGGGTGAGCAAGCTGCACGGGCACGTGGCACGGGGTATGTGGCAGTGGCTCTACCCGGGCAAGAGCCAGGACGAGGTGCCGATCAGCGCGATTACCAACGGGGTGCATACCGCCACCTGGCTCGCGCCCGAGTTGCGCGCCCTCTACGATGCCTACCTGGGCAAAAACTGGGAAGAGAACCTCGACGATCCGAAGGTCTGGCGCAAGGTGTACCAGATCCCCGATGAGGTGCTCTGGAATGTGCGCCAGCAGTTGAAGCGCCAGATGATCGCCTTCGCACGCCAGCGGCTCCAGGCGCACTACCGCTTCGTCGGTCAGAGCGCGCCGATCTGGCCGGTGCTGGAGGAAAGGGTGCTCACCCTGGGCTTCGCGCGCCGCTTTGCGACCTACAAGCGCGCCACGCTGCTGTTCAAGGACCTGGAGCGGCTCAAGTATATCCTTAACCGGCCCGACAAGCCCATTCAGATCGTCTTTGCCGGCAAGGCCCATCCCAGGGACGATCCCGGCAAGCACTTCATTCAGCAGGTGTACCAACTGGCTATGCAGCCGGGGCTGGCAGGGCGGATTGTCTTCCTCGAAGAGTACGATATGGCCGTGGGCCGCGCCCTGACCCAGGGGGTGGACGTGTGGCTGAATACGCCGCGCCGCCCCTACGAGGCGAGTGGTACCAGCGGTATGAAGGCCAGTCTGAACGGCGTTCCCAACTGCTCGGTGCTCGATGGCTGGTGGCCCGAAGCGTACAATGGCAAGAATGGCTGGGCAGTTGGCGAAGAACGCGAGTATATGAGCCAGGACGAGCAGGACTGGAACGATGCCCAGGCGCTGTACAATCTGCTGGAGCACGAGATTGCGCCGCGCTACTACGAGGGGCGCGATGCCAATGGCGTGCCAACGGCCTGGGTGCAGACCTGCAAGGAGGCCATCGCCACGGTCGCGCCGACGTTCAGCCTGCGCCGCATGCTGACCGAGTACGTCGAGCAGTTCTACCTGCCCGCGGCGGGGTACGGTGTGCCGGTAAAATAGCCCATGGCCCAACCTCTGGATTCGCGCAGCCTGGAGGCGGCGCCCCCCGCGCCCAACGGGGCGGCGCCGCTGACCACAATCTTCGCCCGGCTGCGGGCACACTTTGGCCCGCTCACCGGGCCAGAGGCCGCGCGCCCCTGGTGGCCGATTTTCGGAACCGACGCCCCCTTCGAGATGCTGGTGGGCGCCGTGCTGGTACAACAGACGCGCTGGGAAACGGTCGAAGGAGCCATTCTACGTCTCCTCGCGTCTGGCTTGCTCAACCCCCGGGCAATGGCCGGGGCCGCTCCCGCGACCCTGGCCGGGTTAATCCGTCCCGCGGCATTTTACGGCCAGAAGGCGGCAGGGTTGGTCACCATCGCCGGTCATATTGTCGCTGGCTATGACGGCGACACGGCGCGGATGCTGGCGCGCCCTACGCCTCAGGTACGCGCCGAGTTGCTGCACCTGCCCCGCATCGGCCCGGAAACCTGCGATGTGATCCTCCTGTATGGCGGCGGCCACCCGGTATTTGTCATCGATGCCTACACCCGGCGCCTGTTTGAACGGGTTGCGCCCACGCTCAGCCCCGGCGCGGCAGACGGTCCGGCGCCCGCCCGGCACCCCTGGCGGCAGCCCTACGAGGCCCTGCGCCGGATCATCGAAACGGACCTGCATCACAGCCTGCTGCGCGCAGAGCCGCCTGGCGCGGACCAGACTGCGGCGCTGTACGCCGAGTACCACGCTCAGATCAACGAGGTGTGTGTACGCTACTGCCTTACGCGACCCCGCTGCGATGGGCCGCCCGCGCGCCGGGTGTACAGCCGCCAGGAGGGCCGCGAGAGCTACCTCGGCCGCACCGACGGCTGTCCGCTGCGCCCGGTGTGCGGATGGTATCGCCAGCAGCGCCACGCGCCGACGGGATGAACCCGGGGCTAATCGCTGGTGCGGAGCACAACCGGGTCGCGGGGGCATCGCCGGTCTGGTTGCACAGGCCTTCGGACGGCACGCAGCCATCCCCGCCCACCGAGAGCTGTGCCCTTCCAAACCCTCCCCACCGGCAGGGCGATGGGGAAACCCGGTTTCCCCATCTGTTCACCTCCTCCCAAACCCTCCCGGCGGGGAGGGCTTGCCGCCCCCACCGGCAGGGGGATGGGGAAACCCGGTTTCCCCATCTGTTTACATCAGCGCTGAGGAATATCTATGGCCCGACCGGACGTTGCGCCAGCAAGTAAACCCGCAGGCAGCCTGGCAGAGGTGCTGGCTGTCTTCCTCCGCCTGGGCCTGACGTCGTTTGGTGGGCCAGTGGCCCACCTGGGCTTCTTCCGCGAGGAGATCGTCGCGCGGCGCGGCTGGGTGGACGAGGCGACCTATGCCGACCTGGTGGCACTGAGCCAGTTTCTGCCCGGGCCGGCGAGTAGCCAGGTGGCCATTGCGCTGGGTACTACGCGCGCCGGTCTGGCCGGCGGGGTCGCGGCGTGGCTGGGCTTTACCTTGCCCTCGGCGCTGGCGATGGCCCTTTTCGGCCTGGGGCTGAGCATAATGAACGCTGGCGTAGGCGCGGGCTGGCTCCACGGGCTAAAGGTGGTCGCCGTAGCCGTGGTGGCCCAGGCAGTCTGGGGCATGGCCCTGCGTCTGACCCCGGATCGGCCTCGGGCAACCATTGCGCTTGTGGCGGCGGTGCTGCTGCTGCTCTGGCCAACCGGCCCGGGCCAGGTTCTGGTGATACTTGCCGGTGGTCTGGTGGGCTGGCGTCTACTGGGCAGGCCCGCCAGCGGTGGGGCGCCAGCGGTGCGGGTTGTGGTACCACGGGCGCTGGCCTGGAGCAGCGCGGTGGCCCTGCCCATCTGCCTGCTGGGCCTGCCGCTGCTGGCTACAGCGACGGGAAGCCAGGCTGTGGCGATGTTCTCGGCCTTTTTTCGCGCCGGATCACTTATTTTTGGCGGGGGCCACGTAGTACTACCGCTGCTGGAGCGCTTTGTGGTAGCGCCGGGCTGGGTCAGCACCGACCAGTTCGTGGCCGGCTACGGAGCAGCCCAGGCGGTGCCGGGACCGTTACTCTCCTTTGCGGCCTTTCTGGGCGCAATCAGCGCCCTGCCGCCCAACGGCTGGAGCGGGGCGGCGCTCGCCGTCGTGGCGATCTTTGCGCCTTCATTCCTCTTCCTCTGGGCGACCCTGCCTCTGTGGGGCAGGCTACGGCAGAACCCGGGGGTCCAGGCAGCGATGCAGGGTGTCAACGCCGCTGTCGTTGGCCTGTTGCTCGCCGCGCTCTACGACCCGGTGATCACCAGCGCGATTCGCCACCCCTACGATGTTGCGCTGGCCCTGGCGGCCTTTGGGTTGCTCCAGGTCTGGAAGGCGCCCTCCTGGCTGGTGGTAGGGGTGACGGCGCTGGGCGGGGCCTTACTGGCATAGCGCCCGAGACGCAACGCCTCCCCTCAGGCAGGGGAACGGGGAAACCCGGGTTCCCCATCCCCCAACCACCGTTGAGGGCGCTTGAAACCCCGGCCTGGTTCCCCTCAGGCAGGGAAACGGGGAAACCCGGGTTCCCCATCCTCCAACCGCGGCTGAGGGCACTTGAAACCCCGGCCTGGTTCCCCTCAGGCAGGGGCGTGGGGAAACCCGGGTTCCCCGTCCTCCAACCGCGGCTGAGGGCGCTTGAAACCCCGGCCTGGTTCCCCTCAGGCAGGGGAACGGGGAAACCCGGTTTCCCCGTCCTCCAACCGCCGTTGGGGGCGCTTGAAACCCCGGCCTGGTTCCCCTCAGGCAGGGGCATGGGGAAACCCGGTTTCCCCGTCCTCCAACCGCCGTTGGGGGCGCTTGAAACCCCGGCCTGGTTCCCCTCAGGCAGGGGCATGGGGAAACCCGGTTGCCCCGTATGTTCACATCAGGAAGGTTTGCAGAATCTGCTTGCCGCTCTCGGTGAGGATCGACTCGGGGTGGAACTGCACGCCCTGGATCGGATAGGCGCGGTGCCGGAGACCCATAATCAGCCCATCGTCGGTCCAGGCGGTAACCTCAAGCTCAGCGGGCAAATCGTCACGGCGCACGATCAGCGAGTGGTAGCGCGTGGCGATGAAGGGATCAGGCAACCCGGCGAAGACCCCAACGCCACAGTGGTGAATGGCCGACAGCTTGCCGTGCATTACCCTGGGGGCGCGCACCACGGCGCCGCCAAAGGCCGCGCCGATGGCCTGGTGGCCCAGGCAGACGCCAAGTGTGGGGATGTGGGGACCGAGTTCGCGGATGAGGGCGATGCTGATACCCGCTTCGGCGGGCGTGCATGGCCCCGGGCTGACCACGATGCGGTCGGGGCGTAACGCCGCAGCCTCGGCAACGCTGATCGCGTCGTTGCGACGCACCTCCACACGCGCGCCCAGTTCGCTGAGGTACTGAAACAGGTTGTAGGTGAATGAGTCGTAGTTATCAATCAACAAGACGTGCATTGGCGGTTCCTTCGCGCTGAGGTGAACATACGGGGAACCCGGGGTTCCCCATCCCCCTGCCGGTGGGGGCGGCAAGCCCTCCCACCGGGAGGGTTTGGGAGGGCTGCGCCCTCCCAAGAAAAACCCACGTTCATCCTGGCGTTGCGCGGCGCAGCCGCCCGGGCTTCTGACATGATACACGCTCATGCGCGCAAGAACGCGCCAACTGTGCCGTAGAAGGGTCCCGGCGTTTCCGCCATAGGCACGTGCCCGCAACGGTCGAAGAGGACCAGACCGGAGCGGGGCAAAGCGCTGGCAAGCGCCCGCGCCGAGTCGGGGGGGAAGATGCGATCCTCGCGCCCGCCGATGATCAGCGTGGGCGCCGCAACGGTGCGCGACGCGCCGATCACCGTGGGGTCGCCGGTGGTGGTTGCCGCCTCCAGGCCCACCCGCGCATGCATCGCCACCAGATCGGCCACACCGACCGCCAGGGCAGGATAGGGAACCTCGCTGACGTCGTGGACAACGTGTCCCGCCACGAGGTGCGGCACGGGTGGGATGACTATGACGGCCTGGGTCAGTGGGCGCAGCGCTGCCTGCCACATCCCCCACAGATCCAGCCAGGGCGCCCAGAGCATAGAGCTGACAATCAACTGCACGTGTAGCAAACCCATCAGTTCCGCTTCAGCCGGGCTGCGGGGCAGGCCGAAGCTGGTCAGAATCAGACGATTGACCAGGTCGGGGCGCGCCGTGGCCACCAGCAGCGCCACCGCCGCGCCGAGCGAATGGCCGCCCAGAGCGATGTCGGTAAGTTCCAGGGCCTCGATGAGTTCGAGGGTCACCGTGGTCAGCGTGCGCAGCCGCGCCGGCAGACCCGGAGGTGGCGAGGCGCCGAAGCCGGGTAGATCGACGGCGATAACATCGTACTCGTCGCTCAAGGTCACAAAGGCGCCGAGCCAGTGGCGCGATGAGCCGCCCCAGCCGTGGATCAGCACCAGCGGCGGACCCACTCCGGCACGGCGGTAGGCCACATAGCCAGAGGGAAGCCGGATGAAGCGGGGAGCAGGCAGGGACATAGGAAACCCTTTCCAGGGCCGTGGCTCTGGTTGGCGACGCGGCCCAACTCACTGCGCGACGCGTGTGTTCCTGCCGGGGGACGCGGTGCTTCCGGGATCGAAGGCGCTCACCAGCACACTGCCACTCCGCGCCGGTCGCTCACGTGCCGGAGCGTTCGGCGAACCGATTTCTCTTCGATCATGATGGGAGCAAGAGTTACAGCGAAGTGATATGGAATGGTTGCTAGACGGCGAGAAACGCGGCGACCTCGGAGCGGCGGGGAGGATCGGCGCCTGGACGGGTGCAGGTGAGGGCGGCAACCGCCGCAGCGAAGCGCAGGGCAGCCGTAAGTTCCTCCACGGGCAGCGCCGCCAGCGCTTCTCGCGTGAGGGCCGCCCGTTCGGCCAGGGCCGCAAGCAACCCGGCGCTGAAGCTGTCGCCCGCGCCAACGGTATCGGCAACCGCTACGGAAAAGCCCGGGATGTGCAGCGTTTCAACCTGACCATCGCGCTGCCGCAGGACGGTCACGCCAGCGCCGCCACGGGTGAGCGCTACCAGCGCCGGGCCATCTGCGAGGCGAGCGGAGGCAACCTGAACCGGGTCTTCGCCGGGGGCCAGCCAGGCGCAATCGGCGGCGCTGAGTTTCAACAGGTCGCACGCGGCGATGGCGCGAGCCAGTGTGAGGCGATAGGCGCCCGGATCGTCAATCAAGCGCGGGCGCACGTTGATGTCGAGGGACACCAGGGCCTGGCCGCGTAGCCTCTCGGCGGCGGCCAGCGCCGCCGCAGGCGTGGAGCCACGCAACAGGCTGATGCCGCCGAAGTGCAGCCCGGCGGCACGCTCGAACAGCGCTGGCGGCAGGTCGGCCGGGGTTAGCAGCGTGTCGGCGGCGCCGGCGCCATAAAAGGTGAAGACCGGCTCGCCGTCTTCGTGGGCAACGAAGGCCAGGGTGGTGGGCGCAGGCGCATCGGTGAGCCAGGTGTCATCAATACCCTCGGCACGCACGGCGCGGCGCAGGCGCCGCCCGAACACGTCGGCGCCGAGCTTGCCCACAAATGCGGTAGGCTGGCCCAGGCGCGCCAGCCCTACCGCCACGTTGAACGGGCCACCCCCGGGATGCAGCGTGAAGCCCGTAAGTTCGCCGTGGCTCTCCAGCGGCAAGAAATCGATCAGAATCTCGCCCAGGCAGATCAGCAGATTGCGCATACGTGTCTCCAGAGGGTACAATGGCGCTATGCCCTGCCCGCCGGCGTGGCGCGCGCCCTCCGCACCGGGAGGGTCCGGCAGGGCGTAGCCCTCCCATAAAACACCCCGCTGGCGGGGAGGGTTTGGGAGGGTTGCGCCCTTCTAGAAGAACTATGGGGAAACCAGATTTCCCTATTTTACAATGTCCAGACAACCTGGCCGATGCACTACTTACCGGTACATCCGGCATATTCCGTGTCACCCTGAGGGCGGCAAAAGGTCCTGGCCGAGATGCTTCCCCTTTGACTGCGCTCAGGGCGCCGGCTTCGCCCAGTATCATGACGCGCCGGACGCACCACTTACCACGCGAGCGAACCCATGAACGAAAACGCAGCCATCCTGATCGACCAGATTACCATCCACCCGACCGCGTATGTCTTCCCCAACACCTTTCTGGCCGGGACGATCACCATCGGCGCGGAGAGCAGCGTCTGGCCGATGAGTGTGCTGCGCGCCGACACCGTACCCATCCAGATCGGCGCCTGCTCAAATGTCCAGGACGGGTGTATTATCCATGGCGATCCGGGGTTTCCGGTGATTATCGGGGACTATGTGACCCTGGGCCACGGCGCCATCGTGCACGGCGCGGTAATCGAAGACGAAGTGCTGATCGGCATCGGCGCGGTCGTGCTGAATGGCGCGCGTATCGGACGGGGCTCGATTGTGGGCGCGCGCGCCCTGGTGACCGAAGGGATGCAGGTGCCACCGGGGTCGCTGGTGCTGGGCGTGCCGGGGAGCATCCGCCCCCTCAGCGCCGAGCAGGCGGCGCGCATTCGCGGGCCGGCGGAGCGCTATGTCGAGCGCAAGGAGTTGTACCGGCGTCGGGAGGCGTAATACCATTTTTGGTTTTAGATTTTGGATTGTGGATTGCCACACTGGGCAGCACAACGCCTGAAACCGCTTTAAGCAATGCGGCATCATCAACGGTAATTGGTATAAGGCGCAGTGAACCCTGACTCCCAGGTGACGGCATCGCCGGTTGCTGCGCTGATCGCCGATCTGGCGATGCTGCGCCCGCCCGGCGATGCCGTGAATATGTACGCCTGCGACGGGCCGCCAGGAAACCGTACCCGGCGCCGCAACCTGGCTCTGGCGCTGGAGGCGGCGCTCGAGCAACCGCCCGATCTGGTGCTGATCGGTGAAGCCCCGGGGTACAACGGCGCCCGGCGCACGGGGGTGCCGTTTACCAGCGAGCGCCTGTTGCTGGAGGGACGCTGGCCGCTGGGCCGCTTCGACGCCGAGCGGGGCCTGATCCTGGCCAGAGATGACGCGCGGATCAGCGCCGAGCCAACCGCAACCATCGTCTGCCGTGAACTGGAGGCCCTGGGCCTGGCAGCCGTAGGCTGGAACGCCTACCCCTTGCACCCGCATCGTCCCGGCGTGGAGCGAAGCAATCGCCCGCCACGGGCAAGCGAGATCGCCCTGGGCTTGCCGTGGCTGGCCCGGATCTGCGCGCTGTTTGCCGGCGTGCCGGTGGTGGCGCTGGGGCGTATCGCCGCGGCAGCGCTGACGACCCTCGGTGTGCCGCACGTCAGGCTGCGGCACCCGGCCCAGGGCGGCGCGCGGCAGTTCGCTGCCGGGCTGCGCGCCGGAGAGTGGAGCAGCCGCGCCCCTCGATAACGCCAGATTCTGACCCCCTCCCCCAAAAATCCTCCACCTGAGAGCCCCCACGGGGAGGGGTATGTGGAAACCCGGTTTCCCCATATGTTCACGTCAGGCCCCATGCGCGGGGCGCACAACGCCAGCGTGCAACCGTGGGAGGGCTAACCCCCTCCCTGACCCTCCCCCGCTGGGGGAGGGAACCGGGCTCCTCCCCTCAGGGAGGGGGTTGGGGAAACCCGGTTTCCCCATATGTTCA
>FWPV01014428.1_pt1 | contig 11601 bp, 12 predicted proteins | sample 2228371 | NCBI WGS metagenome assembly FWPV01 (sample SAMEA103939776, study PRJEB20133) | metagenome | reverse complement strand
GGTCGACCACGTGGCCTCGCCGGTGGCGCGCACCCGCTCGAACAGCGGGCCCACCCAGCCCGAGCCGTACCCCAGCCGGTTGCTGAGCCGGTCGATCAGGGCCGCCAGCCGGTGCAGCTCCCGGACGCCCACCACGAGCAGCTCCTCAGGCGCGGCACCCTCCGGGTCGTCGGCGGCGGCGAACCGGGCGACCCGCTCGCCGTAGGTGGCGCCGATCTCGTCGGCCGGCGCCACCCCGGCGAGCACCGCGGCGATGGCGTGATCCTCGTCCCCTCCGTGGGCCATGGCCAGGCTGGCCAGTGCGAGCACGTCGGCCGGGTCGGACGCCGGGTCGTCAAGGGCGCGACCCAGGGCCGACCGGAACCGTGTCCCCAGCTTGTTGGACCGCTCGGCGTCCGCCACGCCGGCCTCCTGTCGATCGACGCCGGTCAGCCGGCGTCCCCTCGCCCGCCAGAGCAGGGAACGCCGGTGCGCGTCGGTCAGAGGGTCCGCACCACCAGCGCGTCGCCCTGGCCGCCGCCCCCACAGAGTGCCGCAGCGCCCATCCCGCCGCCACGCCGGCGGAGCTCGTGGATGAGCGTCAGGGCCAGGCGGTTGCCCGACATGCCGATCGGGTGGCCGAGGGCGATCGCCCCGCCGTTGACGTTGACCACCTCGTCGGTGACCCCGAGGTCGGCCATCGACGCCAACCCGACTGCGGCGAAGGCCTCGTTGATCTCGAACAGGTCGACGTCGGCCACCGTCTTGCCGACCTTCTCCAGCGCCCGGTGGATGGCCCGCGACGGCTGGTGGAGCAGCGACACGTTGTCGGGGCCGGCCACCTGCCCGTACGAGACCACCTCGGCCAGCGGCGTGAGGCCGAGGCGCTCGGCAGCGGCCTTCGAAGCCACGACCACGGCCGACCCGCCGTCGCTGATCTGCGAGGCGTTGCCGGCGGTGATGTTGCCGGCCGAGTCGAACGCCGGCTTGAGCGCGGCCAGCGACTCGACGGTGGTACCCGGTCGGACACCCTCGTCGGTCTCGACCAGCACCGGGTCCCCCTTGCGCTGGGGCACCGGCACCGGGACGATCTCGACGTCGAACCGGCCGTCCTTGATGGCGGCGGCGGCACGCTCGTGGCTCTTCGCAGCGAGGTCGTCCTGCGCAGCGCGGCTGATGTCGGCCGACTTCGCGTAGCGCTCGGTGCCCAGCCCCATCAGGCAGCTCTCGAACGCGCAGAACAGGCCGTCCTGCACGATGGCGTCGAGCAGCTCGGCGTTGCCGTAGCGGTAGCCGCCCCGCGCCTTGGGCAGCAGGTAGGGCGCGTTGGTCATGGACTCCATGCCGCCGGCCACCACGATGTCGGCCTCGCCGCTGGTGATGAGCTGGTCGGCGAGGAAGATGGTGTTCAAACCCGACAGGCACACCTTGTTGATGGTGGTGGCCGGCACGTGCAGGGGGATCCCGGCCTTGGCCGCCGCCTGCCGGGCGGTGATCTGGCCCTGCGCCGCCTGCAGCACCTGGCCCATGAACACGTAATCGACCTGGTCGGGCTGCACCCCGGCCCGCTCGAGCGCAGCCTTGATGGCCAGCCCGCCGAGGTCCATCGCGCTGAACCCGGCGAGCGCGCCGGACATCTTCCCGATCGGCGTCCGAGCGCCTCCGACGATGAGCGATCCGGCCATGGTGGTGTCCCCCTTGTCTCCCTGGTGGCGGCGCCAGCGTACCCCTTGGGGGGACCGTCGGTTACCCGCGGGTAACCGAGGTTTCCCGGCACCTCTTACCGGAAGGTAACTTCGCCTCATGCAGCACGTGCTCGAGGCCATCCTGGCTGGCGCCCCTGGCGAGGAGATCGCCGCCCTGCCCATCCCCGAGTCGTACCGGGCCGTCTACGTCCGCAAGGAGGACGTCGCCATGTTCGAGGGGGTCCCCTCGGCGGAGAAGGACCCCCGCAAGTCCCTCCACCTCGGCGACGTGCCCACCCCCGAGCTCGCCCCGGACGAGGCCTACGTGGCGGTGATGGCCAGTTCGATCAACTTCAACACCGTCTGGAGTTCGATCTTCGAGCCGGTGGCGACCTTCGGCCCGCTCGAGCGCTACGCCCGGGAGAGCCGGTGGGCCGCCCGCCATGCCCTGCCGTACCAGGTGATCGGCTCGGACGCGGCGGGCGTGGTGCTCCGGGTGGGGAGTGCGGTGCGCAACTGGAAGCCCGGCGACAAGGTCACCGTCCACTGCAACTACGTCGACGATCAGGACCCCTCGGCCCACGACGACTCCATGCTCGGCGCCAACCAGCGCATCTGGGGCTACGAGACGAACTTCGGCGGTCTCGCCGACCTGTGCGTGGTGAAGGCCAACCAGCTCATGCCCAAGCCCGCCCACCTCACCTGGGAGGAGGCGGCGGTCAACGCCCTGTGCAACTCCACCAGCTACCGGATGCTCGTGTCCCCGAACGGTGCCCAGATGAAGCAGGGTGACGTGGTGCTGGTGTGGGGGGCCACGGGCGGCATCGGTGGCTACGCCATCCAGTACGTGCTCAACGGTGGCGGCATCCCCGTCGGGGTCGTCAGTTCGCCTGACAAGGCCAGGCTGCTCAACGCCATGGGGTGCGAGGCGGTCATCGACCGGCGGGCCGGCGACTACCGGTTTTTCGACGAGAACGGCGTGCACGACGAGCGGGAGTGGCGCCGCTTCGGCAAGGACATCCGCGCCCTGGTCGGGGAGGACCCGGACATCGTGTTCGAGCACCCGGGCCGGTCGACGTTCGGCGCGTCGATGTACGTGGTGAAGAAGGGCGGCACGGTCGTCACCTGCGCGGCCACCAGCGGCTACATGCTGGAGTTCGACAACCGGTACTTCTGGATGCGGCTCAAGCGCCTCGTGGGCTCCCACTTCGCCAACTACCGCGAAGCCTGGGAGGCGAACCGGCTGATCGCCAAGGGGATGATCCACCCGCTGCTGTCCCAGGTGTTCACCCTGGAGCAGACCGGCGAGGCGGCCTGGCAGGTCCACCGCAACGTGCATGAGGGCAAGATCGGTGTGCTCTGCCTGGCGCCGCGCGAGGGCCTCGGGGTAGACGATCCCGAGTTCCGCGCCAAGGTCGGCGAGGACAAGCTCACCCTGTTCCGTCGCGCCAGCCAGGGGGCCTGAGATGCTGCTCACCGAGATCGACCACGTCGCCATCGCCGTCCGTGACCTCGAGGCGGCCATCGACTACTACCGCCGGGCCTTCGGCGCCGAGGTCGAACACCGCGAGGTCGTGGAATCAGACGGCGTGGAAGAGGCGCTGCTGAAGGTGGCCGAGAGCTACATCCAGCTGCTCACGCCCACCCGGGACGACTCGCCGGTGGCCAAGGCCATCGAGAAGCGGGGCGAGGGCCTGCACCACGTCGGCTACCGGGTGGCCGACTGTGCCGAGGCCCTGGCCTCGATGGTCGCCGCGGGCGCCACGCCCATCGACAAGACCCCCCGCCCCGGCTCCCGGGGCACGACGGTGGCGTTCATCCACCCCAAGGGCAGCTTCGGCACGCTGATCGAACTGGTCGAGGAGGGCCCGGGCGCCCACTGACCGCCGATCAGGCGACCACCCGGCACACCAGCCCCTTCAGGTACGCGCCCTCGGGGAAGCTGAGCAGGACCGGGTGGTCGGCGGCCTGGGTGAGCCGGCCGACGACCTGCACCTCCCGGCCGGCGTCGAGCGCAGCGCCGAACACGATCTTCTGGAACAGCGCGTCGTCGACGGCGCCCGAGCACGAGAACGTCACCAGGCACCCGCCCGGCTCCAGCAGCCCGAACGCCTGCAGGTTGAGGTCCTTGTAGGCCCGGCTTGCCTTGCGCACCTGCGCGGCGGAGGTGGCGAGCTTCGGCGGGTCGAGCACGATCAGGTCGAACCGTTCCCCCTGGCTGCGGCGCCGGCGCAGTTCGGCGAAGGCGTCGGCCTCGACCAGCTGCGACGGCGGGGCGCCGTTGGCCTGGAGGTTGCGGGCGGCCAGCACCAGCGCCGGGCGGGACGAGTCGACCGTCACCACGCTCCGGGCGCCACCCCGCCAGGCCGCCACCGAGAAGCCGCCGGTGAATGCGCACACATCGAGCACCCGGGCGTCGCGGGCCAGTGCCTGCACCACGGTGCGGTTGTCCCGCTGGTCGAGGTAGAAGCCGGTCTTGTGGCCGGCGTCCACGTCGACGAGGTAGCGGCGGCCGTCCTCGACGACGGTCACCTCCCCGGGCTCGGTGCCCCGCAGCAGCCCGCTGACCGGGCCGAGCCCCTCCTTGCCCCGCACGGCTGCGTCGGAACGCTCCACCACGGCCCCGACACCGGGCAGGGCGGCCACCGCGTCGGCGATGGCGTCCCGCCACCGCTCGGCCCCGGCACTGAGCAGCTGGCACACCGCCACCGCTCCGTACCGGTCGACGATCACCCCGGGGAGGCCGTCGTTCTCGGCGAACACCAGGCGGACCGCATCGGTGCGCCCGGCCAGCCCGGCCCGCAGGCCGGCCGCTCTCGCGACACGACCGGCGATGAACGCGTCATCGACGCACTCGGCGGGGTCGAAGGTCCACATGCGTGCGACGATCTGCGACGACGGGCTGTAGGCGGCCCGGCCCAGGGGTTCGCCCTCGGCCGAGCGGACCAGCACCGTGTCGCCCGGCGCCGGGTCGCCCGAGACCCGGGCCACGGCGCCGGCGAACACCCACGGATGGCGACGCCGCACAGAGCGGTCTCGCTCGGCGGCCAGGACCAGCGTGGGCTCAGCTGGTGGGCCAGCGATCGACACGGGCCACCCCGTCGGGGTCGTAGACCGGGGCGGCCGCGTCCACCCGGAAGCGCTCCACCGTGGCGCCGGTCAGCCCGAACGCGCCGAGCTGCTGGCGGGTCGCGTGATAGTTCGGGTGCTGGAAGTGGGCCAGGAGCGACTCGGCGCTCTCCCACCGCTCATAGACCACGATGCGCCCGGGCGTCACCGGGTCGGCGCTGAACACGTAGGCAAGGCAGCCGGGTTCGTCCCGGCGGGTCGCCAGCTGCAGTTCGGCGATCGCCGCCAGGCAAGCGTCCCGCCGGTCGGGGGGGACGTCGATCTCACCGGCGATGATCACGTGCGGAGAAGTCGGGCTGGGGTCGCTCACGGTCGCTCCTGTCCTTGGTGGGTGGCGTGCGTTCAGTCGAACACCGGGCGGCTGCGCAGGGATCGCTTCAGCTCGGCCATGCCGGGCGTGCGGGCCAGGGTCACCACGGCGTCCCACACCGCCACGGCCTCGGGGCCCCGGGGGATGCGGCTGATGACCGGCCCGAAGAACGACGCCTCGGCCTCGGTTCCAGGGTCGAAGGTGATGATCGGGGTGCCCACGTCGCGCCCGGTGCGCTCGAGGGCGAGGTCGGTCTCGGCCCGGATCACCGTGTCGTGGGCGTCGTCGTCGCGCTCCCCGGCGTAGGTCTCGGCCAGGCCGGCCCGCTGCAGGGCGTCGCCGACCAGGCCGGCCAGCGCCTCCTCACCCGCCTCCCAGGTCGGGGCGCTGCGGCCCTCGGTGTGCAGCAGGGTGCCGATCGCCGTGTACCACCGGGCCACGGCGTCGTTCCCCTCCCGGTAGCGGGCCGCCGCGGCGATCCGCAGCAGCCGCAGCCCGGCACCGTGCGCAAAGGCGTAGCGGGCCGGGAAGTCCCGCTCGTAGTCCCGGTGCTCGTTGACCATCCGCAGGGCGATGAAGCGCCACGTGACCTCGACGTCCCGGGCGGCGGCGACCTCGGTCACCCAGCGGCTGGTGATCCACGCCCACGGGCACACCGGGTCGAAGAAGAAGTCCAGGTGTTGCACCCGCTGGTCGGCCATGCGAGCACGCTACCCATCCGGCCGATCGGGCAGGATCACCGAGGTCAGGCACACGACGACGGGGGGAGCGATGGGCGAGTTCGACGGACGGGTGGCGCTGGTGACCGGGTCGTCCAGTGGGATCGGCGAGGCGACGGCCCGCCGCCTGTCGGAGCTGGGGGCGCGGGTCGTGGTCAACTCGGCCACGTCGGTGGAGGCAGGTGAGCGGGTGGCCGCGTCGCTGCCGGGCGAGGCGATCTACGTGCAGGCCGACATCTCCGATCAGACCCAGGGGCAGCGGCTGCTCGAGCGCACGCTGGAGCGCTTCGGGGGCCTGGACATCCTGGTCAACAACGCCGGCTGGACCACGGTGGTGCCGCACACCGACCTCGACGCTCTCACCGACGACATCTTCCGCCGGACCTTCGAGGTGAACGTGTTCGGCACCTGGTGGCTCACCAAGGCGGCCATGCCCCACCTGAAGGCGTCTCCCGACGGCAACGTGGTGACCATCACGTCGATCGCCGGCATCCGTCCGGTGGGCAGTTCGATCGCCTATTCGATGACCAAGGCGGCGTTGAACCAGATGACCCTGCTGCTGGCCAAGTCGTGCGGGCCGGTGCGGGTGAACGCCGTGGCCCCTGGGCTGGTGGCCACCCCGTGGACCGCCGACTGGGGGGCCCAGCACCAGGCGGTGGCGGCCATGGCACCACTCCACCGCTCGGCCACCGCCGACGATTGTGCCGAGGCGGTGCTGGCCCTGCTCCGTAACCGCTACGCCACCGGTCAGGTGCTCGTGGTCGACGGCGGCCTGACGCTGGTCATGTAGCGCCGGTCGGTGGTTCAGGGCACGATCACCGCCCGCCCGTGGAGCGTGCCGTCGCGCATGGCCTGGTAGGCGCGGGGCGCGTCCTCGAGCGAGAACCGTTCGACATGCGCGCTGATCCGGCCGGCTTCGGCCAGCGCCACCACCTCCATGAGCTCGGGGATGCTCCCCCAGTACGTGGTGGCGAGCGACACCTCGTAGGGCACGGTGAAGAACGAGAACGGGTAGGACCCCTGGCCGATGCCGACCAGCGTGAGGTGCCCCGTCGGCCGGACCACCGCCGCGGCGAGGGCGAGGGTGGCGTCCACCCCGACCAGGTCGATGACCACCTCGGCCCCGGCCCCCCGGGTGAGCTCGCGGATCTCGGCAGCTGCGTCGGGCCCGGCGAGCACGCCGTGGGTGGCGCCGACGCGCGCGGCGAGGTGGAGCGCGGTCGGGCGCTGGTCGACGGCGATCACGGTGGCCGGGGAGAGCGCGGTGAGGATCTGGACGGCCATGTGGCCCAGCCCGCCGGCACCGATCACCACGGCCGTCGACCCGGGGACCAGCAGCGGCAGCGACCGCTTGATGGCGTGGTAGGGCGTGAGCCCGGCGTCGGTCAGCGGTGCGGCGGCCACCGGGTCGAGGGTGGTGAGCGGGACGAGGTGACGGGCGCTCGGCACCAGCAGCAGCGGTGCCATGCCCCCGTCCAACCCCAACCCGCCCCCGGCCGGACCCGGGGGCTGCTCGCAGTAGTTCTCCATCCCGGTCCGGCAGGTGCGGCACCGCCCGCAGCCCCACGGCCCGTAGACCACCACCGGCTGTCCCGGCTCGAGGCCGGTCACCCCGGCGCCGAGCGCCTCGACCCAGCCGGCGTTCTCGTGGCCGAGGGTGAACGGCGGACCCCAGGGCAGGGCGCCGCCCTCGAAGTCGTGCATCAGGTGCAGATCGGAGTGGCAGGCCCCCGCCCCACCAACCCGCACCAGCACCTGGCCGGGCCCCGGGGTGGGGTCGGGCACCTCCACCAGTTCCGGTTCGTGCTTCCAGGCAGTCAGTCGGAGCGCTCGCATCCTGTCCCCCTTGCGTCGCCGGTGCGACCAGCTTGGCGCACCGGGACGCTCGGCACCGACCGGGTGGCAGGTCGGCCCTGGCGCCGGCCGCCGTGCAGGCGCACCATGACCGTGGGCACGAGGAGGTGAGTGATGGCCACGCTCGAACAGCCCCAGGAGACGAGGGTCGAGGAGACCCACGGATCCGAGGAGCGGGAGACGCTGCGGACCCAGCTCGACGAGTTGGCGGTGCAGGCGGACCTGGCCAGGATGGAGCTGCGTGACGCAGCCGCCGAGGCGGCGCACGAAGCGGAGTCCCGGTGGATGAAGGTCCGCCGGCCGCTTCGCCGGCTGCCCGGCGCCAGCCGGGAGGCCGCCGAGGCCCTCGTCGACGGCTTCAAAGAGGCCGTGCAGGCGGTGGGTCACGGGTTCAGCGACGCGTACGACCGCTTCCGCAAGGCGATGTGAGTCTTCCTCGGTGTCGGGTCCCCGTGCCGTACGGCACGGGGACCGTGCATGTCAGGGCACCCACCACTGCTCGAGCCGGGTGATCCGGCCACCTTCGAGGGTGATGATGAACGGGAACGGTGTCCAGGTGTAGCCGGCCGGGGCGGCGGCCGCCGGAGTCTCGCCTTGCACCAGCCGGAGCAGCTCGGCCACGTCGATGCGGTAGCTGGTGCCGGGCCCGTCGGCCCGGGCGACGGTGACGAACGCGTCGTCGGGCACCGGGCGGTAGGCCTGGGGGTCCCCGACGACTGCGTAGTCGTTGTCGCACGACTCACCCGTCCGCTCGGCCCAGGCCACGCACGCGGCGCCGGTGAGCAGCTGGGTCATCTCCATGACCACACCCGGCGCCTCGCCGGTGCGGGCGACGCCGTAGTAGACGCCGTCGGGGAGGTTGTTGTCGGCTGGGATCTCGGTGGTGGCCTCGGGCACCGTCGGCGGGTCGGCCGGGGCGTAGAGCACCACCGGGGCTGCGGTGGTCGTGGGTGCAGCGGTGCTGCTCGTGGCCGGTGCCGCCGTGGTGGTCGTCGGCGCCGCGGTGGTCGTCGGCGGCGCGGTCGTCGCTCCGCTGTCGGTGGCGTCGTCGGCGCATCCGGCCAGCAGCACGGCCACGGCGAGCACGGTGGGCAGGGTGCGGCGCATCACGGCAGGGTCACGTAACCGTGACGGCTCTTCCACAGGAAGTACTTCTCGAAGGCGAGCTTCGCCGCGTGGGACTGGGGGCCGGGGATCATGATCCCCTTGTCCGGGCCGAGCATCTTGTTGCCCAGGATCATCACCCCGTTGTTGCCGGCGTCCATGATGCACACCGCCGGCATGTCCCCGAACGCCTTGGCGTGGCTGGGGCTGCGGCCCTGGATCTGGTCGGCGATGTTCTTGGCCGCAGTGTGCGCCATCTGCTCGGTCGGGAAGCCGGTCTTGGGCACCCCCACGGGCGTGGAGGTCTGCCACGGCACGGCCACCGCTGCGGCGATGCCGACGGCGTAGATGTCGTCGTAGGCCTGCGACTGCCAGGTGTCGCGCACCGTCACGTAGCCCTTGTCGTCGGTGAGCCCGGGGGCGGTGCGGTTGACGTCCTGGGCGGCGAACGGCGGCACGATCATGGCGTAGCCGAACGGGATGGTCCGGCCGTCGGCCAGGGTGAGCCCTCCCTTGTCGATGCCGGCCATCGCCACGTTCTCGATGGCGGTGATGCCGCTCTTGCGCAGGAACATGGCCAGCAGGTGCTCGCCGTCGGGCATCGGGCCCATCCCCGGCAGGCCGCCGATGCCGAAGTGGCCGAGGAACGGCTCGCTGGTGACGTAGGTGATCTTCACCCGGTTCTTGAGCCCCGCCTTCTTGACCTGGTGGGCCACGTTGAACAGGAACTCGTAGGCGGCGCCGAAGCAACCGGCGCTCTGCGTCGCCCCGACGACGATGTCGCCGGGGTCGGCGAGGAAGCGCTTCCAGCCCTCGCCGGCGCGGATGGCGTCCTCGAGCGTCGTGATCGTGTAGGCGTCGTTGTCCGGCGTGAGCCCCGGGACGACGTCCATGCGGTTCCGGTAGCCGGTGGCGACCACCAGGTAGTCGTAGTCGTGGACCTGTCCGCTGTCGTCGGTGACCGTCCTGGCCACCGGGTCGATCGAGGTGGCGGCGCGGTGCACGAAGTCGATGCCGTGGCTTTCGAAGGTGGGGGCCACCGGGAAGGTGATCTGGTCGGGCCGGCGCTTGCCGAACGGCAGCCAGATCAACGACGGGTTGAACAGGAAGTGGTCGCTTGGCGACAGCACCCGCACGTCCACGTCGCCGTGGAGCTCGTGGCGGACGGCCAGCGCGGCGGTGAGACCGCCGAAGTTGCTTCCGAGGACGAGGACCTTCTTGCGGGACATCCGGCGAACCTCCTGTCGGCCGCTTCCGGCGGCCACCGTACCGCCGGGCGGGGTCGCCGTGGTGCCCCTACCGGAACAGGTGCCGGGCGATGACCGTCCGCTGGATCTGGTTCGTGCCTTCGTAGATCTGGGTGATCTTCGCGTCGCGCATCATCCGCTCCACCGGGAAGTCGGTGGTGTAGCCGTACCCGCCGAGCAGCTGCACGGCGTCGGTGGTCACCTGCATGGCCACGTCGCTGGCGAAGCACTTGGCCATGGCGCCGAGCATGGCCAGGTCGCCGTGCGGATCGCCCTCGTCGGCGGTCGCGCACGCCCGGTAGACGAGGGTACGCGCGGCCTCGATGCGCATCGCGGCCTCGGCCACCATCCACTGCAGGCCCTGGAACTCGGCGATCGGCTTGCCGAAGGTGCGCCGCTCCTTCATGTAGCCGATGGCGTAGTCGAGGGCACCCTGGGCGATGCCCACCGCCTGCGCGCCGATGGTCGGCCGGCTGCGGTCGAGGGTGTGCATGGCGATGGCGAACCCCTGGCCGACCTCGCCGATGCGGTTGGCGTCGGGCACCCGGACCTCGTCGAGGCGGATCACCGCCGTGGGCGACCCCTTGATGCCGAGCTTGTGCTCGAGCTTCTCCACCTGCACCCCGCGGTCGGCTTCGACCACGAACGCAGTGATGCCGGCGTGCCGCTCGGCCGAGGTGCGGGCGAAGATCGTGTAGAGGTCGCTGATGCCGCCGTTGGTGATCCAGCACTTGGTGCCGGTGATCACCCAGTCGTCGCCGTCGCGTACCGCCCGGGTGGTCATCGAGGCAACGTCACTGCCGGCATCGGGTTCGCTCAGGCCGTAGCTGGCCTGTGATTCGCCGGTGCAGATGCGCGGCAGCCACCGTCGCTTCTGCTCGTCGGCGCCGAAGTTGATGACCGGCAGCATGCCGAGCTTGTTCACCAGGAACATGAGCGAGGTCGACGTGCACACCCGGGCGAGTTCCTCGGCGACGATGGCCTGGGTGACCAGGCTGGCCCCCTCACCGCCGTACTCGACCGGGTAGGACAGCGCGGTGAGTCCCATGCCCTGCAGGGCCCGGAACGCCTCCCACGAGTACTCGCCAGTGCGGTCGGTCTCGGCGGCGAGCGGGGCGATCCTGTCCTCACAGAACCGCCGGATCACGGCCCGGAACTCGTGCTGCTCGTCGGTCAGCGTGATCGGCTGGCGTTCGCTCATGGCGACGTTGTAGCGCGCCGGGGGGTCAAGCGCCGGAGCTGCGACACCGCGTAGGCCCGGGCGCGGCGCTGGCCGCCGCGGCGGCCGATGGCGGCGAGCAGGTCGCGCAGCGCCCGCTCGACGGTGGCGCGGTCGGGCTCCCAGCCCCGCCGCTCGCACTCGTCGAGCCACTCCGCCGGCGACCGGTGGCCCCGCTCACGGTTGCACCGGGCGCATGCCGGTACCTCGTTCTCCAGCCAGGAGGGCCCACCCTTGATGCGGGGCACCACGTGCTCGGTGGTGGCCCGCACCAGGCCGGCGAGCGTGGCCTCTGCATTGCGCTCGCAGAATGCCAGTGTCACGCCCACCGCCGGCATGTCGGCCACCGCGATTC
>FWPV01014427.1_pt1 | contig 11601 bp, 5 predicted proteins | sample 2228371 | NCBI WGS metagenome assembly FWPV01 (sample SAMEA103939776, study PRJEB20133) | metagenome | reverse complement strand
GGATGTCCTCCCCGCTGGAAAAGGCGTCTGCGAGCGCGCCCTGCTCACCGGGCGCATGATCTACATCCTCGACGTCAGCCAGGAACCCGACTACGTCCCCGGGCTGGGATACGGCTGCGAAGTAGATGTACCCATCTGGATTGGCAACGAAATCGCCGGGGTCATGGCCATCGAATCAGACGTCGTAGACGCTTTTGGCCCCGAAGACCTGGAAATTTTCGGCGCCGCCGCCAACCAGATTGGCCTGGCCCTGGGCAAAGCCCGCCTTCTGGAAGAACAAAAAATCAAACTGGAAGCCATCAAATCGCTCGAAGCCCAACTGCGCGAACAAGCCATGCGCGACGCCCTCACCGGCCTCTACAACCGCCGCTACCTTAACGACTCGCTGTCCCGCGAATTGGCCCACGTCCAGCGCGAAAGCATCCCACTCAGCGTCATCATGCTCGATATTGACCACTTCAAAAAAATCAATGATACTTACGGCCACAAAATGGGCGACATCGTTCTCATCAACCTGAGCGACACCATCAAACGCCACGTGCGCGGCGGCGACATCCCCTGCCGTTACGGCGGCGAGGAATTCGTCATCCTGCTGCCCGGCGCATCCACCGAAATTGCTGTGCGGCGCGCCGAAGCCTTCCGCGCCATGTTCGAAAAACAGGTCATCACCTCTGACACAATCACCATCCAGACCACCATCTCGCTGGGCGTGGCCACCTTCCCCATTCACGGGCACACCATCGAAGAAGTCCTCAACGAAGCCGACCTGGCCCTCTACGCCGCCAAACAGGCCGGGCGCAACCAGGTCAAAGTTGCCTCAACACCTATGCCATGAAATTTGCCCTCAACTTTAGCCTGCCCGCCCGCGTGCTGCGCAACAGCGGGCAAATCAACTTTCACCTCTTCAAACTGCCTGCCTGGCCAGACCTCATTCAAAGTCTGCACCCCGGCGAAAGCGGCTACGTCCACTTTCCACTTGGCGTCAGCAACGGCAGCGGCGTCATCTGGGATAAAGAAGGAAACGCCCCCGTCCGTTGGGAAAAAATCGAACAACAGATGACCCAAACCGGCACCCCGCTGGTCAACATCCACCTCGACCCCGACGCCCACCACCACCCCGATATTGACCCGCGCGACACCTCACCCGCAGCCGCTCAGCGCCTCACCGAGCGCCTCATCGCCGATGTAAGCGCCGCCGTCCGGCACTTTGGCGCGGAAAACGTCATCGTAGAAAACGACACCGGCGGCGGCAACACCCTGGATGCCTGCATCCTGCCCGAAGTCATCACCGCCGTGGTCCACGATCTCGGCTGCGGGTTGCTGCTCGACCTCTCGCACGCCCGCATCGCGGCCCGCCAGCGCGGCCAAGACGAAAAAGCCTACCTGTCCCAACTTCCCACCCAGCGCCTGCGCGAACTGCACCTGACTGGCATCCAATGGCTGGATAACGCCTGGCAGACGCGCATTGCCGCCTCTGGCATGCTTAGCCCCAAAAAACTGCCCCGCTACCGCGAACGCTGGATGGACCACCTGCCCTTCACCGACGCCGACTGGGACATGACCGCCTGGGCCATGCACCAGATTCGCCGCGGCGCATGGGGCCGCCCCTGGGTTGCCTCTTGCGAATACGGCGGCGTAGGCGGCTTCTTCGAAGCCGTGCTGGACGAAGACGCCCTGCAACAGCAAATCCCACGCCTGTACGAACTGGTATCTAAAGCGTAAAACGTAATACGCTTTACGCTTCATGTTTTACTCTTTACCCCGGAGCCCTCATGAACTACCCCCACACACGCACCCAAGACCTGGTCGAAGACTACCACGGCACACCCGTTGCCGACCCCTACCGCTGGCTCGAAGACGCCGATTCCGCCGAAACCGCCGAATGGGTGCGCCAGCAAAATGAACTCACCTTTGCCTACATCAAAGCCATCCCCGCCCAGGCCCGCATTCAAAAACGCCTGACCGCCCTGTGGGATTTTGCCCGGCGCTATACCATTCACCACAAAGGCAGCCGCTACTTTCAATTCCGCAACAGCGGGCTGCAAAACCAGGACGTGCTCTACGTAATGGATCACCCCACCGACGACGGGCGCGTGCTGCTCGACCCCAACACCCTCAGCGCCGATGGCACCACCGCGCTCAATGCCTGGTCCGTTAGCGAAGATGGCAACTGGCTGGCCTACGCCATCTCGCAATCCGGCTCCGATTGGCAGGTCTGGCGCATCCGCAACGTAGAGACCGGCCAAGACCTGCCCGAAACCCTCGCCTGGAGCAAATTCAGCGGCGCAGCCTGGCTGCCCGACTCCAGCGGCTTCTTCTACGGGCGTTACCCCCAACCGCAAGAAGGCGAAACCTACCAGCAAGCCAACTACAACCAGGCCCTCTACCTGCACCGCCTGGGCACACCGCAAGAGGCCGATACCCTCATCTACGCCCGCCCCGACCAACCCGAATGGGGCTTTAGCGCACAGGTCAGCGACGACGGGCGCTACCTGACCCTTAGCGTCTGGCAGGGCACCGATACGCGCAACCGCTTCTTTTACCAGGACCTGCAAACCGGCGCCCCGGTCGTCGAACTCATCCCCAACCTGGAAGCCGCCTACGACTTCATCGGCAACGACGGGCCGCGCTTCTACTTCCGCACCGATCTCGATGCCCCGCGCGGGCGCATCATCGCCATAGACATCACCCAACCCCAAAAAGACGCCTGGCAAACCCTCATCCCGCAAAGTGATGACGTGCTCGAAGCCGCCAAAATCATCAACAACAAGTTCATCTGCATCAGCATGCACGACGCCCACGAAAAAATCCTGCGCTTCGGGCTGGATGGCGCGCCCCTGGGCGAAATTGCCCTGCCCACGCTAGGGTCAGTCACTTATGGCTACGCACTCACCCTGGGCGGCAAACGCGAAGACACAGAGATGTTCTACCTCTTCCACTCCTTTGCCTACCCCATCACCGTCTTCCGCTACGACTTTGCCACCGACCAGAGCCAACCGGTCTTCACCCCCGCCATAGACTTCGACTTCAGCGCCTTCGAAACCCGCCAGGTCTTTTACCCCAGCAAAGACGGCACGCGCATCCCCATGTTCCTCGTCCACAAAAAAGACCTGAAACTGGACGGCCAAAACCCCACCCTGCTATACGGCTATGGCGGTTTCAACATTTCGCTCACCCCGGCGTTTGCCGTTGCCCGCCTCATCTGGCTGGAGATGGGCGGCGTGTACGCTGTGGCCAACCTGCGCGGCGGCGGCGAGTATGGCGAGGCATGGCACAAGGCGGGCACAATCCACAATAAACAAAACGTCTTCGACGACTTCATCGCCGCCGCCGAATGGCTCATCCGCGAGAAAATCACCAGCACCCCAAAACTGGCCATCGAAGGGCGCTCTAACGGCGGGCTGCTCGTAGGGGCCTGCCTCACCCAGCGCCCCGACCTGTTTGGCGCCTGCCTGCCTGCCGTGGGCGTGATGGATATGCTGCGCTTCCACAAGTTCACCATCGGCTGGGCCTGGGTCAGCGACTATGGCAGCAGTGAAAACCCAGACGAGTTCAAGACGCTTTACGCCTACTCGCCCTACCACAACCTGAAACCCGGCACGCGCTACCCGGCCACGCTCGTCACCACCGGAGACCACGATGACCGCGTGGTGCCGGGGCACTCCTTCAAATTTGCGGCGCGCCTGCAAGCCTGCCAGGCCGGCGACGCCCCCGTCCTCATCCGCATCCAGACCAAGGCCGGGCACGGCGCGGGCAAACCCACCGCCATCCTCATCGAAGAGTGGGCCGACATCTACGCCTTCCTGGTCAAAGCCTTGGGCATGGAATAAAAAGGAGTGGCGAAATCCTGAGCTAGCGGATAATTCCACTGCTTATTTTGTGAGACAAACGCTAGCGTTTGTCCTACCTGTTGATACCAATATGCTCAATGCAAGGTTTTGATAACTCTTGATTTATCCACTCCTGGAATAAAAAAAACTAATCGGCCATACAATTGAATCATGAGCACCTGCCTGCGCCTGAGCGCCCCCCTGCTGCCGGTGCTGGCCGTGGCCGCGCTCGCCATGCAAATCCTCGACCCCTCCCGCATCTGGACCATTTTCCTGGTCGGGCTGGGCGGGTTGCTGGCAATCTCCTACGCCTGGGCGCGCGCCCTGCAGCGCGGACTCACCCTCAGGCGCGAGATGCGCTACGGCTGGCTCCAGGTTGGCGATACGCTCGAAGAACGCTTCAGCCTGCACAACAGCGGCTGGTTCCCCGCCACCTGGGTAGAAATCGAAGACCAATCCACCCTGCCCGGCTACAACGCCAGCCGCGCCACCGGCGCAGACGCCGATAGCACCAACCAGTGGCTTACCGAAGGCATCTGCGCCCGGCGCGGCGTTTACTTTCTGGGCGGCGCGACCCTCACTACCGGCGACCCGTTTGGCATCTTCACCGTCCACATCGAAGACCCGGCCCGCGCCACGCTGATGGTCATGCCGCCAGTAGCGCCCCTGCCGCCGCTGGAAATCACCCCCGGCGGCTACAGCGGCGATGGCCGCCCCCTGCCCCACGCCCCCGAACTGACCGTCAACGCCAACAGCGTGCGCGCCTACGCCCCCGGCGACAGCCTGCGCCTCATCCACTGGCCCACCACCGCCCGCCAGGGCAAGCCCTTTGTGCGCCTGTTCGACGGCGCGCCAGCCAGCGACTGGTGGATTTTGCTCGACCTGCACGCCCAGGCGCAACTGGGCAACGGACCCGACTCGACTGATGAACACGGCATCATCCTGGCCGCCTCGCTGGCCGAACGCGGGCTGCGCGCCCGTCGCAGCGTGGGGCTTATCGTCAACGGGCAGAGCCTGGGCTGGCTGCCCCCCCGCCCCGGCGAAAACCAGAAGTGGGATATGCTGCGCGCCCTGGCCCTGGCCGAACGCGGCCCCACCCCCCTGCCCCACCTGCTGGAACGCATCCGCCCGGCGCTGGGGCGCACCGCCAGCCTGGTCATCATCACCCCCGACATGCAGCCCAGCTGGCTAAACGCCCTGCTGCCCCTGCGCTGGCGCGGCATTCAGACCACCGCCCTGCTGCTCGAACCGCGCTCCTTTGGCGGCGCAGCCAACCCGGCCGCGCTCACCGCCGCGCTGAGCCAGATGGGAATTGCCCATCACCTCATCCCGCGCGGCCTGCTCGACCAGGCCGAAGCCCACCTTAGCCCCCACCGCTGGGAGTGGCGCATCACCCCGCGCGGACGGGCCATTCCCATCCGCACCCCTGGCGACCCAACCTGGCGGAGGCTGTCCCCATGACCGTCCTGCGGCTCATCGGCTGGCTGGGGCGTCACATCAGCCTGGCCGTGCTGCTAACCGCCGCGGCCTTGATGGGCGCGGGCATCGGCAGTGTGGTGCGCGGCGCGGCGCTTAGCCTGTTTGCGCCGGTTACGCTGGTTGCAGCCCTGTGCGGCTGGGGCGCAGCCCGCACCCGGCTTAACGGCTGGCAGGCCGCGGGCAGCCTGGCAGTGCTGGGGGCGGCCGGGGTGTTTGCTGCAGTGGCGGGGCTGGCGCGCCCGCTGGGGGCGCTGATTCTCTCCCTCTTCGACCTGATTCCACAACTCATTTTCTGGCTACGCGAAAATATTCCGCCGGACCTCACATCCCTGCTGACCGCCTGGAGCGAGATAACCGACCGCACCGCAGCCTTGTTGACCCGGCTATGGGCGTGGCGCGACGCCCTGGCCGCCAGCCGCCCCATTCAAGACCCGGCTGCGGCCGCGCTGACCTGGGGGCTGGGGTTGTGGCTGGCGTGCGCGTGGGCAGGCTGGCAAATGCGCCGAAACCGCAACGGGCTGGCTGCCCTGGCCCCCGGCGGCGTGGGGCTGGCCCTGGCGTTGGATTACTCTGGCGGGGCAGGCGGGCTGGCAGTGGGCTACCTGGCCGCTATGCTGGCCCTGACCGGGCTGGGGCACTGGGAGCGTCTGCGCGTCCGCCTGGCGCACCGCAGCATGGATTACGCCGACAGCGTGCCCCAAGAAACCCTGGCCGCGGTGGTGGTGATAGGCGTGCTGCTGGCCGGCCTGGCGGGCGTCACGCCCTCGCTCTCCTGGCAAACGCTGCGCGACTGGCTGCAACCATCCCAAACCGGCAACACGACCGAAAACCTGGCCGAAGCCGTAGGGCTGGAGCGCGCCCCAGCCGCCCCAGGCAGCAGCGGGTGGCGCGATGAACCAGGCGGGCTGCCGCGCAGTCAGTTGGTAGGGATGCCCCCTGCTCAGGGTGAATCGGTGGTGATGACGGTTTCTACCGGCGACCTGCCGCCCATGCCGGGGGCGGGCGCGTCGGTCAGCGCGCCGCGCTATCACTGGCGCACGGTCACATACGACATTTATACCGGGCGCGGGTGGGGCAGCAGCCCGGCCCAAATCATCAGCCTGAAGGCCAAAACCGCCCTGCTTGGCGCGCCGCCGGGTTATCGTCTGCTGCGGCAGCAGGTGAGCCTGGCCGCGACCGAAAGCGTGCGGGTTTATTGGGCGGGCGTGCTGGCCGAAGCCGATGCGCCGCTGGAAATTGCCTGGCGCATTCCCCCGCCCGATGCAGCCACCCCCGCCCAACCCGGCGATATGCTCGGCGCGCTCACCATCCAATCGGCATACACGGTCATCTCGTACCTGCCCGCGCCCAGCCTGCAAGACCTGCGCGCCGCCGGTACAGACTACCCGCCTGAGGTTGCGTCGCGCTACCTAGCCCTGCCAGACTCGGTGCCAGAGCGAGTGCTGGCCCTGGCCCGCGACCTGACGGCCGCCGCCCGCACGCCTTACGACCGCGCGGTGCAAATCGAAGCGTACCTGCGCCAGTTCCCATATACGCTGGAAATCGAGCCCCCGCCCTTTGGGCGCGATACGGTGGATTACTTTCTGTTTGACTTGCAAAAGGGCTATTGCGACTATTACGCCTCGGCCATGGTGGTGCTCAGCCGTGCGGCAGGCCTGCCAGCCCGCCTGGTGGTGGGCTACGCCAGCGGCGAATATGACCCGGCCCGGGCGGTGTACGTTGTGCGCCAAAAGGATGCGCACGCCTGGGCGGAGGTGTACTTCCCTGGCATTGGCTGGGTGGAATTTGAGCCGACGGCTGCTCAGCCGCGCATCATCCGCCCTGGTGCGCCCTCCGGCAACCCCAACGAAGCCGACCTGCGCCCGGTGGGCGATGCGCTTATCACCGCGGCGCGCGTGCGCTGGCGCATGCTGGTTTCCACGTTGGGGGGACAGGCCGCGCTGGCGGCATTGAGCCTTGTTTTGCTGGCAGGGGTATGGCAAGCCGGGGAGATATGGGCGTTGTACCTGCTCAGCGCCCTGGTCCCGCAGCGCGCGGTGAATCTGCTCTACACCCGCTTACGGCGCCGCGCCCGCGTCTTGCTGCCCGGTCTGACGGCGGGGCACACCCCCTACGAATTGCAATCTGAGCTGCTGGAGCGGCTGGGGCAAACAAAAATCCGCCTTGCGGCGGATTACCTGCGCCCAAGCAATGATGAAACCGCCCGCATTGTGGCGCTCTATATTGCCCAAACCTTCAGCCCACACCCGCCCAACCGGGCGCAAATCCGGGCGGCCATCCGCGCCTGGTCTGCGCTGCGCTGGCGGCTGCGGGTAATCGGCTGGGTGGGGGAAGCGTAAAATAGTAGATGTCTCAAACCAGGGCGTTTGTTACCTGGGGTTCATTCTGATAACGTAATAAGCGCAATCCCTCCAGACGAAAGACAGCCGGAAACAATGCTTTGTAAATGTTACAGTATGGCGAGCGGGTATCGTAACGCCCTGCCGCACGGAAGGTTGCTACTGGACACCCGCCAGCGCACCAATGACGCCACTCACACGTCTGACATCCTTCTTTTGCAAGCACCGGCAAGTTCTGAATGCCTTTCTGATCAGTCTGCAGGGTACGCAGGGGGTCAGTGTCTGATAGATCGGTAATGGGGTTGCGAATAAGCATCTGACATTTGGCCACTTGTCCATGCTGATTGAAAACCAGATAATTGCGCCCAACACCGCAAGTATATTCATGCATGGCGGATAAATTTGCCCGGTCTAATAGCCCACCCAAAAGCGTACGGCGGGGTAAATTGGACTCAATCACTTCAAACGCTTTTTGAACACCGCGAATGATTTTTTCATCATCCAGTTGCAAATCCTCAAAACCCATAGAACGGTCATTTTCACGGTAAAAGTTCAGACTAAAAGGAATATCGCGCGCGACAATCCAACCTACCAGGTCTGGCAACCCTTCTACGGTGCGGCTGCTAATGGTGACCGAAAGCGTCAGGGGCAGGCCCGAGTCCTGAGCGCGTTCTACAGCCTGGGCCACCTCTTGAAAGGAACCGCGTCCACTGACGTAGCGCCGATGCGCATCGTGATAATGCCCCAGTCCATCCAGGGAAATCATCAAGCGCAGCCCAGAATTAACAAGCAGGCGGGCTTTTTCGCTTGTGAGCAGCGTGCCATTGCTGAGGACAATCCCCTGCAGGGAAATATCATTTTGTTGTGATAAGCGGCGGGCTGCATCATGCAAACGAAGAACAAAATCCAGGCGCAACAAGGGTTCGCCGCCTGCATATTTCAACTTCACTTTTTTGAAGCCGTGCTGTACAGCAGAACGGAAAATAGTCTCAAGTACTTGCAACCCAGTTTCATCCGTCATGTCCTCGCGCACATGCGGCAGGTAGCAGTAATCACAACGCAAATTACAACGATCAGTCACATGCAGCCAGGCAGAAAGCACACTTTCACCTGTCATGGCAGGTGTGGGCGCATCACACGGCTGTAATAAACCCGCCTGCTGCATTGCCCGGGCAATCTGCTCAAACGCGGGCCATGTGATTCCTTCAACCTGTTTGCGGGCCTGCTGAAGCGTGACCGGGGTATTGAAAGCATGCAAAATCTGTTGGGCAGGCGCATTCGCCACAACAGCCGAGAGAGTCCCCTGCGCAAAGATGACCACCGCATCGCCCGCATTATTCACTGGCAAAAGTCCATGCAACGGCCAGGTTTGCCAGCGAGCAGATGGAGGTTGCACCGCTTGAACATCGGGCAGGGTGAGTTCACAGGCGCAGTCGCAATCAGAGGATGCATCCATAAAATGGGCTAAATTAGGAACAATCAAATATGGGGCATGCATCGTTTATAAATATATGTCATATCCAAAGTTCCGCAGGGCCAAACCGCTCCAGCAGCCATTTGTGCAACCGCAAGGTTTTGTCATCATCGCGCACCCTGGCTTCTTTCTGAAGTTTGTGCACTGCGCGATAGAATGCCGGCAGCAAATCACGCTCCCAGCCCGCGCTCTGGCGAATGCGGTTTTCCAATGCAGAAAAGGCGCGGCGTCCATTGAAAGAAGTCTGCCCATGTTGATAGTCATACTCAAGCGCTATGGCAATATGATACACTGCGTTTTCTACAACATCGGGCTGTTCAACTAGCCTGGTACGCCAGCCGCGCAGTAATTCATAGCCGCGCAACATTTCCAGTTTTCCCAGCACCGCCCAAAGCATCACATCGGCCTCTTCGACAGTTATCTTCGGCGGATGATTTTCGAGCCAGCGGTGGTTTTCAGGAATAACGCGCTCTACAGTATCGAGTATCTTTTGAACTCTGGCGGAGTCGCTGCGCAGGTAATGATAATGCCAGGCCAGGTTAACGAGCGGGAGGGTAAAAATATACAGACTGACGTCTAATTGCTCCGCCTTAGCCCGAATGGCCTCACCCCATTGCTCCTGAGATACCTGGTTTACCCCTGCAGCCAGACGGAAACGCTCATCTGCCAGTTGATCAGCCCTGGTAGCCGCTTCGTTGCGGGCGCCGCCCAATTCTGCCTGCTTGCGATACCACCAGCATATTTCGCGCCACAGGGCGCCGGCCTCGTTACAGGCCAGGGCATAATTTTCAGGGTCAAGATTGTGCAAAAGGTCCAAAGCGCCTCGCACTGCTTCTTTGGATGTTTTCTTAGCCCCTTTGTTTGGTTCTGAAGACGCTGCAAGGAGAGTCTCTTCAACGCCTTCGCTGCCTTCGATGTATTTTAGTCCATCCATAAGATGCGGATATCCCTCAGCCAGGCGGCCATCCGTCACCAATTGATTCCACTGGTAGCGGCAGGCGCGCGCCATAGAAATATGAACCAACCCCAGTAAACGTGGGTTGGGATTGGTTTTGAGAAGTTGAAGCGCCATCCTGCCAAAATCCAACGCCTCACGGAATTCGCCAGCAAACGCCGCCGCCTGGCAGCGCACGTTTAGGGCGCGAATCTGGTCATGCACTGAGCCATAGCGCAGCGCCAGTTCGTAAGCCTCACGGGCAATTTCACGTGCGCGGTGGTCATAGCCAAGCAAACTCATCGCATAGGCATGATTGACCAGCGTGCCGCTCAGCCCGGTGAAGCCAGCGCGCCGCAATTTTGCTGAAGCAATCTGATAGGCGTTAACCGCCCGCTTATATTTACCCTGGCGGCGATAAAAAAGTCCACGGTAATTTTCAATAAATCCCTTAAGCACCTCTACTGCGTCAGATAGATTGGTTTGCCGGGTTTCCTGTTGTAATCTATCATCTGCCTGTTGTAAGAGATCGAGCGCATCCTGGCTGCGATGTGATGGATCCTGCCCGCGCGCTATTAGCGTTGCCTTCAGGAGATAAGCAAATGATTGACAAAACGCCGGCGCATCCGGCTCTGGCTGATTTTCCAGGCGCTTCCTGGCTTCATTCCCATCCCCATAGGCTGAAAATCTTTCCGCTTCACGCAACGCCCTGTCTGCTTCGAGATAGGCTATCAATTCCTGCGGTAATCCTTGTTGCGCACGCAAACGGCGCACGGTGCGCTCAGTCTCCGCCAGCAAAAGCAAGTCCCAGTCGCGATTGCGCTGATTGATCGCGCTTTCCGAATAGACAAAATTGGCCGCAAAACCTTTCCACGGCGCAAAATGCCAGGCATAGTGCATGGATTCGGCATAGTTAATGTACAGCCGCACCCGGTAGTGACCACGCAAGAGCGGATGCTCTTTTTCCTGGCGTTCAAGCAAACTGCGCTCGTCGTTGTAATATGCAACAATCCGTTCAAAATAACGCGCCTGAAGCGCCTCTGATAATGGAAAATGGCGGGCGTATAAATCATAAATCTCATCGTGCAAAAAATACCTGGCGCCGTTCATTTCTTTTTGAGCCCGATGTTTGACCAGCACAATATCCTTAACGGCATCAAGGTATTGCTGCGCCACTTCAGTATCATGTTGGTCATCCTTAGTTTTGAGATCAAGCAACATGGATAACAACGTGGCATTAGCGCCCTTGCGTAACACAGCCAGCGCATTAAGCGTCTGTCCTATCGGCGAACGCAACCCCATGAACTGACGCGCAAGTGCGCCTTCATCAGCTGCTTCATCGGTATTTTCATAGTAACCACGCGGTAAACTCCCGCCCAAGCGCAGAGTATCGCCTGCCATGGCCAGCAAGAGCGGCTTACCCCCCGATTGTTGAAAAAGTAAATGAGACGGATATATCTCCGCATAGGCGCGGATATTTGCCGCGCCGGTGGCATCACCTTTGCCCTCAACAAATTCTGCCAGTTTTTGCAGGTAGGCAACACA
>FWPV01014423.1_pt1 | contig 11601 bp, 4 predicted proteins | sample 2228371 | NCBI WGS metagenome assembly FWPV01 (sample SAMEA103939776, study PRJEB20133) | metagenome | reverse complement strand
ACACTGGTCGTACCCGCCTGCCAGGCGACGGCCTGGGCCGCGTTTCGCACGAGCCAATAAATAAACTCAACTTCCGCGGTCTGTTCCGAAACGGCTTTTCGAAACAGGGCGGCAACCTGATCCTCTCCGCCGGCTTGTTCCAATCGTTGGACGGCTTCGGAGAGCGCCGTCAGGCCGAGCTGGGGAAGATTCTGCAACAACAGGCGATGAAACGCCGCCGCGTCGGCGCTTTCGAGAAAGTCGAAAAAGAGCGGAATCCAGCGGGCGGGCAGGCCGCGTGCGGCGACGATGAAATGCTCGGCCTCCGTGAAAAAAGCATGCCACGAATCCGCCGCGTCCGACGACATGGGTAAAGCCAGTTTTGCCCGGGCTGAGACCGCCTGGGCGGTGAGGGCGATCTGTTTTCGATCCGCGCCGCGAATCACAAAAGCGAGACGATCCGCGACGATGTGCCTCTTCTCTTCGGAATCCATCATGCCCGGATCGCGCAAGAGTTCTTCGATCATGCCAAGGATGGCTTCCATGTTGCGCTCGGCCGCCAGTTTTGAAAACCATGTGTCGGCGCGCGTGCGCCCGCCTTCGTGGAGCCGCAAAGGTTCCGCGCGTTTGGCGGGGATCTCAACACAGGCGTCCTGTTTCAGTTGTTTGCGAGCGGCTTCCCAGAACTTTTTCCATTCCATTTCGGGGATCAGCCGCGGCACGAGCGCTTCCTGCAACTGCGCGATGGTCAACGGGCCGAAACTTCGGAGCGCGCGTTTCACAATTTCGCCGGGGTTTTCCTTGGACATCGCCACCAGGGCGGCTCGGTCGTTATGAAGTTGGGCGAGAAGATGATCGGCGCCGAGCAGTTCCAGCGCTTCCGCCGCGTAGGCCAGCGAAAGCTCGTGATTCGGCTTTTTGTCGAAATCCAGGCGAACGCGCGCATAAAACATGTCCACATGTCGGACGACGCCGAGTCCCCATGTGCGCTCGTGGCACAGCACGCCCGGTTTCAGCGACAAAATAAGCAGCAGGCGGCGCATGCATTCCGCTGCCGGAAGCCCTTTGTCGAAACCGATATGTTCAATCAGGCGCCGGTATTCCGGGACGGCCTCCAGTAATGCGGCGGCGGCTTTTCCAATACGCACGCGTTGGGCGGGATCCCCGGGATTCCAAGAAGCCTGAAGCTGGAGCACGCGAACGGCGTCAAAAAGCCGGCCCTTTTCGGCCAGCGCATCGCAGAGAAGCGAGGCCCATTCATTGGCCGTGGCGGTATTTTCGGCTGATTTCGCCTGCAGCGTCTCCATCAGGGCATCCACGGGGATGTCAGGCTTATCCAATTGCTGGAGAAACCATTCTTCCGTACCGTTGCTGGGTGTTGTGTTTTCGCTTGTCATTGGTTGTTGCATGCGCGGAGGGAAGTTAGCCGCCCATGAGCGCAGTGTCAACGGAAGACGTCGTTGTCAAACCCGCCGATTTTGAACGCAGACAGAAAGCAAACTCCATAAGGCCAAGAGGAAGACGGGGCGCTCACCGGGAACGCGCCGCAGCCCGCGAGCAGGTCTTTAGCTCTGAGATCGGGCGTGATCGTGTCTTTTGGGAGATGAAGACCTGCTGGCGTGGTCAGTCCGGACTCAGTTCTTCGTCATCGTTCGCATTGTCCGGTATCGGCCCAGGTGTTTATTCAGCAGCGCCAGATACTCCTCCAGCGCCCGGTCGCGTTCCTCCGGGGCAAGCCCCTGTTCATCTTCTTTGAATCGAAAGCTTCCATGTCGTGCTGGTACTCGATCCCGAATGCGTTTTGTCCTCCGCGCTCATATTGGCTCCTCCAGGAGCGTCATACCAGAGGGCTGCTGGAGATTCATTTCCGCCAAACACCCGTCTGGCTGACTTCCCGCACCGCGCAATGGGCCCGCCTTTTGACGAACATGCGTTTTCAGAATATATTACCAACGTACAAATTTCGGAGCAGGCATCTGGCCGGAGGAAACATGCGGGGCGAGCATACGAAATACCATCTTTTTGTGACATGGTTCGTTATTGGATCGGTTGTAACCGCTTTCGCGGCGGATTGGCCGCAGCTTCAGTGTGACGCACAGAAGTCGGGATATCAGCCGTACGAGCGGATCATTACGTCCAATCGCCATTCCAACACGACCGATACAGGGGGATATGGTTCTGAAACATGGTCGTTCACAAATCTCTGGCTGGCCGGGCAGCCCGTGGTCGCGAACGGTCTAGTCGTTATCGGCTCGATGACCGGTCGTGTTTTTGCTCTCTCGGAAACGAACGGTCAGATTGTTTGGACCACCGACGTCGGTGCGCCGGTGTTGAATTCCGCAGCCATCCATTCCGGTCGGGTGGTTGTGGCGACGCAGGCGGGGCTGCTTCACGGTCTTGATCCGGTTGACGGTTCGATCCTCTGGACATACCACGGCGCCATAAAGGGGTATGCCGCAGCGCCGACGGTGGCGGATGGCGTTGTCTACATCGGATCGAAAGACGGCCGCTTTCATGCGGTTGACGCTCTCACGGGCGCCACGCAGTGGATCTTTCAGGTAGGCGGGGCGATGGATACCGGTGTGACGCGCGCCGCCATCCTGTGTTCGGCCGCGGTGTTGAGCAACCGCGTGTTTTTCGGCGCGGAAAACATGCATGCCTACGCGCTCGATCGGACAACCGGCGCGCGACTGTGGCGCCGGACCGTAACCGGTCAGTCTTTCGTGTTCGGCGCCGAGGTCGGGTCGGACGATGAAAAGGCCGGAGTTTCGGTTGCAGCCGGATGGGCAGTGGCGAGTCGGCAGAATGGGGGCGTGGTCATTTTCCGGACACAGCCCATCTATGATCCTGTGAGAATGCTGCAGATCGGTGAGGTGATTCTTGAAACGGTTACCGGCACCAATGCCACTGGGAATCCGCTGGGAACAACCAATCACTGGCGGATCGAGCAACGCGGGATCAGCGCATGGATCATGAGCAATGCCCACATTCGAACATTCTGGGATCTCGATCCCGAGACTGGTGCGGACAAATATCCTGTGCCGATGCCGATCATTTGGACGAGCGGTTCCGGCAATACGCCCGCGCCGCCCGTGGTGGACGATATCAACGGCCGCGGTTGGGTCATTTTGCGGTCGGTTTACTCGCGTATTGACCATTCCGGGATGGTCCGCTCGTACGGCGAGCTGGCGAAATTGCATCTGGATTTCAATCCGGCTATCTACACGAATCCTGCCCAGGGACGCCTCGCCTACACATTGTTTGCCTGTCCCGGATGGCCTGAGTGCGTAGATGCCTGGGACGATATTCACAAAGTGTCCGATGAAGGCGAGTTTCTAACCGCGTGCGAGAATGCGGTTGTGAGTTCCACCTGGGTATCTGACGGCGGTTGGGACACTGAACGTGAACGCACTTTCAACATCCGCTACTACAGCAGCGCCGATCTCGGCGAGGCGCCGCTTTACGGCGCTGCCGCCGGCGCGGTGTTCGCCAATGGACGCATTATTTTGCGCGACACGAAGGGGGTGAAGGCTTATGCCGTACAGTAACGAACCGGCAAAATTTCCACGCCGCGCTTCGGCAGCGAAACGAAGCGTACTGGCCGCGGCATGGCTCTTATTTGTGAGCGGCGCGGTGCCGTGTGAAAGCGTGACCACCAACGATGCGCTGCGGTACGTGCGAGAGCGCATGTGGCCGATTCACCCGTACCATCCCGCCGCCGCGGACCTCCGGGAGGAACTCGATTTTGAAATCAACCGGTTGTTGGATCTTTACGATGCCGGCGGGCATGTGGAGCCGGCATACTTTTCGATCGGCATCACCCGCAGTTGGATCCTGTACGGGCATCCGGGTGAGCAGGCGTACATTCTGGCCGAAGCGCTGCCTTATCTTCCCACTGCCACGCAGGCGCGAGTGAAGACCTATCTTTATAACGAAGTGCGCGAATACGACCCCACCCTCATCGGCTTCGAGCATTGCAGTTCGGGGTGGGGCGCCTGTGAAATGACGGGAAACCGGCGCGAGTTCTTCTCAATACCCACATCACCGAATCCCGAGCCCATTGAGCCTAATCTCTGGCCGGCGCCGGCCGTTCCACCGGAAGCTCTCTATATGATCTGGAAGTACTGCGATGCGACGGAGGATTGGGCGTTTATCAGCACCAATTCCCCGGCGTCCGGCGAGCGGTGGAACCGGATGCTGACGCTTTTCAACGCCATTTCCAACCCGCCTGTGCGCTACGGACACATAGCCGCGGCGATCGGCATGGCGCGTATTCTGGAACATTACGGCATGACCAACGGCCATCCGTACACCACCGCGCTCGCGCGCGTGTACTCCGGGATGCTGGCGGGCACCAACTTCGACGCTTTTCTCCAGCGTTCGTATTACGATTTCATACTCGGAAATCATGATTGGGCCTGGACGCCGTTCCATTATCAGCGCAATGAGAATGCGGTGGGCGCCATGCTGGCGCCGGAGATCGGGCGCTTCCTGCGGGAATTCGCCTACACGAGCGTGTATCGCCGCGTCACTCACAATCCGCTCGGCGGACAGGATAATGAGCCATATGCCGTGCAGGATATCTGGCAAAGCTGGTATCCGACGCGCGGCTCCTACATCCCCCTCATTGCGCTCATGGGCTATTATGGCGAAAACCACATGGTCACGCCCGACACGCCCTGGGCGCTTTTCATGACCCACGCATGGGTTTACAATGAAAGCGGGCCCGAGCTGCGGCGGTGGCTCGATGTTCCCTACTGTGTCGGAGACCTGTTTCACATTCAGCGCCTGACGGCCACCATTGCCGCTTATGGCGGCGTTGTGTGGAGCCCTGTGCAGCCGCCGGTTCTGAGCGGTGTGGCGCGGGGCGATTCGCTGGTGGAGGTTTCCGTGCGCGGCGGCAGCGGCGCGCGCTATGTGGTGGACCGGTCTCTCGATCTTGATGCGTGGCAGCCGGTGATCACCAATGCCGGGCCGACCCTGACGTTTACCAATACGCTGGATGTGAATCGGCTGTTTTTCCGTGCGAGGGCGGTGCCGTGAAGACGTCCCGCGTGTGCCCCCAAAAAAGCGGAGCTGATTTTTCCAATGTCTGGAAAATCGGCTCCCGGTTTTTCCAATGTCTGGAAAACCGCCGGCGCGCACGCCTGTACCTCCTCTTGACAGCGTGCTTGTTATTGTCCGCATCCGCCACGCCGGCAGCCACCAGCTCGTGGACGCTTGTTGATTTTGGAATCAACACTCGTCTCACGGCCTCGCCGGATGCAAATGGTTTCTACTGGAATAACGTATTCACAGATTCATCCACGCCGCCGCCGGGCACTCCCGTGCTTCTTACGAATGTGTGGGGCGAGGCAACAGGCGTTAAGATGACGGTATCCGGATTCGGCGCGGGCGCCAACGCGAACGGAACCACGGTACCGGATGCATCGCTGGGTTGGCTGTCCCAGACGAACGCGACAAGCGACAGTTTTTTTGTTTCGCCGGGATCGCCCGGCACAGTTTACTTGACGGGGCTCGTGCAGAGCGCGCTGTATCGAGTTCAGCTTTTCGGCTCCCGCGATGCGGCGGACACGCGCGTGACACGCTACACGGCGATCGGCGCGACCACCGCCAGCGCAACATTGGTCACATCGGGCAGCGGCATCGGCCAGGCGCCGCAGCCGGACGCCAATCGCTCGACTTCGACGATTCTGGAAAACGTGCAGCCCTCGGCATCCGGCGTGCTGCAGATCAGCGTTGCCGTCGAAAGCGGCTCGCATGGTTACCTCGGAGCGTTTTTTCTGGCGCGGACGGGCACGGTGGAGGGTGTGACAAATCAACCGCCCATCGCCTCGTCGGTTATGATCTTCGGGTCGCCGCGTGTCGGAACGCTGTTCACGGGTTACTACGTTTATGCGGATGCTGATGGCGATCCCGAGGGAACCACGCTGCTGCAATGGCAGCGAACGTTCGATACGAACGGTCCGGCAGAAGCCATAGCCGGCGCGACCAACCGGACATATTCAGCAGGCACCGCTGATTTGGGGGCGTACATCCGAGTGGCCGTGACACCGATTGCGGCGGCGGGCCTGTTGACGGGCGTCACGGCATACTCGGCATGGCGGGGTCCGGTTGCCGGCTCCAATGCTTTGGCCGTTTTTCACGTGGGCAACAGTTTCACGCGCTGGGGCGATATACCCGCGCAGTTGCAGAATATGGCGGCGGCGTCCGATCGTCCGCACGTGCGCGGCGATCACCTGACGGACGGCCAAACACTGGAATATCAATGGAGCAACGGCGTGCCCGGCGGAACATACACGCGCGGCTCCCCTGTTCGATGGGAGTTGGCCACAGCTTCGTGGGATGCGCTGGTGCTGCAGCCGATGAGCCGCGAGTGGCAGGCAGAGCGCCTAGATGCGTTTCTGCAGGCGGCGGGCTGGTTCGCCGACCTGGCGGAAAGCGTGAATACACGAGTGTACCTGTATGCTTATTGGCCATGGCGCGATGATCCTTTGTCGGATCAGGATGGGATCAACGCCGCTTTTGAACAAGTGCGCTCGGCGTTGTCCGTGAGCGGCCGCATTGTCAGAATCATACCGGTGGGGGAGGCTTTTCGCGCTGCCGTGGGTGAAATGGGAACCGGCGAGTTGGCGGGTTTGACGCGTGGCGATTTGTATCGCGATGAGTTACACCCAAGCGACCTGGGGTATTACTTGAGCGCGCTGGTTCACTTTGCCGTATTGCATCGGAGAAATCCGGCGGGCCTTCCCGCGCAGGGGATCAGCTCCGATCCCGCCTCGGGGGAGCCTGTGAGCATTCCCACCAACGTCGCCGCCGCGTTTCAGCGCGTCGCGTGGGACGCTGCTCGAAGCATACCTGAGAGCGGGATTACCGCGGCGCGTTACGCGGAGTGGTTCAAGGAATCCGGATTGCCCGGGTCCGGTGATCCGGCCGATATTCCGCTCGGAGACCAAGTTCCCAATTTGTTGCGGTGGGCGCACGGGCTGAGCAACGAACCTCTGGCAGAGCCGAATGCCTTGCTGACGATTCAGGTGGTCTCGAATGAGCGGGTGGAGGTTCGGTATCCGTGGGGAACCGACGCACGTGATGCGGGGTTGCGGTTTCAGGATCAGTGGAGCACGAATCTTGCACTGTGGACTACCAACAGTCCGGCAAGCCTGACCGACGAAACGGATGAATTCTGGCGCGTGTTGCGCGTTGTTCCGCAAGAGTTCCCCCTGGCGTACCGATATCGCATTCAGTGGCAGCCATGAACATGAGCAGACGATCAAGGTGGCAGGCAGGCCTTACAGCGGCACTCTTGTTGGCAGGCGGCTTGCATGCGGGTGCCGCCTCGAATCTTCTGCAGAATGGCGGGTTCGAGGCCGGCAACTTCACCGGCTGGTACAATCAGGGCGCCACAATCATCACCCATGACGTGCGCGAAGGACAGTATGCGGCGCGGTTTTCGGGAAATGCATCCGTCGAGCAGACGTTCGGCACGCTCTCGGGACAAGCTTACAAAGTTGTTTTCTGGCTTCGCGTGGTCAGCGAGACCGGTTCGGACTGGGGAGGATTCTCCGTCAGCGCAACGGATTTCCAGTCGTGGGAAACCCTTGCAGAGAGTCCTTACATTACCCAGAGTGAGTTTGGCACCAACTGGTTCAAGTACGCGTTCACATTCACGGCTATTGACGACCTGTCGCGATTGACGGTCGGATATTTCGGCGGCACGAATCGTCAGATGACGGTGCACGTGGATGCCGTGGGCGCCTATGACCGCGCGGCTTCCAACGCATTGCCGGTCGTTTCGTGTCTTCTTGCACCGACCGCTATCACGAATCTTCCTGCCATGCAGGCGTTTGCAGCGGTTGGCGATGATCCGGACGGCGCGATCTCGCTGGTCGAGTGGGTTTTCGGTGACGGAACCATTTCGCTGGATGCTGCAGGGGAGCGCCGCGTGGCGGTGCCCGGCACGTACCTCGCGCGGCTGCGAGTGGCGGATGACGATCACGGAGTTGTGGAAACTACGCTTGTATGGACGGCCTCGGCGCCAGACTGGCCGTCCATTCGTGTTACCAACATCGTGGTGGCTGAAACGGCGACCGTGCAGGGTGTGGCGTCCGGGACCGGCCTGGTGATACGGATCAGCACAGACCGCGAGGTATGGGTGGCCGCGAGCGGCACAACCAACTGGACGGCCGGCGTCCCGCTGCGCCCCGGATGGAACCGAATTCTGGCACAGGCGCATTCCGGACATCGTGTCGTGACAGACGAACGGACGGTTCGATATGTTCCGTCGTCGGCGCTCGCGTTCGCTTCGCCGGCGGTGAGTGCCGCGGTTGTGGAACGGTGGGAGGTCGTGGAAGTTAACGCGGGGTTGTTTCACTCGGCTGCCACACACCCCGAGTTTCCTTATGAAACCAATCTACCGCTCGGCGTTGAATTTGTAGATGGCATCACGGTGGACGCCGTTTTTTCGGCGGACGGCGGTGCAACGGAATATAGAGTTCCTGCGTTTCTGCAGCAATTCTATCGGATCGAAGAGCGGGAAAATTACGAGTGGATGGCGCCGACAGGAGCACCCGTCTGGACCGCGCGGTTTGCCCCCCCGCGCGAAGGCACATGGTCCGCGCGATTTGAAGCCACGGAGGAGAAAGGCAGCGCGGTTTCGCCCACGGTGTTCTTTCAAGTCACAGCGCCGACCAACCCATTGAACCACGGTCCTATTCATGTTTCCTCGAACGACTGGCGATACTACGAATTTGCCGACGGTACGCCTTTCCTCGGTAACGGCATCGGTTTGGGGTTTTCCAACGACCGGTTCTCTCTCGATGCGGAAAGCATTTTCGACCAGATCGGTGTCGGGAATGCGGACTATTTCCGGTTCTGGACCGCCGGCATGATCTGGGGAAATTCCTGGCAGCCGTGGAACTCGAGGACGCGACCGGCTGAAGGCACGGTGATGGCCTACATGCTGTCGCTCGACAGCGCATACGGCGATGCGCTGGGCGCCTTCATACTCGATGTCAATCCGGCAAACTGGTCAGATCCAAATTATAATCCTCTTGTATTTCAGGGTTTCAGCGGACAGGCGGCATGTTTCGAACCGGGCAAGACCTATCGAATCCGGGTTCGCTGGCGGACGGAGAATCTGACGGGACCTGCAGGGCCGGGGCCGTTCGGCGTTACGGTCAAGTTTACGGATTGGCCGGAGCCGGGTCAGACGACCAACGAGCCGGCCATCGTGGCGCATGTTCATGGCGATACCCCGTGGCACGTTGCGACGGGCGATTTCGTTGCGGATCGCTATGTGGCAAGGAATCTGGTGATCGCGCTGGAGAACGTGACGGGCGGGCGCGCGTTTGTTGATGAGTGCGCCGTGCATGAAGTGCTGCCGGACGGCGCGCTGGGACCGGCTCTGAACGGCATGCCCAGAATGGCTGCGCATTTGTACTTTGGGTCGCGTCGCGGAGCCGGGCTTGATCGCATTTATCGGGCGGCTCAGGTTCGCGGGAAGTACATTCGCCCCGTGATATGTGAAAAACAAGAATGGGCGTTGAATCATCTTGCGCCGAGCGGACTGCGCGACCGGCGTGCGGTTCATTTCAACACGCCCCGCACAAATGCCCCAACCGTCAAACTGCACGAGTGGCACTGGCGGCATCTGGCGGCGCGTTTCGGAGCGTTCCGTTCGTTTGCCGGCGTCGAGTTCGTTAACGAAGAAGCGCCCGGCCCGACCGATCATTTCCGATTGCTGGGCCACATGGCGCGCTGGTGGAACCGGCAGATACATCGCAAGCCGGTGAGCAGTTCCACATGGGTCTCGTTCGCGGAGGACGCCTGGAAGGCTGACTTCGCCGCCGACGTGCACGCGACCGATTTTCATGCCTATACCGTCGGCAACAGCTATTTCCCCGACGAAGACCCCGCGATTTTGTATGACACAGCCAATTACTATCTGTCGTTTGCGCGGCTCTGGTATGACCTGCAGTTCGGCAAACCCGGCCACTGGGGCGAATGTTCCTTGTACACCACCAACAACGGCGAGCACCCGCGCGTGGCGCAGGATGTCCGGGGCGTGTGGCTGCACAAATGGATATGGGCGCGAACCGGCCCCGCGTTCGTCTATCCCAGTTGGTGGGACAGCCAGAACATCCGGACACACAATCTGTTTCACCTGTTCGGAAACTGGAATCGGTTCATGCAGGGCATCCCAGTGAACAATTCGCGTTATACGGATATCGCAGCTACCGCGTCGGTTTCTCAAATCCGCGTTATCGGCCAGAAGGATATTCCGGCCGGCCACGCGTATCTGTGGATAGACAATCCCAGTCATACATGGTGGCGGGTTGTCAATACACAGGCCGTACCCGCCGTTACGGCCACGATACGGGTGCCTATGGGGCGGCCGAATGCATCCTATCGCCTCGTGTGGTATCGGACGACTAACGGACTGGCTTTCGCCACAAACACCGTCGTTTCCGCAACCAACGGCACAATCGAGTTGGCCGTGACCAACCTGGCTGATGATGTCGCCGTGCAAATTCATCTCAACGGGGAAAGCGACTGGGATGGGGATGGCGACGGCATTCCCGACCAGTGGGAGGCGCGATATGTGTTCCGATTGACGGATATGGATGCCGCAACCGATTTGGACGGCGATGGCGTTCCGGATAGCCATGAGTACATCGCGGGAACATCGCCCGTGGACGCGGCCGACTTCCCGCGACTTCTTGCGGGACAGGATCACGTCAAATGGCTCAGTGTGTCGAATCGCCTTTATGATATCGAGGGCACCACGAATCTTTTGTCGGATTGGAGCGTGACGGTCACCAATGTTTCAGCCCGTCCCCCGACGAATGTGGAACCCGTGGCGCCCGAGGGTTACTATCGGTTGCGTATTCGGAGGGCGCCTTGATGTTTGGCCGGTTGAGCAGTAGAGTGCGATCGGTTTTATCGAAGATTGCGACAGCTCTGATCCCCACAATGATTGTGTTTGGGGTGCTTGTCGGAAAAGGGTGGGCCAATCCGCCCAAATTGGCGGGCGCGGCTCGAATGGATTTATATGCATCCCCGTCCGTCGGCGCGATTACCCAGTATGCGGCGTTAGCCGGCGGATCCTGTGAACGCATGGCGTGGGTTGCGCCCGCAGAACGGCCGCGCACCGTTGTGGGATTGTGGCGCGTGCGACATTTCTCGTGGGCGGAAGCGGGTGTGTATTTTGTGCCGCAGAGCAACGGCGTTGTCTGGGTGGATCTGCTGGGCCCGTGGGAGTGGTCGTCCGAGTCGAACGCGCTTTATCTCCAGGAAGTGTACTGGGATGGCGTGACGGCTGCCGGCTGCACGATCAGCAATGGAAGTTTTGAAAACCTGGAAGGCGGCGCTCCGGTGGGATGGTCCAATCCGTGGGGCGGGCCGATCGTCGTCACCAATACGCCCGCGGCGGCGGACGGACAATATCATGTCCGGGTCTGGCATGACCGTCGCATCCAAACGGCGGTTTCCGTGACGGGCGGCGTACCTGTGACCCTTCGGGCATGGGTGCGTGCCGTTGAACCCTCTGGCTTTGCGGATCAAACCAGGATTACAGATTTCAGTTCCCTGGCGCATCAACGCGCGCGCCGATTCATGAGGGGG